>Ga0307306_10000216_pt1 | contig 13137 bp, 9 predicted proteins | sample ER_DNA_193_FD_194507 | JGI IMG/M metagenome (GOLD analysis project Ga0307306, IMG submission 194507) | Bulk soil microbial communities from the East River watershed near Crested Butte, Colorado, United States - ER_DNA_193 | ecosystem: Environmental > Terrestrial > Soil > Floodplain | place: USA...
ATTCGCCCACGCCGCAAGACGCCCCAATGGTTGAGATTCTCAACCGTTTGGGGCTCGTCGGCGATTTTGATATGTCGAAGGTGTCCAGCAGTGTGGCGCAGGGACTTTCGCGTGTACCGGAGACGGCGCGTAAGGAGATCCTGGGGCAGTACGCCCGCCAGAGACAAGCGAATGGGTGGATGGTTTCCACCGGTTCGGGGCACTACGGCACGGACTATCTCCAACGGGCGCTCGTTGCTTACATCGGCGTTGGTGGGAACTTGCCCGCCGATGCGTTCTATCCGATTGCTCGGTTCGACGGGGACGGAAAGGTGCTGAATGGGGCGAGCAGGTACGTAATGCGCCTCACACAAGCAGATGTCCCACCAATTCACCCGCAGGGATTCTGGTCCGTCACCACGTACGACAGCGAATACTTCCTGGTGGCCAACTCTATTAACCGCTCGTCGTTAAGCTCTCGGGACAAGTTCCAGGAAAACCCAGATGGCTCAGCGGACTTGTACATACAAAACGAGTTCCCTGGGGCTGACAAGCAAGCCAACTGGCTCCCGGCTCCCGAGGGCGAATTCATACTGATGCTGCGCCTGTACTGGCCGAAGGATGAAGCCGTTAACGGGGCCTGGGTTCCCCCTCCGGTACGTCGTGTCGATTAGGGTTCGACTGAGGCCCGATCCTGGAGAACCCTCGCCGGAGAGTGGCCGTTCCGGTTCAGAAACTCGCTGCAGCGCCTAACCGACCCGCCGCACCGGCGGGGGGCGCCAACGGCCGTCCAGTACCTCCAATTTCGGTGCGTAGAGGCGCAGGAACAAGGCCAGCGGGCCGCGTGGTGCCGGCAGCCAGTTCGCCTCTCCCTGCGGACCGGGGCTCTCGTGCTGGACGAACAGGTCGAGTGAGCCGTCGGCGTTGTACCGAAGCGCGTCTCGGTCTCCGAGGGCGGAGCGGTTGAGCGGATTGGGGACTTGGAAGCCGTCGGTGTCGTACAAGGTGACCGACCAGAAGGCCTCGACCGGCGGCAGCTCCTGCTTGTCGAAGTGGAGTGTGTAGTCGTTTTCCCCGTTGAGCGGATTCCCGTCGGCGTCGGTGAAAGTCAGTGGGTAGATCGCGTCCTCCGCCGGGTTGGAGCCCAAACCAATCATGGCGAGGGCGGCGCGTTTGAGGTAGAAGTTGCCGTAAACACCCATCGTGTCGGCGCTCACCTGCCATCCATTGACGAGCGGGCCCAGCGTTGGCACCTTCGCCCGGATCGCCTCCTGGCCGGCAAGGACGGCCTCGTGCAGGGCAGACTTAGTCGCCGAGTTGAGGGGCTCGATGTCAAAGCTGTTGCCGGGGTCGATGCCGATGCGGTGCATGCGGGCCAGAATCGACCAGTCCGTCCGGTGCGGTGGGTGGAGCTTCATCAACGCCGCCGCGTAGGTGAAGTAGGCGGCCGCCGACATCTGGTTGACCTGGTCGACCGGGTTGCTGGTCATGTCAACGGTTGGGTCGATCGTGGCCGTGACCGGCCGCGGCTCTTGCCCCCACCGCGACAGCGGAGTGATGGTGAGGTCGTCCTGCACTTGGTGGACGGCCGCGTAGTCGTCGGGGCCGTTGGTCTGGGTACGGCCGATGATCCAGACATACGGCGTGGTGGCGTCGATGCGTCTCACTCCTGAGGGCAGCTCTCCTTGCCACCCTGGCGGCACGATGGCGAAATGGCCGGCCTGCGTGCCGGTGGTCCGTTTACCGGGCACGGCGATGACGTCGGTCCACATGTCCTGTATCGGCAGCAGGTAGAAGCGTCCGCCGGTGTCCGGTGCGGAGAGAATCAACGGTTCATCGATAAGGTCTAGCCACGCGATCGAGTACAGCGTGTCGAAGTTGGGCCACGGGACGGCCTTGAACTCCGGCGGGGGAAAGGTCCGTATATGGCTGAAGGCGTTCATTGGGCCAAAGCCGACCCGCTCACCCGGTTCAACGTTCGTCATCTGGCGACGGGTGGCATCCATCATCACCAGCGGGTACAAGTAGATGTACGCCTCGATAGCGATCGGCTGAGCCTCTTGCGGATCTTGCAGATCGCTCGTTTCCGGCTGAGTCGCTGGCGTCACCGAGTTCTCCTGGTGTCAGCGTCCCGCCGTCGGAGGCGAGACGATTCGTGGTCGGATCGGGAGCGGGGAGGAGCGTCGATCCACGCTGGTCTGCGGCGACGTTCAGCCCCAGTGCGCTTAACTACGCCGTCGACCCTCGTCACGCTAGCGCCCACACGGCACCCTCACAACACCCGCCGGTTGCGCCACCAGCCGGGCTGCTCGACGGAGTCGGGCCGCACTGGACTCGGCAACGCCAGGCGGCCGAACACAGTCACACGCCGACGTCGCTGCCACTGCCGGAATGCCGCAGGATCACAGGCTCGTCGGAGTTTGCTGCTGCAAAAACAGACACATGCGCGGAGTTCTGAAGTGCGTGGTCGTCACCTCGCATCGGGGCGGCGCGGCCCGCAGCGCAGCGAGGACACCCACCGCCCGGCCGGAGGCCGAGTCTTGATAACTGATGGAGGGGGTTTCAGCAACAAACCGGAACGCATATCTATCGTTGTGATGCGTCGAGGCTTTCAGCGACTCGGGCCGAGCCCGGGAGGCGGCGCCGAGCGCGGCCGTGATCGCTGCTGCTCGGGTGACGTGGTGCTTCTCTGCCTCGCTGGAACTGCCCCGGAGGTTGCAGAGTATGGGTTCGGCGTTTGCGGTAGCAGGTCGAGGATGCGCCACCACAGGGCCGCCGCGGGGTGGTCATCGGGTAGGGGTCCTGCGGCCGCCGCCGACCGCACGAGCAGGGTGGCATCGAAGCCGGCCCAAGTGAGGTTGCTCAACCTTTCTGTCAGCTCTGGCAGGAATGGGTCCGAGGTTGTCCTGGGAACTTCTGCAGCGAGCAGTTGCCGCCATCGCCATTCTGTACGGGTGTCCGCGGCGGCGAGCCGCATGTCGAGTTGCTGTTGCCAGACTCGGGCGGCGCGGCCGAGCTGGGGTGGCCCGGTTGGTCGCAGGTCGCTGGGGTCGACCTGGGTGGCGGCGCGCCATACCTGTATGTCGGCGATCAACTCGGCCGGCATGTCAGCGTGTCGCTGGGCCGCCCAGGCTGGGGCTTCAGCTCCGGCGTTAGCGCGGATCTGGTCGGCGAGCTGAGCGACCAGGTGTGATCGGGCTTCCAGGTACGGTCCCCAGTTGGGGTCGGCGGCGATGCGTTCGGGAATGCCCGGCAGCCACGACAACGGCCCCCTCGCGGCGACGAGGCCAAGGTCTTCGATCCGCGAGTCGATGACAGCCGCCTGATCATGGGCGCTCGTCAGGTCCCGGGTTGCGGCGGCGGTGAGCAGTTCAGAGACCGGATCGGCGCCGGCGGCAGCCAGGAGGAGCAGATGGCCGCGCAGGGTCGGCCACGCCGGCTCCGCGGTGAGCCCTCTAAGCAGCCGGCCGGCGCTCTGGTCGAGGCCGGCAACCGCCTGAGGCCCGGCGAGGTGTTCGGCGGCGACGTGGAGGGCGTCGAGGTAGCGGGCGGTCGCGGCGCCGAGCCGGGCGGCGGAATCCTGCTGTTCGCGCTGCAGGGTGGTGGCGGATTGTGGGGTCGCGTCGCGGGCCAGGACCTGCTCGAGCAGCTCTGTCGCTGTCCGCGGGTGAACACGGTCAAATCGGATAACAGCGTGCGGGTCCCCGTCCCCGACCACCGAAAGGTAGACGTGATTGGCGCTGCGCCCCCGGGTCAGCATGGTGTACAGCTGTTGCCGGGATTCCTCACCGGTGACGACGCCATGCATGGTGTCGGCGGTGACACCTTGCGCGGTGTGCACGGTGCTGGCGTAACCGAGCTCCACAGAGGTTTGAACGTAGGCGGCGGGCATGGTGACGGTGTGCCCGTTCCGTACGTGCCGCACCTTTAAACCACCATCTCTGGTGAGATTGAGGATGGTCCAGCGGTCGCCATTCTTCACCCAATCGGTTGCGGTAATACGGAGTCTGCGGTCGTTGGCCCGGGTGATGATGAGGTCGCCGACGCTGGCTTGGTTGCCGTCGCCCAACTCGATTTCCTGGCTCGGGGTTTTGCCGACGAGGCGGTGGTTCCGGGCGCGGTGGTTAAGGCTGCGGACGAGTTCCCGGGTCGGGGCAAGCATTATCGCGTCTAAGCCGCGGTTGCGGTCGACCTGCCAGGCGTTGAGGACAGCCACGATGGTGGTGGTGGGGTCGCCGACGTGGACCCGTCGCCGGTCCAGGTAGAAGCCGAGCGCTTCAGTTCCGCCGTCGCGAAGGGCGAGGGTCGCGGCGGCCTCAGCAGGATCAGCGAAACGGTGCAGCTCGGTCAGGTGAACCGCGCCGTGGCTGGCTTGAATGTCGCGGAGCACACCGCCGGCACCGATCGTGGCGAGTTGTTGATCATCACCGATCAGCCGGACGCTGCCGCCGCGGCCGATGATGAACTGGACGGCGGTGTCCAGGGAGAGCGTGTCCGCCATCCCGGCCTCGTCGATGATCACCAACGTGGACCGGCCGATGCGTTCCGCCCAATCTGGCAGGTCAGCGTGGTGGATGGACCAGGTGAGCTTCGCCAACGTTTCCGCCGGTGCGCCGGTGGCGTCGCGGAGTTGCGCAGCTGCGGCGGCTGACGGGGCCAGCCCGATTACCTGGCCGCCGCTGTCGCTCCACGCCCGAGCCAGGGTGCGCATGGCAGTGGTTTTGCCGGCACCGGCCGGGGCGATGGCCAGTTGCAGCCTCGCCCCGGAGGTGCACATGGCACGAACCAGAGCGGCCTGTCCCGCATCTAAGGCATTCCCGTTGGCGGCCGATTCGAGTAGCGCCAGCTTCACAGTGGCGGCATCCGCAACACGCCCGTCGGTGCGGCCCGCCGTCGCGACGAGTCGCTGTTCGGCGGCCAGAATGCGGATGGAGGTGTACAGGTCGGATCCGGCAACCGTGTAGACACTCGAACCATCGGACCGACGCAAGACCGCCGGCTCGCTGATGCCGTCGTCTGGGCGCGTCAAGGAGATCGACCTGGTCTGCAGCACCTCACCGACGAGCAGCTCCACCAATTGATCAACCTGGTCAGTGGGCACAGCCGCTGACCGGATGTGGCGCTGTGCTTCGGCGTGGACATGCCAGCTTTGCCAGGTCGAACGGTGTTCCTCCACCGCGGCCAGCACCTTCTCCGCGGTCGCCGTCAACCACTTCGCATTTACGGCAGCGCTCGGCGCGGAGCTGGGGTGGAGGGCGTGGGTGATCATGGCTTGGACCGCTTCAGGTCCGCCGAGGGTTTCGGCGGACTGCGTGTGCCAAGCGGCGCGTTGCTCGGCTAGGCTGCGGGGTTCGTGTTTGGCGTCCCGGGTCTCCAACGTGGCCTGCTGCGCCAACTGCAATGCCTCCACCGGCGTCGGCGGCCGACCATGATCACGCTGAAACCGGGCCGCCAGCTCACCCTGCCGAATCGTGATCAACACCCGCCGGGTAGACCACCGCTGGTTCAAGGCAGGGTCAACACCGACAATCTCCCGCACCGGCCGCTTACCCGGCTCAGTGTCGGGCCGATCGGCGAACCGCACCCCCAGCCGGTCGTGGAGATGGTGTTCCAGAGCGGTGTTGTAGGTTTCCGACGCCGCCACCGTGGCTTTGAACAGCACCCGGCCGTCGATGGACAGCCAGCGTCCGTCGAGGGTTTGCACCTTATTCGCAACAGCGACATGGGTGTGCAGATCCGGGTCACCCGCACGCGAGTCGCGATGCGTGAACGCCGCTGCCACCAGGCCGATCACGTCGACCTGCCGGACCCCGTTCCTGCCCTGCCGGGTGAACAGTGCGTGACGTTCGATGAAGCTCAACGCATCCTGCACGGCATCCTGGTGCGCAATCTCGATCTGTGCAGCGGCGCGCGGGTCGGCGACCGCCCACAAGCTCGACACCGACTTGACCGGGGAGAAGGTCAAGTCATAGCCCGCCACGGTCTGTGTGCGGGGACGCGACTGCTTGGCGATGGTGGCGGCGATCTCGCGGGCATCGATCGGATCGCGGCCCTGCAGCTTTCGGAAGAACTCTTGCGCCACCTCTGTACGGACATGCGCCCGATCGGTCGCGGAGATTGGCTCCCCCGCTAGCTGTCCGGCCGCTGCCTGCCGGGTGCCAATCCTCTTCGCGACCTCGACCCGGAAGGGACTGACATCGGCGGCGTAAACCTTGAACGGCGCACCCAACCGGGTCGCTACCTTCACATTTGCGTCGGTCAAGTCAGCGGTCTCAAGTTGCTCCAACCGCTGGGTGGCGAGGGGATGCAGGCCGGCGCCGAACAGAGCCCGCATCTGCTCCGCCGTCACCGCATCACCGGCGCTCAGCCCGTCGATGCCAGCCAGGCCGGAGCCGATCCATGCTCCCGGAATCTCTCCGCGTTCGGTGTAGTAGGAGGCCAGCCCGACATGGCCTCTCTCGGTGGCATCGAATGCGGCTACCTGCCGGGTCAGATAGTCGTACCCCGACCCGGCGCTGAGCTTGTGGATGCTCATGGTCACAACCACTGAAGGCGAACCGAGTCAGGCTCGCGGTCAGCTGAGCCGCGGGAAGTACCGACGATGCAAAAAGGTGTGTCGCACATGGAATTTCTGTAATCGATTGGGGGTACGCAGAACGGATCGATGACTGTCGCGGTAACCGGTGCGGTGCTTAGAGTGGCTTGCGGCCGTAAGGGTTTCGTCTTCGGGTCACTGGAGGGTGATGGGTCATCGGCTGGTGTGTCGGGCGGCGATGATCTGCAGGCGGCGCGACGGCAGCGGGCTGACCGGGATCGGCGACACTGCGGCAGTTCCAACATCCAGGGGGTGCGGTCGAGGTGCTCGAGGGCCTGACCGTGTTCGATCCGCGGTAGCGGCGAGCCGCGGGCGGGGACCACAGGTGGGAGCGCACCGGGTTGACCCGGGCGCCGCCGATCGTCAGGTGGATCAGATCCATGCTGGCCCAGAAGCACACGACCTGCGCGAAGCGATATCGACACTCGCCTCATTGGCGGCCCATTGCGATGCGCATTTCGGCCTCGGTGTCGGTGATGAGGTCTCCGCTGAGGTCGAGTGCGTGACGTTGCGGAGCTCCGGTGAACTTGAATGGTGCCTCGTCGTCGGGGGTGATGGGTGAGCCGGGGTTGGCGCCGCAGCTCAGTCCGCCGGGGTTGAACGCTGAAGCGTCGCCTGTCGAGCCGGCCAGCCTGCTCATCCGCCAAGTGTGGAGAGGGCTTAGGACGCTTTTGGACTATGCCGGCCGCAAGATCAGGCGCTGGTTGGAACCAGTACGGTGATGAGGGTCTCGACTCGCCGCCGGATCTCATCCCTGATCGGCCGCACGGCTTCGACTCCTTTGCCAACGGGGTCCTCGAGCACCCAGTCCTCGTAGTGCGTACCGGGGTAGAACGGGCAGGTGTCGCCGCAGCCCATGGTGATCACGACGTCAGAGGCCTTGACGGCTTCAGCGGTGAGGATTTTCGGCTGCTCAGGGGCGATGTCGATGCCGACCTCGGCCACGGCGGCTATCGGTACCCAGAGCCCCGGACGGCACAGCCCATTCGGTCCGGTGGCCCCCGATAGCCGCCTTCGACCGCTAAAGGCAGTTGATCGCCTGCGCTACAGATTTGGCTTAGGGGTCTCGTACAGCCTTCGCATCAGGGTTTGACAGTTGTCCCCAGGTCAAGTCCGCCGCTGGACATTGCCTCAAGTGGGCTGAATGGTGCGCAGGGATAGTGATTGATCGTCAGCGGAGGAACGCGGTGATGGAGACGCAGATGGGCGCAGCACCCATCCCCGCTTCGGCGGGCGCTGTGGCGGAGGTCGCGGCCCGCGAGCGCTACCTCAACCCGGACGAGGCCGCCGAGTACCTGAATGTGTCGGTGGGCTTCATCCGCCGGATGGCGTCGGAGCGGCGAGTCCGGCATTACCGGTTGGGGAAGTTCATCCGCTTCGACCCGGCGGACCTCGACGCGTTCGCCGAGGTCAAGGAGCCGCTGACTGGGCCTGACCCGGCGCTGGTCACACAGGTGTGGCGACGGAGCCGGAGGCTTAGCTGATGGCCAACCGCCGGTACTTCGGTTCGATCCGCAGGCGCGAGTCCGGACGTTGGCAGATCCGCTACCGCACTCGCGACGGCGTTCGGGTTGCCTGGCCGGAGACCTACGCCCGCCGAGCCGAGGCTGTCAGAGTGTTAGCGGAACTGGAGCGGCAGTCGCAGGTTGCGGGCAACTGGCTGGATGTCGCCGGCAGCAAAGTCTTGTTCGCCGTCTACGCCGAGGAGTGGATCAACCAGCACCCGCGCCTCCGGCCGCGCACAGCCGACGTCTACCGTTCGCTGATTCGCCGGCACCTCGCCCCCGCGCTGGGCCAAGTGGCACTCGGTCAGCTCGACACCGCGACGGTGCGTGAGTGGCGCGCGGGGCTACTCGAGGCCGGGGTGTCAGCCACGATGGTCGCTAAGTCGTACCGCCTTCTGCGCGCGATCTTGAACACGGCCGTCACCGAGGACGAGTTGATCATTGTCAACCCGTGCCGGATCAAAGGCGCGGGCGAGGAACGGGCCACCGAACGGCCGGTGCTGACCCTCGACCAGCTCTACGCCCTTGTCGATCTGATGCCAGATCGGTGGAAGGCGTTCCTGCTGCTCAAGACCTTCGCGTCGCTCCGCTGGGGAGAGATCACCGCGCTCACCCGGAATGATCTTGATCTGGAGCGACGCACCGTCCGCATTCGCCGACAGTTGCTCAGGGTGCCCGGCGGCCTTCAGCTAGGACCGCCGAAATCGAGGGCCGGAATCCGCACGGTCTCCTTTCCGGCCGGCATCCTGCCCGAGCTCCAGCGCCACCTGGACACCTACTCTCTCGACGGCCCGGACGGGTTGGTGTTTGTCAACGAGCACGGGCAGCCGTGGCATCGCGGAAACTTCAATCCCGCAGTCGGCTGGCGGCAAGCCCGCGAGCAGATCGGGGTCCCTAACCTCCACCTCCACGACCTACGGCACACCGGTAACACGCTGGCCGCTCAGTCGGGTGCCAGCCTGCGTGACCTGATGACCCGTATGGGACACGACTCACCCGCTGCTGCCCTGATCTATCAGCACAGCAGCCGGGTGGCCGACGAGGCGATCGCGGCAGCCCTCGACGCCCGGCTCACGGAGCGCAAATCGCGGCCGGCCCCGAAGGTCGTGGGGCCCGCGGAGGGCCCGACCGAGCCGCAGTTGATCGCCGTTGAGCCGGGACGTTCGCGAAAAAGGGCCTCTGATCAGGGGTAATCCTCTGGAGCGGATGACGGGAATCGAACCCGCACTGTCAGCTTGGGAAGCTGATGTTCTGCCATTGAACTACATCCGCAAGCGAATGGCTCGCCGCTGGAGTCTAGCGGATGCGCTTCGATTGGCTCAGAGCAGACGATGTAACCCAAGGCAGCAGGCGGTTCCGAGATAGCGGGCACCGACTGAACTTCGATCCAGAAAAGGAAGGACTCAAATGACACTCGGATTTGGCCAGGTCGTCATCGATTCACAACGTGCTGACGACATCGCAGCCTTCTGGTCAGCCCTGCTGGAGCGCCCCGTGCTGGACGGGGCCAACCAGTTCTTCGCGATGATCCCAGCGTCTGAGGACCGCAGCTTCCCTGCGTTGATGTTCCTGGCGGTACCCGAACCGCGTCAGAGCAAGAACCGAATGCATCTCGACCTGGTGGCAACCGACATTCAGGCGGAGGTGGAGCGGGCGATCTCCCTGGGCGCGACGAAGGTCGCCGAGTTCGATGAGTATGGGACGAGATGGACGACCATGACCGATCCGGAAGGCAATGTCTTTGACGTCGGGTTGCCGCCCTCCCGCGGCTGAAGCTTCGGTTAGGCCCCTCGCCGCTTGTGGTAAATCCGGGAATCCCCTGACGTCGCCTGAGGCAGCCCTGGAAGCGTTGCCGAGCTCTGGGCCTACTGATCAAGGCCGGACTAGCTTGGGACCATGACCGATCGCGCCCCGGAACCTACCAATGTTGGCCCCGTTGCCGGTGGCAACCTGCGTGCGTCAGATGCCGACCGCGATCAGGTCGCCACCTTGCTAAGCACTGCGTACGCCGAGGGCCGGCTGACCCGCGAGGAGCACGATGAGCGAGTCGACCAATTGATGGCAGCCAAAACCTTCGACGACCTCATCCCGATCACTCGCGATCTTGTCGTTGTCGGCTCACGCGCGCCGGTCGCTGCCCCGCAATCCGCGAGCCATTTCACGATTGATGCCACTGGACAGGACCTCCAGCCCGACAAGATGATTGCGATCTTCGGCGGAGTCACTCGCACCGGCAGGTGGCGAGTCCGTAAAAAGATTCAGGCGTTCGCCCTCTTCGGCGGCATGGATCTCGATCTTCGCGATGCGGTCTTCGAAGCCCCCGTGGTGGAGATTGCAGGTTTCTGGTGCTTCGGAGGACTCGACATGAAAGTGCCGGAAGGCATTGACGTGCGAGACCAGACTGCGGGAATCTTCGGCGGTACCGAGGTCCGCGATATCGGCGACCCGGCGCCGGGTGCGCCGACCCTGGTGATCAAGGGAGTAGCGCTATTTGGCGGAGTGTCGGTGCGAGGGCGCAAGGGGACTAAGAAGCCGAAATAGACGGCTGCGTGGATGCGACACGTAGCCTGAACCTTGCTATGGACGAACTGTTTGCGCCCCCGGCGTACGAGTGGAAACGGCTATCTCCGAAATACCGCTCAATGCGCATCCTGACCAGTCTGGTCGTTCCGCCCATCCTCTTCACCATTCCAGCCCTGATCGTCGGAGTCACCTCGGGCAAGTGGTGGATCGCTGGTCTGATCTGGGCCGCCGCTGTAGTGATCGTGATCATCAGGCTGGCATTTGTCACTCGCAACTGGCGCTCTTGGGGCTATGTGGAACGAGATGACGATCTCTACATCACGCACGGCGTCATGTTCCGAAACTTGATAGCAGTGCCGTACGGCCGCATGCAGCTGGTCGAGGTCGAGTCCGGCCCCCTGGAACGCGCCTTCGGTCTTGCCTCGGTCTCATTGAAGACAGCCAGCCCCGAGACTGGTGCTCGAATCCCTGGACTTACTCCGGAGGAGGCCACACGGCTGCGAGACCGGCTGACCGAACTCGGCGAAGCACACGCTTCAGGGTTATGAGCGCCTCGCAGCCGCAGCGTACCTCGTCTGCCGACCCAGACGTCCGCACCGCACCAGGCCAGCCGGCTCCCACCGCCGGACCACTCAAGCCAACCGAGCGGCCGCATCCACTGACTCCGTTTGTCCGCGGTTGGCTGGTGTTCGTTGCTATCGCTATCGGCTGGGGCCGGGAGATCGTTACCAACGCCGGTGAAAACCAGTTCGAGCTTGGAGGCCTACTCTGGATCCTGCCGGTCCTAGCCGTGGTCGTACTGCTCGCGGCCACTGCCGGGTTCATTTCCTGGTACTTCACTCGATTCGTCATCGACGATGAGGAACTACGCATCGACACCGGCGCGATCTTCAAGAAATCGACCAAGATTCCTTTTGAGCGGCTGCAGTCGGTCGACATTGTGCAGCCCCTGGCAGCGCGGATCTTTGGACTGGCCGAGCTGCGGCTCGACGCGGGCAACAGCACCACCAAGTTGCGCTATCTGACCCGCAGCAAGGCGTCTCGATTCCGCGACTATCTGCTCACCCGCGCCCACGGTTACCAGGCGAGCATCCACGATCTTGATCAACAATCAGTGGCGAGTATCTTTACCGACCTAGGAGTAGCTGATCAGCCGCTCGTTCAAGTCTCGCCGCAACGGCTCATTGTGAGCTTCCTGCTGTCAACGGAGTGGCTGATTCCGGCAGCTATTTCGATCATCATTCTGGTCGGAACCACCGCTTTTCAGATGGTCCCACTCGCGCTGGGCGCCTTGATTCCATTGCTCATCGGCATGCTGTCACTGATCTGGCGGCGGGTGATCGGAATGTTTAACTTCACTTTGGCCGAGTCGCCGCGGGGACTTCGGATCACCCGTGGCTTGACCAACTTGACGAGCCAGTCGGTGCCGATCAACCGCGTACAAGGTGTCAAGACCAGTCAGCCGCTGCTCTGGAAACCGCTGGGCTGGTATCGGGTAGACATCGACATCTTGGGCCACGCCCACGAGGACGGCGAAAACAGTGAGTCGACTGCGTCCAGCGTGCTGCTGCCAGTCGCCAGCCGCGATGAGGTCGAGCTCGCTCTGGCACGCGTACTGCCGGGTTTCGATCTTGACCGCATTGAACTCCAGCCCTCACCCAAACGCGCTCGATGGCTACGGTGGTTCGACTTCTGGACGCTGCACTATGGCTGGGACGACCGCACCTTGATCACCGAGCATGGCTGGATCACGCATGTACGCGACGTCGTGCCGCATGCCAAGACCCAGTCCGTACGCATCGAACAGGGTCCGCTGCAACGGTTGCTCCGGCTGGCCAACGTCCATGTCCACACACCGCGCGGGCCAGTGAACGCCGTTGCCCACCAGCTTGACGATCACGCTGCGCGGGAGTTGGCACTGAGCCAGCTGGATCGGGCTCGAGCCGCCCGCGCTGCGGAGCGAGAGCATCGTGCGGTCAAAATGGTGCGCGGAGATGATCATGATGGCGATGCCGAGCTGCTAGCGGGGTTCGGCATCGGTCGTGATCAACTTCTTGGCTCCGGAAGTGAGAGCGAGGTATTCGCTCTTGATCATGAGCGGGTGCTGCGGCTCTATCGGAGTCGACATGAGGCTCCGCGGCAGACCGCCGCGCAGCTGCGGGCACTTTACGCCAGCTGGCACGGCATCGACATTGGCGTCGAGTTGCCGATGATCATGGAGGCGGGTGACTACCGCGGGCGCTTCTATACCGTCGACCGCCGCTTCTCTGGTCGGAATTTCTCAAGCTGGCTGCAACAAGCTGATATCGCCCAACGCCGCCCGGCGTTGATCAGCTTTTTCGACGCGACCGAGCGGCTGCAGCATCTGCAGAGCCCGGTGCCCGGTTTCGCGCGATTGGTCGGCGATGGGACACCACAGCAATTCGGCACACTTGGAGAGCTGCTCAGCAATATGCTCATGGGCCCTGTGCAGGCCAGCCGAGCTCGGCTGGAACGCGATGTCCCTGGTGTTAGTGAGGTGTGGAACCGGCTGCA
>Ga0307306_10000218_pt1 | contig 13090 bp, 16 predicted proteins | sample ER_DNA_193_FD_194507 | JGI IMG/M metagenome (GOLD analysis project Ga0307306, IMG submission 194507) | Bulk soil microbial communities from the East River watershed near Crested Butte, Colorado, United States - ER_DNA_193 | ecosystem: Environmental > Terrestrial > Soil > Floodplain | place...
GAGATCGCCGCGGAGGTGGGCGCGGCCGCGACCGTCAGGATCGCCGTGACGAAGAGGGCCGAAGCGAAGAGGCGTTTCAGTGGTGCTCGATCACGCGGTCGACGATGTTGTACTCCTTCGCCTCCTCCGCGCTCATGAAGTAATCGCGTTCGGTGTCTTTGGTGACCTTCTCGAACGACTGACCGGTGTGCTCGGAGATGATCTCGTCGAGACGGCGGCGGACTTCGATGATCTCTTTGGCGTGGATCTCGATGTCGGTCGCCTGGCCCTGGAAGCCGGCCGAGACCTGGTGGATGAGGATTTTCGAGTTCGGCAGCGCCATCCGCTTGCCGGCGGCACCGCCGCTCAGCAGCAGCGCCCCCATGCTCATCGCGATGCCGACGCAGATCGTCTGCACGTCGGGTTTTATGAACTGCATCGTGTCGTAGATCGCCAGGCCCGAGTACACCGAGCCACCGGGCGAGTTGATGTAGAGGCTGATGTCCTTGTCCGGGTCCTCGGACTCCAGGTGCAGCATCTGAGCGACGATCAGGTTGGCGATGTCATCGTTCACCGGCGTCCCGAGGAAGACGATCCGCTCGCCCAAGAGACGCGAGTAGATGTCGAAGGCACGCTCGCCGCGCGAGGTCTGCTCGACCACCATTGGGACCAAAGGACTCATGGCCCGCACTCTATAGAAGCCGTCAGGCGTGCTTCAGTCGCTGCCGGGCGTCCAGAGGCCGCTGGGTTTCGCCTCTTTCTCGCCCTCCGGGGCGAGAAGTTTCTCGCGCGCCTCGGCTTTGTCCTTGCGGGCGTCGGCTTCCTCTTTGGGGATCGGTTTCGCCGCCTCGGCGACGAGTTCGATCGCCTTGCGGGCGCGGAGGTCTTCGCGGACCATCGAGTCGCGGCCGCTCTTGCGCAGGCGCTCGAGCAGTTTCTCCGGCGAGGTGCGTTCGTGCTCGGCGCTGTGCTCGAGCGCCTCGACCATCTCCTCCTCGGAGACCTCGATCGCCTCGGCCTCGGCGATCGCGGTGACGACCGCCTCTCGCTTCAGCTCTTTTTCGGCGTCCTCTTTGGTCTCCGCGATCAGCTCCTCGCGCGTTTTCCCCTGCATCTGCAGGAACGCGTTCGGGTCCATGCCGCGGCCGGCCAGCTGTCGTTCCATCCGCTCCCAGCGTTCCTCGGCCCGGGCGGTCGCCAGCTCGTCGGGGACGTCGACGGTGGCCGCCTCGACGGCGGCGTCGATCGCGGCGAGGCGGAAGTCTTCCTCGGCGCGGCTGCCGAGGGCGGCGCCGACTTTCTCGCGGATGTCGGAGCGCAGCTCCTCCAGGGTGTCGAACTCGGAGGCGTCGGAGGCGAACTCGTCGTCGAGCTCGGGCAGGACTTTCTCCCGCACCTCCTTCACCTTCACTTTGAAGACGGCGTCTTTGCCCGCCAGCTGCTCGGCCTGGTAGTCGGACGGGAAGGTGACGTTGACCTCGCGCTCCTCCCCCGCCTTCGCGCCGACGAGCTGCTCCTCGAAGCCTTCGATCAGCTGGCCGGAGCCGAGGCCAAGCAGGTAATCCTCGGCGGTCCCACCCTGGAAGGCCGAGCCGTCGACGAAACCCTCGAAGTCGATCAGCAGCGAGTCGCCCTCTTCGGCCTCCCGGTCGACCTGCTCGAGGCGGGCGAAGCCCTCGCGGATCCGCTCGACCTCCGTGTCGACGACTTCGTCGGGGACCTCCTGCTCCTCCTTGCCGACCTCGAGACCCTTGTAGTCGCCGAGCTTCGCCTCCGGCCGCACCCCGACCGAGAACTTGAACTCGAGCGGCTGACCCTCGTCCTCCGGGGTCGAGAGCATCTCGATGTCCGGGTCGCCGATCGGGCTGACCCCGGAGTCGAACAGCGCCGCTTCGTACCACTCCGGCAGCGCCTCCCGAATCGCCTCCTGCAGGACGACCCCGAAACCGACCCGCTGGATCACCAGCGAGGCCGGCGCCTTACCGGCCCGGAAGCCGGGCATCCGCATCTCCTTGGCCAGCGTGCGGGCGGCGCGGGAAGTCGCTTTGTCGACGTCGGCGGCAGGTACCTCGACCTGCACCTCGGCCCGGGAATTCGGCAGCTCTTTGGCGGTGGTCTTCATCGGACGCGTGACCCTAGAGGATCGCTCACCGCCGCTGCGCGAGCATCGTCCGCAGGGCGACCGCGAAGTCGATCGCGAAGGCGAGGCCGCGCCCAATCGGCCCGGTCACCAGCCAAGCGCGGGCCCGGTCAAGCGGGGACACGGGGCTCCTTGCCTGCTTCGAGGATCTGCCGCTCGAGGCGCGCCCCCTGGCCGGCGGCGACGGCCCGCTGCGCCCGCGCCTCGTCGAGCTCGACCCCCCGCTCCAGCGCCAGGTCGAGCAGGCGCTGCTTCTCGATCCCCTCCCGCGACCAGGCGAAGAAGAACCAGGCGAGCAGGCCGAGGCCGAGGAAGGTCCCCTCGACCATCATCACCACGCCGGCGGTGCTCTGATCGGCCTGCGGCGAGATTCCCCAGTAGCGCTCGCCATCGGCGTAGACGGGATAGAGGACGGTGCCGCTCCACATCAGGACGTTGCCGAGGATCGCCCCCGCGAACCGCACCGCGATCACGTAGCCGACCTTCCAGGGGGCGGTGAACCAGGTGGGCTTCGGCAGCGGCCCGAAGACCGGCATCCACATCAGGCAGCCGAAGAAGATAAAGCAGGCGTGCTCGAAGGCGTGGACGGGGGCGCCGGCGTAGGCGGCGTCATAGAGCGACGGGATGTGCCAGACGTAGAAGTTGAGCGCCCAGAGCGGCAAGGCGACCAGCGGGTGGGCAAGGACCCGCAGCCGGTCGAAGAGGCGGATCGCCAGGATCGGCTGCAGCAGCGGCCCGGTCAGGCCGAGGACGAGGAGCAGCGTCGCGACGTCGCCGAGCAGCAGGTGCTCGACCATGTGGGCGATCACCAGCTCCTCGCCGACGTGGGCGATCGGAGAGACCAGGGCGACGACGATCGCCAGCAGGCCGGCCGCGAAGCAGACCTGGCGCCAGAGCGGCACCGGCCGGCCGCGGTCGGCCAGGGTCATGCTCCGCTTCGCGTAAAGGGCGGCGGCGATCAACAGCGGCAGCAGCTCGAGGGGGGCAAGAGTGGCGCCCAGGTGGCCCAGCAAGATGTTCATTGCGTTTTCAGCGTAGCCCGCTGCTAGCTTGGCATCGCCCGTGAGCTCCCCCGCAGATCAGTTTCCGCCCATCGGGAGCTACGGCTTCCTCTCCGACTGCCACACCGCAGCCCTGATCTCCTTCAGCGGCAGCGTCGAGTGGCTCTGCTGCCCGCGCTTCGACTCCCCCAGCGCCTTCGCCGCCCTGCTCGACCGCGGCGCCGGCCACATGTCCCTGCGGCCGAAAGGGGTGATCGTCCCGATCAGCCGCCGTTACTCGCCCGGGACGCTGGTGATCGAGACGACCTGGGTCACCGACACCGGCTGGGCCGTGGTCAAGGACGCGCTGACGATCGCCGACTGGGCTCCCCCGCGCGGAGACCGGGAGGACCAGGAGAACAAAAGGGGCCGCCCCGACACCGAACACGAGTCCGACCGCTCGCTGCTGCGAACGATCACCTGCATTGACGGCACCGTCGAGATGGAGATGGAGTGCCTGCCCCGCTTCGACTACGGCCGCGAAGGGGCGAAGTGGAGCGGCGGCGAGCTCGGCGAAGCGGTGGCGACCGCCTCCGACGGGACCGAGATGCTGCTGACCAGCGACATCGACCTCGAGATCGCCGACGGCGCCGCCCGCGGCAAGGTCACCCTGCGCGAAGGCCAGCACGCCTTCTGCGCCCTGACCTGGGGGGACGGCGGCCTCGGCGGCCCCCGCAGCGCCCCCGAGGCGCTGGAGCGGATCGACTCGACCGAAGAGTTCTGGCGCGAATGGCTGCGCGACGGCGACTTCCCCGACCACCCCTGGCGCGTCCACCTGCAGCGCTCGGCGCTGGTCCTCAAGGGCCTCACCTACACCCCGACCGGCGCGATCGTCGCCGCCCCCACCACCTCGCTGCCGGAGACGCCTGGTGGCGAACGCAACTGGGACTACCGCTTCAGTTGGATCCGCGACTCGACCTTCAGCCTCTGGGCCCTGCACACGCTCGGTTTCGACCACGAGGCGCGGGACTTCATGCGCTTCATCGTCGACGTCTGCAGAGACAAGCCTGACCTGCAGATCATGTACGGGATCGGCCACGAGCGCGAGCTCGAGGAGAAGACGCTCGACCACCTCTCCGGCTACGGCGGCGCCCAGCCGGTGCGGATCGGCAACGGCGCCTTCGACCAGCGCCAGAACGACGTCTGGGGGTCGCTGCTCGACTCGGTCTACATCCACGAGAAGGCGCTCCGCGGCAGCGGCACGCCGGCCGACCGCGAATTAATCCGCTACCAGGTGGAAGCGGCGATCGAGGCCTGGCCGCATCCCGACCAGGGGATCTGGGAGTCCCGCGGCGAGCCCCGCCACTACGTCTCCTCGAAGTTGATGATCTGGGTCGCCGTCGACCGCGGCGCCCGCCTCGCCCGCTGGGTGCCGGAGGGCGCCGACGCCGACCTCTGGCAGGCGAAGGCCGAGGAGTGGCAGGCCAAAGCCGACGAGTTCAAAGCCGAGATACTCGAGCGCGGCGTCCGCGACGGGATCTTCCGCCAGCACTACGACACCGATGCCCTCGACGCCTCGCTGCTGCTGATCCCGCTCTTCCGCTTCCTGCGACCCGACGACCCGCGGGTGCGCGACACCGTCAACGCGATCGCCGCCGATCTGACCGCGCACGGCCTGGTCTGCCGCTACAAGGTCGACGAGACCGACGACGGCCTCCACGGCGAGGAGGGCACCTTCCTGATCTGCTCCTTCTGGCTGGTCTCGGCGCTCTCGGAGATCGGCGAGCCGAAACGGGCGCGGGAACTCTGCGAGCGCCTGCTCGAGGCGGCGGGCTGGCTCGACCTCTACGCCGAGGAGCTCGACGCCGAGTCCGGCCGCCACCTCGGCAACTTCCCCCAGGCCTTCACCCACCTGGCGCTGATCAACGCGGTCTCCCATGTGATCGCCGACGAGCGGCGCGCCAATGGCGGCTACACCGCCGTCTTCACCGAGATGGGCGGGATCCGCGAGGACGCGTGACCCTTTCGTTGCAAAGACGTTTCAGACACAAGATCGCCAGACAAGACGTCTCCCGCGGTTTCTATATTGGGTGCAATTGGCGGCGGGACCGGAGAGCTCCGGGGACGCCTCTACTTGAGATGAAAGGTGCCCATGAAGATGAGCGAGGAATACAAGACGACCTGGGCAGAAGACGAGAGCGTCGAATCGGCGGTGTTGCAGCAGCTGCTGGACCTGCACCCGACCCGGCTGACGCTGGAGGAGCTGGCGCGGGAGTGCGGCGCCAGACGCAGCGACTTCGCCGCGCGGGACGCGGTCGAACGGGCGGTCCGCGATCTCAGCGCCGCCGGCCTCCTCCACCAGGGGGATGAATTCGTCGCGCCGACCCGGGCGGCGCTGCGGTTCAACGAGCTGCTGGACCGGTGACGACGTGGCGAAACCCGGTGCGCAGGCGCGCTCGCAGCTCGCGGGCGGCTTGCGTCGCACCGGCATCGGCCGACGCGGAGACGAGGATCACCTGGGCGGCCGGGAAGCTGCCGAGCTGGTCTTCGACCGCCTGGACGATGTCCTCGTCGCCGACCCGCGCCTCCGCTTCGACTCCCGCCGCCGCCAGGGCGGCGACGCTTACCACGAGGCGCTGCTGTGCCTCCCGCCGCGCCGCCTCGACGTCGGAGGCCCAGCGATCGAGGAAGCCGACGTGCGCCGGCGCCAGGACCATCGCCGCCGCCTCGCCGTCAGCGGCTGCGATCGAGTCCGCGACCTCTTCGACCGCCCGCGGTTCCTCGAGGCGATCGGCCAGCACGACGAGTACGCGCTGGCCGTCGGCGCTGGCCGGGGCGGGGCCGATCCCGCCCCGCGGGCGCTGGCGGACGGCCGTGTAGACGATCCCCAGCGCGACGAATGCTCCCACCCCGACCCCAATCCCCGGACCGCCGAGGAAGAAGGCGAAAGCAATTGGGACGGCGATCGCGGCGACGATCAGCGGAAGCTTCCAGGGAGACACTCCCGAAGCTTCTCAAGCACCCCGATCGCCGTCCCTCCAAAGGTCTAAGCAACCTTCAAGACCATGACCGTCGGAGTGACACATTTCTTCAGTGTTCCCATCTGCACTTTGACCCACCTCCTTCTCCCTTGATCACCAAGCCGCCCCCTTCGCGACTTGCGGTCTAAATCAATTGAGCATTAATACTCTAAATGATTCCAGCAATCAAGGGTGCTCCAGGAAAACTCGTCAATAATCGGAAAAAGCGGGAGCGTTGTGAAATTCCTGATCGACAAGCTGTACAGTCTTGGTATCGGCCATTGCCCCCGCAATCGGACCTAAAGGACAAGGCCTTGCCGAAGACGAAAAACAGCAAAAAGGACGGCATCGAACAGATCGTCGCCAAAGCATTCGCGCATCCCCTGCGAGTGCAGATCCTGGCCATTCTCAGTGAGAAGGTCGCGAGCCCGAACATGCTCGCCCAGCAGCTCGACGAGAGCCTCAACCTCGTCGCCTACCACGTCCGCGTGCTGGAGAAATACGACTGCATCGAGCTCGTTGACACGAAGCAGCGGCGCGGCGCCACCGAGCACTTCTACCGAGCGGTCCGCCGTCAGCTCCTGACCGATGACCAGTGGGCACAGCTGCCAGCCAGCCTGCGACCAGGCATGGCCACCGCCGTGCTCAAATCGATCTTCGAGGACATCGAGGCGGCATCGACCGGGGGCACCCTGGAGGAGGTCGACGACCTTCACATCACCCGCAGCCCGCTGGTGCTGGACAAGCAGGGCTGGACCGACGTATCCAACCTCCTGCAGGACGTCCTCGACCGGCTGCCGGAGATCCAAGCGGAGGCAACCAACCGCATGGCCGACAGCAAAGAGGAAGGAACGCTGGCAAAGGTTCACCTCATGCACTTCAAGTCGCCAGGACGCAAACCGGTCTCCAAGGCCAAGACTCCCGCTTCCTAAGCCAGCCGCGGCGCCGCTGTCCAGACGAGCGGCGTCGCCGGCCAGGCAACCCTCTCCGCGCCCCAGCCCAAGCTGACGGCTGAGCCGTACCCCCTTGTCGGTATCGTTGCCACGTCGGTACGCACCGTCGCGCTGCACAGCTTCGGACTGACGCTCTCGGGGCAGCGACGTTGGACAAGTATCGCCGCCCATATACCGATGCTGTGAACGAGCAGACCCCAAGAAGCGGAGACCAGTCGAGTCCGGGACCAGGCGAGGGCCTGGCCAGCGAGCGCATCCTCTGGGCGCGGTTCGTCAAAGATCGCGACCCGGCGATTCGCGAGGAGCTGGTGCGGCGCTATCTCCCGTTCGCGAAAAACCTCGCCCTGCGCTACCGCGGTGCCAGCGAGTCCTTCGACGACCTCCTGCAGGTGGCGAGCCTCGGCCTCGTCAACGCGATCGACCGCTTCGACCCCGACCGCGGCGCCCCCTTCACCGCCTTTGCCTCGCCGACGATCCTCGGCGAGCTGAAGCGCCACTTCCGCGACCGGGTTTGGACGGTGCGGGTGCCGCGCGGTCTCCACGACCGCATGGCCGAAGTCGAGAAAGCGATCTCCGAGCTGACCGTCCAGCTGCAGCGCTCGCCCTCGGTCCCCGAGATCGCGGAGCGGCTCGAGGTGGACCCGACCGACGTGCTCGAGGTCCTGGAGGCAAACCACAATCGGCGCCCGCTCTCGCTCGACCGCCCGGTCGGCGGCGAGGACTCCGAAGAATCGCCGGCCGCGGAGTGGGTCGGCGACGAAGACTCCGGCTACGAGCTGGTCGAGGACAAACTGGCGCTGGAGGGGGCCCTCCCCCACCTCGACGAGCGCGAGCGCCTCGTGCTGCAGCTTCGCTTCGTCGAGGATCTGACGCAGTCGCAGATCGCCGAGCGGATCGGCCACTCGCAGATGCACGTCTCCCGCATACTTCGACGCACGCTGGAGCGGATCCGGGCCGAGGTGGCCGAGCAGAGCGCCGCCGCCGGCGACACCGAAGCCTCCTGAGCTAGCCGACGGCTTCCTAGTTCGTCGAGAGGGAGGAGATCGCGACGACGAGGTACTCGCCTTCGTCGCCGTCCTCGACCCGAAGATCGTCGGTCAGCGCCTCCAGCGAGCCGCCCACCTCCGGCAGCTCGAAGCTGGCCCGCAGGCGCTCGGCGCCGCCGTGGGTCATCGGCCCGACCTTGAGCTCGATCCCCTTCGGCAGCTCGGCGATGCTGAGCGAGACGTGGCCGTCGGCGAAGCCCTGGGGGGCGCGGGCGGAGATCGCGTCGCTGAGCAGCATCGTGTCGGAAAGACGGTCGACGCTGATCTCCTGGCGCGCGGCCAGAGCGGAGAGCGCGCGGCTCAGCACCGGGCCGACGATCTCCGGCGGCCCGACCCTGATCCGGGTCGCGTCGTCGGCGGCGACGGCGAAGGTCGAGCCGTTCTTGGCGGCATCCTCGCGCGCCGCCAGCGGCAGATGCATGCGTATCTCGGTGCCTTTGTCGGCGCCGCCCTTGATCTCGAAGCTGCTGGAGAGCGCGGCGATCAGCGTCAGGCCGATCCGCAGGCTGGGACGCTCGACGTCGGGGCGCGGCCGGATGCCGCTGCCGTGGTCGCGGATCGCGACGGTGAGGCCATCGCGATCGCCCTCGGCCTCGATCTCGAGCGGGCCGGGCTCCATTCCGGCGTAGGCGTGGACGACGACGTTCATCGACGCCTCGGTGACGACGGTCTTCAGGTCGGCGAGGGAGGCCTCATCCATGCCCAGCCGTTCGGCCAGACCTGCCAGTGCGTGCCGGACGACAGCCACGTTCTCGGCCCGTGCGGGGAGGGACATTTGAAGCCCTGAGCGATCGTTGGTTGAGCTATTCAATATTCCAGCCTGCCCCCAGGAACCGCGAGGCCCGGGATTAGAGTCGCGAGCATATCCGGCTGTCTCGCATCAAGAGGTGCTTACCCCTGCCGCCGGGGCGCAAAACAGCGTGCGGGAATCCCGGTGCACCTGCGGTAGGATCGAACCGGTGAATCCCGCCCCGTTCGAAGTGAAGGTCGGAGAGATCGAGCACGGTGTCCGGACGATCTCGGTCCGCGGCGAGCTCGACCTGAGTACCGCGCCCGAGCTCGAGGGGCCCCTGGAGCAGGCCCTGGACGACGGCCACGGCTCGGTACTGGTCGATCTCGCGAGTTGCGAATTCATCGACTCGACCGGAATCGCCCTGATCGTGCGGGCCTGGCAACGTCTCGACAGCGGCGAAGACGGCCGCTCGCTGGTCATCTGCAGCGACAACGAACAGGTCCGCCGCGTGCTCGAGATCACCGGTCTCGAGCTCTCGATCCCGGTCCACGGCACCCGCGACGAGGCCCTCGCCGCGATGGCCGGCTGACCGGCCGCCGATGTCCCCGCAGCCTCGCCGCCCCCGGCTTCCCCGGGAGCTTTTCGAGACCCGCAGCCACGCCTGGCACTCGCTCGGCTTGGGCGACGAGCTGGCGCCGCGGTTTACGAAACGGCAGTTCGGCGGCCTGCTGCTGGCGCTGCTGCTGATCGCCGGGACGCTCTTCGTCTACTACAACCGCCGCGACATCGCCCCCGGCTACGGCCAGTGGATCCGCGCCGGCACCGTCGCCGTCCTGATCATCGTCGGCACTGCTGCCACCCACTGGCTCGCCCGCGGCCTCTCCCCGCGGCTCTACAGGCGGCTCGATCCGGCCACCGCCGGGACCACCGGCTTCGTCATCCGCCTGCTGGCAACCTCGGCGGTCGTGATCCTGGCGCTGCGGATCGCCGGTGTCACCGCCAGCACCCTCGCCGTCGGCGGCGCCTTCACCGCGGTCCTGCTCGGTTTGGCGGCGCAGCAGGCGCTGGGCGGGATCTTCGCCGGCATCGTCCTGCAGAGCACCCGACCCTTCCGGGTCGGCGAACGGGTGCGCTTGGTCGGCGGCGCCCTCGCCGGTTCGATCGAGGGGACCGTCTCCTCGCTCGGCCTCTTCTACACGACCCTCAGCCAGGGGGCCGACCGGTTGATGGTCCCCAACAACGTCCTCCTCAGCCTCGTCGTCGTGCCGCTGCGGGAGCCCGACAAAGTCGACGTCCGCGTCCGCTTCCCGATCCAGACGAGCCCGCAGCAGGTCGAGGACCGCCTCTTGCAGGCGATCACCGTCCCCACCCGCTACAAACCCAACGTCGCGCTGGAGGAACTCGACGCCGAGGGCGTCGTCTTCCGCGTCAACGCGACGCCGCTGCGGCCCGAAGACGGCTCGAAACTGGCCGAGGAGGTCCTGGAAGCGCTGCGGCGCGAGGAACCGGCGACCGCGGAAACCCGCAGGCCCTGACCCTCTCACCTAACTAGTCGGCGAGGATGAGGATCGCCGTGTTGACGACGATCGCCAGCGGCGTGATCGTCAGCGCCAGGCTGCGGAAGAACTTGGCGAAGCCGCCGCGGTAGCGAATGCTCTCGAAGATGCCGAGGCCGACGACGTGGGCGAGGTTGGCGAGGGCGACGCCGATCGCGATCAGGATCGCCACCGCTTCCCAGCCCTGCTCGTGGCCAGCGCCGGAGGCGATTGCCGCGGCGAGGATGGCGACGATGATCGTGCCGAGCAGGCCGGCGACCATGCCGGCGAGGTCGGAACGGGTCATCCCGGGGATGTAGGCGCCGTCGGCGACTTCCTTGCCGGCAAGCGGGTTGACGGTGCCGCGCCCGGTCTCCTCGGTCCCGACGACGTGGTCGGGCTGGTTGGCGGCGTGCTCGAGGACGACCAGCCGCAGCGGCGGCTCGATCGATTCCTGGGCCCGCTCGTAGAGGCCGTTCTCGTACCACCGCTCCTGCCCCTCGGCGTGCTCGAAGATCAGCACTTCGTCGGCGGGTGCTTTCAGCAGCGCGTCCTGCGCCGCCTGCACCGGGTCGGGATCGCCGACCTCGCCGGTCACCTGGAGGTCGCCCTGGCCCAGGGCCGCCAAGTTGCGCTCCAGACGCTCCTCGGCCTGTTTCCGTGGCCCGTCGATGTCGCCCAGCGTGTGGTGGAGCGGGTTCGCCTCGACCGCCGGCACGACCACCCGCACCTCCACCCCGTCGCCGTTGGAATTCGCTTGTATCTGCTCGAGCGGCTCGGGCCCGTGCAGCTCGTCGGTAACGATCGCAATCACTCGATGGGGCATGGGGCCTCCTACTCGTTCTTGCGGATCGCCTCGTCGGCGTCCTGGGGAATCACTTCGTCTGCTTCGCCGAAGGCCGCGGTATCGGTCGGCTCCTCGGGGCGCCCGGCATCGCGGTTCGGGAAACGTTTTTGATCGCCGTGCTCGGCGTTGTCAACCAGCTCGGCCTCGGCCAGCTCGAAGCCCTCGGCCTCGCCCTGTCCAGCCTCCACCAACGGCTGTTCGGCGGGATCGTCGACGGGATCATCCGGCGCCGGACCGCCGATCTCGGCCGCTTCAGAGGCCGCGGCTTCCGCCTCTTCCTCGGCGATCGGGTCGCGCTCTTCCTCGGGTCGGATCTCCTCGGCGCTCATGACGGGCGACGCTCCCCCCAGAGACCGGTGGGCGTGTCGTCCTCGTTGTGCGGCTGTTTGCCGGGCTGCTCCGGCGGCGCCAGCTTCTCGTCGGCACGCGGTTTCGACGCGGCGTAGGCGAGGAAGGCGACGAAGCCGATCACAAAGATGATCAGCGCGAAGATCGGCGACCAGGCGACCGCGATCAGGGCCAACAGGATGATCAGGGCAATCGGTATCAGGTACATGCCCGGCGGCTACCCCTGCTGCCCAGGCATGAAACTCTCGGGTTCGTTTTCCCCCTCCTCGCGAATGGGTAGTCGCAAAAGTGCAAGCGAAAGCGACCGAAGGAGTAACGATGGGGACTCAGGAGACCGGAAACGTCACCGGCACGAAGGACAAGGACTACAACGTCATCTGGTTCGTCGAGCAGTGCCTCAGCAACGTGCTGCGACTCGAGACCTACATCGAAGACGCCGAGCGCGACGGCGACTCCGACCTGGCGGACTTCTTCCGCCGCGCCCAGGAGACCAGCCGCAAGGGCGCCGAGCAGGGCAAGGACCTCCTGCGCTCGCGCCTCTCCTCCTAAAGCGAGGCGTGCCTCGCCGAACTCGTGGGGGTCACAGCCCCCATGAGTTCGGAGGCCCTACTTCAGGAGCTGGCGCCCGCCGAGGCTGATGCAGCCGTGCGGCCGGCCATCCAGCCGGCGACCGCGCCGAGTGCGCCGCCGACGCCGAGCAGCGTCGCCGTCCGCATCGGGTCGCGCTTCAGCTTCGAAGCGGTGCCGTGGGCGGTGTGCTTCACGGCCGTCTTGGCCGCCTTGCGGGCGAGAGTGTTCTTGACTGACATGCCCGACCTCTACCCGACGCCCCCGCCCCCCTACACCAGCTGCGGAACCGATAATCCCTCGCGCAGGGAGATCGCGTTCGGCGGGGCGAATTCCTCCCAGTCGTTGTTGAAGTAGGCGAAGACCTCGCGGCGCGAGCGCCAGGCGGCGATGCGGCGGCGCCAGTGCTCGATCTCGGACTTCGAGTAGTTGCCGTTGCGGCCGCGGGCACCGTGGTGGAAGCGGACATAGGCGAGCTCGCCGACCGGCCGCGCCTCCGGCAACGGCCGGCGGCCGTCGTGCGGAATCACCAAGGAAGCGCCGTGCTCCTCCAGCAGCCGCATCACCGCCGGCGCGAACCAGCTCGGGTGGCGGAACTCGACGCAGTGGCGGGCCGGCGGCATCAGCTCCAGGGCGGCGGCGAGGACGGCGTCGTCGCGATGGAAGTTCCCCGGCAGCTGCCAGAGCACCGGGCCGAGCTTGCCGCTCTCGCGCAGCGGCTCCAGCGGCTCCCAGAAGCGGGCCAGGCCCTGCTCGATTCCGCGCAGCCTTTTCATGTGGGTGAGGTAGCGGCTGCCCTTGACCGCGAAGAGGAAGCCGGGCGGGGTCCGCTCGACCCAGCCTTCGACCGCCTCCCGCTTGACCAGGCGGTAGAAGGTGTTGTTGACCTCGACGGTGTCGAAGATCTCGGCGTAGCGTTCGAGCCAGCGCGCCGGCGGCACA
>Ga0307306_10000222_pt1 | contig 13000 bp, 17 predicted proteins | sample ER_DNA_193_FD_194507 | JGI IMG/M metagenome (GOLD analysis project Ga0307306, IMG submission 194507) | Bulk soil microbial communities from the East River watershed near Crested Butte, Colorado, United States - ER_DNA_193 | ecosystem: Environmental > Terrestrial > Soil > Floodplain | place...
CGGCAGCGTCGACACCGATGAGGCCGTGGACAAAGTCAAGGAGCTGGGCGGCGAGGTCATCTTCGGCCCGATGGACATCCCGGCCGGCCGCTTCGCCGTCCTTCGCGACTCCTTCGGAGCCTTCTTTGCGGTGATGCAGCCGAGCGAGGCGACGATCGCCCGCGCCGAAGAGGAAGGGCTCCTCTAGATCTGCCCGAGGTCGGCGACCGCCTCGGCGGGATCGCCGGCCTCGCCCTCGTCCTCCCATTCGGCCGGCTTGCCGAGGGAGGCGCTCTTGACGATCTTCAGCCCGAGCATCGCGCACTTCATCCGCGTCGCCGAGATGTCGATCCCGAGTAGCTCGAGGACGAAGTCTTTCGGCAGCTTCAGCAGCTCCTCGCGGCTCATCCCGACCAGCTCGTCGGTCAGCAGCGAGGTGGCGGCGGTCGAGATCGCGCAGCCCTTGCCCTCGAAGGCCACAGCCGCAACCTTGTCCTCTGCGTCGAGTTTGATGGTCACGTGCTGCTCGTCCCCGCAAAACGGGTTGGTGTCCTCGAACTCGAGGTCGGCGCCCTCGATCCGGCCGAAGTTGTGCGGTCGCTTGTAGTGCTCGAGGATCTGGTCGCGGTAGAGCTCGTCCATGATTCGAGGCTAGCGAAGCGATGAAACGGAAGTGGATGCTTGTGATGGCCGCTGGGCTGGTGGTCGCTCTGAGCGCCTCAGTCTCAGCTGCCGCGTCGACCCTCTACGTCGGTGACACGAAGGAATACGCCGTCGCCTTCAAAGCCGAAGGTGAGCAGCTCTACGTGATCGAGCTCGCCGGCCAGACCGAGTGCTACTACGGCGAACCACACGAAGACATCGGACCGGGTTTCTTCGACGCCATCGCGGGGCCGACGTTGCTGCGCAGCGATTCGAGAGGGCTCGATTTCGGAGTTCGCCTCCGACGCCGAAGTCGCGGACGACGCGGTGATCGGTGAGTTTTCCTACTCCGCAAGCGAACTCAGCTACCACTGCGACACCGGCTTCGAGCCGAAGCCCTTTCGGGCTTCGCGCTACGAGCCAGTGGGAAGTGGCGCGACCCCCGTGAGCGGGGAAAGGCCTGTGTATTACGGGAGCGAAGCCTCGACCGAGGTCTTCCTCCGCGCCAACCAAGAAGCGGCGTACGGAATCCGGGGTGCCTTCGTGCCGTGGTGTCGGGTGGGCAGGGAGAAGAAGATTCGATCCCGGCACGCCCTCTTCAGCGCTCCCGCAGACGCTGATCTGAGCGCCGACGGCAGGTTCGAGAAGAAGGCCGAGGAGGGGGGCGTAACCCACTCCGGGGTTCGCTGGTGGGAAAAGATCTCGCTCACCGGCAGCGTCGATCAGGGCACGACGGCCGGCACCTACCTGCGCGTCCGCACCGTGAAGCCTCGCCGCAAACCGGCGCGCCGCTGCGTCACCGGCCCGCTCCCCTTCCGCGCCGTCCGCTACCTGCCGGCTTCGGGCTAGAGCCCGAAGACCCGCCTCGCGTCTTCGAGGCCGTCGACGAGGCGGTCGATCTCCTCGGTCGTCGTGTAGACGCCGAAGCTGGCGCGGGCGGTGGCGGCGATCTCGAGCCGGTCCATCAGCGGCTGAGCGCAGTGGTGGCCGGCGCGGACGGCGACGCCGTGGCGGTCGAGGATCTCGGAGATGTCGTGGGCGTGGATGCCGTCGATTTCGAAGGAGACGGGGCCGAGGCGACCGGCGCCGCGGGGCGGGCCGAAGACGCGCAGGCCGGGCACATCGACGAGGCGCTCGAGCGTGTAGTCGGCGATCGCTTCCTCGTGCTCGCGCACGGCGTCCATCCCGACCGAGTCGAGCCAGCGCAGGGCAGAGGCCATCCCGATCGCCTGGGTGATCGCCGGCGTGCCGGCCTCGAAGCGGGCGGGGACGTCGGCGTAGCTCGTGCCCTCCTTGGCGACCTTGCGGATCATCGAGCCGCCGCCGAGGAAGGGCTGCATCTCCCGCAGCAGGTCGAGCTTCGTCCAGAGCACGCCGATCCCGGTCGGGCCGTAGAGCTTGTGGCCGGTGATCGCGTAGAAGTCGACGCCGAGCTCGGCCATGTCGAGCGGCAGCTTCGGCGCCGACTGGGCGCCGTCGGCGAGGACCAGCGCGCCGGCGTCATGCGCAAGGCGCGCGATCTCGGCGATCGGATTCTCGGTCCCGAGGACGTTGGAGACGTGCGTCACCGCAACCAGCTTCGGCCCGCGCTCCAGCAGCGCCGCGAAGGCGTCCATGTCGAGCTGCCCCTCCTCGTCGATCGGCGCCCAGTCGATCTCGGCTCCGACCCGCTCGGCCAGCTGCTGCCAGGGGACGATGTTGGAGTGGTGCTCCATCTCCGTGAGCACGATGCGGTCGCCGGCGCCGACGTTGGCGTCGCCCCAGGCCCGCGCCACGAGGTTGATCGCCTCGGTCGCGTTGCGGACGAAGACGACCTCGCGCCGGTCGGCGGCGCCGATGTGGTCGGCCACCGTCGCCCGCGCCCCCTCGTAGGCTTCGGTCGCCTCCGCCGAGAGGGTGTGGGAGCCGCGGTGGACGTTGGAGTGATGGCGCCGCTCGTAGCGGTCGACCGACTGGATCGAGGCCAGCACCCGCTGGGAGCTGGCGCCGCTGTCGAGGTAGGCGACCGGCTGGCCGTGGACCTCGCGCTCCAGCGCTGGGAAGGCGGCGCGGACCTTCTCCAGGGAGAACGGCGCCGCCGCCGCGGGGCTCTTGGCGCTCACCGGCTCCATTGCTTCGAGGTCAGGCGGCTGCGCCTGCCTCTACCTCCTCTTTGATCCAGCCGTAGCCCTTGTCCTCGAGGACGCCGACCAGCTCGGGGCCGCCTTCTTTGACGATCCGCCCCTGGTACATGACGTGAACCGAATCCGGTTTGACCATGTGGAGGATGCGCTGGTAGTGGGTGATGATGAGGACGCCCATGTCGGGGCCGGCGAACTTGTTGACGCCTTCGGCGACGATCCGCAGGGCGTCGATGTCGAGGCCGGAGTCGGTCTCGTCGAGGACCGCGATCTCCGGTCGCAGCAGCGCCAGCTGCAGCAGCTCCATCCGCTTCTTCTCGCCGCCGGAGAAGCCGTCGTTGAGGTACCGGCTGGAGAAGTCTTTGGGGATGCTCGCCAGCTCCATCGCCTCCTGGGCGGTGCGGGCGAAGTCTTTGATCTTGATCTGGTCTTCGCCACGCGCCTCGCGCTGGGCGTTGATGATCATCCGCAGGTACTTGGAGACCGAGACGCCGGGTATCGCGACGGGGTACTGGAAGGCCATGAAGAGGCCGGCCTGCGAGCGCTCGTCGGGGTCGGCGTCGGTGATGTCCTCGCCCTTGAAGGTGATCGTGCCCTCGGTCACCTCGAGCGCCGGGTGGCCCATGATCACGTTGGCGAGCGTCGACTTGCCGGAGCCGTTCGGGCCCATCAAGGCGTGAACCTTGCCCTTCTCGACGTCGAGGTCGAGGCCTTTGAGGATCTTCTTGTCCTCGACCTCCACGTGCAGGTTGCGGATCTCCAGCTCAGCCAATTTCGCTCCGTTTCTGGGTTTTCACAGTTGAAGTTCTTGCGTCCGCGGGGGCGCGGTTCTTACGCGACGCTGCCGAGGACCGCGGCGCGAGTCGGCTCGCTCTTGGTCGAGAACTCGACCAGCTCCGCCAGCGTGGTGCCGGCGAGCGCCTTGGTGACGCCGCCCTGCACGCGCATCCACAGCAGCTTCGTCGAACAGGCGTGGTCGCCGTCGGACTCGTGCGAGCAGAGGACTTTGCCTTCCGGGACGTCGTGGAAGCACTCCATCGGCGCGATCTGCCCTTCCAGCGCCTCGACCACCGCGTCCATCCGGATCTCCGCGGCAGGTTTCGCCAGGCGGTAGCCGCCGTGGGCGCCGCGGGTCGAGGTGACGAGGCCGGCCTTGCGCAGTTTCGCCACCAGGTGCTCCAGGTAGGACAGCGGCAGGTTCTCGGCCTCGGCGACGGAGCCCAACGAGACGGGCTGCGAACCGGGCTGGCGCCCGAGCTCGACCATCAAGCGCACTCCGTACTCGGCTTTCGTCGAAAACAGCATCGGGATAAATCCTACTAGAGCGGTCGGTTATGCCGAGTCTGTCGTAATGCGCCTATACGACGATCTTTCACGGATTCGCGTCTTTAGGGCTCGATCAGGCCGCGGCGGATCGCGTAGCGGACGAGCTCGACGCGGTCGCGCATCCCGAGCTTGCGCATCGCGTTAGCGCGGTGGTTCTCGACCGTCTTCTCGGAGAGGTGGAGGAGCTCGGCGATCTCCTTGGTGGTGTGGGCCTCGGCGACGAGCTTGACGATCTCCTCCTCGCGCGGAGTCAGCTCCTCTTCGCCGGAGGAGCCGCGCTCGAGCACGTCCTTGATCAGCGTCCGCTGCGCCTCGGGGGTGAGGAACGGCTCGCCCCGCTCGACCGCCCGGATCGCCGCCAGCAGGTCGGTGTCCGCCTGCGCCTTCAGCACGTAGCCCGAGGCGCCCGCCTTCAGAGCCTCGAACAGATAGCGCTCGTCGTCGTGCATCGAGAGGATCAGGACCGAGACCTCCGGCGCCTGCTTCTTGATCTCCCGCGTCGCCTGCAGCCCGGTCAGCTTCGGCATTTTCACGTCGAGGATCGCCAAGTCCGGCCGCTCCCGCACCGCCAGCTCCCGCGCCTCGGCCCCGTCGGCGGCCTCCGCCACCACCTCGATGTCCGGCTGCCGCTCCAGCAGCAGCCGCAGTCCGGAGCGGACGATCCCATGGTCGTCGGCGATCAACACCCTCATGAGGCCGATTCTCCAGGGACGGCGAGGCGAACGGTGGTGCCTTTGTCGGGGCGGGACTCGATCGTCAGCTCGGCGCCGATCAGCAGGGCGCGCTCGCGCATGCCGCCGATGCCGAGGCCGCGCTCGGACTCGTCGAAGGCGAAGCCGCGGCCGTCGTCGCCGACCTCGAGCAGGACGCCACCGGCCTCGGTCCGGCGCAGGCGGACCTCGACGCGCCCGGCGCCGCTGTGGCGGGCGGCGTTGGAGAGCGCCTCCTGGGCGACGCGGTAGACGACGAGCTGGGCGTCGTCGCCGAGCTCGGAGAAGTCGCCTTTGGCATCGAGCGAGGCGTCGATCTCCCCCCGCCGCAGCTGCTCGACCTGACCTTCGATCGCGGCGACCAAGCCGAGATCGTCGAGCGCGGTCGGCCGCAACTGCCGCGCCAGCGAGAGCAGCTCGCCCATCGCCTGGTTCGCCAGCGCTTTCGTCTCCGCCAGTTCGTCCTCCAGCTCCGGCGGCGCTGCCTCGCGGGCGGCCTCCAGCCGCAGCAGCAGACCCGTCAGTGACTGGTTGACCTCGTCGTGGAGGTCGCGGGCGACTCGCGCCCGCTCCTCCTCCTGGGCGTGCAGGGCGGCCGAGCCGGCCCGCCGCCGCTCGGCTTCCAGCCGCCGCATCATCCGCAGGAAGGCAAGCTCGATCCGCGCCACCTCCTCGGTCTCGCCGACCCCGTCGATCGAGGCGGGGAGGAGGGGCCGGGGGCTCGATAGGTCGACCTTCTCCATCGCCTCGACCAAATCCTCCAGAGGCCGCAACCGCCGCCGCTCCCGCACCAGAGCCACAGCCAGCGCCAGCACGACCAGCGCCAGCCCGATCACGACAAGCGTCATACCTCCACCCTAAAGAGCGAACTGCATCAGATTTCCCCTCTGGCAGGTAGGAAATCTGATGCAGCTCGGCCGTCGGGGGCTCTGGGGGTTCTTCCCGGCCGAGAAGAGGGCTGGCCCCTATAGGCGATTTCGCGCTTTCGGCGGATACTGGGACGACCACCCGACCTAGGAGCGACCTACGCGATGACCACCACCAAGCATTCGACCTGGAGCGCCACCCTCCGCACGACGATCCTGATGGCTGCGCTGGGCGGCCTGCTCGTCGCCATCGGCTTTGCGATCGGCGGCCCCCAGACCGCGACGCTCTTCCTCTTCATGGCGCTCGCGATCAACTTCTTCAGCTACTTCTTCAGCGACAAAATGGCGCTGGCGATGAGCCGCGCCAAGCCGATCGACGAGGCCGAAGCGCCGCGGCTCTACCAGATCGTGCGGGAACTGAGCACCCGCGCCGGGCTGCCGATGCCGCGCCTCTACATGATCCCCCAGGATCAGCCGAACGCCTTCGCGACGGGGCGCAACCCGAAGCACTCGGCGGTGGCGGTGACCCGCGGAATCACCAAGCTGCTCTCCGAGGACGAGCTGCGCGGCGTCCTCGCCCACGAGCTCACCCACGTCCGCAACCGCGACATCCTGATCCAGTCGGTCGCCTCGGCGATCGGCGCCGCGATCACCTACCTCGCCTACATGCTGATGTGGTTCGGAGGCGACGAGGACAACGGCCCGCTCGGCATCGTCGCCGCCCTTGGCATGGTCATCCTCGCTCCGATCGCGGCGAGCATCATCCAGCTCGCGATCTCGCGCCAGCGCGAGTTCGCGGCCGACGCCGGCGGCGCCGAAATCTGCGGCAACCCGGAGTCGCTGGCGAGCGCGCTGCTGCGGCTCGAGCAGGGCGCGGAAGCGATCCCGATGCAGGTCAACCAGGCGGCCGAGCCCCTCTACATCGTCAGGCCCTTCAAGGGCAAGGGCATCGCCGGCCTCTTCTCGACCCACCCCCCGATCGAGGAGCGGGTCCGCCGCCTGCGCCAGATGCGCCCCACCCTCTAGAGCGCCTTCTCTCGTCCGATCGAAGCGGCCCCGGGACCCTTCTCCGGGGCCGCTTTTCTTCTCTCCGGTCCGGCTTTCAAAGCCCGCTATACTTTTTGAAGTAAAAGCTGATCCGATTTCAGGGGATTTACTTCAAATGGCCATCGACACCCAGCGCGCAGAGACGATCGAGGAGATCGAACCCTTCGAGGCGGCGGAGGAGATCAACGGCGGCGACGTCGTCCTGATCGATACCCGCGAGCCCCACGAGTACCAGGAGGCTCACCTCGAGAACGGCAAGCTGGTCCCGCCCGGCCTGCTCGCCGAAGAAATCGCCACCGCGGCGCCGGACAAGTCCGCCCGCACGATCGTCTACTGCCGCTCCGGCAACCGCTCCGCCCTCGCCGCCGCCCAGCTGCAGCAGCTCGGCTACGAAAACGTCGCCTCGATGAGCGGCGGGATCGTCCAGTGGCAGGAGCAGGGCCTGCCGGTCGTCTCGCCCTCCGGCATGACCGCCGAGCAGCGCGAGCGCTACTCGCGCCACACGCTTCTGCCCGAGGTCGGGGTCGACGGCCAGATCAAGCTGCTGAACGCGAAAGTGCTGCTGCTCGGCGCCGGCGGCCTCGGCGCCCCGACCGCGCTTTACCTCGCCGCGGCCGGCGTCGGCACGATCGGCCTCGTCGACGACGACGTCGTCGACGCCTCCAACCTGCAGCGCCAGGTGATCCACAACACCGAACGGATCGGGATGGCGAAGACCGCCTCGGCCCGGGTCTTCATCGAAGGGCTAAACCCCGACGTCAAAGTCATCGAGCACAACGGCCGCCTCGACGCGAGCAACATCCTCGACGTCATCTCCGACTACGACATCGTCGTCGACGGCGCCGACAACTTCCCAACCCGCTACCTGCTGAACGACGCCTCGGTGCGGACCCGCAAGCCGGTCGTCTCCGCCTCGATTCTCGGCTTCGACGGCCAGATCTCGACCTTCGTCCCCTTCGAGGGACCCTGCTACCGCTGCCTCTACCCGACCCCGCCGCCGGCCGAGCTGGCGCCGAGCTGCTCCGCCAACGGGGTGCTCGGGGTGATGGCCGGAACGATGGGCACGCTGCAGGCCAACGAGGTGATCAAGCTCGTGCTCGGCAAAGGCGAACCGCTGGTCGGCCGCCTGCTCCTCTACGAGGCGCTCGGCACGAGGTTCACGGAGCTGAAGGTCCGCCGCGATCCCGACTGCCCGATCTGCGGCGAGCACCCCGAGGAGATCCCCGAGTCGGAGATGGGCAAGTTCCCCGACTACGACGAGTTCTGCGCCGGCGCCGGCGGCGACCGCCAGTCGATCGGCTAGTAGGATCACCGGCCTCATGGCGACCGTCCGCATCCCCCCAGTGCTGCGCCCGAAAACCGGGGGACAGGCTGAGGTCGAGGTCGGCGGCGACAACGTCGGCGACGTGCTGCGCTCGCTGACCGGCGACTACCCGGAGACGCAGGAGCAGCTGTTCGGCGAGGACGGCGAGCTCAACCGCTACGTCAACGTCTACCTCAACGACGAGGACGTGCGGGTCCTCGACGGGCTCGATACCGCCGTCAAAGACGGCGACACCGTTGTCATCCTGCCGGCGATGGCCGGCGGCACCGCTTAGCTCGTCCCCAGCACCAGTCCGAGGAACTGCTTGGTCCGCTCCTCGCGCGGGTTCTCCAGCACCTCCGCCGGCGGGCCTTCCTCGACGATCACGCCGCCGTCCATGAAGATCACCCGGTCGGCGACCTCGCGGGCGAAGCCGATCTCGTGGGTGACGACGATCATCGTCATCCCTTCCTCGGCCAGCTCGCGCATCGTGTCGAGCACTTCCTTGACGAGCTCGGGATCGAGGGCGCTGGTGACCTCGTCGAAGAGCATCACCTGCGGGTCCATCGCCAACGCCCGGGCGATCGCCACCCGCTGCTGCTGGCCGCCGGAGAGCCGTTCGGGGTACTGGTCGACCTTGTCGCCGAGGCCGACCCGCTCCAGCAGCTCGCTCGCTTTCGCCCGCGCCTCCTGGCTCGAGCGGCCGAGCACCTTTTCCTGCGCCAGCGTCACGTTCTGCAGCGCGGTCTTGTGAGGGAAGAGGTTGAACTGCTGGAAGACGATCCCGACCCGCTGGCGGACGAAGTCGAGCTTCCAGCTCTGCTCGCCGGAGCCGCTTCCCGGTCCCTTGCAGATGTCGTTGCCTTCGATGTAGATGTCGCCCTTCTCGGGCGGCTCGAGCAGGTTGACGCAGCGCAGGAAGGTGCTCTTGCCCGAACCGCTCGGCCCGAGGATGCAGACGACTTCGCCTTTGGCGACGTTGAGGTCGACGCCTTTCAGCACCTCCAGCGCGCCGAAGCGCTTGTGGATCCCCTCGAGTTTGATCATCGGGTCGGCCATGGTCACGCCACCTCGATGTGGGCGCCGCGGCTGACTCTCGCCTGGTTGCGCTTGATCAGGACGTCGACCAGGCGGGCGGCGGGGAGGGTGATCACCAGGAACATCACTCCGGCGAGGATGACAGCCGAGCTGTTGAAGGTTTCGGCGAGGATTTCGCGGCTGACCAGGACCGACTCGCCCAGGGCGACGACGCTGGCGAGGGTGGTGTCCTTCAGCAGCGAGATCATTTCGTTCAGCATCGGCGCCGGGATCTTCGTCACCGCCTGGGGGACTACGACGTGACGCATCGCCTTGCCGTAGCTCATCCCCAGGGAGCGGGCCGCCTCGAACTGGCCGCCCGGCACCGCTTCGATCCCCGCCCGGTAGACCTCGGCCATGTAGGCGCCGTAGACCATCGTCAGGCCGAGGACGCTGTACCAGAAGGGATCGGGCTGGCCGAACCACTGCGGGATCCGGATCTCTTTGGGGATGAAGTTCAGGTACGGGATCCCACCGGAGATCAGCAGCAGGATGATCAGGATCGGGATCGCCCGCAGGACGTCGATGTAGGCGATCGTCAGGAACCGCAACGGCGCGAATTTTTTGCCGGGCAGCTGGCGGATCAGGGCCAGGACCAGCCCCCAGATCAGCGCCAGCAGGACAACCACGGCGAACAGCAGCAGGTTTTTGAAGAACCCTTCCAGCACTTCGCTGAAGTGGTCCCCCATGATCGTGAAGTCGAAGTACTGGTGGAAGAATTCGCTCATCTCTCGCTCCTGCTGGCTCCCTTAGGTCCCCGTGGAAAAAGAAGAGGCGCCATCATGGCGCCCCTTCCGCTTCATCTCAACTGGCGAGCCGAATGCTTATTCGGCTTCGTGGGTTTCGCTTTCGATTTCCTTCGGCGGTTCGAGGTGGAACCACTTTTCGTAGATCGTTTTGTAAGTGCCGTCCTGCTCGACTTCCTTCAGCGCTTTGTTGATTTCGTCGAGCAGCTCGGTGTCGCCCTGGGCAACGGCGATTCCGTACGTTTCTTCGGTCGGCACTTTTTCGGCAATTTCGACGCCGCCGGATTTTTCGACTGCGTTCTGGGCGACCGGGGCGTCGATGACCACGCCTTCGACGGTGCCGGCCTTGAGCGCGTTGACCGCGTCAGGGCCTTCGGGGTAGGGGCGGATTTCGCTGCCGCCGAGTTTTTCCTTGGCCAGTTCGAGGCCGGTGGTCCCCTGCTGGGCGGCGACGGTCTTCCCGTCGAGGTCTTCCAGCGATTTGATGTCGCTGCCTTCTTTGACCAGGACCGCCTGTTCGGAGAGGTAGTAGGGGTTGGAGAAGTCGACGGCCTTCTCGCGTTCGTCGGTGATCGTCGCCGCCGAGACGACGGCTTCGAACTTGCCCTGGGCGACGTCGCGGAAGATCGTTTCGAACGAGGTGTCCTGGAATTCCGCTTTGCGGCCCATCTTTTCGGCGATCGCTTCCATCAGTTCGATGTCGAAGCCGGTGTAGTTGCCGGATTTCCCCTGCTCGAACGGGGGATAGGGGATGTCCGAGCCGACGGTGAGCGGTTCGCCGCCGCCGCCTTCAGCGCTCTTTTCGCCACCGCCACCTCCGCTGCTGGTGCTGTCGCCGCCGCCACCGCAGCCGGCGACTGCGACTGAAGCGAGTGCGAGCAGGAGGACCGCGAAGAGCGCGGCCAACCGGGTCTTTCTCATCAAATTCCCTCCGATCCAGGATTGCCGGACGTGCCGAACATACAAGCTGCGCTTTTACATGCCCAGTGCAGGTGCTTCCGAATCCCGCCCCCGCCGTAGCGGAGGCAGTGGGTCAGTTTGAAAGTCGCTAGACCTTCCCGGTCAAGAAGTTGTGCTTCGCCCACTCAACCAGACCGATGCCCTCGTGGCGAGCGAGCCCCGGCGACGGCTTGAAATGCACGGTGTCGCGCCCGTCGCCGGTATCGACGTTGACGATTAGTAGGGCCGCCGTTATCTCCGCGTTCTCGCCGTAGGTTGCTTCGAGCTCCTCCATTACCTCGGCCGCCATGCGGCCCACCAGGCCCTCATCCGTTGCCATATGTCCTCCCTCGGTTAGGTCCCCCGCCTCCCCGGCGGAAGAGTATCCAGCTAGTCCAGCAGAGCCGCGATCTCTTCCAGGGACCAGATGTGGTCCGCAACGCCGGCAGCCATCGCAGGCGTTCGCGGGTAGCGCTCCTTCAGCGACCGATGAGGGCGGGCGAAGTTGTAGTGCATGAAGTGAAGGGAGACCGCGTGGGAGAGGTTCTCGACCTTGCGGCTGAAGCCGTTGGTGAGCCGCGTGAAGCGCCGCATCCCCATCCGCATCGTCAAGTTCTGGCGCTCGACGTAGCTGGTTGAGATCCGGTCGGGGTCCGGGTCGCCCTTCATCGCCCGCCGCTTGGTCCCGATGCAGACCGCCGGGCTGTATTTGCCAACCTCGCCGCCCGCGTAGTGCTTCTGGATCTGCGCCCAGTCCACGTTGTTGCGGAAGGCCGGACCGACCGTCCCTTCATAGATCCGGTGGCCGTCGGTGCTGAGTTGGACCCTGCCCTCCAGTCGGCTTGCAAGATCGGTGAGGAAGAATTCCGCGTCCTCGGCGGTGCGCTCGCCCACCAGCCAGGACGGCACCAGCTTGGTATCGGCGTCAATCGCCGTGAAGGTCCACACGTCGCCGTATCCCGGCGTCCCTTTGAACTGCTCCGGGACGTTCTTCTGCTTCGCGTAACAGAAGCTCCAGATCTCATCGACCTCCAGCACCTTGCAGGGGAGGTCCTGAAGGGCGCCGTCCTGGTACTCGGCGCAGGCTTCGCCGAGATCGGCCAGGAGTTTCGTGATCGTGTTCTTGGCCGCGCCGGTCATCCGGACGGTGGCGCGGATGCTGTTGCCCTCCACGAGGCAGCCGATGATCTGCGCCCGCTTCTCGGTGCTCAGCCTGTTCATACTGACCATTATGCGTAAGCGGTAAGACGGAAAGACTCCCCTCTCCTCAGTCGAGAGGCAACCGTGGAACTCGAAGCGTTGAGCGGGTAGCTAGCTAGGCACTCGGTTTAGGGCCAAAGAAGTCGGCCATCAAATCTTCGTCACTCCAGCGTCGCCCAAACCCGCTCGTTTCTTCGGCGGCTACCACCTTGGGAAACAGATCCCGCTTGACCTGCGCCAATGAGCGATAGCGCTTCGTGTCCGCTCCACCGGACCCATCAGCTTTTTTGTTGCTTTTGCTCATGGTTCTCCTCTCGATAGTAGTTGGTCAGGAAATGGGGGTTCAACTCTGGCTTGAAGTAGTGCTTGCGCTTGATCCAGATGAAGCCGTCCCCACGCGAAATGACGGCAACGTCGATAGGCCCGCCGACGGTTTCGGCTTCAGGCGTTACACGCCGTTTGAACGAGGTGAGATTGACGAGGGACTCTGCCATCTCGGCGAGCTCGTCCTTCGGCAGCATGCCGACAATATCGATGATGGGTTGGACGTGATTCGCGTTTGAAAAGCCGGTTAAGTCCTCCGAGAAACCTCTGTAGGCGATCTCGAGGGACCGCTGGACAACGAGGGGAGCCAGCTCGCCCCTAGCCTGCTCGGAGAGATTGAGCTGGTTCGCGATCTCATCGCTGAACGCTTCAAGTTTCTCGTGAATCCAGTCGTGCACAAAACGCCGGAGATCGGGGTCGATCCCCTCCATGAAGGTCTCTACCTGCTCGGCCTGGGCGAAGGGCACGATGAAGGCCCGTTCGGGTTTCTTCCGCCCGATATCTACTGGTTCGTCCTCCGTGAACTTGAGGCGATTCGAAAGCATCCCTTCGAAGTGGAAGCGCCTCAGGCAGGGATAAACGTCCTCGCTGCCAAAGCCGGCGATGACGATCCCGGAGTGGAATGGGGATTCGTCGAAACGGAGATCCTTGACAGCCAGTTCGGGGAGGAGTTGCATGAGCTGACGCATCGCTTTTGCCGAGAACTCCACCCTCTCGAAGA
>Ga0307306_10000225_pt1 | contig 12965 bp, 11 predicted proteins | sample ER_DNA_193_FD_194507 | JGI IMG/M metagenome (GOLD analysis project Ga0307306, IMG submission 194507) | Bulk soil microbial communities from the East River watershed near Crested Butte, Colorado, United States - ER_DNA_193 | ecosystem: Environmental > Terrestrial > Soil > Floodplain | place...
TTCGCCCCGAGCTCGGGTTCGAGCTCGAGCAGATCGAGATCGACGGCGACGCGGAGCTCGAGGCCCGATACCGGGAACTGATCCCGGTCGTCGAGATCGAGGGCGAGCGCGCCTGCACCTATTACGTCCAGCCGGAGGCGTTTCGGCAGCGGCTCGAGGCCGCACAAGCGCGCTCTTGAAACACCCGCTTGTGACATCTCTTCGCGGCGTCCGGAGCGGAATTGGCACAATGCTCGTGCGGTGTTACAAACTTCCGAACGCGTAGAGGTTCAGGGCAACGACCGGCTCGGTGTCGGCGTCGCTGCCCGGTTGAGCCGCTACCTCCAGGTTCTGACCCAGTCGAAGAAGATGGGCAAGGACCGGATCTCCTCACAGGAGATCGCCGACTACACGAACATCAACGCGACCCAGATCCGTCGCGACCTTTCGGCGTTCGGCAAGTTCGGCAAGCGCGGGGTCGGCTACAACATCGACTCGCTCCTCGGCGAGATCCGCAAGATCCTCCGGACGCAGGGACAGCACAACGTCGCCCTCGTCGGGGCTGGGCGGCTCGGCCAGGCGATCGCCAGCTCGCCGATCTTCGCCGAGCACGGGATCAACATCGCGGCTGTCTTCGACACGGACCCGGAGAAGGTGGGGCGGACTGTCGGATCGATGCCGGTCAGCGACTACCGGCAGCTTGGCCAGTCGGTGCGGGAGAAGAACATCATCGTCGGCGTGCTCGCCGTGCCGGCGGACAGCGCCCAGGATGTCGCCGACGAGCTCGTCGCGGCGAACGTGAAGATCATCTTCAACTACTCCGAGGCGCTGCTCGACGTGCCGCATGACGTGCAGGTGCACACGTCCAACCCGGCCGTGGAGCTTCTGCACGCGCTCTACTTCCACCTGACCTAGGCATCCTGGAGGATCCGTCCGTGCGGATCGTCCTCTGGCACGGCTACCTGCTCGGCGGCACGGGCTCGAACGTCTACACGCGTGCGCTTGCGCGGGCCTGGGGCCGCCTCGGGCACGAGGTCGTCGTGCTCACGCAGGAGCGGCATCCCGAAACGTATGACCTCGGCGGCGCCCGCGCCGTTCGTCCAGAGCTGCCCGACGGGCTGCTGCCCACTTTCGTGCTCGACCGCTACGAGGGCCTCGAGCCCCGGCTCTTGCAGGAGCTGACGCCCGAGCAGCGCGAGCGCTACGTCGAGGCGAACGCGGCCGCGGTGCGCGCCGAGCTTCCCGCCGACCTCGTCTTTGCCAACCACGTCCTGCTCGGCGGGCCGGTCGCGGCGGCCGCAGGTGCGCCTTACGCCGTCAAGGCGCACGGATCCGAGCTCGAGTATTCGATGCGCGGGAACGCCGAGCTCGCGGCCTGGGGGAGGGAGGCGCTCGCAGGCGCGACGGCGACGTTCGTCGGTTCCGCCCACATCCGCGCCGTGCTGGAGGAGGTCGTCGGCCACGTCGACCGCGTGCACGAGGTGCCGCCCGGCGTCGACGTGGACGAGTTCAGGCCCGAGCCGCGCCAGACCGCCCTCGCGGCTCTGCTCGAAGAAACACGCCGCGACCCGCCGAACCCCGGCAACGCTGAGGAGCGGCTCCCGGACGAAGGCAACACTGATCGGCTCGCGGCCTGGTTCGAGAGCGACGAGCCGACCGTTCTCTACTTCGGCAAGCTCCTCTACAACAAGGGCGTTCACGTCCTCTTCGAGGCGCTGCGCCAGACCGGGGCGAGAGCCCTGATCGTCGGCTTCGGTGACTACCGCGAGGAGCTCGAACAGATTGCGCCCCACCAGGTTCTCTTCACCGGCCCCCTGGAGCACCGCCACCTCGTGCACCTGATCCCACTCTGCGACGTGACGGTCGTTCCCTCGATCTTTCCCGAAGCCTTCGGGATGGTCGCGGCCGAGGCCGCGGCAGGAGGGTCGCTGCCCTTGGTCGCCCGGCATTCGGGCCTCGCCGAGATTGCGGAAGGGCTCGAGGCCGACTACCCACCCGACCACCGCGACCTTGCGAGCTTCGCGACAGGCGAGGCGGGCGACCTGGCCGACAAGCTCCGCCGCCTGCTTGCGCTCTCATCCGACGACCGGCAGGCTCTTCGCAAGGCCGCCCGTGCCGCCGTCGTCGAGAGGTGGAGCTGGGAGCACGTCTCGGCGCGCTTGCTGCAACCCTTCAACAACTAAAGTGGCGCCCCCATGGGCAACACCCAGAAGCTGAGTCCCGAAGAACAGCTCCGCACCGCGCGCGAGGCCTACGAGGAAGGCAGCGACCTCACGGTCGCGGTCGAAGAGGAGTTCGCCGTCCTCGACCCGGAGACGCTCTCGCTCACGAACCGGTTCGAGGAGCTCCAGGCCGCCGCGCAAGGGACGCCGCTCGAAGACCACCTCGTCGGCGAGCTGATCGCCTCGGAAGTCGAGATTCGCACGGGCCGCTGCGAGAGCTTTGCCGAAGCCGCTGCGAAGCTCGGCGAGCGCCGCGCCCAGCTCGACGAGCTCGCCGGCGGGCTCGGGCTGGCACTGGCCGCCGCGGGCACGCATCCCTGGAGCCCATGGCAGGAGCAGCGAATCATCGACACGCCGCACTACCGCCGGAACGACGAGCTGCTCCGATATGTCGTCTGGCGGAACAACACCTTCGGCCACCACGTCCACGTGGGCATCCGAGGCGCCGACCGGGCGATCGCGGTCTGCAATGGCCTACGGAACTTCCTGCCCGAGCTATTGGCGCTGTCCGCGAGCTCGGTCTTCGTCGAGGGGGTCTTCACCCACCTCCACTCGACCCGCACCGAAATCTTCACGCGGATGTTCCCGCGCTGCGGCGTCCCGGACGCCTACGACGGCTGGCAGGGATTCGAAAACTACGTCCGCTTCCTCTACGACACCCGCTCGATCACCGAGCACACGCAGATCTGGTGGAGCGTGCGCACGCACCTGGCCTTTCCGACCGTCGAGATCCGCATCTGCGACGGCCAGCCGGACCTCGAGGAGTCGCGCTCGCTTGCCGCTCTCTGCTACGCCCTGACGGCGCGAATTGCGCGGGCGCTGGATGAGGGCGAGCCGTTGCCGAGTCACCCGCACCGCCTGATCGAGGAGAACCTTTGGCGGGCGACTCGCTACGGTCTCGCCGGCGAGCTGATCGAGCTCTCGACCGGTGATGTCCGCTCGGCACGGGCGCACCTCGAGCGCCTGCTCGACTGGGTCGAGCCGGTTGCAGATGAGCTGGGGGTGACGCAGTATCTGGCGGTGCCGGCCACCAACTCCGCCGAGCGCCAGATCGCCCAGCACGAGGATGGAGCTTCGATGGAGGAGATCTACGCAGCCCTGGTGAGGCGACCCGAGCGCGTTCATGGCTGAGGAGCAGCCCCCCGAGCCGAGCGCCGAGGAGCGCGAGCTGGTCGAGCAGCTGCAGGTCGAGCTGGATCGCCTGCAGGTCTCGGATCTCCTGCTTCAAACGGTCTACACGATCTCGTCGCTCGGCTATCACCGCCTGACCGGCGAGAGCAAGGATCTCGACCAGGCGCGCCTCGCGATCGAGGCGCTGAAAGCGTTGCTGCCGGTGCTCCAGGGCGCTGTTCCCGAAGAAGCCGTCCGCGACTTCAACCAGGTGCTCGTCAACATGCAGCTCGCGTACGCCTCGGCCGCCGGGGAGGCTGCGCCGTCCTAGTTTCCCGCCGCTGAGCTCCGGCTGCGCCGCAGACGCGGCGCGTTTGATAGAAACTGCGCCGCGCCGGGGCATCCCGGCGCTGACTTTGTGAGGGAGGCGGAGTGAGCAGCTTTTTCCACCATCACACGGTGCTCTTTGCGCTCCTGTGCTCAGGGGTGGCAATCGGCTTCGGGATCGGTCTGACCTTCTGGGTGCTCGCGCAGCCGGCGGGCAACGAGCGGATGCGCGAGATCAGCCGCGCTATCCAGGAAGGCGCTGCCGCCTATCTGCGCCGCCAGTACATGACGATCGCGGTCGTCTCGATCGTGCCCTTCCTCCTGCTCGGCTTCTACCACAAGCTCGGTTGGGGCCCCGCCGTCGGCTTCCTGATCGGCGCCGTCCTCTCGGCCGCCGCGGGCTTCATCGGCATGAACGTCGCCGTTCGCGCCAACGTGCGCACGGCCGAGGCCGCGAGGCACGGCCTCAAGCCCGCGCTCAACGTCGCCTTCCGCGCCGGCTCCGTGACAGGCCTCCTCGTCGTCGGGCTCGGGCTGCTGGGCGTCGCCGGCTACTACTGGATCCTCACCGGCTGGCTCGACAAGTCGCAGGACGCCGCGATCCACGACCTAATCGGGCTCGCGTTCGGCGGCTCGCTGATCTCGGTCTTCGCGCGTCTCGGCGGCGGCATCTATACGAAGGCGGCCGACGTCGGGGCCGACCTCGTCGGCAAGATCGAAGTCGGCATACCGGAGGACGACCCTCGGAACCCGGCGGTGATCGCCGACAACGTCGGCGACAACGTGGGGGACTGCGCCGGGATGGCCGCCGACCTCTTCGAGACCTACGCGGTCACCGCCGTCGCCGTGATGCTGCTCGGGCTGAGCTTCCCGCTCCACGGCCGGCTGCCGCTGTACCCGCTCGCTCTGGGCGGCGTATCGATCCTCGCCTCGGTGGTCGGCGTCTTCTTTGCGCGCGTCGGCCGCAACGGCTCGATCATGAACGCGCTCTACAAGGCAGTCCTCGTCGCCACGATCCTCTCGGCGCTCGGGTTCATCCCAGTGACGCTGGCGTTCAACGACAACAGCGCCTACAGCTTCTCCGACCTCTACATCTCCGCGATCGTCGGGCTCGTCGTCACGTTCCTGCTCGTCGGGATCACCGAGTTCTACACGGGCACCCGCTGGCGCCCGGTCAAGTCGATCTCGCGCGCCTCCCAGACCGGGCACGCGACGAACATCATCGAGGGGCTCGCGGTCGGGATGCAGGCGACCGCCCTGCCGGTGATCGTGATCGCCGCGGGGATCCTGATCGCCCACCACTTCGCCGGCCTCTACGGCATCGGCGTCGCCGTGATGGCGCAGTTGTCGATGACGGGCCTGATCGTCGCCCTCGACGCCTACGGCCCCGTCACCGACAACGCCGGGGGCATCGCCGAGATGGCGGACTTGCCGGAGTCGGTGCGCGCGATCACCGATCCGCTCGATGCGGTCGGCAACACGACCAAGGCTGTCACGAAGGGTTACGCGATCGGGTCAGCCGCGCTCGCTGCGCTCGTCCTCTTCGACTCCTATACGACGGGTCTCTCCGACGAGGGGCTATCGACTGTGTTCAGCCTCTCCGACGCCTGGGTGATCGCCGGCCTCTTCATCGGCGGCCTGATGCCGTTTCTCTTCGCCTCGCTGGCGATGGAGGCGGTCGGGCGCGTCGGCGGCCAGGTCGTCACCGAAGTGCGGCGCCAGTTCCGGGAGATCCCCGGGATCATGGAGGGAACCGCGCGACCGGAGTACGGGCGGGCGATCGACATCGTCACCGGCTCGGCGATCAAGAGCATGCTCGTGCCGGCTTTGATTCCGATCGCGATCCCGATCATCGTCGGGCTGATCAACATCCGCATGCTCGGCGGGCTGCTGATCGGGACGATCGTCACCGGCCTCTTCCTCGCGATCGCGATGACCTCGGGCGGAGGCGCCTGGGACAACGCGAAGAAATTGATCGAGGACGGCGCCTTCGGCGGCAAGGGCTCAGAGGCCCACGCCGCCGCGGTCACCGGCGACACGGTCGGCGATCCCTACAAGGACACGGCCGGGCCTGCGATCAATCCGATGATCAAGATCACGAACATCGTCGCGATCCTGATCATTCCGCTGCTCGTTTCGATTCACGGCTAACGCACCAGCTGGTACGGGACCGACGCGAGGATTACGCGCGGCTCGAACAGGAGCAGCCGCTTCAGGTAGAGCGCGCGCTGGTTGTGGAGGGCGCGGCTCAGCCCGCCCACGACTAGCTCGGGCATGACGAGTACCACTTCGGTTCGCCCGTCGCCGGTGAGCTGGCGAATGTAGGTCCGCAGCGGAGTGCCGATGTCGCGGTACGAGGCGTCGTCGATCTCCAGCGGGATCCTCGGGCCGTGCCTGACCCACTCGCGGCGCAGCGACTCGGCTTCCTCGGCGCTGAAGGCGAAATTGACCGCTCGGGTGTCCTTGATCCCGAGCGTGCGCGCATAGTTGACAGCCCGCATCGAGGCCGCGTTCACGCTCGAGACCAGCACGCGCACGACGAGTCGCTCCGGCGGAGCTTCGTCCACGGCGGCGAGCACAGGCACGTCGGCGACGACGACGCCGGGCTCGGCCAGAAGCCGGAGCTTCAAGAGCAGCGCCTGCGGATGCCTGAACACCTCCAGCAGCGACGGGCGTTGAAAGAGCTCCGGGATGACGACGGTGACGAAGCTCGACTCGCCTCGCGGTAGCCGCCAAACCTGCTCGAGCACGGCTTCGGTGACCCCGAGCGAGCCGTCGAGCATCTCGAGGTGGGAGCGCTCGTCCGAGAACCGGAACCACCGCGGCTTGATTCCCGGGTCGGTGCCTCGGGTCGGAACGTGGATGGCTCGGAAGCTGCCGGTGTGCTCGCTGAAGCGGACGGCGTCGGCGGTTGCCTCGTCGATCGACTCGACCAGGAGCAGGGTCGAGTTGCGCGGCGGCGGCGCCGCGACGACCGCATCCGCGCCGGCGTGGAGGCGCCGCGCGATCCCGCGGTAATGGCGGCGAATGCCGTAACACGCGAGCACGAGGAGAGGGATGGCGATGGTCACCAGCCACGCCCCGGCGGCGAACTTGGTCACGATCACGATCGCGGCGACAACACCCGTGGCGGCTGCTCCGACAGCGTTGACGGCGGCACGCCGGCGCCAGCCGGGGTCACGGACGCGCTTCCAGTACCGCACCATTCCGGCCTGGGAGAGTGTGAAGGCCGTGAAGACGCCGATCACGTATAGGTGGATCAGCGAATTGACGTTCGCGCCGTAGATCCAGATCAGCAGCCCCGCGAGCGTCGCCAGCACCAGCATCCCGTTCGAGAAGACGAGCCGATCGCCGAGGTTCATGAACTGCCGAGGGGCAAAGTTGTCCCTGGCGAGTAGCGCGGCGAGCCTGGGGAAGCCCTGGAAGGACGTGTTGGCTGCGAGAACGAGGATCAACAGCGTCGTCACCTGGACCGCGTAGTAGAGGAAGCTCGTCGTGGATCCGGCCGGAAACGTCGCCCGGGCGATCTGCGAGACGACCGAAGCCGACCCGCTCGGTCGCGCATGCTCGTGGACGGCGAGGTACGAGACGCCGAGAAACAGAGTGATCGCGATCACGCCGAGAATCGAAAGTGTGGTGGCGGCGTTCTTGCCGTGCGGACGTCTGAACGCGTTGACCCCGTTCGCGATCGCCTCCACGCCTGTCAGCGCCGTCGAGCCCGATGAGAAGGCCCGCAGTAACACGAACAACGTCACGGTGCCGGCGCCTGAGGCCACCGGGTCCGGGACGACGGCGTGCGGAGTCTCGCCGAGCAGGCTCTTTGCCAACCCCACGCCGACGAGCGCGAACATCGCCGCGACGAAGGCATACGTTGGCAGTGCGAACGCCAGGCCCGATTCACGGACGCCCCGGAGGTTGACGAGCACGATCACAGCGAGACAGGCCAGCGAAAGCACGACCTTGTGGCCCGCGAGTGAGGGCGCCAGCGACGTGACCGCGAAGACCCCGGCCGCGATCGAGACGGCGACCGTGAGCACGTAGTCGGTCAGCAGCGCCGCGGCGCCGACGAGGCTTGGCAGCGTCCCGAGGTTCTCTTTCGCGACGATGTAAGCGCCCCCGCTGGTCTCGTACGCCTGCACCGTCTGCCTGTAGGAGGCGACCACGATCGCCAGCAGCGCCGCGATTGCGAATGAGATGGGGAGGACGAGGTGCGCTGCGGCCGCCGAGGCTGCGACGAGCACGACGAGCGCGGATTCGGTCGCGTATGCGACGGAGGAGAGCGGATCGGACGCAAAGATCGGCAGCGCCAGTGTCTTCGGCAGCAGCGTCTCCTCGAGCTCCCCGCTCGCCATCGGCCGCCCGACGATCGCCCGCTTGAGCAGCCGGACCGGCGGTTCCTCGAGCGTGACTCCGTTCAAGCGACCGCCCGCTTGCCGTTGGCAGGCATGCCGGTGGCGATCATCACCGGGCAGCGCGCGTCGTTCAGCACCGACCAGACGTCGCGCGAGAACGGCCGCCGGAAGCCGTGCTGGGAGGCGGCGGGGGCGCCGAGCACGATCAGTGACGCACCCGCCTCGGTCGCTGCTTCGGCGACTCCGCGGCCGAGCTCGCCAGGTCGGGCCCGGACGACCTGGGTGTGGGAGCCGACGCCGTAGCTTTCAGCGATTGCGCGCTCGCGCCCGAGCTCGACTCGAAGCGTCGCCTCCTCCTGTGTGAAGTGGGCGTCGAGGGGTAGCTCCCAGTCGACGTACAGCGGCGCGAGCAGCAGCAGACGGAAGCCGCGGTCGGAGGCCAGCCGGCACGCGAGGTCGAGCGCGTGCTCCGTCGGCTCCGGCTCGAGCAGCGGCACGACCACTGTCCGTCGCGACCGAAAGAGACGCCGAAGAGCCGTCATGAGACGACCGTAGGTTTCGGCTCGTCAGCGCCGGCTCAAGATTGGGCCACCCCGCCTCAAGATTTGCTCAAGGCGTCTTCGATCGCGGGCAGCTCGAGCACGAAGGTCGAGCCCCCGGTGGGGGCGGGCTCGACCCAGACCCGGCCGCCGTTGGCTTCGGAAAAGCCCCGTGCGATTGCGAGGCCCAGCCCGCTCCCAGGGGCGGCACGGTCGCCGCGCTCGAAGGCATCGAAGATCCGGTCCCGGTCTGCCTCGGGGACGCCGGGACCGCGATCACGGATGCGGACGGTGACGCGCGGCCCATCTCCAGCCACGGTGACCTCGACGGGGTCGACCGGAGAGGAGAATTTGAGCGCGTTCTCGAGCAGGTTCACCAGAACGCGGTGCAGCTGGGGGCCATCGACGCGGACGACCCCGGCATCGGCCTCGACAGTCGTTTGGACGCGATCGGCTTCGCGGCCCAGCTGCTCGAGTGCCGAAGCGAGCAAGGTGTCGAGCGTCCAGAGCTCGGGGATCCGCGTCGCCGGACCGGCTTCGAGTCGCGAAAGGTCGAGCAGGTTGTCGACGAGCCGCTCGAGGCGGCGGACCTCGATCGCGATCGTCTCCAGGAGCTCTTCTCGGTCGCCCGCGTCGAGGCGCGCCGATGGCCCTTCGAGGCCTTCGCTCGCGGCCCGGATCGCCGTCAAGGGTGAGCGGAGGTCGTGGCTGACGGCGTGCAGGACGGCAGTCTTGACCGCGTCGCTCTGGCGGAGCGTCTCCGCCTCGACCGCCTGGCGCGCCAGCCGGCGCGACCGAGTCGCCAGCTCGCCGACGACGACGCCGACGGTGAGGTAGACGGCCAGCGCGACCCAGTTCTCGGACTCGCGCAGGGCGAGTGTGTGCACCGGCGCGAGAAAGAGAAAGTTGAACACGAGCATCGAGCCGACGGAAACCGGGATCGCGTAGGAGAGACCGCAGACGATGGCCACCGCCACGACGGCCAAGACGTAGAGCACGCCGAGGCTGACGACCGGGGCGATCGGGCGCAGCGCATAGACGAGACCGGTGACGAGCGCGACGACGGCGATGCTGAACGCGACTTTCGCTCCCCGCCGCTGCCACCGGTCTTGCATCTCAGCCCTCCCGTCCCAGTGGGTTGACGAGGCGGTAACCGGCGCCCGGCTCGGTCAGCAGGTAGCGCGGACGGGCGGGATCGGGCTCGAGCTTCCGCCTCAGCTGCGAGACGTAGACGTGGAGGTAATGCGACTCGGCGTCGTACGCGGGGCCCCAGACCTCGCGCAGGATCGCGGGATGGGTGAGCAGCTTGCCCTCGTTCTGCGCGAACAGGCGCAGCAGGTCGAACTCGTTCGGTGTCAGGGCGACGGGATCACCGGCGAAGGTGACGGATCGTTTGTCGAGATCCACGACGAGCTCGCCGATCTCGATCACCGGCCCGGTCGCCGGTGCTGTCCTGCGCAAGGCGGCCCGCAGCCGGGCCAATAGCTCGTCGCTGCCGAAGGGTTTCGTCACGTAGTCATCGGCGCCGGCATCAAGAGCCGCGACCTTCTCGCCTTCGTCCCCGACCGCGGAAAGAACGAGGATCGGGGCGTTCGACCAGGTTCTCAGCTCACGGCAGACCTCCGCGCCGTGCCGGTCGGGAAGAACGAGGTCGAGGATGACGGCCTCCGGCGGCCGGATTGCTGCATGTCTGAGCGCTTCTTCACCCGTCGCAGCCGTGACGACGTCGTAGCCCGCTCCTCGCAACGTCGCCTGCAAAGCTCGGAGTATGTGGGGCTCGTCGTCGACGACGAGAATCCGGCCTTCGCTCACTGCCTCAGGATAGGTCGGAGCGCGTCGCCCGCCGCGGCCGGAAGTAGCATCCCGCCGTGCCGCGGCGCCGACGCCAACAGGGTCTCGAGCGCGTCCTGGGCACGCCGGCCCTCTTCGCGACCGCGTACGGAAACGTCGGCTCGTCGATCTACTACGCGCTCGGCCTGGTCGCCGGGATCGCGCTCGGCCTGACGCCGCTGGTCTTCGTGATCAGCGGCGTGATCTTCGCTGCGACGGCGGCCACCTATGCAGAGGGCACCGTGCGCTTCCCGGAGGCCGGGGGTTCCTCGAGCTTTGCCCGTCACGCCTTCGACGAGCTCGTCTCCTTCATCGCCGCGTGGGCGCAGATGCTCAATTACGTGATCACGATCGCCATCTCGGCGTTCTTCGTGCCGCATTACCTGTCGATCTTCTGGGAGCCGCTGCGCACCAACCCCTGGGACATCGTCGGCGGCGCGATCGTGATCGTGCTCCTCGTCCTACTGAACATCGTCGGGATCCAGGAAGCGGCGAACCTGAACATCTTCCTGGCGTTCGTCGACTTCGCGACCCAGCTACTGCTCGTGCTGATCGGCTTCGTGCTGATCTTCAGCCCGCACACCGTTTTCTCGACCAACCTGCACTGGGGGGTGGCACCGACCTGGAGCAGCTTCTTCCTCGCGATCCCGATCGCGATGATCGCCTATACGGGGATCGAGACCGTTTCGAACCTCGCCGAGGAGGCGCGCGACCCGCCGCGGGACATCCCGCGCTCGATCTCGTGGGTCGCGGGCGCCGTCTTCGCGATCTACTTCACGCTGCCGTTGATCGCCCTCTCGGCGCTGCCGGTCGAGCACGTCGACGGCAAGTACCAGACGAAGCTCGGCCTGCCACCCCAGCAGGGCGGTTTTGCGAACGACCCGGTGCTCGGGCTGGTCGAGCACCTCGGCCTGCACGGTTCCGTCCTGAGCGCGGCGAAGGTCTACGTCGGCATTCTCGCCGCGACGATCCTCTTCATCGCCACCAATGCCGGCGTCATCGGCGCTTCGCGGATCACCTACGCGATGGCCAGCCACCGGCAACTGCCGGAGATCTTTCGCCGGCTGCATCCGAAGTTCAAGACCCCCTGGCTCTCGCTCGTCGTCTTCGGTGGGATCATCTCTATCGCGGTCCTGCTGCCGGGTCAGACGACCTTCCTTGGCGACATGTACGCGTTCGGAGCGATGCTCTCGTTCACGATCGCCCACGCCGCGGTCATCGCGCTCCGCGTCAAGCGACGCGAGCGGGAGATGCGCTTCCGTGCCCGGCCGAACCTGAGGATCGGGACCGTCGACTGGCCGCTGTTCGCGATCTTCGGCGGCCTCGGGACGGCTGCGGCATGGATCGTGATCGTCGTCCAGAAGCCCGCCGCGCGCTGGGTCGGCCTCGGTTGGATCGTCCTTGGGGTGATCCTCTACGCGGCGTACCGCCGCTACGTGGTGCACGCACCGTTGCGCCAGACGCTGCGGGCGCCGGTGCTGATCGGCCCGGCGGTTGCGCTCGAGTACCGGAGCATCCTCGTCCCGGTCAAGCCCGGCCAGGCGTCCGAGGAGGCGATCGACTTCGCGTGCCGGCTGGCGGCCGAACGGGGCTCCTCGATCGCGGCCGTCAGCGTCGTCACCGTGCCTCTCGAGTTGCCGCTCGACGCGGAGCTGCCAGAGGCCGAGGCGGAGGCGGACGACGCGCTCGACGCCGCCGTGGCGATCGGCGAGCTTTACGGCGTCAACGTGATCGGCCGCCTGATCCGGGCCCGCCGTCCTGGTCGCGCGATCGTCAGAGAGGCGGAGCGTCGGCAGACCGAGATCATCGTCCTCGGCGCGCCGCGGACGGCGCGGCCGCAGCGGGAGCTCTTCAGCGAGACGGTCGACTTCATCCTCAAGAACGCCCCCTGCCGTGTGCTCGTTGCGGCCGGGAAGAAGGCTGCATGAAGCTGTATCGCGGCGCCACGCTCGTGTTCGCGCTCACGTTCCTCGGCATCGGGCTCGCACTGCTGGTCGTCACCGCCGTTCGGGGCGGTGGCGCGCTCGGATACGCGATGGGAGTCCTCTTCGCAGCGCTCGGCCTCGGGCGCCTCTATCTGCTCCGTAGCCGGGCGTAAGCTCAAGGCGTGGCCAAGAAGCTTCCGCGGCTGGGGCGCACGCTGGACGCGCCGGCGCTCTTCTCGATCGCCTACGGCGAGATCGCTTCGTCGATCTACTTCGCCCTCGGGATCATCGCCTTCCACGCGCTCGGGTTCACGCCGGTCATCCTGCTTCTCACCGGCGCGCTCTTCCTGCTCGTCTCGCTCTCGTACGCGGAGGGCACGGCCGCGATCCGCGAGACGGGCGGCGCGGCGACGTTCGTCCGCATCGCGTTCAACGACCTCTGGGGCTTCGTCACCGGCTGGGCGCTCTTCCTCGACTACCTGATCGTGATCGCCCTCTCGGCGCTCTACGTGCCGCATTACGCCGCGGCGGCGATGTTCACGACGATCTCGAAGCCGTGGGACGTGGTCGCCGGCTGCGCGGTGATCGCCGGGATCGCCGCCTTCCGTCTGCTCCGAAACCGGCGGATCTTCCGCTTTGCCCTCGTGATCGCGCTCGTCGACCTCGCGACGCAGGTCCTAC
>Ga0307306_10000227_pt1 | contig 12915 bp, 11 predicted proteins | sample ER_DNA_193_FD_194507 | JGI IMG/M metagenome (GOLD analysis project Ga0307306, IMG submission 194507) | Bulk soil microbial communities from the East River watershed near Crested Butte, Colorado, United States - ER_DNA_193 | ecosystem: Environmental > Terrestrial > Soil > Floodplain | place...
GGCAATCGATCCCGGTGTGGCGGACGACGACGATCGTCTCCAGGGTGCCGAGGTCGCTTAGGTGCTCGTCGACCGCCGGCTTGATCGGCGCCGTCTTGCCCTTGCGGCGGGCGCCGTCGACGGTGACCAGAGCTTTCGCTTCTGAGAACTCCATCCGCTCGCGCACCGACTCGGCCGAGAAGCCGCCGAAGACGACGTTGTGGATGGCGCCGATGCGGGCGCAGGCGAGCATCGCGACCGCCACCTCGGGGATCATCGGCAGGTAGATCCCGACCACGTCGCCCTTGCCGACGTTCAGGTCCTTGAGGGCGTTGGCGAAGCGCTGGACGTCGCGGTGGAGGTCGGCATAGGTGACCTCGCGCTCCTCCCCCTCCTCGCCGCGCCAGTGGTAGGCGACACGGTCGCCGTTGCCGGCCTCGACGTGGCGGTCGAGACAGTTGTAGCTGGCGTTCAGCCGCCCGTCCTCGAACCACTTGTAGAAGGGCGGGTTGGAGTCGTCGAGACCCTGGGCCGGCTCGACGTCCCAGTCGAGCAGCTCCTTCGCCTGCGCCGACCACCAAGCCTCCGGGTCGGCGGACGCCTCCTCGTAGACCTTCGAGTCGCTCCAGAGCGCGTTCGAGCGGAACTCCTCCGGCGCCTCGAACTTCTCTACCTCGAGCAGCTCCTCCAGCTGTTGCTCAAGTCCCATGGCGCAAACCTACCCGGCCACGGGTTTTTCATCTAGTAGCCGGCTGGGTGCCTGGCCACAAACCCTTCCGGGCTGTCGACCCAGGGGTTGTGCCAGCGTGGGCCGGGGCCGCCGACGGTGTCGAAGGCGATGCCGGCGACGACCATCCAGGCGTGGCCGGAGTTGGCGTAGACGGTGATCCACTGGCCGGGCCCGGGTTCGCCCCAAGTCTCGAGGCCGGTCGAGTCGAGCGGGCTTTCGAGGAAGCCGCCGCCGTGCAGGGCGTAGGAGACCGCCCCCGAGCAGTCGTAGCCTTCGGATTCGAAGGAGCCGTGGCCGCCACCCCAGATGTAGGGGGTGGTGGCGATCGCGTTGCCGGCGGCGATCACTTCCTGCACCGCGGCCGGCGCCGAGGCCGGGGCGCTCGCTTCGCTTTCGCTCAAGACCTGCGCTTCCTGCCCGGGGTTGAGCGGCGCCGGCATCGAGCCGCTGGTCGCGTCGCCGCCTTCGGCCGCTACCTGTTCGGAGATCGAGGCGAGGTTGCTGGAGAGCGCGCCTTCGCGCGATTCCATCGCTTCCAGGTCTTCCTGTCGTTCGGCCTGTGCAGCCTTCAGTTCGAGCCAGCCAGCCTTCGCTTCCTTGCGGGCGGCGCCGACCGCTCGCTCCTGGGCGGCGATCGCGTCGCGCACTTCTTCGATTTCGGCCCGCTGCTCGTCGAGCTTGTCGACCGCCGAGCGGACTTCGTTGCGGAGCGCCTTCACGCGGCCAACCACGGCGTCGTCGTAGTCCTGGATCTGGCGCACGTATTCGGTCTGCGCCGCCATCTCCGACCAGTCTTCGGATTCGAGGATCGCGTTCAGCAGGTCCGGCGAGCCGGCCTCGTAGATCGCGACGACGCGACCGCTGAGGACGCCGAGCGCCTGCTTCAGCTTCACCCGCACCCGGTCGAGGTGCTCTTCTTCGGCTTCCAGCGCCGCGGTCGCGCGTTCGAGCTGCGCCTGCTTTTCGGCCAGTTCGGCCTCGATCGCTTCCTGTTCCTGGTGTAGCCGCGAGACTTCGCCGAGCTTCGCGTCGATCGCTTGGTTCTGTTCGGCGATCGTTTCCGCCAGCGCGCTCGACTCTTCCCGCACCCCCTCGAGTTTGTCCCGCGTCGCTTCCAGCTTTTCCTGCGGCGTCTTCGCCGGGGCGCTCCCAGCCCAGGAGCCCGCAAGGGCGCATAGCCCTGCGAGGAGCAGCGCGGCAAATATCAGGGCACGGCGCCTAGCCGTGCTCGTGGAGGCACTAAACAGCACGGCGGCGCAGGCTAGCGAAGCACCTGCGCCGCCTCAGGAGTGGTCGATAACCCGCAAGTTTCCTTGCACTTGCAGGACTTTTCAGGCGGGCGTCAAGCGAGCAGCTTGGCCTTCGCCTTGTCGAACTCCTCCGACGAGAGCGCGCCTTTGTCTTTCAGCTCGGCGAGCTTGTGCAGTTCGTCAGCCGGCGAGTTGGCGTGAGCCTGCGTCTGGACGTATTCGTCGAAGTGCTTTTTCGCGTCCGCTTGGGCTTTGATCGTGCGGTCGCGCATCCCCTCGCCGCGGGCGATCAGGTAGATCAGCGCGGTGAGGAAGGGGATGAAGACGAGGAAGAGCACCCAGGCCGCCTTCCCCCAGCCGGAAAGCTCGTGATCGCGGAAGAGGTCGGAGAGGATCGTGATCAGGATCCAGATCCAGATGACGAAGAAGAAGACCTCCAGCGCTACGAGGAGGATTTCCCCGAAGCTGATGTCGGCGAGCGGCATAGCGCTCCTTTCGATTGATGACTGGGGGGTACGCGAGGATTCGCGCTTAAGAGACCCTATGTAATTCCGGAAGCTAAGCGCCGCTCCTGCCTGCGCCCTCGGTCGTCAGCCGCATGAAGAAGAGGACGATCGCGACCGAGGTGGCGAGGTTGAGGCTGGAGACGCCCTCGCGCATTGGGATCGCGACCCGCCCCGCGGCGCGCTCGAGCACCTCGCCGCTGAGCCCGTGGCGCTCGGTGCCGAAGGCGAGGATCGCCCGCGGCGGAACCAGCCCCGGCTCCAGCTCCTCCCCCTCCGGATCGATCGCCAGCAGCGGCCGGTCGCTCGGCGGCAGCGCCTCGACCTTGGCGACCGGGAGCGCGAACTGCAGGCCGGCGGCGCCGCGGAGCGCGTCGGGGTGCCAGGGGTCGTTCTCGCCGCGGGCGATCACGGCCGCGGCGCCCGCGCCGGCCGAGACGCGGATGCAGGCTCCGATGTTGCCCATGTTGCGCGGGTCCTCGAGCAGGACGACCGGGGACGGGGCCGGGTCGGCGAGGGCGGCGGCGACGTCTACCTCCGGGCGGCGGGCGATCGCGGCGACGCCGGTATGCGGGACCAGCGGCACCAGAGCGGCCAGCGTCTCCTTGTCGACCTGCTCGACCCGCCCGGCGAGCTGGCCCTTAAGGTCGGGTGCCAGGTCGGCCGCCATCGTCTCGAGCGAGGCGGGGTCGACCGCCACCGCCTCGACCAGCTCGGCGCCGAAGCGGAGCGCGTGCTTGAGCGCGTGGAAGCCCTCGACGACGGTCAGCGTCGGGTCGCGGCGAGCGGTACGGAAGCGCACAGCGCGTTCGTGCTCGTCGCGGCCCATCGCCGAATCATTACCGGCCCAGCCTGATTGAGGCGAGGACGCCTCGCTAGGCGGGCGCGCCGGCCTGCGCCATCTGGTCGCGGCCCCCGGCCTTGGCCAGGTAAAGCGCCGCGTCGGCGCGGCCGAGCAGGTCGTCGGCGCTCTCGACGAAGTCCCAGCAGGCGAGGCCGGCGGAACAGGTCTGATCCCTTGGCGTCCGTTCGCGCAGCCGCTCGACCACCTCGGCCGCCTCTTCGGGAGCGGTTCCCGGCAGCAGCACCAGGAACTCCTCGCCGCCGAAGCGGACGATCGTGTCTTCGCCGCGCAGGGCGCCGTCCCAGGCAAGGGCGCACTCGCGCAGGACCTCGTCGCCGGCGAGGTGGCCGTGGCTGTCGTTGTAGGCCTTGAAGTGGTCGATGTCGATGATCGCGACGCAGAGCGGCGAGTCGGTGCGGCGGCAGCGGGCCATCTCCCGCGGCAGCTGCTCCTCGAGCAGACGGCGGTTGGGCAGGCCGGTGAGCGAGTCGTGGGTGGCCATCTCCTGCACCTTGGCCAGCAGCTCCTCGCGTTCGGCCTCGATCTGCTTCAGCTCGGTGACGTCGGCGGCGCGGGCGTAGATCATCGACTCGTCCGGGGAGAGCTGCGAGCTCCAGCGCAGCCAGTGCCAGGACCCGTCCTTGGCCCGGTAGCGGTTCTCGAACCGCAGCGTCTCCGCCCCCTCGAAGAGGGCCGCCGCCTCGCTTTCGGTCCGCTCGCGGTCCTCCGGATGGACCCGCTCGACGAACGGGACCGCCCGCAGTTCCTCTCGGTTGTAGTCGAGGAAGTGCGTCCAGGCGTCGTTCAGCTCGACGAAGTAGCCGTCCATGTTGGCGGTGCAGAGCATGTCCCTCGAGAGGTCGAAGAAGCGGCGGGCGCGTTCGTCGGCGCGGGCACGGCGGGCGACGATCTCGGTCGTCAGCAGCATCACGACGCCGAGCGAGACGAGGGTGAAGATCCAGCGGGTGAGCGGCGAGTAGCCGGCGGTGCTTTCGACCTCGAGCAGGACGATGCCGTAGACCGCCAGCAGCCAGGTGAGGTGGAAGGCGGCGATGCGGCGGGGGAAGTAGTAGGACGAGATCAGGGTCGCCCAGACGAAGATCGTCCCGTACTGGCCGACCGCGATCCCGCTCTCGAAGATCAGCAGCCCGGTGGTGGCGACGATGCCGCCGAGGAGCAGGTGGACGGCGCCTTGGGGGATCCTGCCGACCAGGAACGAGCAGAGCACGCCGCCGGCGGCCATCGCCGCCGCGGTCAGTGTGAGGGCGGTGGTGTCGCCGCCGCTCGGATGCGGCAAAAGGAGCGAAAGGGCGACGAGGCCGGCGCCGGCGATCAGCAGCGCCGCCGCGGCCCGCAGCTCCGAGCCGCCGGCCGGATTGAGGCTTACCCGATTTTGGGGAGATGCCATGTGGGAGGCATCGGCAAACGTCGATGTTTCCTTTAGAGATCGGCCGAGATCACCTGAAACTGACTCATCAGGCCGTGGTCCTCGTGGTCGAGCATGTGGCAGTGGACGACGAATTTCCCGGGGTAGTCGGAGAAACGGCCAGCGACAAGGATCTTTTCGTTCGGGAAGAGGAAGAAGGTCTCCTTGAGGCAGTCTTCCCAAGGCGGTGGCTTGTGGCCGTTGCGCTCGAGCAGGTACCAGTCGGTGTGGTGCAGGTGCATGACGTGGGCGACGTTCGTCTTGTTGACGAGCTCCCAGGTCTCGACGCTGCCGAGGCGCGGCTTCGCCTCGACGTAGGCGGGGTTGAAGGTGCGGCCGTTGATCCGCCAGGTGGTTTTGAAGAAGCCGCCGATCGTGATCGCCCAGCGGTGGTCGGGCTCGCGCCTGGCCTTGCGCGTCCAGTCCGGCAGCGGCCGCAGGTGGCGAGGCACCCGGGTGTGGTCGGGGCGGCGCTCGCCGCTGACCCGGAACTGCATCAGGGCGCCGCCGTAGGTGCGGGCGCCGGCGGGGTTGCGGCCGGCGTGGCGCTTCGTGCTGCGCAGCTCGACCGTCTCTCCCGCGTGGCCGGCGAAGTCGACGATCGCCTCGACCCGCTCGGCCGGCCCGAGGAGGATTTCGCGGCGGCGGATCGGCTTCGGCATCAGCCCGCTCTCGGTCGCGATCTGGACCATCTGGGCCCCATTCGACAGGTGCAGGTTGTAGCTACGGAAGGAGGAGACGTTGAGGATCCGCAGCCGGTAGCGGCGCGGGGTGACCGCGTGGTGGGGCATGTAGGCGCCGTTGACGAGCACGCACTCGCCGAGGATCCCGTCGTCGGGCGGGCGCCGGTTGGTGAAGGGATCGGTGAGCTGGTTGTCGCGGTCGAAGCTGCGGTCGGCGATCATCAGCGGCAGGTCGCGGTCGCCCCGCGGCAGCGGCAGCGCCTCGTCGAACCCGTCGTCGACGATCCACATCCCGGCGAGCCCCTTCCAGCTGTGCGGGGCGGTGCGGTCGAGGCGGTGGTCGTGGTACCACTGGAAGGCGGCGCGTTCGGGATGGCCGTCCTCCATCAGGTCGTAGACGTAGGTTTTGCGGCCGCCCGGCTCGAGCAGGAACTCGTTGCCGGAGTCGCGGGCCGAGAGGCCGCGGGGGATCTGGCAGTAGTAGGAGGTCGGCTGCTGCTTGGTCAGGCCGCCGGGATAGCCGTCGAACTGGGTCGCGTTGTGGCCGCCGTGGAGGTGGATCGAGAGCTCCCCGACCTTCGCCGGCAGCTCGTGGTGGAAGGTGACGCGGGTGCGGTGGCCGGCGCGGCGGCGGATCGTCGGGCCCGGGAAGCTGCCGCCGAAGGTCCAGAGGCGGGTCTTGCGGCCGGGGAGGATCTGCTGCTCGGCCTCGCGGATCGGGATCTGGATGTGGTCGCCGTCGAGGACCGGCGGGATCGGCAGCGGCTGGCGGAACGGGACCGCGGCGAGGGCCGCCGGGGGCTCGGTCGAGAACGGCAGCGGCCCGCCGCCCCTGCCCCTGAGGGGGAGGAGGACGGCGAGGGCGCCGCCGCCCAGGGCGCCGAGGAAACCTCGGCGCCCCAGACGGTGCGGGGCTAAGAGCTGTCCAGCCGTCGCCGGGACCTACGCGGCGGGGACCGGCGCCACGACCTTGACCTGGCCGTGCATGAACGGGTGGACCGCGCACATGAAGTAGAGCGTGGTGCCCGCTTCGGCGGTCACTTCCTGGGTGACGCTGGTGCCGGCTTTCTTTTCGCCGGTGAACCAGGAGTCGCCCTTCTTGCCGGTGGCGTCACCCTCCGTGCTCCAGCCAGCGGGGCCGGCCTTGACGAGCGGGGTGGTGATTTTTTCCGTTTTCGGATTGAAGCCGTGCCACTTGGCGATCGCGAAGCAGATCTTTTTCGGCGTGAAGCAGGTGTTCTGCGCTTTCCGCGTCTTCGGGATCGAGCCCTTGGTGACCAGCGAGAACGTGTGCGGACCGACCTGTTTCGGGTTGGTCTTGTTGAGGACCTGCAGCTGGTCGCCGACGGTGACCGTTTCCGGGGCGACGAACTTGAGCTTGCCCTTTTCCAGCGACATCGTGATCACGTCGGTCTTCCCGGTCGGCGTGACGGTGGTCGTTTCGACGGCGCCGGCGATGCCAGAGCTGCCAAGGACGACGGTGAGCGCGGCCGCCGGGACCGCGAGGGCCAGAGCCCGCAGGCGGGCGCGGCGTGAAAGCTTGCTGTGCAAAACGTGCCTTTCTATCCGTACGATGAACTTCCCTGAGAGCGCCAAGGGTACCCTCTCCGGCGGTGGCCACGTTCCTCCACACCTGCTACCGGATCGGCGAGATCGACCGCTCGGTCGCCTTCTACGAGAAGCTCGGCTTCGAGGAGGTGCGGCGGATGCCGATCGGCGACGAGGCGATCAACGTCTTCATGGCCCTGCCCGGCGAAGACCCCCGCCTCGAGCTGACCTACAACCACGGCGTCACCGGCTACGAGCACGGGACCGGCTACAACCACATCGCCCTCCTCGTCGACGGAGACCTCGACGACAACCTCGCCCAGCTCGCGGAGCTGGGCATCGAGCCCGAAAAGCCGCCCTACCGTCCCGGCGGCCGCACCGAAGGCCACCGCATCTGCTTCGTCCGCGACCCCGACGGCTACCGCATCGAGCTGATCGGGGAGTAGGCGGCGGAGTCGCGAATCAGCCGGGGCTGAGGCCGCCGCCGGCTGACGACGGGGGCGCTGCTTCCGGTTCGGGTTCGGGGGCCGGGGCTTCTTCTTCGGCGGCTTCTTCGCCTGCGGGCTTTTCTTCTTCCGCCGATTCGCCGCTTTCTTCTTCTTCGTATTCGCCTTCGTAGCTTTCTTCTTCTTCGTAACCGCTGTCGTAGCCCGAAGAAGAGGTGTGTTCGCTGTCGAGGCCTTCGAGATCGGGTTCTGAGCCGGCTTCGAATTCGGGGCAGTCGCCTTCGACGGCTTCCGACATGTAGTTGGCCCAGATCGGGCCGGCGGTGGGACCACCGAAGCCGGTGTATTCGCGGCTGGTCGGGTGGCCGACCCAGACGGCGGTCGAGAAGAGGGGGGTGAAGCCGACGAACCAAGCATCGGAGAGCTCCTCCGAGGTGCCGGTCTTGCCGGCGGCGCTGGAGCAGCCCATCGAGGTGTAGCCGGCGCCGGTCCCCTGGGTGATCACGCCCTCGAGGATGCGGGTCACCTCGTATGCCTGGCCCTCGGTGAGGACGCGTTCTCCGGAGTCCTTCTCGAAGTCGTCAACTTTGCCGTTGGGGAACTCGACTTTGCTGACCGCGGTCGGATCGTGGTGGATGCCGCCGCTGGCGAGGGTCGCGTAGGCATCGGCCATTTCCAGCGGCGTGACGCCGATCGCGAGACCGCCGATGCCCTCTGCGGGGACCGATTGCAGTGGCGATTCGATGCCCATTTCCTTCGCCGTCTTGGTCACCTCTTCGGGTCCGACGTCGAGATCCAGCTGGGCGAAGACGACGTTGACCGAGGCCCAAGTGGCGCTTTCGAGGTCATAGGTCCCCCCGCCCTCGCCCTCGGAGTTGTTGACCGTCCAGGTGCCGCCGCCGGGTATTTCCAGGGTCTTCGGAGAAGTGCCGTCGTAATAGGTCGTGGCGGGGTCGATCCCCTCTTTGACCGCGGTGGTGAGGACGAACGTCTTGAACGACGACCCCGGCTGGCGGTGAGCCTGCCAGGCGTAGTTGAACTGCGATTCGTCGGCGTAGCCTTCAGTCGAGGCGAGGGCGACGATCGCGCCGGTCTTCGGGTCGACCGACGCCAGACCGGCCGCGGGCCCCCCTTCGGGGTAACAGACCGAGCAGTAGTTTTCGACCGCGTATTCGGCCTTCGCCTGCAGGTCGGGGTCGATCGTCGTGTAGGCCTTCAGGCCGCCTTTGCGAACGGTGTTGATGCCGTATTTGTCGATCAGTTCGTTCTGGACCATGTCGAAGAGGAACGGGTCCTTGATCACCTGATACTTGTCGCCGGGGTTGAGGCCGAGGCCGCGAGTCTTGGCTTCCCGGTATTCGTCGCCCGTGATGTAGCCCTGTTCCTGCATCACCAGCAGCACCTCGTTGCGCCGCTTCAGCGCCGCCTTCGGGTCGAGGAAGGGGTTGTATTCGGAGGGCGCCTGCGGCAGGCCGGCGAGCAACGCGGACTGGACCAGGGTGAGCTTCTTCGCCGGCTTGCTGAAGTAGGTCTGCGAGGCCGCCTCGGCCCCGACCGCGGTCTGCCCTTCGACGGTCCCGTACGGCGCGCTGTTGAGGTACTGGGTGAGGATCCATTCCTTGTCGTGGGCTTCCTCGAGCTCGACCGCGAGGTGCGCTTCGATCAGCTTTCGCTTCAGCGTGTTTTCCGGGTTGTGGATGTAGAGGTTGCGGACCAGCTGCTGGGTGATCGTCGAGGCGCCCTGGACCGGCTTGCCGCCGGCCTGGATGTCCTTCAAGGCGGCGCGGGCGATCCCCTCGTAGTCGAGGGCGCCGTGTTGGAAGAAGTTCTTGTCCTCGATCGCGATCGTCGCGTCGCGGAGTACCTGCGGCAGCGCCTTCGCCGGCAGCGGCTGGCGCACGTTTTCGGAGCGGATGAAGCCGATCAGGCTGCCGTCGGCGGCGTAGATCGCCGAGGAGCGACCCTTTTGGACCGGCTTCAGGCTCGAGAGCGGCGGCGCCGAGTTGTAGGTCTTGATCGCCCAGGCGACCCCGATCCCACCGGCAATCGCCACAAGCGCAGCGAGAATCCCCAGCGGGATCGCGATCTTGTGCCAGATGGGATGGTGCGGCTTCCGTCGCCGCCTGCGGACCCGCGTCGCCATGCGCTGCGGATTGTAGGGACGTGGGCGCCCGGGCACTCGCGGCGGCTTGAGCGCGCAAGGCCGGTTGCCGTCCCGATAGGCTCGCGCCCGCAGGCGGTACGACGCAGCGGCATCTAGGGAGAGGAACAGACGTGAAACTAGTGATCGGGATCGTTCGCCCCGAGCAGGCGAACCAGGTTCTCGAGGCGCTCCACCGGGCCGAGGTCCGCGGCTTCTCGATGAGCCGGGTCCAGGGACACGGCGGCGAGGTCGAGCGGGTCGAGACCTACCGCGGCACCACCGTGCAGATGGGCCTCTCGGAGAAGGTCCGCTTCGAGGTCGCGGTCTCCGACTCCTTCGTTGACAAAGCCGTGTCGGCGATCTGCGAAGGCGGCCGCACCGGCGAAGTCGGCGACGGCAAGATCTTCGTCGTCCCGCTCGACCACGCGGTGCGGATCCGCACCGGCGATACCGACGAAGGCGCCGTGACGCCGGTGAGCCGATGAACGCCGGGATCGATACCGGCGACACCGCCTGGATGCTGATCGCGACGGCGCTGGTGCTGATGATGACGCCGGCGCTCGGCCTCTTCTACGCGGGGCTGGTGCGCTCGAAGAACACCCTCAACACCTTCATGATGAGCATCGCCGCGATCGCCGTGGCGACGGTCACCTGGGCCGCGGTCGGCTACTCGCTCGCCTTCGACGGCGGCGGCGCTCTCATCGGCGGGCTCGGCAACGCCTTCATGCAGGGCGTCGACTTCGCCCCGCGCGAAGGGACGGCGATCCCCGAGCTGGTCTTCTTCGCCTTCCAGGCGACCTTCTGCATCATCACCGTGGCGCTGATCTCCGGCGCCGTGGTCGAGCGGATGCGCTTCGGCGCCTTCCTCGTCTTCGCCGCGCTGTGGTCGGTCCTCGTCTACGCCGTACTCGCCCACTGGGCCTTCGGCGGCGGCTGGCTGATCTCCGGCGGCACGCTGGACTTCGCCGGCGGGGTCCCGGTCGAGATGGCCTCCGGCTTCTCGGCTCTGGCGGCCGCGCTGGTCGTCGGCGCCCGCAAGGAGTGGGGACGGCAGGCGCTGCTGCCTCACAACGCGGTCTACGTCCTGCTCGGAGCGGGGTTGCTGTGGTTCGGCTGGTTCGGCTTCAACGGCGGCAGCGGCTTCTCGACCGGCCAGAACAGCGTCCTCGCCTTCACCAACACGCTGCTCTGCCCGGCCTGCACGCTGGTCGTCTGGTTCGCGCTCGACCTGATCCGCGGCCGCAAAGTGACGGCGATCGGCGCCGCCACCGCGATCATCGTCGGCTGCGTCGCGATCACCCCGGCGGGCGGCTACGTCAGCCCCGGCTGGGCGATGCTGCTCGGGGCGCTGGCGGCGCTGCCGAGCTACGCGATCATCGTCTGGCGCACGCGGACCCGGGTCGACGAGACGCTCGACGTCCTCGCCGCCCACGGCACCGCCGGCTTCTTCGGGATCCTCTTCATCGGCTTCTTCGCCCAGGCGAACTGGAACGGGGTCTCCGACGGGCTCTTCTACGGCAACGCGGCGCAGCTCGGCGACCAGGCCCTGGCGGCGCTGGCGGCGCCGATCTACGCCTTCGTCGTCACCTTCGTCCTGCTGAAGCTGATCGGCGCGGTGATGCCGCTGCGGGCAACCGACCGCGAGGAGGCGATGGGCATGGACGTCGTCCAGCACGGCGAGGAGGCCTACGTCACCGGCGAGGGAGCGATCCTGCTCCTCCCCGACGACGTCGGCAAAGCCGCCGTCCCGGTCGCCGACCCGGGGTGAGCTAAGCGCGGAGGCGGTAGCCGCGGCTGAAGAGGCGGAGGTTGAAGAGGAAGAGCGCCGTGGTCGCGGCGGTGAGGGCGAGCAGCGAGAGGGCGATGCTGACTTCGGTGAAGCCGACGAAGCCGTAGCGGACCAGGTTGATCATGTAGAAGATCGGGTCGAACCGGGTCAGGGTCTCCCAGGGCTGCGGCAGCAGGGCGGCGGAGTAGAAGACGCCGCCGAGGAAGATCAGCGGCTGCAGGACGAAGGTCTGGGCGAAGGCGACGTCGTCGAACTGCTCGGCACGGACGCCGATCAAGACGCCGAGCTGGCTGAAGAAGAAGCCGACGAGGAAGAGCGACGGGACGAGGACGAGGACGTGCTCGACCGGCAGCCCGACCAGGATCACCGAGACGACGAAGGTCAGCACCGCCACCGTCAACCCGCGCATGAAGCCGCCGAGCGAGAAGGCCAGCAGCAGCTCCAGCGGCGAGGCGGGCGAGGAGAGCTGGTCCTGGATCGCGCCCTGGAACTTCTGCTGGAGGATGGAGGAGGAGTTGTTGGAGAAGGCGTTGGTGGAGAAGGCCATCATGATCAGCCCGGGGATGACGAAGAGGACGTAGTCGATCCCGTGCAGATGCTTGATCCGCGAGCCGAGCGCGGCGCCGAAGATCGTGATGTAGAGGAACGTTTCCAGCATCGGCGCGCCGATCGTCTGCTTCTTGATCTTCAGGAAGCGGTTGCACTCGCGGCGCCAGAGCGTCGCGAAGCGGATCTGCGCGGCCGTCATCGGGAGGTTCACGCCTCGACCTCGTCCGGGGTCAGCTCGATGTGCGAGCGCGAGAGCTCTTTGCGGCCGACCAGCGCCAGGTAGGCGTCCTCGAGGTTGGGGACGTCGAAGCGCGCGGCGAGCTCGGGACTGGTGCCCTCGGCGACGATCTGCCCGTCGGCGATGAAGGCGATCCGGTCGCAGAGCTGCTCGGCCTCCTCGAGGTAGTGCGTGGTGAGGAGGATCGTCGTCCCCTCCTGGTTGATTTTCTGGACGTAGTGCCAGAGCTCGAGGCGAAGCTCGACGTCGACGCCGGCGGTCGGCTCGTCGAGGATCAGCAGCCGCGGCCGGTGCATCACCGCGCGGGCGAGGATCAGCCGCCGTTTCATCCCGCCGGAGAGGGTGCGGGTGCGTTCGTCGCGCTTCTCGGTCAGCGAGAAGGTCTCCAGCAGCTCCTTCGTGCGCTCGCGGCGTTCGGAGCGCGGCATCCCGAAGTAGCCGGCGTGGTAGTCGAGCGTCTCCTCGACGGTGAGGAACCAGTCGAGGTTCGGCTCCTGCGGGGCGAGGCCGACCGCCTGGCGGGCGTCGGCGTAGTGCTCGATCGCGTCGTGTCCGAAGGTCTCGATCGAGCCGCCGGTCGGCTGCGCCAGCCCGGTCGTGCAGTGGATCAGCGTCGACTTTCCGGCGCCGTTGGGCCCGAGCAGGCCGAAGAACTCGCCCTCCTCGATGTCGAGCGAGACGCCGCGCAGCGCCTCCACCCCGGTCGGGTAGCGCTTCTCCAAGTTCTCGATGTGCAACGCCTTCATGCCGGGTGCGACTCTAGCCACCCGCGGCGTTCGTCCTTTGT
>Ga0307306_10000230_pt1 | contig 12731 bp, 15 predicted proteins | sample ER_DNA_193_FD_194507 | JGI IMG/M metagenome (GOLD analysis project Ga0307306, IMG submission 194507) | Bulk soil microbial communities from the East River watershed near Crested Butte, Colorado, United States - ER_DNA_193 | ecosystem: Environmental > Terrestrial > Soil > Floodplain | place...
GTCTGCGTGCTCTCGACCTTCGGCGTGACGATGGTGATGGCGCAGGAGTACCTGCCGAACCGGATCGGGATGGCGTCGGGCCTCTCGATCGGGCTTTCGATCGGCCTCGGCGGGATCGCGGCCGTGGGCCTCGGCGCGCTCGCCGACTCGGTCGACCTGCGCTCGGCGATGTACGCCGCCGCCGCGGCGCCGCTCGTCGCGCTCGTGCTCGCCACGCTGCTGCCTTCGAGCCGCGCGCAAGGGCGCCTCGAGCCAGAGCCGGTCCTGTAACCTCGCCGCCGATGGACGCCAGAGAATTCTTCGAATCGCTCGCGTCGCGCGTCGACCCCGCCAAGGCGAAGGGCCTGACCGCGAGCTACAAGTTCGTCATCGACGGCGCCGGTACATGGCACGTCGACGTCGACGACGGGCACGTGAAGGTGACCGAGGACGACGGCGACGCCGACTGCACGATCACCACCTCCGAGGAGACGTTCACGAAGATCGCCAGCGGCGAGCAGAATCCCACCGCGGCCTACATGTCCGGGAAGCTCAAGGTGAACGGGGACATGGGCCAGGCGATGAAGCTCCAGAAGCTCTTCTAGAGCCTCACTCCTCCAGCTCGACGAGCACCGTGCCGCCCGCGACCCGGTCGCCTTCTCGCACGTGCACGGTTCGCACGACCGCCTCGTAGGGCGAGACGACCGGCGTCTCCATCTTCATCGCCTCGAGCACGACCAGCGGCTGGCGCGGCTGGACGCGGTCGCCCTCGGCGACGAGCACCTTGATCACCGTGCCCGGCATCGGGGCGCTGAGCGAGCTCTGCTCGTGCGCGCCCTGGTCGACCGCTGAGTCCAGATCGGGCGGCGGGGCAGGCGGGGGTACCGGGAGGTTGATCCGGAAGCCGCCGCGCCAGGGTCGGTCCGGCAGTCGCAGCGGCGGCGCCGACAGCGGCGGATGCTCGGTCAGAAAGGCGGTGGTCGTCTCGCCGGCCCGCAGCGCCGGGTGCGCGACCAGCCAGCGCAGGAAGGGCAGGTTCGTGACCACGCCGCCGACCTCGGTCTCGGCGAGCGCTGTGGAGAGGCGGTCGAGCGCGTCATCGCGGGTCGAGCCGTGGGCGATCAGCTTGGCGATCAGCGGGTCGTACGAGGTGCCGATCTCGTCGCCCTCTTCGACCCCGGCGTCGATGCGAATACCGGCAGGCAGTCGCAGTCGCTCGAGCCGGCCGGTCTGGGGCAGAAACGTCTTCGGATCCTCGGCGTAGAGCCGAACCTCGACCGCGTGGCCGACCAGTCGCGGCTCGGCGCGCAGCGGCTCGCCCTGCGCGATCCGAATCTGTTCGGCCACGAGGTCGGAGCCGCTGACGAGCTCGGTGACCGGGTGCTCGACCTGGATGCGGCCGTTCAGCTCCAGGAACCAGAAGTCGCGCCCGTCGAGCATGAATTCGGCCGTGCCCGCGCTGCGATAGCCGATCGCCCGCGCGAAAGCCACCGCCGCTTCGCTCATCCGCGCCCGCAGCTCCGGGTCGAGCGCGGGGGACGGCGCCTCCTCGAGCACCTTTTGATGGCGCCGCTGGACCGAGCATTCGCGCTCACCGAGCGCGATGATCGTGCCCTGCGAGTCGCCGAGCAGCTGGATCTCGACGTGTCGAGGCCGCTCGACGAAGCGCTCGCAGAAGACGCGCTCGTCGCCGAAGGCCGCCTTGGCCTCGCGCTGCGCCGCGGCCAGGGCCTCGTCCAGCTCGGCCGGATCGCGCACGACCCGCATGCCGCGCCCGCCGCCGCCGGCCGTCGCCTTGATCATCAGCGGGAAGCCGATCTCGTCCGGCTCGCCCTGGGGCACGACCGGGACGCCTGCCTCGCGCGCCAGGCGTTTCGCCTCGAGCTTGTCGCCGCCGGCCCGCAGCGCGTCGGGCGGCGGTCCGACCCAGGTCAGGCCCGCCGTCTCAACCGACTCGGCGAAGCCGGCGTTCTCGGCGAGGAAGCCGTATCCCGGGTGGATCGCGTCGGCGCCGGTCTCCTGCGCCGCGCGCACGTGCTCGGCGGCGTCGAGGTACGAGGAGATTCGAACGGTCTCGTCTGCCGAGCGCGCGTGCAGTGAGCCGGCGTCGTCCTCAGGAGCCACCGCCACCGTCGCGATCCCGAGCTCGCGGCAGGCCCGGAAGACCCGCAGCGCGATCTCGCCGCGGTTCGCTACGAGGAGCTTCTCGATGCCCACAACGCGCCGCGCTTCTCGAGGAAGGCGCGCAGGCCCTCCTGACCCTCCTCGCTCGTCCGCCGCTGGGCGATGCGCCGCTCGGTGCCGAGCCCGTCCGGCCGTTCGAGCACGAGCTTCTTCGCGAGACGCGCGGCTTCCGGGCCGGCCGTGCGCAGCTCGGCCACGATCGCGGCGACCCCGGCATCGAGGTCGGCCGTCACCTCGTGCACGAGCCCGATCCGCAGCGCGGTCGCCGCGTCGAAGCGCTCGCCCGTGACGAAGTAGCGCCGCGCCGCGCTCGCTCCGATCTTCGCCAGCGCGTAGGGCGAGATCACGGCCGGGATGATCCCGAGCTTCACCTCCGAGAAGGCGAACTGCGTGTCGGGTGCGGAGACCACGATGTCCGAGCAGGCGACGAGGCCGCAGCCGCCGCCGAGCGCATGGCCGTGCACGCGCGTCACGACTGGGACCGGGCAGGAGTCGATCGTCTCGAGCATCTTTCGCAGTCGCCGCGCGTCGGCGACGTTCTCCTCGTAGCTGAGCTCGATCGAGCCGCGCATCCAGTCGACGTCGGCGCCGGCCGAGAAGCTCTGGCCCTCGCCCGCGAGCAGCACGGCGCGCACGTCCTCGCCGACCGTCTCGAAGGCTTCGGTCAGCTCGGCGATCAGCTCGGCGTCGAAGGCGTTGCGCCGCTCGGGGCGCGCCATCGTGACGCGGAGGAGATCGCCGTCCTGTTCGATCCGCAGCGCCTGCATCGGCGTGCATCGTAGAGTTGGAGAATGTTGCGCGGAGCGCTCGCCGCTGCCGTCACGCCTCTCCGCGACCGGGGCGCAGCCCTGGACGAAGGGGCGTTCGGGCCGTATCTCGACTTCCTGGCCGCCGCCGGGCTCGACGGGATCCTCGCGCTCGGGACGACCGGGGAAGGGATCCTGCTCTCCGCGGCCGAGCGGCGCCGGGCCGCCGACCTGTTCCTCGACGGGCCGCTGCCGGTGATCGTCCACTGCGGCGCGCAGACCTCGGCCGAGACGTGCGCGCTCGCCGAGCACGCGGCCGCTGCCGGCGCGGCCGGCGTGGCCGTGATCTCGCCGCCGTACTTCGCGCTCGACGACGAGGCGCTGCTCGAGCACCTCGCAGCCGCGGCTCGCGTGGCCGAGCCGGTGCCCTTCTACGTCTACGAGTTCAAGGCGCGCAGCGGCTATGCGGTGCCGATTCCCGTGCTCGAGCAGCTGCGCGAGCAGGCCCCCAACTTCGCCGGCCTGAAGGTCTCCGACAAGCCGTTCGAGGCGGTCGAGCCGTACCTGCTGGATGGGCTCGACGTCTTCGTCGGGGCAGAAGAGCTGGTGCGGGCCGGGCTCGAACGCGGTGCGGCCGGAGCGGTCTCCGGGCTGGCCTCGGTCTATCCCGAGGAGGTGGTCGCCCTCGTTCGCGACGGGGACGGCGACGTCGGCGCGCTTCGGCGCCAGCTCGACCGCTTTCCGTTCCAGGCCGCCGCCAAGTACGTGCTCGGCGGGCGCGGTGTGCCCGTGCGCGAAGACGTGCGGGCGCCGCTGCGCACGCTGAACGCGGACGAGAAGCGCGAGCTGGACGCGTGGCTCGAATCGTCGTAGCCGGAGCGGGGGCGACCGGAGCGTCGGTCGCGTTCCAGCTCGCCTCGCTAGGCGCGCGCGATGTCGTCCTGGCCGACAAGGGCCGGGTAGCGAGCGGGGCGACGGCGAAGGCGATGGGCGGCGTGCGCCAGCAGTTCTCGACCGCCGCCGAGGTGCGGCTTGCCCAGGCGAGCATCCGTTTCTTCGAGGAGCTCGGGCCGCCGCTCTTCGACCAGGTCGGCTACCTCTTCGTCGCCACGACCGAGGAGGGGTTGGCCGCGTTGGAGGAGCGGCGAGAGCTGCAGGAGGAGCTCGGCGTCCCGGTCAAGCAGGTCGACCCGTCGTTCGTGACCGGCCTCCGCACGGATGACGTGCTCGGCGCGGTCGTCTGCCCGACCGACGGCACCGCCGACCCGCCCGCCGTCACGCGCGAGCTCGTCCGGCGCGCGACGAAGCTCGGGGTCCAGGTGCGCGAAGGCTGCGATGCGGCGAGTCTCGAGGCGGACACGCTCGTGATCGCGTGCGGTCCGTGGTCGGCCGAGGTCGCCGCAACGCGTGGCGTGGAGCTGCCGGTGCGCCCGCTCTGCCGCCAGCTGCTCGCGACCGGCGAGCTCGATGTCCCGGACGACCTGCCGATGGTGCTCGAGGCCGAGAGCGGCTTCCACTTCCGCCGCCGCGGCAAGCGCCTCGTGCTGGCGATGACCGACCCCGAGCCGCGCTGGGGCTTCGACGAGGTCGTCGACGAGACGCTCTTCGACGACCGGCTCGAGCGTCTGCGCCACCGCTATCTGCCCGCGGCCGAGGCCACGATCGAGGACGCGTGGGCCGGCCTCTACGACATGACTCCCGACGCGCACCCGATCCTCGGCGAGGTCGCCGACGGCGTCTACGCGGCCTGCGGCTTCAGCGGCCACGGCTTCATGCAGTCCCCCGCGGTCGGCCGCGCGCTGGCGGAGGAGATCCTCGGCGAGAGCCCGAGTCTCGATCTCAGTCCTTACCACCTCTCTCGCTTTGAGCAGGGCGTGGAGTTTCCCGAGACGCTCGTGCTGTAGACGGTTGCCGCGTTCCCCCCGTGGGTCTAGCCTCCTGCGGTGACGACCTGCGAGAGCTGCGGCCACGAGAACAGCGCCAGCGCCAAGTTCTGCGAGGAGTGCGGAGCGCCACTCGTCGCCGGGCCGCCCGCGCGGGAGCAGCGGAAGGTCGTGACCGTCCTCTTCTGCGACATCACCGGCTCGACCGCGCTCGGCGAGCGGCTCGACCCCGAGGCGCTGCGGGCGCTGCTTTCCGACTACTTCGAGCGGATGAAGGTGATCGTCGAGCGGCACGGCGGCACGGTCGAGAAGTTCATCGGCGACGCGGTGATGGCCGTCTTCGGCGTGCCGACGCTGCACGAGGACGACGCGCTGCGGGCCGCGCGGGCCGCGGTCGAGATGCGCGACGCGCTGCCGGCGCTCGGGATCGAAGGCCGCATCGGCGTCGCCACGGGCGAGGTCGTCACCGGCACCGAGGAGCGCCTGGCGACCGGCGACGCGGTGAACCTCGCCGCCCGGCTCGAGCAGGCGGCGCTGCCGGGCGAAGTGCTCGTCGGAGAGCCGACGTTCCGCCTGATCCAGGCGGTCGTCGAGGCGGACCCCGTCGAGCCGCTGACGCTGAAGGGCAAGAGCGCGCCCGTGCCCGCCTACCGCCTGCTCGCGGTGACGCGGGAGCCGGCGCGACGTCACGGCGGCCGCATGGTCGGGCGCGAGCGGCAGCGGCGGCTACTGGAGAACGCGTTCGGCAACGTGGTCGACGACCGTGCCTGCCACCTCGTCACCGTCCTCGGCGCCGCCGGCGTGGGCAAGTCCCGCCTCGCGGCCGAGTTCCTCGACGGGCTCGACGCGACGGTCGTCCGCGGCCGCTGCCTTTCCTACGGCGAGGGGATCACGCTCTGGCCGGTGGTCGAGGCGCTGCAGGAGCTCGGTATCCGGCCGGAAGACGAGCAGGCTGCGGAGGCGGTCGCCTCGGCGCTCGGCGACTCGGATGCGCCGGTGCCGACCGACGAGATCGCGTGGGCGGTGCGCAAGACCTTCGAGCAGGCTGCGCGGGAGCGGCCGCTCGTCGTCGTCTGGGACGATCTGCACTGGGCGGAACCCGCCTTCCTCGACCTTGTCGAGCACATTGCCGACTGGAGCCGCGAAGCGCCGATCCTGCTGCTATGCATGGCGCGGCCCGAGCTCCTCGACCGCCGGGCCGCTTGGGCGGGCGGGAAGATGAACGCGACCAGCGTCCTGCTCGAGCCACTCTCGGCCGAGGAGACGGACGAGCTGATCGAGCAGCTCGCGCCGGTCGACCCGCAGCTCAGGCAGCGCATCCGCGAAGGCGCCGAGGGGAACCCGCTCTTTGTCGAGGAGATGCTCGCGCTCGTCGAGGCCTCGGGCGACGGCGAGGTGACCGTGCCGCCGACGATCCAGGCGCTGCTCGCCGCGCGGCTCGACCAACTCGATGCGCCGGAGCGGGCGGTGCTGGAGCGCGGCTCGGTCGAGGGCAGGGTCTTCCACCGCGGCGCGGTCGAGACCCTCGCGCCGGAAGAGCAGGAAGTGCCGCGGCGGCTGCTCGCGCTCGTGCGCAAGGAGCTCGTTCGCCCCGAGGAAGCCACGTTCGTGGGGGAGGACGCCTTCCGCTTCCGGCACTTGCTGATCCGCGATGCGGCCTATGACGGGCTGCCCAAGACCGTCCGGCTCGAGCTGCACCGGCTCTTCGCGGACTGGCTCGACCAGCACGGCGACGGGCTGCCGGAGCTCGACGAGATCGTCGGGCACCACCTCGAGCAGGCCGTCCGCTACGAGCAGGAGCTCGGCCGGCCCGACGACCGAGAGTTGCGCGCGGCGGCAAGGCGACGGCTGACGACCGCTCTCTGGCGGGCGATGACCCGGCGCGACTACGACGCGGCGCTCGGCCTGTCGGAGCGCGCCCTCGCGCTGATGCCCGAGGGAGAGGTCGACCTCCTGCTCGAGATCGACCATCTGGACGCGCTCGTCTTCTCCGGCGATCCTGCCCGCGGCCTCGCCGAGGCGCGCGCCGCGGTGGAGCGGGCACGTGACGCCGGCGACCGTATCGCGGAATTGGGAGTTCGGCTCGAGGCCGGCATCTGGGAGACGTTCATGAACCCGGAGGGCGCACTCGACCGGCTCGAGACCCTCGCGCGCGAGGCGCTGCCGGAGCTCGAGGCGAGCGGCGACGATGTTGCGCTTTGGGTCGCGTACTGGAGTCTCTCCCACGTAGCTTTCAACCGCGGCCGGATCGTCGAGCAGACCGAGCTCGGAGAACGTGCGCTCTTCCACGCGCAACGGCTCCCCTCCGGGCATCACGCCGAGTGGTCGACGATCGCCGCTGCAAAGCTCTGGGGCCCGACGCCTGCGCGTGAAGTCGTCTCCTGGATCGACGAGAACCGGCCGCCGGCCTGGAGCCGGAACCACCGTTTCGATCTCCACCGCGCAGTGGCGCTCGCGATGAGCGGAGAGACCGCAGAGGCGACGGCGAGCGCCGAGCGCATTCGCGAGGAGCTCAAGGAGCGCGGGCGGCTGACCGAGCTGGCGATGGCGGCCGGTGGCGTGAGCCGCGTGCACCGGCTGGCGGGCGAGCCCGAGCGCGCGGAGGCCGAGCTGGCCGAGGCCTGCGACTTCCTCGAGGAGCGCGGCGAGCGCTCCGTGCTCTCGACGGCCGCCGCGCTGCGGGCGCTAGCGCTGATCGAGCTCGACCGCCTGGTCGAGGCCGAGCTATGGGCGGACAAGGCGCTGGAGCTTGCCTCCGCCGATGACGTCTTCACACAGCTACCGGCGAGACGCGCGCAGGCGCTGCTGCTGAGTGCGCGCGGGGAGCACGACGAGGCCGAACGGGTTGCGCGCGACGCCCTGGAGTTCGCCGAGGCGACGGACATGCTCACGGAACAGGGCGAGTCGCTCGAGGCGCTTGGCCGGGTGCTGGGCGCCGCTGGGCGGACGGGCGATGCATCAACGGCCTTCGAGCGTGCCGCCGAGACCTTCGCGCGCAAGGGCGACGTGGTGAGCGACCGGCGTGTGCGCGAGCGGCTCGCGACGGCGCCGAGCTAGGAGGGTTTGGCGGGAAACCGCTCGTCGTCGGCGTGTGCCGACGGCACAGACTGTTTTGCGCCAAACCCCTCCTAGTTCTCGAGCTCGAACTCCTCGCCGACCTCGGGGTCCTTGCCGATCAGCTCACGTGCATGCGCGACCGGCTCGTCTTCTCCGGAGAACGAGATCAGCCCGAAGCGCTCGCCGAGCGCGTCGGAGATCCAGGTGTCGCCCTCCGGCAACTCGGGCAGCTTCGCGCGCAGCTCGTCGAGCGTCGTCATCGAGTCCGCCAGGTTCCAGAGCAGCAGGCGGACTGTCACGCGGTCTCTCTCTCGACTTCCGCGGTTCGACTGGTCATTTCAGACGGACGCACGAGCAGAGCCCGTGCGTCCTGAGGTTGGCATCGCAAGCGACGCCTCAGTCGTCGGGCACGCCGGGAGTCGGCAGCTTCGCGATCAGCTCCTTGATCTCTCGCAGCACGTCGGCCTCGTTGTGGCCGAAGTCGTCCAGGTGCGAGTGCAGCGCGGCTTGCAGCAGGCGCAGCTCCTCGTCGGTCAGCTCAAGCACGTGGTTCAAAACGGTCCTCTCGGTTCGTAGCTTCCCCGCCGTGCGCCGACGGCGATCATCGTCATCCCGTCGGGCCCGGCGACCGGCACCCGGGTCGTCCCGGGATCGAAGCGGATGAACGTGCCGACGCCGACCGGGATCTCGTTGCCCTCGATCCTGTAGACGCCCGAGCCGCGGATGATGACGTTGACCTCCTCCTGCTTCGACTCCGCCTCGTCGTGCTCGTGGCCCTCGGCGTTCGGCGGGAACTCGAACCAGTTGATCCCGAACGCCTCGACGCCGAGCTCGCGGCGCACGAAGCGCACGGCGCCGCCCGGGCCGGAGCCCTCGAGCTCGTCCACACGCACGATCGAATAGCCCATGCCTACATTCTGAAGACGCCGAAGGTCGTCTCGGGGATCGGCGCGTTGAGGGCGGCGGAGATCCCGAGCGCGAGCACGCGCCGGGTGTCGAGCGGGTCGATGATCCCGTCGTCCCAGAGCCGCGCGGTCGAGTAGTACGGGTTGCCCTCCGCCTCGTACTTGGCGCGGATCTCGTCGGGATCGGCGTCGCCGACCATCGTCAGCACCGTCGCTGCCTGCTCGCCGCCCATCACCGAGATGCGGGCGTTCGGCCACATCCAGAGCTGGCGTGGCGAGTAGGCGCGCCCGCACATGCCGTAGTTGCCCGCGCCGAACGAGCCGCCGGTGACGACCGTGAACTTCGGCACTTCCGCGCAGGCCACGGCGGTCACGAGCTTGGCGCCGTCGCGCGCGATCCCACCGGCCTCGTACTCCTTGCCGACCATGAAGCCGGTGATGTTCTGCAGGAAGACGAGCGGCACCTTGCGCTTGCAGGCGAGCTCGACGAAGTGCGCGCCCTTGGCCGCCGACTCGCCGAAGAGAACGCCGTTGTTGGCGAGGATCCCGACCGGGTAGCCCTCGATCCGTGCGAAGCCGCAGACGAGCGTCTCGCCGTAAAGCGCCTTGAACTCGTGGAAGCGCGAGCCGTCGACGATGCGAGCGATCACTTCGCGCGGGTCGACCTGGTGGCGGAAGTCGGTCGGGATCAGGCCGTAGAGCTCGTTCGGGTCGGCCGCCGGCGCCTCGGCGGGAGCGACGTCCCAGGGCGGGTCCTTCGGCGCGGGACTGAGGTTGCGCACGATCTCGCGTACGAGCGCGAGCGCGTGCTCGTCGGACGTCGCGTAGTGATCGGCCACACCCGAGAGGCGTGCGTGCACGTCGGCGCCGCCGAGCTCCTCGGCGCTCACCTCCTGACCGGTCGCCGCCTTCACGAGCGGCGGGCCGCCGATGAAGATCGTGCCCGTGCCTTTGACGATGATCGTCTCGTCGCTCATCGCCGGGACGTAGGCGCCGCCGGCGGTACACGAGCCCATCACGGCCGCGATCTGCGGAATCCCGACGGCCGAGAGCCGTGCCTGGTTGTAGAAGATCCGCCCGAAGTGCTCGCGGTCGGGGAAGACCTCGGCCTGCAGCGGCAGGAAGGCGCCGCCCGAGTCGACGAGGTAGATGCACGGCAAGCGGTTCTGCTCGGCGATCTCCTGCGCGCGCAAGTGCTTCTTGACCGTCAGCGGGAAGTAGGTGCCGCCCTTGACGGTCGCGTCGTTGGCGACGAGCACGCACTCGCGGCCCTCGATCGTGCCGATGCCGGTGACGATTCCTGCGCCGGGAGCCTGTCCGTCGTAGACGTCCCAGGCGGCCAAGGCCGAGAGCTCGAGGAACGCCGTGTCGGGGTCGAGCAGCCGGTCGACCCGTTCGCGCGCGGTCAGCTTCCCGCGCGAGCGGTGCTTCTCGAGGGCCTTCTCACCGCCGCCGCGCGCGGTCTCGGCGCTGCGCTCGCGGAGCTCCGCGATGAGCGCCTCCATTCGTGCGCGGCGCTCCTCGAACGCATCAGAGGCCTCGACCTGCGAGCTCAACACGGTCATCGCACCAACTCTAAAGCCGGGGTCGTACCCCGTTGCTCGCAGAGCTACAATGGCGCGACCGGGCAGAGGGCAACAATCGCGATTCGGGAAGGGCGAGATGGTGGTCAGGGTGTCTGTCGTCGACGCTGACGCGGCGGCAGGGCTGGTGCAGCGACTCCTACGCGAGGTCGACGTCGAGGACGTCAACTTCGACCAAGGGCGCCTCCAGGTCCAGATCGACCTCGAGAGGAATCCGGACGAGGCAATCGTCAAGGTGCTCAACCTCCTCGAGGACTGGCTCGGTGTCGGTGGCCGCGAGCCGACGAACGTCGAGATCGACGACCATCGCTACGTGCTCGGCGCTGCTAGCTAGCAACCTGCTCGGATGCGGAGTCGGGCCTCTCCGCACAGGCTGAGACACGAGCTACCCTGTCCCGAGGGCAGGTACCCGAACGGTGGAGTCGACCGTGTCAGCTAGTCCTGAGAGCCACGCCGAGCGAGATATGCGCGCGCGGCCGCGTCTCGTCTTCTTCTTCACGAAGGCCTCCGGCCGGTCGCGCCGGGTCGAGGGGTATCTCTCCCAGGTGCTGCAGCGCCGACACAACCACGCGTCGTTCGAGCTGCTCAACGTGGACGTCGACGAGAACGCCGAGCTGGCGGAGCACTTCGTGATCGACGAAGTACCGACGATCGTCGTCGTCGAGGACCGGCGCGTCCGCGGCCGGCTCGTGAGCCCGCGCGGCTGCCGCGACATCGAGCAGCTGCTCGCGCCCTGGCTGCACTGAGCAAGCAAGGGCTCGCCGCCCGGCCCTTTTGACCTCTGCTCTACTGTCGCGCAACCGAACAGGAGATGGCACATGTCACTCGGGGACGAGGTCGACGAGATCTTTAGACGCGAGGTGAAATCCCTCCCCGCCTACGCGAAAGCGCAGTCGGCGAGTGGTTCCGGAGTTGCACCGCCGGTCGACGAGATGAATCACTTGCTCATGGGTCTTGCCAACGCGGCGCAACGGTCGTTCCACCTGCTCGCCGAGCGCATCGAAGACATGCAACGCGCCTGAGACCTCTCGGGCTCGCGCCAATACAGGGGCGGCAGGACTCGAACCTGCAACCCCCGGTTTTGGAGACCGGTGCTCTGCCAATTGAGCTACGCCCCTAAGGGTTGCGGCCCGATTGTAGCCGCGGCCGCTCTAGCATCCCGGCATGGCTCCGCCGCCACCTCGCCCGGCGCTCGGCGCGCTCTTCTTGGTTCTCGCGATTGCCTTCGCGGGGATCGCGGCGGCAGCCGCAGAGGCCGTCGATACGCAGCCGAGCCTGGTCGTGGTGGTCATCGCAGCGGGCCTGATCGGCCTCTGGCTGCTGAGCCTGGCCGTGCGCAATTTGAGGAGACCGCGGCCCTAAGCCGTATTCTCTGTTTGTGGCGCAGGACGAGACTCAGGCCCTCTGGCGCGAGTACGCGAAGTCGAAGGACCAGGCCGCCCGTGACCGGCTGATCCTGACTTACGCGCCGCTCGTGAAGTACGTGGCCGGCAGGCTTGGCAGCGGACTGCCCGCGCACGTGGACGAGAACGACCTCGTCTCGTATGGATTGCTCGGGCTGATCGGCGCGATCGAGCGCTTCGACCCCGACCGCGAGATCAAGTTCGAGACCTACGCGATCGCGCGCATCAAAGGCGCGATCATCGACGAGCTTCGCGCGCTCGACTGGGTGCCGCGCTCGGTCCGCTCGCGAGCCCGCGACATCGAGCGGGCGATCGGCGAGCTCGAACGCAAGCTCCACCGCGCCCCCACCGACGAGGAGATCTCCGAGAAGCTCGGCATCTCGACCGACGAGCTCGACGAGAGCCTCTCCGAGATCGGCCGCTCCTCGATCGCCGCCCTCGACGAGCTCTGGACGATTTCCTCCACCGGGGGCGACCAGGTCGCCCTGATCGACACGATCGAGGACACGCAGGGCCCCGAGCCACAGACCGAGCTGGCGCAGACCGAGCTGAAGGAGGCGCTGGGCGAGGCGATCGCGCGCCTGCCCGAGCGCGAGAAGCTCGTGGTCACGCTCTACTACTACGAGGAGCTGACCCTGCGCGAGATCGGCGAGGTGCTCGGCGTGACCGAATCGCGCGTCTCCCAGCTGCACACGAAGGCGATCCTGCGCCTGAAGGCCCGCCTCGCCGGCTCACCGGCCCGCGAGCCGCTCGGCCGCTGAACCTGTCTCCAGTCCGGTACTTTCCCGCTTGACACCAATTCGGGCGAGGTTCAACGTGGGCCTCGCACCGTCCAGGTAGGGGTCTACCGGAAAGGACGTGGGAGAGAATGAAGCACCGCAGATTGCTCGTCCTCGCGGGGGTGATCGGCGCAATCGCGCTGGTCGCGTCCCTGAGCGTCGCGGCTGCGAGCAGCAACCGGCCTGCACGCACGCAGCAGGCTGCCGCCGTC
>Ga0307306_10000231_pt1 | contig 12696 bp, 12 predicted proteins | sample ER_DNA_193_FD_194507 | JGI IMG/M metagenome (GOLD analysis project Ga0307306, IMG submission 194507) | Bulk soil microbial communities from the East River watershed near Crested Butte, Colorado, United States - ER_DNA_193 | ecosystem: Environmental > Terrestrial > Soil > Floodplain | place...
GCTATCGTCTCGGGAGCGTCGTCGGCAGTGATGTCGAGTTGAATTGAGCGGCCGCCGATCGCGCCGGTCACGGCCTTCAGGTCATCGGCCATCGGCGGGATGTCGAGGCCGACGACTTCGGCGCCGTCGCGCGCCAGCGTGTTGGCGATCGCCGCGCCGATGCCGCGCGAGGCGCCGGTGACCAGCGCCACCTTGCCGGCGAGCGGCTGCTCCCAGTCGATCTTCGGGCTGGGGGCGACGCCCTTGCCAACCTGGATCACCTGGCCGGAGACGTAGGCCGATTTCGGCGAGAGGAGGAAGCGCAGCGTCGACTCCAGCTGGTCCTCGGCGCCCGGTTCGACGTAGACGAGCTGCGCCGTGCTTCCCTTGCCGCCGATCTCCTTGCCGAGCGAGCGGGTGAAGCCCTCCAGCGACCGCTGGGCGGTGTGGGCGGGAATCGAGCCGGCTTCCTCAGGCGGCGTGCCGAGCACGATCGCGCGGCCGCTGCGCTGCAGGCGCGGGACGGCGGGGTAGAAGAAGCGCTGCAGCTCGACCAGCTCGGTCGAGTCGGCGATCCCGGTGGCGTCGAAGACGAGCGCCTTCGCCTTGCCCTCGGCCCCGGCCCTTTCGGCGCCGATGCTGTCGAGGACTTTGGCGATCGCTTTGCCGAGACGGCCAGCCGGCGCGCCGTCGGCGAGGACCGGGCCGGCGATGGTCGGCTGGCCCTCCCGGTAGCGGTCGAGCGAGACCGGCTGCGGCAGCCCGAGCTGCTTGGCGACGGTGCCGACGACCGGTGCGTTGACGAGTTGCGAGTAGCGGTCAGCCATGGTTACTTGGCACCTCCCGGAGCCTCGAGGATCGCGACGACACCCTGGCCGGCGGCAGCGCAGATGCTGATCACGCCGCGGCCTTTGCCGTCTTCGTTCAGTTGCTTGGCGAGGCTGGCGACGATCCGGCCGCCGGTCGCGGCGAACGGGTGGGCGGCCGCCAGCGAGCCGCCGTTGACGTTGAGCTTGGCGCGGTCGATCGGCCCCAGCGGTTTTTTCCGCCCGAGCTTCTCCGCGCAGAACTCCTTGTCTTCCCAGGCCTTCAGGGTGCAGAGCACCTGCGCGGCGAAGGCCTCGTGGATCTCGTAGTAGTCGAAGTCCTGCAGTTTCAGGCCGGCGCGGTCGAGCATCCGCGGCATCGCGTAGGCCGGCGCCATCAGCAGGCCTTCGCGCTTGTGGACGTGGTCGACGGCCGCGGTCTGCGCCTCGCTGATGTAGGCGAGGATCGGCAGGTCGTGTTCTTTCGCCCACTCCTCGGAGGCGAGCAGCACGGCCGAGGCGCCGTCGGAGAGCGGGGTCGAGTTGGCCGCGGTCATCGTTCCCTCGGGGCCGCCGAAGACCGGTTTCAGCTTCGCCAGCTTCTCGATGTTCGAGTCGGGGCGGAGGTTCTGGTCGCGATCGAGCCCGATGTAGGGGGTGATCAGGTCTTCGAAGAAGCCGCGGTCATAGGCGGCGGCGAGGTTCTTGTGACTCTTCACCGCGAGCTCGTCCTGCTCCTCGCGGCCGATGTCCCATTCTTCGGCCATGATCGCGCAGTGCTCGCCCATCGAGAGGCCGGTGCGCGGCTCCTCGTTGCGGGGGATAGCCGGGACGATGTGACCGGGGCGGACCCGGGTCAGCTGCTTCAGTTTGCCGACCGTCGAGCGCTCGCGGTTGGCCTCGAGCAGGGTCTCGCGCAGATCCTCGTTGAGGGCGATAGGCGCATCGGAGGTGGTGTCGGCGCCGCAGGCGATTCCGGAGTCGATCTGGCCGAGGGCGATCTTGTTGGCGACGAGGATCGTCGTCTCAAGGCCGGTGCCGCAGGCCTGCTGGACGTCGTAGGCGGGGGTCTCGGCGGCGAGGCGGGTGCTGAGGACGCTCTCGCGGGTGAGGTCGCGATCGCGCGAGTGCTTGAGGACGGCGCCGCCGGCGACCTCGCCGAGCGCCTCGCCCTGGAGGCCGTAGCGGTCGATCAGCCCGTCGAGCGCGGCGGTCAGCATGTCCTGGTTGCTGGCGTGCGAGTAGACGCTGTTGGAGCGGGCGAAGGGGATGCGGTTGCCGCCGACGACGGCGACTTTGCGGGTTTTGGCGTTCATTTGGGGGAGAGTCCTCCTTGGGAATTGGCAGTCGAAGTGGGGGTGGTGCGGTTACGCAGCCCCGGCTCCACGGTGGAGACGAGGAGCTCGGCCGCGTCTGAGGCGGAAATCGCCTCGGTGCGCAGCCACCAGCGGGCGAGCGCCTCGGCGGCGCCCAGCAGAGCGGTGGAGAGGGCCTCGATTTCGACCTTGACCCGGCGGGTGTCCGGGAGCTGCGGCACTAGCGTGGCCGACACCAGGTCGACGATCTGGCCGCGGTAGGCGGCGACCCGGTCGAAGACCTCGCCGCCGTGGGGGAGGGTCTCGTCGAAGAGGACGGCCCAGGCGGCGCGGTCGGTGTCGAGGAACTCGAAGAAGGCGCGGACGCCGGCCCCGAGCGCGTCGCCCGGGTTGGCGCTCTCGCCGACCGACTCGGCGATCGTGTTGATCAGCGAATCGCCCGCCCGCTCCATGCAGGCGATGTAAAGCTGCTCCTTGTTGCCGAAGTAGTTGTAGAGCAGCGGCTTCGTCACCCCCACCGAAGCAGCGATTTCGTCCATCGTCACCGCCGCGTAGCCGCGCTCGGCAAACAGCTCATGAGCCGCCCCCAGCGTCTGCTCCATGCGGTCATCGCGGGAGAGGCGGGTTCGTACCGATGCATCCATCGGTGTAAACGTTACCGCAATATAAATTTATATCGGCGTAGCGTGATGGATGTCACCGGTATTTGAGAGATTTCTCCCGATTAAACAGGGAAATCATATGTCTGTGACATGATGCGCCCATGGACGAGATCACGAGAGAAATCCTGGCTGGCAAGCCGCTTCCTCTCCCGCCGGAGGGCGGGGAAACCAAAGTTATGCAAATACGAAATGGTCTTCGAATACCGGTTACCGTGACTCCGTGGAGCTTCGACCAAGCGGGCCTGCCCCAATGGCGATTGACCCTCAAACCGGGCGAGAAGGTCGAGCTGACTCTGGCGGTCGATTCGTATGCTCTCGTCGAGGATGGGATCCAGGGTGCGTTCATCGGAGTCATGCACCTGACGGGACAGGGCATCGCCCAGGTCCTGCCTTCTGGCCCGCTCTATCCAGCCAGAATCTCGTCTAACGCCACGCTGCTGCTGAAGCCCGGCGACATCGGTCCGATCCCGCTGCCGACCATAGATGTTCCGTTGCCTAACGATTCCACGGTAGTCCTTGTCGGAGCCGGCTCGGCTTCGACCGGAAACGTCGTAGCCCGCACCCAGCAGTATCGCCGCACGGCTGACTCGATGAGCCTGGCCCCCGGAGAGGAACGCAATATCTCCATCACCACGCTCAACGGCATGCAGGAAGAGTCCTCCGATACCACCACCGTTGCCGCGTCGGTGAACTCCAGTGCCAGCGCCGGCTGGGGACCGGTGTCAGCGTCGATTGACGCCTCCCTGAGCACCTCGAGCACCCTGTCTCATACCTACACGGTGAGCGCATCGACGCAGCGTTTCGACGAGGTCATCTATAAGAACACGTCAGAGCGGATCGAGACGTTGTTCTCATGGCAACTGTTTGACGTCGTGACCATCTATGACCCCACCAACAGTCAGGCCATCGCGTCGCTGGTCTCCGCTCGCCCGCCCGCATTCTTCATGGGGCCTTATCATTTCGATAACCCGCCTGTGCCGGTCGACCAGCTTGCGAGGCTCGGCGTACCTGCGGGCGCAAAGGGACACTAGCCCTTGCGCATCATGACGTGGAATCTGCAGGGTTCCAGCGGGGCGTTGAAGTGGCGCCTGGTGGAACAGGCGTTCACCCAGGGGAAGATCGAAATCGCGCTCTTGCAGGAGGTGGGCGTACCGCCGACGAGGCTCGAAGAAGTGCCAGCGGACAAGTGGATGGGCTTCTCTCGCAAGCGGCGTTGTCTGACCGGTAAATGGCAACTCGGCAGCTCGACCCGAGGTTCAGAGGCGTATATCGCCTTCTACAACTGGGACCAGATCGGCGCCAGGCGCAATAATTTGGCGGTCATATCTCGTACGGAGTTCACGGAGATATTCACTCAACCGAACCCTGTGTCGCCGCGCGCTCGGCCGATGCTGGGTGCAAAGATCAACGGTGCGCTGTTTGCCACCGTCCACGCGATGGCGGGCAACAAGCGAGGCGGTAGCAAGGGCAATGACGGACCCGGCTTCCTGCGCACCATCGACAAGATGAAAGCGTCGCCATGGTGCTGCGCGGGGGATTGGAACCGGATACCGGAAAAACTGGAACCGAAGTTGCCCAAAAACACTCATCTCTTGGCCCCCGATCAGGCTACCTACAGATCCACCAATGCGGTGATCGACTACGCGGTTTCCACGGAGAGAGGCTCTGCAGCGGTCGCTCGTGCCATGGGATCGGACCACCAGCCGGTCTACATCACCATCCCGACGCTGTGAGCAGCTGAGCGAGGCTGCGGCTACTGAAGCTCGGTGCCGTCGTAGAGCTTCTTGACGTGCACGGTGCCCGGGGGGCTGGCTTCGATGCAGAGGCGGCAGAGGACGCACTCGTCGACGTTCTCGTCGACGATCTCGACGGTGCCGCCGGCGTCTTTGTAGATGTCGACGGGGCAGACTTCCTCGAGCTTGGCCGCTATGGCGGCGTCATTCTTGATCGAGTCCTCTACCTCGATGTCGATGAAGACCTTGTTCATGGCGTCGGGCATCAGGCGGCGGCTCCCAGTTTTTCCTTGACGACGTCCGGAATCTCGTCGATGCGCTCGACGACGCGGATGCCGGCGGCTTCGAGGCGGGCGATCTTCTCGGTCGCCGTGTCCTCTTTGCCCTCGACGATCGTGCCGGCGTGGCCGAAGGACATGCCTTTCATCTCCTCGTCATCCATGAATTTGCCGGCCATGAAGGCGACGATCGGGAGACGGGAGTTGTTGTCCTTGACCCATTCGGCCAGCTGGGCCTCCATGCGGCCGCCGGGCTCGGTGTAGATGACGATCGCCTCGGTCTGCTCGTCGGCCTCGAAGTAGGGCATCAGCTCGGCGTAGGCGGAGCCGATGATCGCGTCGCCGCCGATCGAGACGGCGGTGGAGACGCCGAGGCCGGCCTGGGTCAGGGAAGAGGAGATCTCGGTCGTCATCCCGCCAGAGCGGCTCATCACGCCGACGCGACCGGGCTGGTAGGCCTTGGCGGCGTCTTTGGCCGGCCCGCCGATGCCGCCCATCTTGCAGACCTCGGGGACGATCAGGCCGAGGCAGTTGGGGCCGATGATCCGGGCGCCGCGCATCTCGGCGAGCTCGACCATCTGGGCGACGTCGCCGCGCGGCACGCGCTCGGTGACGATGACGATCAGCTTGATCCCGTTCTCGATCGCCTCGAGGACGGCGTCCTTGGTGAAGGCGGGGGGGACGGTGACGACGGAGCCGTCGATCGGGCCGCCGTGGTGCTCGACCGCCTGGGCGACGGTGTCGAAGACCGGGACGCCGTGGACCTCACGGCCCTTGCGGCCAGGGGTTACGCCGCCGACGACCTTGGAGCCGTAGTCGAGGCACTCTTTCGTCAGGTTGACCGCCTCGCGGCCGGTGATCCCCTGGACGATGAAGGTGGTGTCCTTGCTCAGCAGGATGCTCATGCCGCCGCCCCCTCGCCCTGGATCTTGGAGACGGCGCGGCCGGCGGCCTCCCACATCGAGACCGAGCGGTCGCAGTACTCGACGCCGTACTTCTCGAGGATCTTGAAGCCCTCGTCCTCCCAGGCGCCGGGGATGCGGAAGATCGCGATCGTCTCGCCCGGGTCCTTGCCGAGCTCGAGGCAGGCCTTGATCACGCCGCGGGCGACGATGTCGACGCGGGTGTTGGAGACGATCGACATCATCACCGCGATCTTCTCGACCCCGTCCTTTTCGAGGACCTCCTTGGCGAGGCCGCAGGCCTTGGCGACCGAGGGGTTGCCGCCGATCTCCGAGTAGTTGGCGGGCTGGCCGCCCTGGTTGCGCACCGCGTCGGTCAGGGTCAGCGAGCCGCCGCCGGCGCCGATCACGAGGCCGAGGTTGCCGGTGAAGCCGTGGTCCTTGCCCTGGATCACGCCGCGGTGGTCGGCGGCGTCGATCGCGAGGACGTTCTTCTCGAAGTCGGAGGGCTCGTAGGTCTCGCGGGTGTCGTCCTCGGCGATCGCGAGCTCTTTGCGCAGCAGCTTTTTCTGCCGGCCGACCGCCTCGGCCTCCATCTCCATGTGGGCGTCGAGGGCGACGAACTTGCCGTCGGTCAGCTCGGCCAGCGGGTTGATCTCCGCCAGAGTCATGTCGTTCTCGAGGAAGAGGCGGGCGAGTCGGGCGAGGATCGGGGTGGCGCGGTTCAGCTGCGAGCCGGTGACGCCGGTGGCGGCGACGACCTGCTTCGCCTCGAAGTCGCCGACCGGGAGGAGGTTGGAGACGTGGCCTTTGCCGACGTGATCGGGGTGGGTCTCGGCGACCTCCTCGATGTCGATCCCGCCCATGTCGCTGAACAGCATCAGCGGCTTCTTCGCGGTGCCGTCCCAGACGACGCTCGCGTAGTACTCCTGCTTGACCTCGGCTTTGGGGTCGACGAGGACGCCGCGCGGCATGTGGCCGTTAATTTCCAGCTTCAAGATCTCCTCGGCGTGCTGGGCGGCCTCCTCGGGCGTGTCGGCGAACTTGACGCCGCCGGCCTTCATCCGGCCGCCGGTCAGCACCTGGCTCTTGATCACGACGGGCCCGCCGATCTCCTCGGCGACCTTGCGTGCCTCGTCCGCGGACGTGCAGAAGCCGTACTTGGTGACGGGAATCCCCGCCAGCTCGACGATCTTGCGTGCCTCGTACTCGTAAAAGCGCATCAGCGGCGCGGAACCCTATCCCAGACTCCAGGAAGATCGTCGCGCCACCCTGCTTTACTGCCGCGGGTGCTTCCCGTCTCCGCCGGGCGAAAGATCCGCTCCCGGCCCTCCGTTTTCCTCTTGCTGATGCTGGTTATCGGCCCTGTGGCGCTCTCCGGATGCGGCACCGTCGTCGACCGGGAAAAGCTCCAGGACACGGTCCAAGCGAGCCTGGAAAACTCGATTCGTGAAAAGATCAAGAACGTCGAATGCCCTTCCGATGAGTCAGTTGACCCGGGCGCGACCTTCACGTGCGACGTGATTTTTTCCGATGACAGGCGGGAAGTAGCAACCTTGAAGATCCGCAACGAGGAGGCAGACATCTCGATGGTCGGCCTCGAACCCAAGAATTAGAGAGAGGCGAATGAGCGACCTGACGACTGCCCCTGACGAGCTGACGACCCACGCCAAACTTCTCAGCTGGGTGGACGAAATCGCTTCGCTCACCGAACCCGACTCCGTCTACTGGTGCGACGGCAGCGCCGAGGAGTACGACCGCCTCGCGCAGGTCCTGATCGACGCCGGCACCTTCGAGCGCCTCGACGAGGCAAAGCGCCCCAACTCCTACCTTGCCCTCTCCGACCCTGCCGACGTCGCCCGCGTCGAAGACCGCACCTTCATCTGCTCCGACAAAGAGGAGGACGCCGGGCCGACCAACAACTGGCGCGAGCCGGCCGAGATGCGCGCCACCCTCAACGACCTCTTCAAGGGCTCGATGAAGGGCCGCACGATGTACGTCGTCCCCTTCTCGATGGGCCCGCTCGGCTCCGAGATCTCCGAGATCGGCGTCCAGCTGACCGACAGCGCCTACGTCGCCACCAACATGCGGATCATGACCCGGATGGGCAAGGCAGCCCTCGACGTGCTCGGCTCCGACGGCGAGTTCGTCCCCTGCGTCCACTCGGTCGGGATGCCGCTGACCGAGGGCGTCGAAGACGTCTCCTGGCCCTGCAACGAGGCCAACAAGTACATCGTCCACTACCCGGAGACGCGGGAAATCTGGTCCTTCGGCTCGGGCTACGGCGGCAACGCCCTGCTCGGCAAGAAGTGCTTCGCGCTGCGGATCGCCTCGGCGATGGCCCGCGACGAGGGCTGGCTGGCCGAGCACATGCTGATCCTCAAACTGACCTCGCCCGAGGGCAAGGTCAAGTACATCACCGGCGCCTTCCCCTCGGCCTGCGGCAAGACCAACCTGGCGATGCTGGTCCCGACCCTGCCCGACTGGAAAGTCGAGACGGTCGGCGACGACATCGCCTGGATGAAATTCGGCGAGGACGGCCGCCTCTACGCGGTCAACCCTGAGGCCGGGTTCTTCGGCGTGGCCCCGAACACCAGCCACAAGACGAACCCGAACGCGATGGACACGATCGAGCGGAACACGATCTTCACCAACTGCGCCAAGACCGACGACGGCGACATCTGGTGGGAGGGGATGACCGGCGAGCCGCCGGCGCACGCGATCGACTGGCACGGAAACGACTGGACCCCCGAGTCCGAGACGCCCGCCGCCCATCCGAACGCCCGCTTCACCACCCCCGCCGCCCAGTGCCCCTCGATCGCGCCCGAGTGGGAAGACCCCGCCGGCGTCCCGATCGACGCCTTCCTATTCGGCGGCCGCCGCGCCACCGTGGTGCCGCTGGTCCAGGAAGCGTACGACTGGGAGCACGCGGTCTTCATGGGGGCGACGATGTCCTCGGAGACGACCGCCGCCGCCGCCGGCGCGGTCGGCCAGCTGCGCTTCGACCCGATGGCGATGCTGCCCTTCTGCGGCTACAACATGGGCGACTACTTCGCCCACTGGCTGAAGATCGGCCAGCGCGAGGGGGCCGAGCTGCCGCGCGTCTTCTACGTCAACTGGTTCCGCAAAGACGCCGACGGCAAATTCCTCTGGCCGGGCTTCGGCGAGAACAGCCGCGTGCTCGAGTGGGTCTTCCGCCGCTGCGAGGGCGAAGGCGAGGCGGTCGAGACGCCGGTTGGGCTGCTGCCGGCCGAAGGCGAGATCAACACCGAGGGGCTCGACATCTCCCCTGAGGCGATGAAGGAGCTGCTGAACGTCGACCTCGACCTGGTCAAGGCGCAGCTGCCGCAGGTCAAAGAGCACCTGGCCAAGTTCGGCGACAAGCTGCCGGCCGAGGTCAGCGCCCAGCTCGAGGCGCTCGAACAGCGGCTCGGCTGAGGCTCGCGGGGACGCCGGGCGGCGGGGCCGCCCGGCGGGTCACTCAGGCCGCAGGACGAACTGCCAGGCCCAGGGCCAGTATCGCATCGGGCGCTCGAGCAACCGGGCGATCCAGCGGACCTTCTCCGGGATCACCTCCGGCGGGTAGTTGAACTTCCGCACCATCGCCAGCCGCATGCCGCCGGCGGCGGCGTCGCGCCGCAGGTGCTTGGGGGTGACGACGAAGAAGTCGTGCTCCCATGAGACCGGCGAGAGCTTCCAGTAGATCAGCTGCAGCCGCATCGGCAACCAGCCCATGAACGGCAGGCGGCTGTGCGACTCGATCGGAAAGTAGGGGTTGGGGATCTGGCCGACGACGACGCCGCCGGGGCGCAGGACCCGCCGCATCTCGCGGAAGGAGGCGACGCGATCCTCGGGGAAGATGTGCTCGTAGACGTTGGCCAGCATCAACACGTCGAAGGAGTCGTCGGGGAACTCGAGTTTGTTCGAGAAGCCCGGGTGGAGGTCGATCCCGGTGGGCGATTTCGCCGGCTCCTTCAGGGCCGGGTCGATCCCCACCCACTCGAGCCCGGTCAGCTGCGCGTAGCGATCGGTCGTCCAGCCGTTCTGGCAGCCGATGTCGAGCGCCCGCCCGGCTTGCTCGCTCGATTCGTCGCGGACGAGCTGCGTCAGCGTCTCGGAGAGAACGCGGTTGCGGACGTCCCACTCGTCGTCGGATTGGAGCAGGGCATGGCTAGGGGACGAGCTCAAAAACGGCCTCCAGAAGGTTGCGGCCCGTAAGGGCGGCGCACGTTAGCAGGAGGTTCCCACCGAAAATTCGTCCAGGGCCGTGGCCGGCGCCGTCAAGGGTCGCGCTCCGGGCGACGACGAGATGTAGGCCCCACGGGACCGGCCCGGGGCATCTCGATGGCCCGCTACTTCACTCAATCCAAGCACCTGGTCGCGATCCTTTTCGCGTCGCTCGCGGTTTTTGCCGCGATGAGCAGCCGTGCCGACAGCGCGCAGGCGCATGGCGTCAGGAAACACGCGAGGCAGGGGATCGCCGCGAGCGTTGCGGTTGGCAAGTCGGTTCGCGTCTCCGCCGACCCGTCCAAGCCCGCAACCGCCGCCGGCCACCGGGTCTACCTGGGCGCAACCGTCGGCGGCTCGGTCTACGGCGAAAGCAGCAACCCGCCGTGGAACATGAAGCCGCTGGAAACCTTCGAAGCCCACAGCGGCCATGCCGTCGCGATCCTCCAGGTCCACCAGGACTGGGGGTCGATCTACCCCGAAGTCCTGCAGAGGATTCGGGGCCGCGGGGCGGTGCCGATGCTGATCACCGAGTACGACGACCTGAGCGGGATCGTCAACGGCTCCCAGGACGGGGCGATCAAGACGATGAATGCCGCCCTCTCCGCCTATGGCGGGCCGGTGCTGTTCCGTTGGAACTGGGAGATGAACGGAGATTGGTACCCGTGGGGCGGTCAGAGCCAGGCCAAGCAGTGGGTGGCCGCCTACCGGCACCTGCACGATCTGCTGACCGCGCCGAACGTGTCCTGGATCTGGAACCCGAACGTCTACGACCCCAACTCGACGCCGGGCCCGGGCGTCCCCGCGAATCCGACTCCGTGGTACCCCGGCGACGCCTACGTCGACTGGATGGGCGCAGACGGCTACAGCTACGGCACCGAAACCTTCTCGCGGGTCTTCGGGGCGACCTACGACCTGTTCCAGGAACTGGCTCCGGACAAGCCGATGATCCTTCCCGAGTGGGCCGCTTCCAACCGGGCGGGGCGGAAGGCCGCCTACATCAGCGAAGCGTTCGCCCAGGTCCCGACCGCCTACCCGGCGATCAAGGCGATGGTCTATTACAACGACATCCTCGGGAGCGGCAAGGAATGGCCGCTCGAGAACCTCGCCGAGGCGGAAAGCGCCTACCGGGCGGGATCTGCCCGGGCGCCTTTCGCCGCGATGCCGAACACCGTCGGCAAGCTGGCGCTGCCGTAATTAGCGCTGCGGAGCGGGAATCGGGCTCGCTTCGATCTCGCTGAACTCGTTAGGTGCGTAGATCGAGCGGCGGATGCCCTTGGCGAAGGCGTTCTTGGCGCTGGCCGGGCTCTCGATCGGCCAGTGCGTCCCGCGGTCGTTGACCTCGAACCAGATCAGCGCCCGAACCTTGGGGAAGACGTTCGGAAGCGAGGAGAGCATTTCCTTGATCCAGCCGGCCTTCGAGCCGCCGAAGTCGGTCGACGCAACCTCCCCCAGCATCATCGGCTTCCCGGGGGCGAGCTTGCGAACCGCCCTGTAGGAGCGCGCGAAAACCTGCTTGAAGCTCGCCCAGTGCGCCCAGCTGTAACTGGTCCCCCAGTTGTAGCCGTCGAGGCAGGTCCAGTCCACGTACCGGTTCCCGGGGTATGACTTCTTCAGCTTCGCGTTGCGGTCGATGTTCGGGCACCAGACCCAGGTCGCGTTGGTTGCACCGACCGCGGTGAAGATGTCATGAACGTGGCGCCAGGCGGCGACGTACTCCCCGGCGCTATTGCCATTGACGCCCTCCGACCACGGGAACCAGTCGCCGTTCATCTCCCAGTTGAAGCGGAGGAAGAAGGGATGTCTCCAGACGGCCGCGGTGGTCGCGAAGGCGCGGATGTAGCTGTCATAGCGGCCGTGGATGACCTTCGAGAGGGAGAACCTCGGGTCGTGGGTGCCTTCGGAGATCGAGGAGCTGCTCCAGCCGAGGACGGGGATCGAGCCGTGGGCGCGCACGTCTTCGAACGGCGTGTAGGGGAAGGGGTTGAACGTGCAGCTCGAGCCCGAGCAGCTGGCAAAGGGGGCGTTGAAGCTGACCAGCGAGGCCTTCTTTCCCGCCAGCCGCTCGAACTTGTACAGGGCGTTCATGTCCCAAGGCGCCTGTTCGCCCGTCAGGTGGTCGCCGATCTGAGCGCCCCAGTAGATCGCGCGCCCGCCGCTCGGCTTCGCCTCGGCCGATCGGGAGCTGTCGAGCCCGACGGCGAGGGCCGCCGCCAGGACGAGCGAGAACAGCATCAAGGCGCGAAGACGGTGGGCGCCGTACGCCTGGGTGCTGTTGCTAGTCGCGTTCATCTCTGTTCATCCCCATACGCCGCCGACGGCCGCCCGGTTCATCAGCAACACGAGCTTCTTCGGCAGGATGCGGTAGCCACGTGAATCGCGAGCAACTACTTGGTACCTCGTGAGCGGCGCTGCTCCAGCGCCAGCTCGTAGGCCTGCTCGTACTGGGGGATCACGGCGCCGGGGGTGTACAGCTCCGCCTGGCGGGCGGCTGCGGCGGCACCCAGCCGCTCTCTCAGCTCCGGCTCGTCGATCAGGCGCTGCATCGCCTGGGTCAGCGCCGGACGGTCTCCTGGAGGGACGAGGAAGCCGGTCTCGCCGTCGACCACCGAGTCCTGAAGGCCGCCGATCCGGGAGGCGATCGTCGGTTTGCCCGCCGCCGCGGCCTCGAGCGCGACGACCGGGAACGGGTCCGACCAGATTGACGGGGCGACGGTGAACAAGGACCGTCTCAGTGCCTCGAGGACGATTCGATGGGGCATCCGCCCGAGGATCGTCACCCCGGGAGCCTCC
>Ga0307306_10000232_pt1 | contig 12676 bp, 10 predicted proteins | sample ER_DNA_193_FD_194507 | JGI IMG/M metagenome (GOLD analysis project Ga0307306, IMG submission 194507) | Bulk soil microbial communities from the East River watershed near Crested Butte, Colorado, United States - ER_DNA_193 | ecosystem: Environmental > Terrestrial > Soil > Floodplain | place...
GACATACGGCACGGGATCCTCAGTGATGGCGCCAGTCGCCGACCTTTCAGCAGGCGATGCGCGGATTCCGGTGACGCTAGCTTGGGTGATCGATGGGTCCCCCACGTACGCCCTCGAGGGGAACATCTTGTCCTCAGGCGCCACGCTTGCGTGGGCGGCTGATCTGCTCACCGATGGCAGCGTTGCCGATCTTGTGGCCCTAGCCGAGACAGTGTCGGACAGCGGTGGCGTCACGCTGGTTCCGGCTTTCTCCGGTTTGGGCGCTCCGCATTGGGACCGGAACGCACACGGGCTCATCTCGGGTATGAGCGAGATGACCGGTCGGGGTCACCTCGCCCGAGCGGCTGTCGACTCCATCGGCCACCAGAGCTGCGACATTGTCGATGTGATTGAGGACAGGTCCGTGCCGCTGCGGGCCTTCCGCGCGGATGGTGGCGCCACGAGCTCACCGCTTGTCATGCAAACGCAGGCTGACCTGCTCGGCCGAGACATCGAAGTCAGTGACATCGCCGAGGTCTCAGCTCTCGGTACGGCGAAGCTCGCTTGGCAGGCGCTTGGCCACGCCGGCGCCTGGCCGAGCAGCGGCGGCCGGATCTATCGCCCAATCATGGACGCGAAACAACGTCGCCGAGGCCGTTCACACTGGGCAGCCGAAATCAAGCGAACTCGTTTCACTCCTAGCCCTGCGGAGAGCGAAGATGCAGCCTCAGAGCGCACCCCAGTGGCGTGAAGTCGAGATTGCCCTCACTGGCCCCGGTGCGGACAACCCCTACACCGAGGTAGATGCCTGGATGATCTTTACCCACGACAGTGGACGGGTGGTGCGGCGTCCGGCGTTCTGGGACGGCGGAACTACGTATCGCGTCCGGTTTGCCTCCACCCAACCGGACGGCGTATGGCAGTGGAGCGTTCACGCGGACCGACCTGATCATAGCTTCACGCCTGCTTCCGGCACCTTGATCGCCAGTCCACCCGTCCAAGATCATCCACACCGAGCTCTTAGTCGCGGATTCGTCAGAGCTCACCCGTCCGGTCGTAGTTTCACCTACGCCGACCGCTCGCCAGCATTCTTTGTCTTCGACATTGCCTGGGCGATGCCCTTCCGCGCAAGGGTTTCTGATGTTGAGACCTACGCCGCGGACCGCCAGGCCAAGGGCTTCAATGCCGTGCTGCTGATGACGGTGCAACCGGATATGAACGCGCGGGGACCGGTCGGACGCAACGTCGACGAAGGTTTCGAGATCGGCTTTCATGATCTTGCTGAGGGCGGGCTCAGCAAGATCAACATCGAATACTTCCAGTACTTCGACAAGATCATTGACTCACTTGTCAATCATGGCATTACGCCTGTACTACAGCCGGTCTTCCACGGATTCGGCTGGAAGGGACTCGGGGTCGCCGGACCTGTCGTTCCACCGGCCGATTACGCACGCTACTGCCGCTATCTGGTGGCGCGTTTCGGTGCTCGGCCGGCCATCTACCTGCCCTGCGGTGATGGCTCCGGAACCGAGCCGCAGGTGGCGGCGGGTGGACGAGAGATCCAGGCGTGGGACGCGTACGGTCAACCCACCGGAATCCACTATCGGCCGCACCACCGCAATGACGAGCACCAAGCTGCCGACTGGCTGGATTTCCAGTCCTGCCAGACCGGACATATGGGCGACCACGTCCCTGATCGCCTCGCGACCATGTGGGCTCAGCGGCCGCCCAAGGCGATCATCAACGGCGAGCCCAGCTATGAGCACAGCGGCCGTCGCGGAGTCGCTGAAGGTTGGTGGCAAGGTCATGAGGCCTGGAGCAACCTCTGTGCGGGCGCCTTGATGGGCGTCGCGTACGGGGCAGCGAGTTTGTGGCCGTGGCGGCTGCACCCCGACGAGCCAGGTCACGGTGAGTATTTCTTAGCCGAGGGCGCCGGCTGGAAGGAAGCACTCGACTTCGAAGGCAGCCGGTATGTCGGCCTGGTGGGCAAGATCGTGGACGATCTGCCGCTCACCGAGGCCAGCCCCTGCTGGGATGTGTCCGCCAATACTCGCGGCCTGCTCGATCCGGGCGTCCTGTACCTCGGCTATGCCGAGCACGGCGGACCCTGGATGTTCTTCGACGCTGATGGCCGGGTGCCGTCGAAGTATTGGCTGATTGATCCCCGTACTGGTCGGGTGCTCAAGTCAGGCGAGCGCCCGCCGAACTACGTTCCCATCGAGTTCGACAGCTATGAGCCGTCAATCTTGATCTGTAAAGAAACGACACCGGCTTGGGTTAGCCATGCGCCCTGAGCCTGTCGAAGGGCGTAGATCGCGGCCTTCGACGAGCTCAGCCAACATATCCGCGGCTACGGGCAGCGCTGCATCAATATTCACTCGCCTGGCAGGATGGTCCCATGACAGCATCGTCGGGCGGCATGTCTCGAGCCCCAACCGACGGTCAACTCCGGCTCATCACCAAGGTGGCCCGGATGTATCACGAACGCGGCGTACGCCAGGTGGACATTGCAGACACGTTGCATATCTCCCAGGCGCGGGTTTCCCGACTGCTGAAGCGGGCTGCTGAGCTGGGCATTGTGCGGACCGTCGTCGCCGTCGCCCCGGGCGTACTTACCGAGGTCGAAGAAGCTCTCGAAGATAAGTACGGACTTGCCGAGGCTGTCGTCGTTGATGTGGAAGGCAGTGATCAAGACATCATCGCCGCGCTCGGATCTGCAGGTGCGACCTACTTGGAGACGACCCTGACCGGCGGGGAACGCATCGGGATTTCTAGCTGGAGCCAGACTTTGCTGGCCGTTGTGGATCGCATGCGGCCGCTCCGCGTTCCTGGTGCCGAGAGTGTCATTCAGCTCATGGGAGGCATCGGAAGCTCATCAGTTCAGACTCAAGGCAATCGGCTCCTCACCGAATTCGCCCGACTTGTTGGTGCCATCGCCACATTCGTTCCGGCACCCGCACTCGTTGGCAACAGGACCATGCGAGAAAGCCTGTTGAACGACCCAGCGATGGAGTCTGTCGCCCGGGAATGGGCGCACATCACTATGGCGCTCGCGGGCATTGGCAGCCTCCCGCCGTCGCCGCTCTTGCGTGCCAGCGGCAATGCCGCCGACGTCGCCGATCAAGACAGACTTCATGCGGCCGGCGCGGTCGGTGATGTCTGCTTACGGTTCTTCGACTCCGCAGGCAACCTGGTGCCAAGCGCTCTCGATGACCGAGTAGTTGGTATTGATGCCGACACCTTGCGCAAGATCCCAAGGCGCGTCGGCATCGCCGGCGGCGAGAGCAAGCACGCCGCTATTCACGCGGCACTCACCGGAGGATGGGTCAACGTCCTGATTACCGACACTGCAACAGCCGCGGCGCTGCTACAGCAGGGAAATGGGGAGAAATAGCCCATGCGTCCGGCAACAACAGGCGAGCACGTCGTCGTCGAGACCAATGCGGGTGCAGTGCGCGGCTTCTGGCGCAGCGACTCGGCAGCCTTCCTCGGCTTCCCATTCGCCGAGTCGCCGTACGGTGATCGGCGCTTCCTCGCGCCGGTGCCGGTCAGCTCGTGGGCCGGGGTTCGGGACGCACTGCGGTACGGGCCCACGCCGCAACGTAAGGCGCTCGCAGAGATCACCACGATCCCGGAACCAAGCGTTCCCGGCGAAGATATCCTCAACCTGAATGTCTTCACCCCCCGCCCGCGACCGGCCAATGGGTCGGAGGAACTCCTTCCGGTATTGGTCTACATTCACGGCGGCGGGTATGTCGCTGGATCGCCGGCCAGCCCGTGGTACGACGGCGTGGCCTTCAATCGCGACGGGATTGTCACAGTGTCTTATCGACTTGGCTTCGATGGCTTCGGCTGGTTGCCCGATGCGCCGTCCAATCGCGGGATCCTCGATTGTCTGCTTGCGCTGGAATGGGTGCGCGACAACATCGGCCAGTTCGGCGGCGACCCGGCTCGCGTAACTATCGCTGGCCAGTCGGCCGGCGGAGGCGCGGTAATGACGCTGTTGACCATGCCTCGAGCACAGGGGCTTTTCGCGGCAGCGGCGTCAATCTCGGGAGTGCCGAGTGATATTCCTCTCGAGCGCGCGAAACAGACGACAGCACGGTTGGCGGAGCGCCTGACTGTTTCGCCCGACCGATCGGGCTTCTTGCGCGTTCCTGAAGCCGACCTGATAGCTGCGCAGGATCGTGGCGGACTGGAATTGTCAGGGGAACCGACACTCGAGGAGTTGATCGCGCTCGTGCGGGCTATGGACGGCTCATTGCCGATCGGCCCCGTTATAGACGGCGACGTGTATCCCTGGACCGCCGAAGGGGGAATGCGGGCCGGAGCAGGTCAAGAGATTCCGCTTCTGGTGGGATCAACGACTCAGGAGTTCAGTGCGATAGCCGTAGCCAACAGGCATCTCTGCCAGGACCGGGACATCCACGAGCTCCTCGAGCAGGTGGGCCTCAGCCCAGAGGAGGCGCGAAGTTTCGCTACGGCGCTGCAAGATCACCAAGGGGCCGAAGTCATTGGTCAGTACGTGACTGACGTGATGTTCCGTCGCCGCATCGTTGACTGGCTGGACTTGCGCGGTGAAGCCGTCGCGGGGACTTGGGCGTACGACTTTGCCTGGCGATCGGCTGTCAGCGGCCTGGCAGAGCATTGCTTGGATGTGCCATTCATCTTTGATGTGCTGGAGGACCCGGATGTGACTCGGGTTGCTGGTCCGGAGCCGCCGCAGGCGCTGGCTGATCAGGTTCATGGGGCGTTCGTTGGGTTCGTTCGTAACCAGGATCCAGGCTGGCCGTCCTACCGGCAGTCAAAGTCGATCATGGTCTTCGCTAGCGAACCAGCCACTGTCAATGGTGGCTACGAATCCGCCCGCGCACTCCGAAGTTGATCTTCGAGGTTGAAGACTTCGGGAATGATCTCCCAGGCTTCATCGGGAGCGCCGTCGCTCTGGAACAGTTCTGACATGGCGGTCTGCCAGCGAGCATTGATCTCGGTACCCGCCACCCGTTCCTGCGCGGCCGCCAGATCATCGGCCTCGGCGTAGCCGATGAGCAGACCATCGTCGCGTAGGAAGAGCGAGTAGTTGCGCCAGCCGGCGTCGCGCAATGCCTCCAGCAGCTCTGGCCAGACCGCGCGGTGGACATCGCGATACTCATCGAGACGATTGGGGTCCACGTGGCCGAGCAGACAATAGCGCGGCATCGATTCAACTCCTGTCGTCCGGCGCGCTTCGACGAGCTCAGCGCGCATTTTGTACGATGATCACTTCGAGAGTGCGCGGTCCGTGCACCCCTTCCACGCGGTTCAGCTCGATGTCGCTGGTCGCACTAGGTCCGCTGATCATGGTCAGCGGCCGACTGGCTTCCAGCCGCGCCAGCGCTTGCGGCACGTCGGCGACGATCTGATCGGGGAACACCACGCAGAGGTGGTAGTCCGGAATGAGCGTGAGAACGCGCCGGCCCTGATCTGGTGAGCCGTCCAAGACCAATGTCCCGGTCTCGGCAATCGCCACGGCACAGCTGGTGATTACGGCGTCGGCCACATCCAGCTGTGAGACGCTGAGTTGATCATCACCGAAGGCCCCATCGGTCAACACCTCGGCGGCTACGTTCGCGGTCCAGGATGGATCCAAGCCCGCTGGAGCGACGACCCTGCGGCTACCGCGCTCGGTCAGCGCAGTGTCAATGGTCGCGGCAAGATCACCGGCCGACGAATCGCGTACCAGCGCTCGATAGTCGACGAGACGATCAATGAGCAGCTCGGTGAGCTGAGCAGTCTCCGAATCTGAAGTGGTCCGATACTCCCGGCTGATGTCTTCGTACCGGAGCTCCGGGGGTGGCGCGATCCGATGCGCAGCTGCTATCCGCGCCAGCACCTCCTCTCGAGCGTTCACCGCTCTCCCCCGTGCTCGGCGGCCCACCAGTCTCGGAATGTCTGCTTGGGCGGCCGTGCGAAGTCGCGGGCATCAGTCCACTGCTTCGCCATCGGCAATGGCACCTCACCGATCACACCCCGCTTGCGACCGAGGACCCGTCCGAGTCGGCCGGTACGCAGTGCGAGCGCCCAGCGCTTTGGGTTACTCATGACCCATCCGGCTGCCGCCATCGCCGACGCCTCCGCGCTTGGCACGCGATGCTCCTCTGCGTACGTTTCGGTGTGCTTTGCGCGCAGGTGTACCAGAATCTCCGGGATGTTGATCTTGGTCGGGCAGACGTCGTAACAGGCTCCGCACAGCGACGACGCGTACGGCAGCGAGGCGTTGTCCTCGATCCCAGTGAGCTGTGGAGACAGGATCGCGCCGATCGGGCCGGGGTACACCGATCCGTATGCGTGGCCGCCGGTCCGCTCGTACACCGGGCACACGTTGAGACAGGCGCTGCAACGGATGCAGTTCAGCGCGTCCCGGCCCTCCGCATCGGCTAATACGGCGGTCCGGCCATTGTCCAGCAAGATCAGGTGGAATTCTTGCGGACCATCCCCGGGAGTCACGCCCGTCCACATGGAGGTATAGGGGTTCATCCGCTCCCCCGTCGAGGAGCGCGGCAGCAGTTGGAGAAAGACTTCCAGATCTTGCCAGCGAGGCACGAGTTTCTCGATTCCCATGATCGTGATCAAGGTGTCGGGCAACGTAAGGCACATCCGGCCATTACCTTCGGACTCGACGACGGCCAGAGTTCCCGTCTCGGCAATCCCAAAGTTGGCGCCGCTGATCGCCACCTTGGCAGAGAGGAACTTGCGCCGCAGGTGTTGGCGGGCTGCACCAGCGAGGGCCGCCGGTTCGTCGGTGAGCGTGGGGTCAACATCACCCATCTCACGGAGAAAGATCTCTCGGATCTCGGCTCGGTTCCGGTGGATCGCGGGAACCAGGATGTGCGACGGCTTGTCATGACCGAGCTGCACGATCAGCTCTGCAAGATCGGTTTCCCATGCGGCGATGCCGGCTGCTTCCAATGCCTCATTGAGCCCGATTTCCTGCGTGGCCATGGATTTGACCTTGACGACTTCATCAACGGCCTTGCCGCGAACAAGATCAATAACGATGGCGTTGGCCTCGTTGGCGTCGCGAGCCCAATGCACCACGCCGCCTCGCGCGATCACTGCAGCTTCCAACTGCGTAAGGTAATCCGGCAGGTGCGCCATCGTGTGAACCTTGAGCTGACGGCCCGCCTCGCGCAACTGCTCCCAGTCCGGCAGCTCAGCGACGACCTGAGCCCGTTTCGCCCGAATTGTTGTCGTTGCCTTGCCGAGGTTGCGCCGCAACTGCGTGTCAGCGAGGGCTCGGCGAGCGGCGGCCGGAAACTTCTCCACGCCACGCAGGTTTCCAACCCCATCCGGCGCGGGCGGCGGCATGGCTGGCAACCCCAGCATCACTGGGGTGTTCACAGCACCGGATCTTGACGAGTCGCGGCCAGGATCTGCGCCAGATGGAGTGTCGTCGCGCCGGCCCGGATCCGCGATAACCCACCACCGATGTGCATCAGGCAGGAACTGTCGCCAGCTGTGCAGATCTCCGCCCCCGTGTCCAACACGTTCCGCATCTTGTCGGCCAGCATGGCCGTCGACGTGTCGGCGTTCTTGATCGCGAACGTGCCACCGAAGCCACAGCATTGATCAGCTGCCGGGAGCTCGACAAGCTCGAGGGCATCGACGGCGCGCAGTAGCTTGATCGGCTTGTCGCCAACCCGAAGCATTCGCAGCGAATGGCAGGTCGGGTGATAGGTCACCCGATGCGGGAAATAGGCGCCGACATCGCTGACGTCCAGCACATCGACAAGGAACTCCGACAGCTCGTACGTCTTGGTCGCCACGGCCTCGACCTGGTCAACCAGCCCTGCCGATCCGAACCGCTTCGCGATCATCGCATGTTGATGGCGAACCGAGCCGACGCACGAACCGGAAGGCGCAACGATCGCGTCGTACGGAGCAAAGACCTCCGCGAACCGCTCGACCAACGGCAACGCCTGCTTCTGGTATCCGGTGTTGACATGCATCTGGCCGCAGCAGGTCTGCTCAGCCGGAAACTCGACGTCGTGGCCAAGCCTCCCCAGCACTCGCAGCGTCGCCTTCCCAACCTCGGGAAACATGGCATCCGCCAAACACGTGATGAACAGGGCGATTCTCACGTCGACTCAGTGAAGTTCAATCGTCTGAACCGCTGCGAGTTGGTCGCGGATGAAGCGGTTAGCGTGGGCGGCCAGATCGTCGCCGTCGCTCCAGAGGTTTCGCCAGATGCCGAGCGTGTTGCTCAACGTGGCCGAGACCACCGCAGAGGAGAACGACTCGAAAACGATCGGTCCGTCGTAGTTGATCCGGTCAATAGCACGAAAGGCGCTGCCGAAATCGACGGAGCCGGTTCCAAGATAGCCGCGGTGGCTTTCCCCGATGTGCAGATAGCCGAGCCGATCGCCGGCATCAAGGATCGGTTGAAACAGGTCCGACTCTTCGATGTTCATGTGGTAGGTGTCCAGGTGCACCGAAACGTCCGGCCGATCGACCTCCTTCAAGTACTCCAAGGCCTGCCGACCTGTGTTGATCAGGTTGCTCTCGTAACGGTTGACTATCTCCAACGACAGCCGGACACCCAGCGACGACGCTCGGCTGGCAAGCGATCGGATGGCGTCGACGCTGTTCGCTCGACCGGTCGCCGAGGCGGGCGCCATGTGCTTGCGCATAGACCCGTACAAGACTCCGCACATGTGGGACCCGCCCATTTCCGCGGTCCTGTCCAAGGCGACGTCGAGCAGTCGATGGCCGGCGGCGACGATCGAGGGATCGTCACTGCTGATGTCAGCCTCGAGCGGGAGGCCGAGACTGGCCGTGATGTGCAGGCCCTCCGCATCAGCAGTACGGCGCGCTGTCCCGCTGTCGAAGGTGTCGGGCTCCATGAGGGGGAACTCGATCAAGTCGAAGCCGGCCGCCCGGGCCCGTTGGACGGAGCTCGCTATGCCCCGGGTGTCGAACTCGCCGGTGAACACCAGCGCGTGGCAACCGATCATCGATGGCATCCCGACACAACCTCCTGCTATCCCACTCCGCCGTAACGTCGCAGCGCAAACCCGTTCAGCAGCGCTGCAAAGACCAGCAGCAGGCCGAGCGCGAGCAACTGGTACTGCGGGCCGGCGTTACCTTCAAACGCCAGCCGGATGCCGGCGTTCATCCACACAATCAGCACCGTGGCGAGCACGATCCCCGACACTCGGCCGATGCCGCCGGTGATCGCGACTCCACCGAGTACGGCGATGGTGATAGCGGGCAGAGCCATCCCGTTGCCCGATACGCCGGCGTCGGGTCGAGCCGACGCGAACTGGCCGACGGTCACCACCGCGACGAGACCGGAAATAAGACCGCTCAGTGCGTACGCGCCCGCACGAGTGGCGCGTACGCCGATGGCTGACCACTGCGCTGCGATGTCATTGGTGCCGATGGCGTAAACCCGCCGCCCGTACGTGGTGCGCGCGAGAAGTAGCCAAACGACCAGCAGGGTGGGCAGCAGGAAGAGGAATATGCCCTTCGGAACGTTGGGGATCCAGCTACCGATGAGCGGCAGCTCGACCGACCGGGCCGTCGACTCGTAGAGGTTTTGAATCGGCTTCGTGCTGATCGGCCGCTGATTGTTGATCACCACGGCAAGAGACTTGTAGGCGTAGTACGTCGCGAGGGTGGCGATCAGTGCCGGGAACCCGATGTAGGCGACCAAGAGCCCGTTGACCAGACCGAGCACTGCACCGACTAGTGCGGTGATCACGATCGCCAGCCACAACGGCCAGCCCCACCGCCCGTAGGCAAAGCCGAAGATCATTCCTGCGAGGGAGACGATGGCGCCCACGGACAGGTCGATACCCCCGCGTCCGGAGAGGATGACGAAGAGTTCGGCGAAGCCCAACATCGCCAGCGGCACGGCATTGATCAACGCCGCCGACAGGTAGTCGAAGTCATAGGCAGCCGTCAGATAGCCGGTCGCACCCAGCACCATGAAGTACACCACCACAAGGACTAGGAGCACGGCGAGCAGCACGATGCGTTGGGTCAGTAGGGCGCGGATCACTCGAGCCGGCAACGACTCGCCTCGCTCGGGCGTGGGTGGGCCGGACTGGTCGTCCTGTGCCGTCAGATCGGGCGCGGCGGCCGTAGGAATGCTCATCGTTTCCTCCTCGCCCGCTCCCGGATGAGGTCGGCGCCGACCGCGATGATGATCGCGACGCCCACGAAGAGATCGGAGAGTTCTGACCGCCAGCCCAGCTGCGTCACTCCGGATGCGACCGTTTGCACCAGCAGCGCGCCGAGCACGGTGCCGAGCACCGAGCCGCGGCCGCCCGTGATGGATGTTCCGCCGATGACAACAGCGGCGATCACGGCCAGCTCTTTACCGGAGCCGACATTCTGTCCAAGATTCGATCCCTGGGCCACGACGATGCAGGACGCCAGCCCGACGAGTAACCCAGTCAAGAGATATGCGGTGAGTACGCGTTGTCGGACCTTCACGCCCGCCAACTCGGCGGCGAGCTGGTCACCGCCAATGGCGTAGAAGTGCCGACCACCCGCCGTGTGGCGCAGATAGATCCAGGCGATGGCGACCAGCACCACCGTAATGAGGAAGGAGTTGGGAACGCCCAAGGTACGACCGGCCGCGCCATTGCCGAGAGGCGCGAGGGTATCGGGGATATTGTTGACGGTCGTCGAGTTGAAGAGTTTGAGGCTGAGCCACAGGAAGATGTTGGCGGTGCCAAAGGTGATGATGATCGCGTGCACCCGCCCGTAGGCGATGAGTACACCGTTGAGGAGCCCCAGCAGCCCGCCCACCACGACCGAGATGAGCACCGCTACCGGCAGCGAAAGACCTGCCTGCACCAAGACGAGCTTCGCGGTGATCACCGAGCAGACCGCGATCGCAGCGCCGACCGACACGTCGATGCCCCCAGTGATGATGACCACCGTCATACCGATGCCAATCAGCGCGATGGGCGCGACCGCGCCGAGCAACGGCTGAATTGAACCGGCGGACACAAAGGCCGGAGTGGCAAAGCCGAGGATGACCCACAGCACGGCGATCACGCAGATCAACACAATTTCCTGGCCGGTCACCGGCGGAGCTAGTACGCGATGACGCTTCGCTGGCGGCTGGGATCCGGAAGCGGGGGTCTCGTCCCGGGCCACGACGTCGATGCTCATGCGGTTGCCTTCCCGTCCTCATGATCACCGCTGACGTCGCCCGCCGCAGCGGCCAGGACGTCGACCTGCGTCGCGTTGGGCCCGAACTCGACCGTCGTGGTGCCGTTGCGGACCACTTGAAGCCGGTCAGAGATGCGAATCGCCTCCGGAAGGTCCGCTGTCACGACCAGGACGGCAGTGCCCGCGTCAGCTAGTTCGGTGATGATGCGGTGGATTTCCTCCTTGGCGCCGACATCGACACCTTGGGTCGGCTCGGCCAATACCAGTACGTCAGGCCGCTCGACGAGCTGGCGAGCAAGCACCACTTTCTGAGCATTTCCGCCCGACATGGCGCCGATCGGCTGGTTCTCGCTCGGCGTCTTCACCGCAAGTCTGGTGATCATGTCCTTCGCGACCATGCGTTCCCGGGCTCGATCGACCCAGATGCGGAGCTTGCTCAGCAATGGCAGGTGCCCGGAGGAGATGTTGAACATGATGGATTGGAAAGAGAACATCCCCTGTTTCTTCCGATCGGCCGGAAGCAAACCGATCCCCAGGCGTTGCGCGTGTCGTGGTGAGCGGGGCGCGACCGGTTGTCCGTCCAAGAGGATCCGCCCGGCGTCGGGATGCTCTATGCCGTAGATCGAGTCGGCAATCTCCGAGACACCGGAGCCGACGAGTCCATAGAGGCCGACAACTTCGCCGGGCCGTACGACGACATTGACATCGTGGTAGTCCCCTCGTCGGCTGAGGTTGACAAGTTCGAGTCGGGGCTTGGTCTCGGGGTCGATCTTCCGTTCGTGCTTGGTTTCGGTCAGGATGCCACCAACCATCAGCTCGACGACCTTACGCACCGACAGCTCCCCGATCGGGTACGTGCCGATGGTTTGCCCGTCCCGCATGACAAGCACATCCTGGGCGATGCGGAACAGCTCGTCGAGGCGATGGGAAATGTAGATCACCGAGACCCCGGATTCGGTGAGCCGCCGAACGACCCGGAACAAGATCTCGATTTCAGCGTCGGTAAGGATGGCGGACGGCTCGTCGAGGATGAGGATGTTCGCCTCGCCGGCCAGCGCCTTGGCGATTGAGACCTGCTGGCGCTCGGCGATCGACAGATCCCCGACGACGGCCGTCGCGTAGCGCGGCGGAAGTTCCAGCAGCGCGAGAAGCTCCACCACCCGACGGGTTTGTTCGGCCCAGTCAATCCGTCCGCCTTTACGGATCTCCCGGCCCATGAAGATGTTCTCCGAGACCGTGAGCTCACTGAACAGCTGCGGCTCTTGGTAAACCGTCGCTATCCCGAGAGCCATCGCATCAGATGTTGATCCGATCGAAACCTGCCGGCCCTCGTACGCGATAGTCCCCGTGTCCGCGGTGACGGCGCCGGACAGGACCTTGATCAAGGTGGACTTGCCGGCGCCGTTCTCACCCACCAGGGCTAGGACCCTTCCCACGTCAACGGTCATGTCGGCATGCCGTATCGCACGCACCGCGCCGAAGCGCTTTGCGATACCGGTCATCTGTAGCCGGGGCGTGCCGTCGTCCACCG
>Ga0307306_10000234_pt1 | contig 12576 bp, 14 predicted proteins | sample ER_DNA_193_FD_194507 | JGI IMG/M metagenome (GOLD analysis project Ga0307306, IMG submission 194507) | Bulk soil microbial communities from the East River watershed near Crested Butte, Colorado, United States - ER_DNA_193 | ecosystem: Environmental > Terrestrial > Soil > Floodplain | place...
TGGGTTCAGAACGTCGTGAGACAGTTCGGTCCCTATCTGCTGTGGGCGTTGGAGAATTGAGAGGAGTCATCCCTAGTACGAGAGGACCGGGATGAACATGCCTCTGGTGTATCTGTTGTCCTGCCAAGGGCATCGCAGGTTAGCTACGCATGGAACGGATAACCGCTGAAAGCATCTAAGCGGGAAGCCGTCCTCGAGATAAGTTCTCCCATCCCCTTGAGGGAGTAAGACCCCTGGTAGACCACCAGGTTGATAGGCCGGCGGTGGAAGCGCAGCAATGCACGTAGCCGACCGGTACTAATGGGTCGAGGGCTTGACGGATATTTTTAAATACCTTGCGGTCTTGTGCGGTTTTCAAGCTCCACCGGGCGTAGTGTCTCGCAAAATTCCGGTGGTGCATAGCGAGAGGGAGACACCTCTTCCCATTCCGAACAGAGCAGTTAAGCCTCTCAGCGCCGATGGTACTTGGGGGGAAACCTCCTGGGAGAGTAGGTCGCCGCCGGTTCTTCTATGTTGCAGCCCGCGCCCCGAATTGGCGCGGGCTGCGGCGTTCTATAAGCGGCGCGCTGAACCATGATCGCGTGGCTCGCGTAGCGCTGCTACGCCACGCCCCGCGCTCGCGGCCCATCGCTTGCTTCTAGAACGCCTCGCTACCGCGACAAATCGAGGCCCGGCCTGCGGAATCCGGCTTCTTGAAGCAAGGTGCACGTGGCGTCGCGGCGGACTGCCGTGCGCGCGGCTCGGCGGGGCGTGGGGGAAGCGTCTGCGCAACCCTGGCGAGGCCTCCCAGCGGGCTCAATGCCGTACTCGCCGAGGGTTGCGAAGTCGATCAGTAGGTCGACGGCGTCGGTGAGCCGTGCGCTTAGTTTGGTCGTTGGATCGAACATCAGTTCGTACAAGGTAGAGGGGTGCTCGGACGCCATCGGGTTCCTGCAAGCTCGGTTGCACGGCTACCCGGAAGGCGCTGGAAATAAGCGGTTTCATGGCATGCCGCGGAGCTACTGGCGCCAGTAGCTCCGCAAACCCCAGAAGCGCAAATCGGCGGACGTTTCCCCCGGAGTTACTTGCCGTGGCTCAGGACCACTCTCCGTGACGTCGCGCACAGAAGAGACTACCTGTTTTTGGGCCTCGCGTGCAACCTCGGCGATTGGAGGGTCTTGACGCCCCGGCCGGTCGTTACCCTTGCCCCGTGATCTCGGAGCCAGCAGGCTGATGGAGAAGTTCGTGATCCAGGGCGGCGTCCCCCTCTCGGGGGAGGTCACCGTGGCCGGCAACAAGAACGCGGCGCTGCCGATCCTCGCCGCCTGCCTGCTGACCGAGGAGGAGGTGCTGCTGCACCGGGTGCCGCGGATCCGCGACACCGAAGCGCAGATCGCCCTGCTCGAGCAGCTCGGGGTCGAGACCGAGTGGGTGGGAGAGAACAGCGTCAGGCTCTGCGCCCGCGAGATCGGGGGAGAGGTCGACGAGGAGCTCTCCGGCAAGATCCGCGCCTCCTTCCTGCTTGCGGGCCCGCTGTTGGCCCGGTTCGGGGAGGCGAGGATGCCGCCGCCGGGCGGGGACTTCATCGGCCGCCGCCGGCTCGACGCCCATCTCGACGCCTTCGAGGACCTTGGCGCCCGCGTCGACGGCAGCCGCTGGATCGAGCTCAGCGCCCCGAATGGGCTGCAGCCCTGCGAGATCTTCATGGACGAGCCCTCGGTGATGGGGACTGAGAACGCGCTGATGGCGGCGGCGCTTACCCCGGGCGCCACCCAGATCGCCAACGCCGCCTCCGAGCCGCACGTGCAGGACCTGGCGCACTTGCTGAGCGCGATGGGGGCGCGGGTCGACGGGATCGGTTCCAACGTCATGATCGTCAACGGGGCCGAGCGCCTCGGCGGCGCCGAGTACACGATCTCCTGCGACCACATCGAGGTCGGCAGCTTCATGGCGCTCGCCGCCGCGACCGGCGGCGAGCTGCGCATCCGCGACGTCAACCCAAAGGACCTGACCAACGTGCGCCGCCAGTTCAAGCGGCTTGGCCTGCGCTCGGAGATCGAGGGCGAGGACGTCTTCGTGCCTGCCAACCAGGACCTCGAGGTCGAAACCGACCTTGGCGGCGCGATTCCGAAGATCGAGGACGGGCCCTGGCCCGCCTTCCCGGCGGACATGACTTCGATCGCCCTGGCATTGGCTACCCAGGCCAAGGGCGAGATCCTGATCTTCGAGAAGATGTTCGAGAACCGGTTGTTCTTCGTCGACAAGCTGGTCGCGATGGGCGCTCGGATCACGCTGTGCGATCCCCACAGGGCGATCGTCAGCGGTCCGAGCCGGCTTCACGGCGAGCGCGTCTCCAGCCCCGACATCCGCGCCGGGATGGCGATGCTCATCGCCGCCTGCGCGGCGGAGGGAACGTCCGAGATCGGCGAGATCCGCCAGATCGACCGCGGCTACGAGCGGATCGACGAGCGCCTGCGCGACCTCGGCGCGCAGATCGAACGGGTCTCTGCGGAGGTCCCTGCTTAGCAGGGATTTTCCGCCAGCTCACGTAAGGTCAGGCCGATGATCCACCCGATTCCGCCAGGAACGCGCGACGTCCTGCCCGACGAGATGCGCGAGCTGCGCCGCCTCCAGGGCGCCCTGATCGAGGTCTTCGAAGGGCGCGGCTACGGCGAGGTGGCGACGCCGGCGCTCGAATACGACGAGGTGCTGACCCACGGGGGCGGCCGCGGCGACCACGCCGCCTACCGCTTCTTCGACGAGAGCGGCGAGCTGCTGGCGCTGCGCTCTGAAATGACCGTGCCGATCGCCCGTTTGGTGGCGACCCGTTACGCGCAAGAAGAGCCTCCGCATCGTCTTTGTTACGTCGCCGGCGCCTACCGCGCCGTCAGCCCCCAGCGCGGCGAGATGCGCGAATTCCTTCAGGCGGGTGTCGAGCTGATCGGCGCCCCGGCCGCGGGCGGGACGGTCGAGGTGATCGACGTCCTCGAAGCGGCACTCGACGCCGCCGGCCTCGGCAGCGCCGTGATCGGCCTCGGCGACGCCGACCTCTACCGCGACCTACTGAGCGAGCTCGGCTTGGAGGAAGGGGCGCGCGACTCGGCCCTCGGGCGTTTGGCCGCTCACGACCTCGTTGGGTTGGAGGAAGAGCTCGAAGCGGCGGGGGTCGCCGGCGAGCGGGTGCAGTCCTGCCTTGCGCTCTCGCAGCTGCGCGGCGGGTCCGAGGTCCTGGGGCAGGCGCGAGAGCACGAGGCGGACGCCGTCACCCGGGCGATCGAGCGGCTTCGCGACGTCAATGAGGCGCTGGGATCGCGCCCCGGCGGCCACCGGGTCCAGTTCGACTTCGGCCTGATGCGCGACCTCGGCTACTACAACGGCGCCATCCTCGAGGTCTACGACCCCGCCGTCGGCCGCGTCCTCGGCGGCGGCGGTCGCTACGACGGTCTGATGAAGCGGTTCGGGCTCGACCTCTCGGCCGCCGGCTTCGCCCTCGACCTGGAGCGCGTCCAGGTGGCGCGGGTCGAGGAGCGCCGGCGCGGGGGAGGGACGCGATGAGCGAGCCGCTGAAGCTGGCGGTGCCGCGCGGCGCCCTCTTCGGGGAGACGCTCGACGTCCTCGACGCCGCCGGCGTCGACACCTCCGAGCTGCGCGGCGACTCGCGCTCGCTGATCTTCGAGACGCCCGGGATGACGCTGGTGACGATGCGCCCCTCCGACGTCCCCACCTATGTCGAGGCCGGGGCCGCCGACGTCGGCATCACCGGCAAGGACGTGCTGCTGGAGCAGAGCGACCGCCCGGTCTACGAGCTGCTCGACCTCGGCTTCGGCCGCTGCCGCATGGTTCTGGCCGGGCGGGTGGGCTCCGACCGCCTCGACGACTCCGAGCGCTCGCTGGGGGCGATGAGGATCGCCACCAAGTACCCGCGGATCGCCGAGCGCTACTTCGAGTCGACCGGCCGCCAGATCGAGCTGATCGAGGTCAAGGGCTCGGTCGAGCTGGCGCCCCTGGTTGACCTCGGCGACGGGATCGTCGACCTCGTCGCCACCGGCCGGACCCTGGAAGAGAACGAACTCGAGGTGCGCGAGGAGATCGTCGAGTGCACCGCCCGCTTCGTCGCCAACCGAGTCGCCCACAAGCTGCGCGCCGCCGAGATCGACGAGCTGACCGAGAAGCTGCGCCAGGCGGTTCAGGCGTGAGGGCGAGGCGCTTCGAGTGGGAAGGCGCGGCTGAGACCGCCTTGGCGCTGCGGGAGTGGGCGGCTGCGTCCGCTCCTGCGGTTGACGTCGAGGAGATCTTCCACGAGGTCGTCGCGCGGGGCGACGAGGCCCTGCTGGAACTGACCCACCGCTTCGACGCGCCGGCCGCCAGCCTGCAGTCTCTGCGGGTGGATCCCGCCGATGCCGCCGCCGCGCTCGCGGTCCTGGACCCCGACCTGCGCAAGGCGATGGAGGCGGCCGCCGCCAACATCCGCCAGGTCGCCGAAGCGCAGATAGGAGAGACGCGCGAGGTGCGACTGCCGGCGGGACAGACGGTGACGCTGCGGGAAGTCCCGGTCGGCGCTGCCGGGATCTACGCCCCCGGCGGCCGCGCCGCCTATCCCTCGAGCGTCCTGATGTGCGCGATCCCGGCCCAGGCCGCGGGGGTGGAGCGGATCGCGCTTGCTTCACCACCGGGGCCCGACGGGCGGATGAACCCGCTCACCCTTGCCGCCGCGGCCCTTTGCGGAATGGAGGAGATCTATGCGATGGGCGGCGCCCAGGCGATCTTCGCCCTCGCCTACGGGACCGAGACGATCGCGCCCGTCGACGTGATCGCCGGTCCGGGCAACGCCTGGGTGCGGGAAGCGAAGCGGGCGGTCTACGGTCAGGTCGGGATCGACTCGCTCGCCGGACCCTCGGAGCTGATGGTGATCGCCGGCCACGACACCGACCCCGAGTGGGCGGCGCTGGATCTCTGCGCGCAGGCCGAGCACGGCTCGGAGAGCCCTTTGGTCGTGGCCGCGGTCGAGGAGCAGGTGCTCGACTCGATCGCGGCGGCGGCCGAAGCGGCGGCCGCGTCCCGCTCGAGCGTCGCCGATACGCCGCTGGCCTTGGTCCCCGTGCCCGACGCCGAGGCCGGGGTCGCGCTCGCCAACGCGTATGCGCCCGAGCACCTCGAGCTGCTGGAGACCGACGCGGCACTGCTCGCCGAACGGGTGACGACGGCCGGCTGCGTCTTCGTCGGTCGCAACGGCGCCACCGCCTTCGGCGACTACCTGGCGGGCTCCAACCACGTGCTTCCGACCGGCGGCGCCGGTCGCTACGCGGGGCCGCTCGGCCCCGGCACCTTCCGCCGCCGCATCTCCAACGTGGAGATCGGCGAGGAGGCGGCGCGGCAGTTGGCGCCGCACGTCGACGCCCTTGCCCGCGCCGAGGGCTTCCCCGTCCACGGAGAGTCAGCGATGATTAGGAGCAGCCGATGAGCCGCACTGCCGAAAAGCAGCGGGAGACCGCCGAGACCCAGATCAAGCTCTCGCTCGACCTCGACGGGGGAGAGGCGAGCGCCGAGACCGGCGTCGGCTTCCTCGACCACATGCTGGACCTGCTGGCCCGGCACGGGCGGCTGGGGCTGAAGGTGGAGGCGAATGGCGACCTCGAGACGGGGGCGCACCACACCGTCGAGGACGTCGGCATCGTCTTCGGCCAGGCGCTCGACGAGGCGCTCGGCGACCGCGCCGGGATCCGCCGCTACGGCTCGGCCCTGGTGCCGATGGACGAGTCGCTGGCCGAGTGCGCGATCGACATCTCCGGCCGTCCCTACTGCGACTTCGCCGCCGACCTGCCGGTGGTCTCGATCGCCGGCTTCGACAGCGAGCTGGCCGAGGAGTTCTTCCGCGCCGTCGCCAACAGCTCCAAGCTGACCCTGCACATCTGGGTCCGCTCCGGCACCAACGCGCACCACATGATCGAGGCCTCGTTCAAGGCCTTCGCGCGGGCGCTGCGGGTGGCGGTGTCGATCGACCCGGAGGAGACGGGCGTGCCCTCGACCAAGGGGACGCTGAGCCAGTGAGCGCGCGGATCGCGATCCTCGACTACGGAATGGGCAACCTGCGCTCGGTCGAGAAGGCCCTGGAGCACGTCGGGGTCACCGCCTCGATCACGAACGACGCGAGCGAGGTGCAAGCTGCCGACGGCGTGATCCTGCCCGGGGTCGGCGCCTTCCCGCGGGCGATGGAGCGGATCCGGGAGCTAGGGCTCGACGGTCTGGTCGCCGAGCGGCGCCAGGAGGGGGTGCCGATCCTCGGCATCTGCCTCGGGCTGCAGTTGCTCTTCGAGTCGAGCTCCGAGCTCGGCGGCGCCGAGGGGTTGAGCCTGCTCGAGGGCCCGGTGGGCGCGCTCGAGGCCGATGGCTTCAAGGTCCCGCACATCGGCTGGGAGCCGGTCCGCTGGGAGCGCCAGTCGCGCCTCACCGACGGCATCCCCTCCGAGACTCCCTTCTACTTCGTCCACTCGTTCGCCCCGCGGGCGCGCTCCGAGGATCTGCTCGGCAGCGCCGAGTACGGCGCCCGCTTCGCCTGCGCCGCCGAGCGCGAGAACGTCTTCGGCGTCCAGTTCCACCCGGAGAAGTCGAGCGCCGCCGGCCTGCGGCTGCTCTCGAACTTCGCCGGCGTCTGCGCGAAGTCCCCCGCAGCGGCGTGATCCTCTATCCCGCCATCGACATCCGCGGCGGCAAGGCGGTGCGGCTCGTCCAGGGCGACTACGAGCGCGAGACCGCCTACGACGCTGACCCGGTCGACGCCGCCCGGCGCTGGGCGGAGGAAGGCGCCGAGTACATCCATGTCGTCGACCTCGATGGCGCCAAAGCGGGGCGGCCGCAGAACCTCGATGCGGTGCGGCGGATCGCCGCCGCGGTCGAGTGCCCGATCCAGGTCGGCGGCGGCCTGCGCGACACCGCCGCCGTGGAGGAGGTACGGGCGGCGGGGGCCGCGCGCGTCGTGCTCGGCACCGCGGCGCTTCGCGATCCCCAGTTCCTCGACGGGATGATCGAGGCCCAGGGCGAGTGCCTCGTCGTCTCCGTCGACGCCCGCGACGGCAAGGTCGCCCTCTCCGGCTGGACCCAGACCAGCGAGCTTGACGTCGCCGAGGCGGTGATCCGGCTGAGCAAGCGCGGCGTCGGCCGCTTCCTCTGCACCGCGATCGAGGTCGACGGCACGATGGAGGGCCCGGCGACCGACCTCCTCAACCGCATCGCCGCCGGGACGGAGGCGAAGGTCCTGGCCTCCGGCGGCGTCGGCGACCTCTCCCATCTCGAGCAGCTCGCCGCCCAGGCCGCCCCCAATATCGACGGCGTAATCGTCGGCCGCGCCCTCTACGAGCGCAAGTTCACCGTCGCCGAGGCGACCGCGGCGCTGGCGCCGAGCAGCTGAGGGACGAAGGTGGTGCCGTAGGGAGGGGTGGGTGTCCCCTGACCTCCCTGAAAGCTGCTTGGACTCCGCCGTCCTGCAGCTGCGTGTCGGGGAGGGGTCCGGTCGTCCTCCGCAGGAATGTTCGGCGATATGCAATCTGAAGTCTGCGGCAAAGCCGCAGCAGGTTCTCCCCGCAGCGAAGCGGAGGGGAGGTCGATTCCGGAGGAGGATGACCGGACCCCTCACCCCCTAGGCTTCGTGCCATGGCACTGAAGCGCGTAATCCCTTGCCTTGACGTCAACGCGGGGCGGGTCGTCAAGGGGACGAACTTCGTCGGCTTGCGGGACGCCGGCGATCCGGTCGAGCTGGCGGAGCGCTACGACGCCGAGGGCGCCGACGAGCTCGTCTTCCTCGACATCACCGCCTCGCACGAACAGCGGGAGACGATCGTCCAGCTGGCGCGGCGGACCGCCGACAACGTCTTCATCCCGTTCACGATCGGCGGCGGCATCCGCTCGGTCGAGGACGCGCAGGCGGTGTTGGACGCCGGCGCCGACAAGGTCTCGGTCAACTCGGCGGCGCTGGCGCGGCCGCAGCTGCTGAGTGAGCTGGCCGACCAGTTCGGTGCCCAGTGCGTGGTGATCGCGATCGACGCCAAGCGCGAGGGGGAGCCGCCCGTCGCTTCTTCGCCGTGCGGCGCTCCGGCGACCTGGGGGGTCTACGTCAACGGCGGCCGCAAGCGGGTCGAGGAGCGCGACGCGATCTCCTGGGCCGAAGAGGCGGTCGAGCGCGGGGCGGGGGAGGTTTTGCTGACGAGCATGGATCGCGACGGCACCAACGACGGCTACGACCTCGAGCTGACGAAGGCGGTGGCCGACGCGGTCGGCGTGCCGGTGATCGCCTCCGGCGGCGCCGGCGAGCTATCCCACCTAAGTGACGCCATCACCAAAGGCAGTGCCGATGCCGTTCTATGCGCGTCGATCTTTCACTACGGGCACTACCGCGTGACGGAGGCGAAGGAGCGGCTGGCAGCGGACGGAATTCCGGTGCGTCTCTGAGCTAGAGGGCGGCCGCGAGGTCGGCCAGGGTCCAACTGCCGAGGACCTCGATGCGGGCGAGTTCGTAGGGGTGGTCCTTGCTGGCAAAGCCCCGGATCTCGGTCGTGGCGCCGACGTAGCCGGCGGCTTCTACCGCGGCTATAACCGTTTCGTCGAAGCGGCCTGCGGGATAGCAGAAGTTCTTCACCGGGGCGCCGTATTCGCGGCGGAGGATTTCCCGAGATCCCGTTACTTCTTCTTCGAGCGCTTCGCCTTCAAGGGTGGTCAGGTCCGAGTGGTTGATCGTGTGGGCGGCGAGCTCCCAGCCCGCCGCCAGCATCGCCCTTACGTTGCTTTCGTAGAGGTCCGAGCCTTCGGCCTTCAGGTTCAGCACCCCGGGCCATCCATGCTTGCGGAGGGTCGGGAGGGCGAAGGTGTACTGGGGGCGGTAGCCGTCGTCGAAGGAGATGACCATCGGTTTCGCCGGCAGGGTGCCGCCGTCGTACCAGGCTTTCTCGACCTGTTCGAGGGTGACCGCTTCGTAGCCCCGTTCGTCGAGCCAGTCCATCTGCTTGCGAAAGCTGGCTCGCGGCACGTAGAGGTCGGGGTATGGCACTTCGCCCTGCTGGCGGCCGAGGACGTGGTACTCGAGGATCGGGACCGGACCGGTGTAGGTCCCCCAATTTGGTTGCGGGGTCGCGTTGCGTACATGGTTGCCGGAACCGCTGTCTTGTTCGTCGACTCGAGCGGCGTGGGTTGGGGACCCAGACGGGGCAGTATTCGTCGAGTTGCCTCCGCCGCCTCCGCCAACCAGAGAAGCCACCACGGCGATCACGGCAGCGCCGACGACCAGCAGCGCCGCCGCGGCGAAAAGGCGCTGCCGACGCAGTTGCCGGCGGCGGTCCTCGCGGCGGCGAACGCGCTCCGCCCCCTCACTTCTCTTAGCTCGTTCGTCTGAGTAGTCGTCGGCCATCCGCGAAAGCGGTCATCGTACGGGCGTCTATGGACGAGCTGGCGCAAGCGCTTCGGCGGGCCCACCCGGAGCTCGAGACCGTGCGAGCGGCAGCGCGGCAGCCGGTCTACCTGGTCGGCGGCGCCGTCCGCGATCTGCTGCTGGGTCGCACCCGGGCCGACGTCGACCTGATGGTCGAGGGGGACGCAACCGCGCTGGCGGCCGAGCTCGGCGGCGCCAACTCCGAGCACGACCGCTTCGGCACCGTCAAGGTCGACGTCGATGGCCACGAGCTCGACATCGCCGGCGCCCGCACCGAGACCTACGAGCGGCCGGGGGCCCTGCCGACGGTCACCCCGGCCGCCCACATCGAGGAGGACCTCGCCCGCCGCGACTTCACGATCAACGCGCTGGCGATCCCGCTGCAGGGCGAGCCGCGCCTGATCGATCCCCACGGGGGGAGGGTCGATCTCGAACAGGGCCTGCTGCGGGTCCTCCACGACCGCTCGTTCGTCGACGACCCGACCAGGGCGATTCGCGCCGCCCGCTATGCCTCCCGCTTCGGCTTCCGGCTCGAGCCGAAGACCGAGGAGCTGCTGCGGCAGACCGACCTGACCACGGTCTCCGCCGACCGCCGGCGCACCGAGCTGGAGCGGCTGGCGGCGGAAGAGAGGGCCTGCGAGGGCTTCGAGCTGCTGGGCGACTGGGGGGTGATCGACCTGCGCCCCGGCGGAATCGAGCTGATGCGGGGGGTCGCCTCCCTGCTGGAGGCTCCGCACTGGGCGGAAGTGGTGCCGCGCGAGCGGGCGCTGGTCGCCGCCGCCCTCGGCCCGCCCGGGGCCGAGGAGGTCCTGGCCTCGATGTGGGCGCCGAAACCGGGGGAGGGGGTCGAGCTGGCCGAACGGCGCGACCCGGTCGAGCTGGTCCTGGCGCGGGCGATGGGAGCCGACTGGCTCGACAGCTACCTCACCGCGTGGCGTCGCATCCGGCTGGAGATCGACGGCGACGACCTGATCGCCGCCGGCGTCGAGCAGGGGCCGGCGATCGGGCGCGGCCTGCGGGCTGCCCGTCACAAGAAGCTCGAAGGCGAGATCCGCGGCCGCGACGAGGAGCTGGCGACCGCGCTGGCGGCGGCGCTGCGGGACTGACGCCCGCTTCTGCTTTGTTACCGGGATGGAGTGGCGCGAGCGTGAGGGGGTGCGGTGGCTGGAAGCCGACCTCGGCGGCGCCCGCGCGGCTTTCTCGACCCGCCTCGGCGGCGTCAGCCAGCCCCCGTTCGACGAGCTGAACCTCGGCATCCTCACCGACGACGAGCCCGAGGCGGTGGCAGAGAACCGCCGCCGTCTTGCCGCCGCCCTCGGCCTCGAGCCCGAGCAGGTCGTCTTCGCCCTCCAGGTCCACGGCACCCGTCTGATCGATCAGCCATGCGACGAGCCGCTCCCCGAAGCCGACGGGCACGTGGTGAGGGAGCCCGGGCCGGCGCCGATGGTGCTGGCCGCCGACTGCCTGCCGGTCGCGCTGCACGGGCCGGGCGGGCTGGCGATGGTGCATGCCGGCTGGCGGGGGCTCGCCGGGGGGATCCTCGGGGCGGCGGCCGAGGCCGTGGGAGCGACCGCAGGGGCGATCGGCCCGGGAATCGGGCCCTGCTGCTACGAGGTGGGCGGGGAGGTCTTGGAAGCTTTCGCCGATCTCGGCGACGGGCTCGCCAAAGGCCGAATGCTCGACCTGCCGGAGGTCGCGCGCCGGCGCCTCGGAGAGGCCGGCGTCGAGGGGGTCGAGTCGGCCGGCCTTTGCACCAGCTGCGAGCGGGACCTCTTCTTCTCCCACCGCCGCGACCATGGCCGCACCGGCCGCCAGGCGGGGATAGCCTGGCTCGAGGAGTAGCGGTGGCGGAGCTGATCCACGACATCGACGCGGCGAGGGTGGCGGCGAACCTGGAGGAGGTCAGGGCCGCGGCCGGCGGCGAAGTCGAGCTGTTGGTGGCGACGAAGTACGTCCCCCTGGAGGAGATGGGGAAGCTGGCCGAGGCGGGGGTGCGGCTGGTCGGCGAGAACCGCCAGCAGGATCTCGCCGCCAAGCACGAGCGCTGGGGCGACGCCTTCGAGTGGGACTTCATCGGCAACCTGCAGAGCCGCAAGGTCAAGGCGGTGCTGCCGCTCTGTCGCCTGATTCACTCGGTCGCCACCGACTCGGTCCTGGCGCAGCTGGAGAAGCAGGGGACGCCGGAGACCGAGGTGCTGGTCGAGGTCAACCTCTCCGGCGAGGAGGGAAAGGGCGGGGTCGATCCCGCCGAGCTGCCGGACTTCGTCGACCGTTCTCCGGTGCGGGTCACCGGGCTGATGACGATGCCCCCGTTCAGCGAGGATCCAGAGCGGTCGCGGCCCTACTTCGCCCGTCTCGCCGAGCTTGCGGAGGCCACCGGGCTGAGCCGGCTTTCGATGGGCACCTCACAGGATTGGCGCGTGGCGATCGAGGAGGGAGCGACGATCGTCCGCCTCGGACACGCCCTCTTCGTGTGATTTCCCGCCAAATCTGGGAATAATCCGTAAAGGAGTCGGCCCCCCAAGGCCGAATCACGCTGCAGATATGGCTCTAAAAGACACTTGGCACCGCGCGCTCGTCTACTTCGGCCTGGCCGAGGACCACGACTACGGCCCCGAATACGAGGAAGACTTCGAGCCCGAGACGGGGACCGAGGAGGTCTACGAGGGCCGCCGCGAACGCGGCGATAGCTCTTCCGTCCGACGCCTCCCGACCTCGCGCCGCCCGCGCCGCGACGAGATCGACGACATCTTCGGCGACGACGAACCGATCGGCGGCGGCCGCACCCGCACGCTGCGCCCGGTCGACAACGGCGGCGACGGCGGCGACCTCCAGGTCCACCTGGTGATCCCGCGCAACTTCAACGACGCCCAGCAGGTCGCCGACCAGTTCAAACGGCAGGTCCCGGTGATCCTCAACCTGCAGACCGCCGACCACGAGCTCTCGAAGCGGATGATCGACTTCTGCTCCGGCCTCACGTACGCCCTCGACGGCGGCATGCAGCGAATCGCCGAGAAGATGTTCCTGCTGACGCCCCGCAACGTCGACGTCTCCGCCGAGGAAAAGGCGAGGCTGATCGACAAGGGCTTCTTCAACCAGTCCTAAAAGCGCCTCCCTTCGGTCGGCCTGGGGGCTAGTCTCCCCGCCAATGGTCGTCGGATTCGTAGGTTCGGGAAGCATGG
>Ga0307306_10000236_pt1 | contig 12562 bp, 13 predicted proteins | sample ER_DNA_193_FD_194507 | JGI IMG/M metagenome (GOLD analysis project Ga0307306, IMG submission 194507) | Bulk soil microbial communities from the East River watershed near Crested Butte, Colorado, United States - ER_DNA_193 | ecosystem: Environmental > Terrestrial > Soil > Floodplain | place...
CGCGAACGCGACGCCGTTCGGGCTCGGCTCCTACGTGATGACCACCGACAAGGAGCAGGCCGACCGGGTCGCCGACCGGATCGAAGCCGGGATGGTCTACGTCAACCTGGTCGGCGCGGACGCGCCCGAGCTGCCGTTCGGCGGCTTCAAGCGCTCCGGCTTCGGCCGCGAGCTCGGCCGCTACGGCGCCGACGAGTTCGTCAACAAGAAGCTGATCCGCAGCGCCTGAGGGAACTTTCGTCCTATCGCGTGGTTCCTTGGTCCGGGTATGGAGGACAAAGGAACCGCGCTTTGAGGTCGGGCGGGACGAATAGGCTTTCGCCCTCGTGAGTCGCTCCCGGGGGGTCATCTTCATCGTCCTGCTCTGCGCGTTCGCCGCCTTCGCGGTCAGCGCCGTCGCGGCGACGCGGGCTCAGGAAGAAGACCTGCCGCGCTGTCACGGCCGCGAGGCGGAGATCGTCGGCACCGACGGCAACGACGTCCTCCAGGGGACGCCGGAGCGCGACGTGATCTGGGGCGGCAACGGCGACGACCTGATCTACGGCAGTCTCGGCAACGACCTGATCTGCGGCGGCGCGGGAGCCGACCAGATCCACGGCGGCCGCGGCAACGACGAAGTCGACGGCGGCGCCGGTGCCGGCGACCAGGTCAACGGTGACCTCGGTGACGACAAGATCGTCGGCGGCGCCGGCGGCAACGACGAGGTCGCCGGGGACCTCGGCATCGACGTCGTCAACGGCGGCGCCGGCGACGAAGACCTCGTTCACGGCGACTACGGCTACGACCGCATGTCGGGCGGGGCGGGCAAGGGCGATATCGCCTCCTTCGCCACCGCCCGGGCCGGCGGCAAGGGCAGCGGCGTCTGGGCCTCGCTCAGGACGCATCGGGCCTATGGCGACGGCCACGACAAGCTCTTCGGCTTCGAGAGCCTCGAAGGCTCGGCCTTCCGCGACACCCTGTTCGGCACGCCGCAGGGGAACGTGATCAACGGTGGGCCGGGCGACGATCACCTCGTCGGCGGTGGCGGTCCCGACAGCCTCGACGGCGGACAGGGGAGTGACGGCTGCGAGGGCGCCAAAGGCCACACCCTCTCCTGCGGAAAGGAAGCGCCGCCGAAGGCGAGCGCCTACGTCCAGCTGGATCCGACTCCCGGCGGCGGCGCCGGGCTGCAGGTGATCGGCGCCGGTGGGCGCGACCAGTTCTTCGTCGCCTTCGACGAAGTCGCCCAGGTCTTCAGCGTCACCGCGAAAAAAGGCCTCGCGATCAGCCCCGGCTGCTCGCACGCGCCCGGCAGCCAGACGACCGTCACCTGCCACGCCGACGGTCCGGCGCGCTGGCTGATGGCCGACCTCGGCCCGGGCAACGACAGCCTGCGCGTCGAAGGCTCGCTGCTGGAGGTGGGCAGCGTCCGCTTCGCCGGCGGCTACGGCAACGACACGATCCACGCCGGACCCGAGGACGACCTGGTCGAGTCGGGCCCGGGCGCGGACAAGCTCTACGGGGGTGATGGCGCCGATGGCCTCGTCGGCGGTCTCCCCGGCCCGACCTTCCTCTACGGCGAAGGGAACGGCGACCTCCTAGCGGCCGGCGGCGGCTGTGCTGGCGGGGCGCTGGTCGGCGGCCCCGGCCGCGACGACGCCTCCTTCGCCGAGACCCAGGCGCATCCCGGCCTGCTGATCATCTCCTTCCCCGCCCACTCGGCCTGGGTGACCACGGTCAAGAACTGCAAGCACGTCCACCTCTCGCCGACCGACGAGGACATGGAGGGCTCCTTCGACTGGGACGTCCTGATCGGCGACGGCGGCCCCAACGCGATGCTCGGCCAGCCCGGCGAAGACCGCTTCTACGGCAACGGCGGCGAAGACATCATCGACGCCCGCGACGGCGTCAAAGACTTCTCGATCCAGTGCGGCCGCGGCCAAGCCCCGCGCGAAATCAAGGTCAAAGGCAAAGGCGGCAAGACCGAAATCCGCGAAACCGTAGGCACCGGCAAGCCAGAGGGCCGAGCCCTGACCGACAAGTTCGACCCCGACCCCTACAACTGCGCCTTCGTCAAGTACGGCAACCCCGTCCCCGGCCTCAACGGCTGACGAACCGCCGCCGGCCTACGAGCCGCACCCCCCACCGCGCGAACCCCGCCCCCACGAGAGCGCCCCGAACTTCGGGGCGTTTGCGCGCCCAAGGGGGGCGAACCTCGGTGGCGTTCGTCCTTTGTACCTCGTATGGGGAACAAAGGACGAACGCCCCAGCCGTTGATGACGCTTGCGACCGAGCAACACGGCGTGGTGTCAGCAGGACAGCTCCTTTCGCTCGGCTACTCACGGAAGCTGATCGCGAAAGAAGCTGATCGTGGACGCTTCATCCCTCTCTACCAGCGGGTCTATGCCGTGGGGCACCGGAAGCTGACTTGGAACTCGCGGTGTTGGGCGGCGGTGCTGGCGGCGGAACCTGATGAGGCCGCTCCTTGGCGGGCTGTGGCTAGTCACTACTCGGCGGCCTATCTCTGGGGGCTGCTGCGGTTCACACCGGATGTGATGCATGTGACCGCGCCTACTCGGCGGCGGGCGAAGCGGCGGTTCGTCGTCCACTTCTCTTCGATCCTGGCTGAGGAGGACCGCGCCGTTCGCGACGGGATCCCGGTGACGGCGGTGTCGCGGACGCTGCTCGATCTGGCCATCAAGGCTCGACCGGAGCAGATCGAGGGATACCTGGAGCGGGCGGGAGATCGGGACCTGCTGGATGTGCGCGCGGTCGAGGACCTGCTGGCGCGCGCCGGCGGCCACTGCGGGCGCGGGCGGCTGGCGCAGGCACTCGCGATCTACCGGCCCGACCCCGCCTTCACCCGCTCGAAGTTCGAGCGACGCTTTCGGAGGCTCGTCATCGCCGCTGGGCTCCCAACCCCCTCGATGAACTTCAACGTCGCCGAGTTCGAGCTCGACGCCTACTGGTCCGACCTCCGCTTCGCGGTCGAACTCGACCTCTTCGAGACCCACGGCAGCCGCGCCGCCTTCGAGCGCGACCGGCGCCGCCAGGAGGAGCTGAAGCTGCTCGGGATCGAGATGATCCGGATCACCGCGCCGCGGCTGAAACGGGAACCCGAGGCGGTCATGCGCAACCTGGCCGCGCTGCTCGAACGGCGGCGCCGGGAGTTGCGCAGCCCGACCACACCCGCGGCAGTTGCCTTGAACTAGGCTTCGCTGCATGGCACGGAAGACCGCTCGAGGCGACGAGGCCGCGGCAGTAGCCGCCGCGATCGCCCAGTTCGAGGCGGAGTTCGCGAGCGTCCCCGCGGAGGAGGCACCGGCAACGCCCGCCTGGCAGCGGGCGGCCTACCTGGAGGGCGTCAGCGCCAAGGAGACGATCGAGGACCTACGAGGAGGATCCGCATGGCTGTCGTGAAAATCATCGAGCTGGTCGGCAGCTCGAAGACGTCCACCGACGACGCCGCCAAACAGGCGCTGCTGCAGGCGCAGGGCTCGCTGCGCAACATCCGCGCGGTCGACATCGTCTCCACCGGGATCCGCGGCGAGAACCTCGACGAGTACCGCGCCCACGTCCGCGTCGCATTCCTGATCGAGGGCACGGAGGTCGACTGATGGCAGATGCACCGCAGGGGGAGACCCGCGAGGTCTCGCGCGAGGAGGCCCGCAAGATGGTCGAGGAGGGCGCTCAGCTGGTCGACGTCCGCGCCGATCACGAGTGGAACGCCGGCCACATCGCCAACGCCAAGCACGTGCCGCTGCCGGAGCTGCCGCAGCGGACCGGCGAGCTCGATCAGGACACGCCGGTCGTCGTCTACTGCCGCGGCGGCAACCGCTCTTCGATGGCCGCCGCCGCACTCAACGACGCCGGTTTCGAGGCTGTGAAGCTCACTGACGGAATCGTCGGCTGGAGCGAGGACCAGCTGCCGCTCGAGCCCGAGGGCGGCTACGTCGCCGAATCGGGCGAGGCCGCCGCGATCCTCCAGGCGCAGAAAAAACCCTCGGACAGCTAATCGGCAGGATCCCGCCCGCTTAGTTCGGGATTGCGTCATAGCGCGGTTTGCAGGGCCTTTCCCTGCCTCTTCAACCGCTCAGGAAATTAAATACCTGAATCCCGGTCAGCTTTGCTACCTTTCGATCCATGGAGGTAGTCGTCGCAGAGAACAAGGAGCAGCGGGGCAAGGGCCGGCCAGGGACCCTCAACAACCCCGAGAACTACGAGAACGTCCCCGGTCACGTCATCCCGATCATCGAGCGCGAGTTCGACGACTTCGACAACGAAGCCGAGCAGTTCCTCTCCGGCCAGCTCGAGGAGACCCAATTCATCGGCTTCCGCCTCAAACAGGGCGTCTACGGCCAGCGCCAGGCCGACGTCCAGATGATCCGGATCAAGCTTCCGTTCGGCGGGGTCACGCCCGAGCAGATGGATGCCTTCGCCAGCGTCGTCGAGAAGTACGCGCCGCTGAACAAAGGCCACATCACCACCCGCCAGAACATCCAGATCCACCACGTGCCGCTGCGCGACGCCGAGCTGCTGCTGCGGGAGATCGCCGAATCGGGCCTCTCCTCCCGCGAGGGCTGCGGCAACACGATCCGCAACGTCACCGGCGATCCGTGGGCCGGCGTCGCTGCCGACGAGGTCTTCGACCCGACTGCCTACGGCACCGCCTACGTCCGCTACTTCGTCCGCCACCCGACGACGCAGCTGATGCCGCGCAAGATCAAGACCTCGTTCACCGGCTCCGCCGAGGACCGGGCGATCAGCGGCATCCACGACATCGCCTTCCTCTCCGTCGAAAGGGACGGGGTCAAGGGCTTCGAGGTCCGGGTCGGCGGCGGCACCTCGATCATGGCCCGCGTCGCTCCGACCCTCTACGAGTTCGTCGAGGCCGACAACGGCGACTACCTCAAGGTCTCCGAGGCGATCCTCCGCATCTTCGACCGCCAGGAGTGGCTGCGCGCCAACCGCGCTCGCGCCCGGATCAAGGTCCTGATCGACAAGATCGGCATCGACGCCTTCCGCGAGCAGGTCGAGGAGGAGCTCCAGGGCGATTGGGTCGCCGAGCGCGAATTCGGCCCCGAGCTGGTCGAGCGCCTCAGCTTCGCCGTCGATGAGGAGGCCAACGCGCCCGAGGCGCCGCTGGCCCCGTCCTCGCCGAACGGCGACCGCACCGAGTTCGAGCGCTTCCTCCAGGGGAACGTCGAGGCACAGCGCCAGGAGGGCTTCTCGAGCGTTGAGGTCAAGGTCACCCGCGGCGACCTCACGCCGGAGCAGTTCCGCGGCCTCGCCCAGATCATGCGCGAGTTCACCGGCGGCTCCGCCCGCAGCACCGTGCAGCAGAACTTCGTCCTCCGCTGGGTTCGCGACGAGTCCCTCTACGACGTCTGGGAGCGGCTCAACGCTCTCGGCCTCGGCGAGGCCGGCGCCCGCGAGATCACCGACGTGGTCTCCTGCCCCGGCACCGACAGCTGCAAACTCGGGATCACCTCCTCGATGGGCCTCAACCGGGCGATCAAGGAGCGGGTCGACTCGATGCAGATCACCGACGAGCTGACCAAGCGCATCCACATCAAAATGAGCGGCTGCCCGAACGGCTGCAGTCAGCACCACATCGCCAACATCGGCTTCTACGGCGCCTCGCTGAAAGTCGGCGGCCGCCAGATGCCCGCCTACATCCCGCACATCGGCGGCAACTTCGAGGGCGGCGAGGTCATCTTCGGCAAGCGGCTGAAAGCACGGCTCCCGGCCAAACGGGTGCCGGAGGCGGTCGAGCGCTGGGTCAAGCTCTACGAGGCCGAGCGCAACGAGGGCGAGGAGTTCAACCCCTTCGTCGAGCGGGTAGGTGCCGAGCCGTTCGAAGCAAGCGTCAAGGACCTGACCATGCCCGCCGAGTTCAGCCTGGAGACGATGCAGCAGTTCATCGACTGGAACCGATCGAGCCCGTACGAGGTCGTGCGCGGCGAGGGAGAGTGCGCGATCTAGCTCGCGCCAAGCGCAGCGATGAAACCACCTCCCGTCACCCTGTCAGGCACCGTCCCCACACCTGCCGACCTCGATCACGAGGCGATTGCCGCCGAGCTCGAGCACAGCACGGCGCAGGAGGCGATGGAGTGGATGTTCGAGAACTTCGGCAGCCGCCACTACATCGCCTGCTCGTTCCAGAAAACGAGCTCGGTGACCGCGCACCTGGCTACCACCGTCAACCCCGAGGCGCGCTTCTTCTACCTCGACACCGACGTCCTCTTCGAGGAGAGCTACGAGACCCGCGACCGCCTCGCCGAGGCGCTCGGGGTCGAGTTCGACCGCTTCCACAACTTGACGCTGGAGGAGCAGGAGGCCGAGCACGGCCCCGAGCTCTGGAAGAGCGACCCGGACGCCTGCTGCGGCATCCGCAAGGTCGAGCCGATGCGCCGCGCCCTATCTTCCGTAGACTGCTGGGTCGCCGGCGTCCGCCGGGCAGACTCCAGTAGCCGTTCCTCGACGCCGAAGTTTGGCTGGGACAAGCGCTTCAACCTCTGGAAGCTGAACCCGCTTGCGGACTGGACCGAGCGCGACGTTTGGAACTACATCCGTGAGCACCACCTCCCGTACAACCCGCTCCACGATCGCGGCTACCCGTCGATCGGTTGCACCCACTGCACCCAGCCGGTCGGACCGGGTGGAGATCTGCGCGCAGGCCGCTGGACGGGCCTGGCAAAGACCGAGTGCGGGATCAACTAGCTCCCGCGGCTGAAAAAAAGCGCCGCTACTCCCCGTTATTTACCCGGACCATCCCTATTCCCTTTCGATTGGTGAAACGAGCAGATGAGCGAGACCATGGCTGAGTTGTCCCTGACCCTTTCCGAGCGCCACACCGCGGACTTCGAGATGATCGGCAACGGCGGCTTCGCGCCGCTGACCGGCTTCCAGGGCTCCGCCGACTGGGAGCGCGTCTGCAGCGAGATGCGGACCGCCGACGGCGAGTACTGGCCGATCCCGATCACCCTGGCGACCGACCTCGAGTGCGAGGTCGGCGACGTCGTCGAGCTTTCTTCCGACGAAGGCAAGAAGCTCGGCCGGATCACCGTCGAGGAGATCTGGGAGCGCGACGTCAAACGCGAGGCCGAGCAGGTCTACGGCACCACCGAGGAGGCTCATCCGGGTGTCGCCGCGATCTACGAGGAGGGCAACCGGATGATCGCCGTCCCGATCGAGGTCGACGCGCTGCCCGACCACGACGAGGCCTTCATGCGCCGCTACAAGACCCCGGCCGAGCACAAGGCCGACTTCGAGGCGCGCGGCTGGAAGAAAATCGTCGCCTTCCAGACCCGCAACCCGATCCACCGCGCCCACGAGTACCTGACCAAGGCGGCGCTGGAGACCTGCGACGGGCTCTTCATCCATCCGCTGATCGGCAAGACCAAGGCCGGTGACATCCCGGCCGAGGTGCGGATGCGCTGCTACGAGGTGCTGATGGAGAACTACTACCCGCAGGACCGCGTGGTCCTCGGCGTCAAGCCGGCGAAGATGCACTACGCCGGCCCGCGGGAGGCGGTCCTGCACGCGATCGTCCGCCGCAACTACGGCGCCACCCACTTCATCGTCGGACGCGACCACGCGGGCGCCGGCGACTACTACGGCACCTACGACGCCCAGAAGATCTTCGACACGATCGACATCGAGGAGCTCGGGATCGAGCCACTGATGTTCGAGCACACCTTCTGGTGCAACGAGTGTGAGGGGCTGGCCTCCAACAAGACCTGCCCTCACGAGGCTGACGCACGCCTGTTCCTTTCCGGGACCAAGGTCCGCGAAATGCTCGGCAACGGCGAAAGGCCGCCGCACGAGTTCTCGCGCGACGAGGTCGCCGACATCCTGATCGACGCTTACAAGGAGGACTGAAAAAGCATGGCTGGTGAGAAGGGCTTCACCCTCTGGTTCACCGGGCTCTCCGGAGCCGGCAAGACGACGATTTCCGGACACCTGGAGAAGCAGCTGCGCGAGCGCGGCTCGAAGCTGGAGATCCTCGACGGCGACATCGTCCGCGAAAACCTCTCCAAGGGCCTCGGCTTCTCGAAGGAGGACCGCGACACCAACGTGCGGCGGATCGCCTTCGTCGCCGACCTGCTCAGCCGCAACGGCGTGCCGGTGATCACGGCTGCGATCTCCCCCTACAAGGAGATCCGCGACGAGGCTCGCGAGCTGATGGGCGACCGCTTCATCGAGGTCTTCGTCAAGGCGTCTGTCGACACCTGCGCCGACCGCGACGTCAAGGGTCTCTACGCCAAAGCCTTCTCGGGCGAGATCAAGGAATTCACCGGCGTCTCAGACCCCTACGAGGAGCCGGAGAACCCCGAGGTCGTCTGCGACACCGAAAGCGAAAGCGCCGAGGAGTCGGCGGAGAAGCTGATCGCCTACCTCGAGCAGCGGGACCTGATCCCCGCCAAGGAGGCAGCAGCGGCTTAGTCGCGTCGCTCAAGCGCTGTGCAAGAGGGGCCTCCGGGCCCCTCTTTCTATTCGGCGAGGCGTTTGAGGATCTCCTGGTCCTCTTCGAGTAGGAGCTTCACACGCTTCTGAAAATCTTTGTCGGACCGGAGATCCTTGATGTGCTTCGCAAGCGCGTCGCGTACGACCTCGGATACTGGAACGCCGTTCGCGCGGGCGACGGCGGAAAGTTCCGCTGCCATGTAGTCGGGAAGTCGGAGAGTCGTGATCTTGGTAGCCATCGATCTCGCGTCGATGTTACGGAATAAATCCCCTGATTTGCAGGGAGTATTCGCGAAATCACGAAATCTTATGTCTTACGGCAGATTTACGTTAACCTTTCGTGACGATGACGACTCAATTGACTCTCATAGGCGACCTGCTGGTCATCGTCGAAGGAGATCTCGACTCACCGGATGCGATCGGGGTTCGGAAAATGATCGATGCCCTGAAGAGCGGGGCGATCAGCGAGGCCCGATTCGAGGAATGGGTGCTCTTGCGGGAAGCTACGGCTTAGCCGGCACCTGGGGCTCGCCCAAGCCGAAGGTGTCGTAGGCGGCGAACTCGGCGAAGGTCTTGTGGGTCGGGCCGTGGTAGTCGGAGCTGGCGGTGGGGACGAGGCCTAGCTCGTCGCAGAGCCGCAGCAGGTGCTCGGTCTGCTCCTTGGTGTGGCTCGGGTAGTAGGCCTCGATCCCGTCGGGCTTCAGCGAGCGGACCAGGTCCTCGACCTGCTCCGGGTCCTTGACGTCCCAGTAGGGATGGGCGACGACGGCGACGCCGCCGGCCTCGCGGATCGTCTCCACTGCCTCCTCGGCGGTCGGCCAGCTGCGGGGGACGAAAGCCTTGGCGCCCGGCACCAGGTACTCCTCGAAGAACGGCCCGAGATCGCCGGTCGCGCCGGCGGCCCTGGCGATGTGCGGCCGCCCGATCGAGTCGGCCGCGCCGGCCTCGCGAATCGCGTCCTCGAGCGTCAGATCGAACCCCTCGCGCCGCAGGTTGTCGACGATCTGCCCAGCCCGAGCCCGCCGCTCCTGCTGAGCCCGATCGCAAGCCGGCCCGATCTTCTCCAGATCGACCCAGTACCCGCACACGTGCAGGTCTTCCGCATACCGATGCACGCAGGACATCTCGATAGCCGGCACCAGCTCGACACCAAGCCGCTCAGCGGCCTCAGCTGCCTCAGCAACGCCAGCAACCGCATCGTGATCCGTCAGCGCCAGCGTCGTGACCCCAGCTTTCGCAGCTTCCGCAACCACCTCGGACGGCACCAGCTGCCCATCCGAGACCGTGGAATGACTCTGTAGCTCGATCAGCATGCGCCGCAGCCTAATGCGCTCCGATGATGCGAGGCGGCCTCGCTTCTTCACCCATGAATAAACTGCCGCGTCCGTGTTCCAGAAAGTCCTCATCGCCAACCGCGGCGAGATCGCCATCCGCGTCGCCCGCACCCTCAAGGAGATGGGCATCGTCTCGGTCGCCGTCTACTCGGAGATCGACCGCGACGCCCCCCACGTGCGCGAGGCCGACGAGGCCTACCTGATCGGCCCGGCGGTCCCGGCCGAGAGCTACCTGAACATCGCGAAGATCATCGAGACCGCCAGGGAGGCCGGCGCCGAAGGGATTCACCCCGGCTACGGCTTCCTCGCCGAGAACGCCGAGATGGCGCGGGCCTGCGCCGAGGCCGGGATCACCTGGATCGGCCCGCCGCCGGAGTCGATCGAAGCGATGGGTTCGAAGACCCGGGCGCGCGAGATCATGGAGAAGGCCGGGGTGCCGATCGTCCCCGGCTCGACCGAGGTCGCCGAGGACCTCGAGGCGGCTCGCAAGCAGGCCGAGGAAGCCGGTTACCCGGTCGCCTGCAAGGCCGCGGGCGGCGGTGGCGGCAAGGGCTTCCGCGTCGCGATGACCCCGGATGACCTGCAAGAGGCCTTCGAGGGCTCGGCCCGCGAAGGGGAGAAGTTCTTCTCCGACCCGCGCGTCTACATCGAGCGCTACCTCGTCGACCCGCGCCACGTCGAGGTCCAGGTCCTCGCCGACTCCCACGGCAACGTCATCCACCTCGGCGAGCGCGACTGCTCGCTGCAGCGCCGCCACCAGAAGGTGGTGGAGGAGGCGCCGGGCCCGCACGTCGACGAGGAGATGCGGGAGCGGATCGGCAAAATCGCCACCGACGCGGCCGAGGCGGTCGGCTACCGCGGCGCCGGCACGATCGAGGGAATGCAGGTCGGCGACGAGTACTTCTTCCTCGAGATGAACACCCGCGTCCAGGTCGAGCACTGCGTGACCGAGATGGTCACCGGCGTCGACATCGTCCGCGAGCAGATCCTGGTCGCCGCCGGCGAGCCGCTCTCGATCGCCCAGGAGGATGTCGAGCTGCGCGGCTGGTCGATCGAGTGCCGGATCAACGCCGAGGCGGCGCACAAGAACTACGCCCCGGCCCCGGGGCCGATCGGCGACTCCTACCACGAGCCTTCGGGCCCCGGCATCCGCGTCGACTCCGGCGTCGAGGCCGGCGGCGAGGTGACGCCGATGTACGACCCGATGGTGGCCAAGCTGATCGTCTGGGACGTCGACCGCGAGAAAGCGACCCGGCGGATGCTGCGGGCGCTCGACGAATACGACTCCGGCGGCCTCACCACCCTGATCCCCTTCCACAAGAAGATCCTCGCCACCGAGCAGTGGGCGAAGGGGGAGACCTGCCGCGACCTGATGGAAGACAAGGAGTGGCTGAAAACGACCGCTCCCGAGGACGCCAGTCCGCCCGAGCCCAGCGAGGACGGCGGCGAGGTCGTGACCCGCGACTACAAGGTCGAGGTCTCCGGCAAGCTCTTCGAGGTCAAGGTGATCGGCGAGGCCCCCGCGGGCGGCGCCGCCGCTGCGCCCGCCGCGGGCGGTAAAAAACCGCCGAAACGCGAGCGCAAAGGCGGTGGCGGCCCCAGCGCCTCCAGCGAGGCCCTGCCCTCGCCCCTCCAGGGGACGATCCTCAAAGTCGCCGTCGAGCAGGGCGCCGAGGTCTCAGAGGGCGACCTGATCTGCGTGATCGAGGCGATGAAGATGGAGAACGAGATCACCGCCCACCGCAGCGGCAAAGTCGAAGAACTGCCGATCTCAGAGGGCGCCGCGGTAGGCAGCGGCGACACCCTCGCCGTCATCAAGTAGGGCGCCTTTTGCCCGCTAGGCGGGCATAAAGAACACCACTACGGGATCGGCACCGGCGTCGCCGCTAAGCGTGTCGTTTGTGATGCCGTTTTTCTTCGCGTTCTTGTTCTTTGCGGCGTTCTTCTTCGCGCCGTTCCTTGCTCACCTTCTGCTGCGCCGTGCGGGTGAGCGGGAAGGGCGGGGCCGATTCGCGACAGGTGTGGCCGACGCAGGTCTCGAGGCGCACCAGCTGCGCGTGCAGGTAGGCGCGGATCGGGAAGAAGTTCGGGACCTTGACGATGTTGTTGAGCTCGTTCGGGTCCTTGGTGATGTCGTAGAGCTCTTTCTCGCCGTTCGGCCACTCGATGTACTTATAGGGGCCGAGGCGGATTCCCTCGTAGTCCTTGGGCGGAGCGACGATCGAAGCGGTCGCGCCCCGGGAGGCGCGGGCGCTTGCCCGCGCGGCCGGGCCGGGGGTGTAGGCGGGGGCAGCTTGCTCGCCGCCGTTCGCGTTGACGTCGTTGGTCTCGACGAAGGACTCGAAGAGGAAGGGCCGCCGCGTGCGCAGGTCGGGATCGCGGAAGAAGGGCACCAGCGAGGTGCCGTCGACGCTTTTGTCCGGTTTGACGTTGGCCAGTTCGAGGATCGTCGGGGCGATGTCGGTGTTGCCGGCGATCTGGCCGGTGGCAACGCCCTTTTTGATCCCCGGGCCGCGGATCAGCAACGGCAGGTGGGTGGCCGGCTCGTAGGCGAGGAACTTGCCGCCGGTGAGCCGGTGCTCGCCGTAGAAGAAGCCGTTGTCGGAGGTGAAGATGACGTAGGTGTTGCTGAGCCGGTGCTGGGCCCCCAGGGTGTCGAGGACCACTTTGACGCCGTCGTCGATCGCCCGCAGCGAGGCCAGCGCCTTCTGGTAGTAGACGCGGTAGGCGTGGATGTCGTTCAGCGACAGGTACGGGGCTTCGCGGATGAAGCGCGGCTT
>Ga0307306_10000239_pt1 | contig 12471 bp, 9 predicted proteins | sample ER_DNA_193_FD_194507 | JGI IMG/M metagenome (GOLD analysis project Ga0307306, IMG submission 194507) | Bulk soil microbial communities from the East River watershed near Crested Butte, Colorado, United States - ER_DNA_193 | ecosystem: Environmental > Terrestrial > Soil > Floodplain | place: USA...
GAATGGGTCGTCATCCGCGGGGTAGGCCAGACCGAGGTCGGCCGGAACATGCTCTCGCACCCACCGCCGGTCGGCCCGCACCCAGGACCGCGGCGTGTGGATGTGGAACGTGTACGCGGGTCGCTCGGCCTCGGCGAGCTGGCGGAGCGCGGCCATCGTGACCCGGTGGGTCTGGATGTGGTCCGGGTGCTCGTAGCCCCCGGTCGAGTCGTAGGTAACGACGGCGTCGGGGCGCCGCGCCCGGATTTGGTCCGCGACCGCCGCACCGGCCTCCTCGACGTCCGCCCGGGAGAAGGCCCGCGGGTGGTGCGCCGACGGCATTCCGGCCATACCGCTGTCGCGGTAGCGCGACAGCCGGCCGGCCGCCTCGTCGGCGCCGAGCACCGCGTGGTGGACACCGAGCCGGCGCATCGCCTCGCGGATCTCCCCCAGCCGAAAGGGACCGAGCGGGTCGCCGTCGGCGCCCTGGAGGTGCGCCAGCTCGGGGACGACGACCTCGCCCTCCTCACCCAGGGTGCAGGTGAGGACGTGCACCTCGTCGCCGAGGGCGACGTGGTGCGCCATGGTGATGCCGCAGGTCAGGGTCTCGTCGTCCGGGTGAGCGTGGACGAACAGCAGTCGGCTCACGATGCGCAGTCAGCACCAGTCGGGATCCCCGCGAAGTATCGGAGCGAAGCGGAGAACGTCGTGGGGTGAATCAAACGACCTGCCGCTCCTCGGGGAAGTGGCACGCCACCCGGTGGCCTGGGGCCCTCTCCACCGGCAGCGGCACCTCGTCCGCGCACTTCTGCTGAGCCTTCGGGCACCGCGTCCGGAAGACGCAGCCGCTCGGCGGGTTTTGCGGGGACGGCAGGTCGCCCTTGAGGAGGATGCGGTCCTTCATCGCCTCCTTGTTGGGGTCCGGCGTCGGGACCGCGGAGAGGAGGGCGTGGGTGTAGGGGTGCAGCGGGTGCTCGTAGAGCGTGTCGCGCGGAGCCTCCTCCATGACCTTGCCGAGGTACATGACCACGACGCGGTCGGAGATGTGCCGGACCACGGACAGGTCGTGGGCGATGAAGACGTAGGCGAGGTTCTGCTCGTTCTGGATGTCCTCGAGCAGATTGATGACCTGGGCCTGGATCGACACGTCGAGCGCGGAGACCGGCTCGTCGCACACGACGAGCTGGGGACGCAGGGCGATGGCTCGGGCCACGCCGATGCGCTGACGCTGGCCGCCCGAGAACTCGTGCGGGTACCGGTTGTAGTGCTCGGGGTTGAGGCCGACACGCTCCATGAGATTCTGGACCGTCTTCTGCGTCCCACCTTCAGGCTTGATGCCCTGAATGTTGAACGGCGCCGCGATGATCGACCCGATCGTCTGGCGTGGGTTCAGCGAGCCGTAGGGGTCCTGGAAGACCATCTGCATCTGACGGCGGAGCTTGCGCAGGTCGTTGCCGCTGATGTTCGTGATGTCGTTACCGGCGAACTCGATCGTGCCGCCGGTCGGCTCGAGCAGCCGCAGCAAGGTGCGGCCGGCGGTCGACTTGCCGCAGCCGGACTCGCCCACGAGGCCGACGGTCTCGCCCGGCCACAGGCTGAGGTCGATCCCGTCGACGGCCTTGACCGGGGCGTCCGCGTGGCGGATCAGAGTCTGGCGGAACTGCGGGAAGTACTTCTGCAGCCCGGTGATCTTCAGCAGCGGCGGGCCGGTGAACGCCGAGCTCTCGACGATTCGGCCGGTGTCGGCGTCGCGGACGATGACGACGTCGGCGGCGTCGACGGGGGCGGTCCCCTCGCTGTCCGCCGGTGTCGTCGCCTCGGTGAACTCCTCGGTCGTCGTGTCCGCGGGGAGGCTGTTCGGAGCGTCGTCCGCGACCTCCTGCGAGACGCGGGCAGCCTCGAGCTCAGCGCTGGGGGCCACGCGCTCGCCGGGGTGCTCCGCGAGCCGGGCGCGTTCCTCGGCCGCCTGTTCCGGCGTCAGCTCGTTGTCATCGGCACCCTCGGGCGTCGGGCGGGGGACGAAGCGGCTGTCCTTCTCCGCCTGCTCCGTGTCGTCCCACGGGCCGGGCGTCGAGCCGATAGTATTCGCCGCGGTCCGGTCCTCGCGCATCTCCGGGTTGTCGCGCTCGTCGTCGTAACTGCTCATGGGGTCCTCCTCAGAGCCGCGGCTTGACGTCGGACTCGTACAGCTCACGTCGTCGCGGAGGCGGGATGTGGCACCGCACGAGGTGCCCGCCACCGGCGTCGAGAAGTTCGGGGACCACGGCCCGGCAGTCGTCGTCGGGTACCTCGGATCGGTACCCGCAGCGCGGATGGAAGGCGCACCCGGACGGCACGTTGATGAGCGACGGAGGGTTGCCCGGCACCGGGTCGAGGCGCTCCTTGCGGACCCGGTCGAGCCGCGGCATCGAGGTCAGCAGACCCCACGCATACGGCATCTCCGGCGTGTAGAAGACCTGGTCGACCGTTCCGTGCTCGACCGCCTTGCCGCCGTACATGACGAGGATCTCGTCGGCCATCTCCGCGACGACGCCGAGGTCGTGGGTGATCATGATGATGGCGGAGCCGAACTCCTGTTGCAGGTCGCGCATGAGATCGAGGATCTGGGCCTGAACGGTCACATCGAGGGCGGTGGTCGGCTCGTCGGCAATGAGCAGCGATGGGTCGTTGGACAGGGCCATCGCAATCATCGCGCGCTGCCGCATACCACCCGAGAACTCGTGGGGGTACTGGTCGACCCGCTTCTTGGGGTTCGGGATGCCCACGCGCTCGAGCATGTCGATGGTGCGGTTCTTCGCGGCCGTCTTCGACATGTCGGGATGGTGCACCCGAATGCCTTCGACGATCTGGTTGCCGATCGTGTAGTACGGGTGCAGGGCCGACAGCGGATCCTGGAAGATCATCGCCATCTTGTTGCCGCGCAGGGTGCGCAGCCGCTCATTGTTGACCGTCATGAGGTCTTCGCCGTCGAGGAAGATCGATCCCGACGTCTTGGCGCGGGTGCGGCGGTGTAGTCCGAGGATGGCTTGGCTGGTCACCGACTTGCCCGACCCGGACTCGCCGACGATCCCGATCGTCTGCCCCCGGTCGAGCGTGAAGCTCAACCCGTCGACCGCCTTGACCAGGCCGTCGTCGGTCGGGAAGTGGACCTTGAGGTCCCGCAGCTCGAGGTATCCGGCGGCCGAGGTGGTGGGGCCCGATGCGGGCGCCTGGGCCGGTGTGGTCGCGTCGCGCAGTGCCATGGGTTTGCTCTCCTTCGACCCTGGGTGTCGGCCGGCGGCTAGATGCAGCGTATGCGTTCCGTCAGGTCAGTCGTACCCGTGGGTCGATCACACCGTAGAGCACGTCGACCACCAGGTTGGCCATGACGATGAAGAACGAGGCCACGACGACCACCGCGACGATGATCGGCAGGTCGGCGACGTTGATCGCCTGGATGGAGGTCCACCCCAGGCCCGTGAAGTTGAAGACCTGCTCGGTGACGATGGCACCTCCCAGAAGGCCGCCGAGGTCAAGGCCGGCCGCGGTGACGATGGGGGTCAGAGCGGCACGCAGTCCGTGCCGTCGGATGACCGTGGTCTCCTTGACGCCCTTGGCGCGGGCGGTGCGGATGTAGTCCTCGGACATCGTCTCGAGCATGTACGCGCGGGTCAGCCGCACGTAGCTGGCCCCGAAGACCGCCGCGAGGGCAAGTGACGGCAGGAAGATCCCCTGTGCCCAGAGCAGTGGGTTGTCCGTGAACGACGTGTACTGCGGCAGTGGCCAGAGCTGCCACTTGATGGACACGAAGGTCAGGAGCAGAACACCGATGAAGAAGCTCGGCACCGAGTACCCGATGAGCGACAGACCGACGAGCAGACGGTCCGGCCAGCGACCTCGGTTGAGGGCGGCGATGATGCCGAAGAGGACACCGGTGATGATCCAGATGACGAAGGCGCCCATGGCGATGGACGCGGTGATCGGCAGCGCCTCCTTGACGATGTCGGTCACGCACTTGGTCTTGACCGTGGAGTAGCCGAGTGACGGTGCGTCGCAGTGCGTCACCAGCTGCGGGTTGTTCGCCTTGATCTGCGGGTCGTCCGGGTAGTCGCGCCCGACGACGAGGCCCTTCAAGAACTTGACGTACTGCACCGGAACCGGGTCGTTGTAGCCGAGCTTTATCCGGTTGCCCTCGATGACGGCCGGGGTGCAGCTCTTGCCGCACGTGAGCGACGCGGGATCGATGGGCGAGGCGAAGAAGATAAGGAACGTCGTCGCACTGATGACGAAGAGCATGATCACGACGGAGATGAGCCGCCGAACGACATAGAAGAACATGGCGCGGACCCGGTAGGGCCACTCACCTGCCTCTCAGTGAACGTTCCGTTCGCCGTTGTGCCGGGGGAAGACCAGTCTCCCGCCCGGCACGGCGTCTTGTCAGCGGTCTCGTGCCGCGAATCCGTCCGGATGGGCGGGAGCCCACCCGGACGGACGACGTCACTTGACGGCGACAGTGGCGAGGTCGATGTACCCGCCGTACTGGTCGTTCACCGCGGCGCCCTTGACCTGCGAGCCCTGGACGAAGGTGAACTTCTGGCTGACGAGCGGGACGACCCCGCCGTCCTTGTTGAGCAGCTGGTCCGCCTCCCCCCAGGCCTTCTCACGGGCGTCCGTGTCAGGGATCTGGTAGGCGGCGTCGATCTGCTTGTTCAGGGCGTCGCTGTTGTACCAGCCGTAGTCCTGGTTGGAGCTGTTGGCGGTCAGGTTGATCCGGCCGTCGAACAGCGGGGGGATGACCGTCGAACCGGACGGCCAGTCAGCACCCCAGCCCGCCCAGAACACGTCGCGGTTCTTGAACGAGACGTTGGAGATCTGCCGGTAGTAGCCGGTGCTCTGGACGCCCTCGAGGGTCACGTTGAAGCCGCCCTGGTCCCAGGTCTGCTTGAGCGCCGCCATGGCGGCGTCACGCGTCGCGGTCTTCCGGTACGCCACGGTGATGTTGATCGGCACCGTCTTGCCGGCGTCCTGCAGTACCTTCTTGGCGGCGTTCGGGTCGCCCGAGGTGGGCGCGCCGAACGGGTTGAAGTCCTTGCTGAAGCACTTCAGCACCGGGTTGCACATCACATACGCGGGGGCCATGACCTGCGGCCCGCCGTAGGCCGTGACGTAGGCGTCCCGGTTGGTCGTCATCGCGAAGGCCTGGCGGACCTTCGGGTCCTTCATGACCTCTGAGGTGACATTGGGCTGCATGTAGTCGATGTACGGCGCGTCCGCGTTGATCGTGCGACTCTGAGTGTTGGGGTTCGAGGCGATCTGCGGCAACACTGACGGCGGAGCCGAGGCAAACGTCATGGCCGTCTTGTCCTCGCCACCGTCGGCCAGGAGCCGCTGGTATATCTGCTCGGCCTGGAGGCCCTCGACGTCGACGATCTTGTCGGGGTAGGCCTTGCGGACCTTGTCCGTGCTCTCGTCCCAGTTGGGGTTCCGCACCCACGTGCCGCCCTTGTTCGGGTCGAATGTGCCCTCCTGCATGTACGGACCGTTGGAGAACACCTCGAACAGGGACTTGTCGCCCTTGTCCTTGTCCTTGCGGACCGGCGAGTACGCCGCGAGCGAGGCCGCCGCGTAGTTGAAGTCCGCCCACGGGGTGCCGAAGTGCAGCGTCAGGGTCTGGCCCTCACAGGTGATGGCCTTGTCGAACTCGGCGACACCCTCGGTCTTGTAGGGGCCCTTGTAGACGGCGTTGCCGTCGGCGTCCTTCGGGATGTCGAGGTACGTCAGGATGTAGGTCGGGCCGTTGGAGATCACATCGGTCGCGAAGGTGCGGGAGATCCCGTACTTGAAGTCCTCGCACTTGACCGGCTGGCCGTCCTGCCACTTGGCGTTGTCGACGAGGGTGAACTTCCACGTCTTGCCGCCATCGGACACCTGCCCGGTGTCGGTCGCCAGGTCGGGAACCAGCTTGCTGTCGCTCCCGACGGAATACTGGGTCAAGCCGCGGGCGTAGGCACGAGCGGCGAACTCGAGGTCCGCACCGACGTAGCTCTGCTGGGGGTCCAGACCGGCGTGTGGCCCGACGTTCAGAAGGTAGAGCGTGCCGCCCTTCTGGGGTGCGGCCGCAGCGCTCGTCGCGGCCCCGCCGCCGCCTCCCGAGCTACTGCACGCTGCCGCAGCGAGGGCAACGACCGCGCCAAGGGCGAGACCGGTCGCGCCCTTTCTGGTGCGCATCATGTGTTCTCCTTGTGTGCACTTTCCATCACGAACGGCGTGATGGACTTTCCCGAAGCGATTGCCACGGGCTGAACATCGCGACCTGGGTCGGCCACGATGCGGACTGAGGACGGTGGCTCTGGGGGGTCCCAGTGGTGTCACCGACATGGAGGGACATCGTCACGAGCGTCCCGACTTGGGGTCGAGGGCGTCGCGCAGGCCGTCACCGAGCAGGTTGAACGCCAGCACGACGAAGAAGACGGCGAGGCCGGGGATCAGGAAGAACGCCGGGTCCGGCAGTGCATAGTTGACCGAGGCGTTCAGCATCGAGCCCAGTGACGACGCCGGCGGGTTGAGGCCGACACCGAGGAACCCGAGAGTCGCTTCGGCGGCGATGTTCGCCGGCATGATCAGTGTTGCGAAGACGAGGATGGGCGCCCACAGGTGTGGGAGCAGCTCTTTGAAGTAGATCCGCCCGCGCTTGGCGCCGAGCGACTGAGCGGCCTCGATGAACTCGCGCTCGCGCAGCGACAGCACCTGGCCCCGGATGATGCGGGCGATCTGCGGGAAGCCGAAGAACCCCAGCACGATGATCATGAATACGATCTTGGGCGGCGCTGCGCTCGCCGGCTGGCCCATGGCGTTGGCGATCATCTGGACGAGAATGAGCTGCAGCGACAGCAGCATCAGGACCGACGGGAAGCTGAGCACGAGGTCCATGAACCGGCTGATCCACCAGTCGGTCCGGCCACGGGCGAAGCCGGCGATGATGCCGAGGATGACGCCGATGAGCAGCGAGATGAGCGTCGCGAGGATGGCGACCGTCAGCGACGTGGTCAGCCCGGTGAGGATTCGGGCAAAGATGTCACGGCCGGTGCCGGGCTCGACGCCAAGCGGATGGGACCAGCTCAGGCCCCCGCCGAAACCCGTGGGCATGGAGCCCAGTCCGGTGACCAGGTCGGGGTGGTTCAGATCCGGCTTGATGATCTCGAAGTGAGCCAGGATCGGGGCGGCGATCGCGAGCAGGATACAGAACCCCGACGCGAAGAGGGCCACCATGGTGACCTTGTCGCGGCGGAGGCGGCCCCAGACGATCTGCCACGGGGTACGGCCTTTGATCGCGACGGCGCCGTCGATGGCGGCGGTCTCGGCCGCCTCGAGGACCGCGCCGGTGTCTTCTTGACCCGTGCCCGCGGAAATCGTCATCCGTCGTCCTCACTGATGGGAGCTAGGCATCGGCAAGGCGGTCCCGCAGCCACCTCCGAACGTCGAAACCATAGTCCAGCGGCGTCCACGTACTGAAACGCGGACGCAATACGTCGCCGGATCGTGACCGAACCATGCCGTGGCTGAGACGTTCCTATGCGGAACACCGCAAGCCGACCGACGGGCCTATGCGACATCAGGGTCAGGGGTGCACGGTGATGCCGGCGAGGTCGGGGAGGCCGCCGAGGAGCACGTTGTCCTGGTATGCCTCCACCCCGGTTCCTCGCAGCAACACCCGCTGACGCTCCGCGAGCGGCACGACGTCCCCGGCAGCGGTGAGCGTCGCGTCGAGCTCCCCCCAGGCGCGGTTGCGCGCCGGGAGGTCATTGGTCGCCGCCGCCGCCGACGCCGCGGCGGAGAGCCCCGGGTCAGCGAGCCGCTGGACCAGCGCCGGCAACACCGCCCCGCCTCCGGGGTATGCCGCATACACCTGGCTCAGCTCGACGTCGACGGCCCCGGATCCCGAGGCCTCCGGAACGAGGGTCACCGCGAAGCCGGCTCGGTCCCAGGACGGCAGCAGCGCGTTCATCGCCCGTGTCGCGGCCTCCGACGGCGCATACCCGAGGCGCAGCCGTACCGGGGTGCCCACCCTGGCGCCGGCCAGGACGGCCCTGGCCGCCGCCGGGTTGCCTGTCGGTGGCGACTCGACCGGGTCGGCGGCCCGCCGGCCGGGAAGGACGCGGCTCAGCACCGAGGTGGTCGGCGTCATCGGCGAACCGTCCGCCACCGTGTAGCGCTGGCGATCCGTGGCCATCGCGAAGGCCCGTCGCACCGAGGGGTCGGCCATCGCGGGAGCCGAGACGTTCGGCAGCAGCACGTCGACGACGCCGCTGTCCGGCCGCGTCACGCGTCGGGCGGCGTCGGGCGTCTGCAGCTGGCCGTCCATGGCGACGGGCGCGTCGGACGGGGTGATCGCCGTGAGGTCGTCGGCCCGGCTGTCCAATAGCCGCTGGGCGACGGTCGTGGTGGACAGCCCCTCCTCGACCTCGATGACGTCGGGCCAGGCGCTGCGGACCGGGTCGTCGCGGGCGATCCACTTGCGGTTCCGAACGAAGCGGCCGCCCTCCCCCGGCTTCCAGACGCCCTCGAGCATGTAGGGCCCGGAGGCGAATACGGACAGCGGGTCGCGGTTCGTGCGGTCGGTGTCCTGGTCCTGGCGAGCGGGGGCGAACTCGGGAAGCGAGACGACCTGGTCGAAGTCGAACCGTGGAGCCTTGAGGTGGAAGGTGATCTCCTGGCCGTCGCAGGTGACGGCCCGGTCGTAGAAGGCCTGGCCGAGGCCGGAGTACGGGCCCTGGTATGCGGAGACCGTGCGTCCCTGCGCGTCGGTCGTCGACGGGATGGCGAGCAGATCGCGCGCGTAGTGCGTTCCGCCGGTGATGCGGTCGGTGGCGAAGCTGCGGCTCACGCCGTACTTGACGTCGGCACAGCTGACGAATCGGCCGTCCTGCCACGGTGCGTCACTGACGATCGAGAAGATCCAGGTCCGGCCGCCGTCCTGGGCGACGCCGGTCGTGGTCGAGAGATCCCCGACGAGACCCGCGAGGAATCCCGTCCCGGCGGAGGCCTGGCTGGTCAGGGTGCGCACGAACGTCCGCACGGCGAAGGCCGACTCGGCCTGCGTGCCGATGCGCTGCGGGTCCCAGGCCTGGACCCGCCGATCAAGGAGCACGTGGAGCGTCCCGCCCCGCTGGGTCGGGATGCCCGTGGCGTCCGCCTGTTTGGTGGTGCAGGCACTCAGGATCGAAACGAGTGACGCGCAGCCCACCGCGAGGGCGGCCGCGAACACTCGACGCGCTGTCGGTGCCGTCACGCTGCTGTCATCCCTTCGCGGCGGCCTCGGACTTGGCGGCCGAGCGCGCCCGGGCGGCGGAGCGTGCCCGTTCGGTCTGGTCCAGCACCACCTTGCGTAGCCGCACCGCGTCCGGCGTCACCTCAACACACTCGTCTTCCCGGCAGAACTCCAAGGACTGCTCGAGGCTGAGCAGCCGCGGCGGCGCGAGGCGCTCCAGCACCTCGGCGGTCGAGGAGCGCACGTTGGTCAGCTTCTTCTCCTTGGTGATGTTGACATCCATGTCTTCGGCGCGCGAGTTCTCGCCGACGATCATGCCCTCGTAGACCTCGGTGCCGGGCGGGATGAACAGGGTGCCGCGCTCCTGGAGGGTGAACATGGCGTAGGTGGTGGCCGGCCCGAACCGGTCGGCCACGAGCGAGCCGGTCACGCGGGTGCGCAGCTCGCCGAACCACGGCTCGTAGTCCTCGAACACGTGGTGCATGATCCCGGTCCCCCGGGTGTCGGTGAGGAACTCGGTGCGGAACCCGATCAGCCCGCGCGACGGCACGAGGAACTCCATCCGGATCCAGCCCGTGCCGTGGTTGGTCATGTGCTCCATCCGAGCCTTGCGCACGGCGAGAAGCTGGGTGATGGCACCGAGATACTCCTCGGGGGCGTCGATGGTCAATCGCTCCACCGGTTCGTGGACCGCGCCGTCGACCTCGCGGATCACCACCTGCGGCTTGCCCACGGTCAGCTCGTAGCCCTCCCGTCGCATCTGCTCGACCAGGATCGCCAGCGCCAGCTCGCCCCGGCCCTGGACCTCCCACGCGTCGGGCCGCTCGGTCGGCAGGATCCGCATCGAGACGTTGCCGACCAGCTCGCGGTCGAGCCGGTCCTTGACCAGCCGGGCGGTGACTTTGGCGCCACGAATCCGGCCGGCCATCGGCGAGGTGTTGGTGCCGATGGTCATGGAGATCGCCGGCTCGTCGACGGTGATGAGCGGCAGCGGACGCGGGTCGTCCGGGTCCGTCAGGGTCTCGCCGATGGTGATCTCGGGGATGCCGGCGACCGCGATGATGTCGCCTGGCCCGGCGCTCTCGGCCGGCTTGCGCTCCAGGGCCGCGGTCATGAGCAGCTCGGTGATCTTGACCCGCTGCCGAGATCCCTCGTGACGGCACCACATGACCTGCTGCCCCTTGGCGACGGTCCCGTTGTAGACCCGCAGCAGGGCGAGGCGGCCGAGGAAGTTCGAGGAGTCGAGGTTCGTCACGTGGGCCTGGAGCGGTGCCGCGTCGTCGTACACCGGCGCGGGGATCGTGTCGATGATCGTCGCGAAGAGGGCCTCGAGGTCGGGGCCGTCGGGTAGCTCGCCGTTGTCTGGCGCGGAGAGGGACGCGCGGCCCGCCTTCGCCGACGCATAGACGACCGGGAAGTCGAGGAGCTCGGCGCCATCCTCGTCGTCCTCGAGGAGGTCGAGGAACAGCTCAGAAGTCTCGTCGACGACCTCGGAGATCCGCGAGTCGGGGCGGTCGACCTTGTTGACGCAGAGGATGACCGGCAGCCGCGCGGCCAGCGCCTTGCGCAGGACGAACCGGGTCTGCGGCAGCGGTCCCTCGGACGCGTCGACGAGGAGGACCACGCCGTCGACCATGGACAGGCCGCGCTCCACCTCGCCGCCGAAGTCGGCGTGACCCGGGGTGTCGATGATGTTGATCGTGACGCCGTCGGCGAGACCGGCGTCGGCGGCCGCCTTGCCGCGATAGTGAACCGCGGTGTTCTTGGCGAGGATGGTGATGCCCTTCTCGCGCTCGAGGTCACCGGAGTCCATCGCCCGTTCCTCGACGTGCTGGTGCTCCCCGAACGCACCCGACTGCCACAGCATCTTGTCGACCAGCGTGGTCTTGCCGTGGTCGACGTGCGCGACGATGGCGACGTTCCTGATGTCGTCGCGGGTGCGTGGAGCCATTGGACGATTCTCTCAGGGGTTCGCGGTGCCCCTGACCATGAGCTGCTCCAGGGCCGCGACGATGGGCAGATCGGCCGGAAGCCAGCCCACCGCATACAGGTTCGTGCTTGGGAGCCACTGCAGCGCGTCGTGGTCCTCGATCGGCAGCGGTTCGCCGTCGAGAACGACGGCGAGCCACACGTGCATCCGGTACCGGTCCCCCAGCGGCCACAGACCGCCCTGGTGCGGCGACGCCAGGCGGTCGCCGACGCGGATCGTCACGCCGAGCTCCTCGCGAATCTCCCTGTGCAGCGCGGCGGTCGGCGTCTCCCCGGGATCCACCTTGCCGCCGGCGAATTCCCAGCCCCCGGCCAGCACGGGCGGCTCCGTGCGCCGCGCGGCGAGCAGCCGGGTGGGACGGTCGAGGTCGTCGACGATGGCCGCCGCCACGACCTCGAGCCGGTCCACGCCGACACGGTATGCCGTGCGGGTTTGGAAAGCCTGCCCTTGCATGACAACCGCTTTCGGGCGGGGAAGCATGGCTCGCATGAACCGGCACGACGACGAGGCCAGGGCCGCGGCCGTGGCCGCGCACCACGAGCCCCACGGCGATGTGGGCGGACGGCTCAACTGGCTGCGGGCCGGAGTCCTGGGCGCCAACGACGGCATCGTCTCGACGGCCGGCGTCATCGTCGGCGTGGCCGGCGCCACTGCCGAGCGCGGGGCCATCCTCGTGGCGGGCATCGCCGCCCTCGTCGCCGGCGCGCTAAGCATGGGCGTGGGTGAGTACGTCTCGGTGAGCACGCAGCGGGACACCGAGGCGGCCCTTCTGGATCGCGAGCGCCGCGAGCTCGCCGAGGAACCGGAGATGGAACTGGCCGAGCTGGCGGGGTTCTACCGGGAGAAGGGCCTCGACCCCGACCTCGCCCACGAAGTGGCCGTGCAGCTCACCGCCCACGACGCGCTGGCCGCTCACGCCGAGGTGGAGCTGCAGCTCGACCCGGAGAGCCTGACCAGCCCGTGGCATGCCGCGTTCGCGTCGATGGGCGCCTTCACCGTCGGCGCCCTGCTGCCGTTGCTCGCAGCCCTGTTCAGCTCGCCCGCGTCGCACGTGCCGGTGATCGTCCTCTCCGTCGTTCTGGCGCTGGCACTCACCGGCTGGCTGAGTGCTCGGCTCGGAGGGATGACGCCGGGGCGGCAGATCGCCCGCAACGTCGGCGGCGGCCTCCTCGCGATGATCGTGACGTATGCGATCGGCACGCTGGTCGGGACCCAGCTCTGAGGTCAGCCCGCCAGAGTCGCGACGAGGACGGCC
>Ga0307306_10000246_pt1 | contig 12359 bp, 15 predicted proteins | sample ER_DNA_193_FD_194507 | JGI IMG/M metagenome (GOLD analysis project Ga0307306, IMG submission 194507) | Bulk soil microbial communities from the East River watershed near Crested Butte, Colorado, United States - ER_DNA_193 | ecosystem: Environmental > Terrestrial > Soil > Floodplain | place...
CGATGGGCGGCATCCTTCTTCGAGCACGCTCGGCTTCGCATTTGGCGAGGCGAGCCTTCGCCGGGTTGCGATATTGGTGGTGCACTCTGCGCCGCTGGCCGAGCTGGCGGATGGAGAGCAGGACACCGGACTCAATTTGGCTGAAATTCTGGCTGGCTGGAAGGCCGACTATCCCGACATCGAGGTGGACACCCAAATGCTGGCCGGTGCACCCCGTGACACCGTTGCCTCGGCGTCAGCGAATGCGCAACTGCTCGTCGTCGGCAGCCCGTACCGCGGCCGGGAATGGACGCGCTGGATCCGCTCAGTAGCCCGCGCAGTAATTGATCACGCCACGTATCCCGTCGCCGTGATACCGCAGCAGCACCCGCGATCCGCGACGCCGGACTAGGGCTTGGTGTGTCGCCGACTGGCGACGGCAAACAGGCGCTCGGACGCGGCTCTGGACCCAAATCAGACTTGGGGTTTGGCTTCAGCATCACAAGAAAAGTCGTCGTTAGGCCTCAACACTCGGCGCATTACCGTCGTGGCGTGCCGCGTACCACTGCTGGTACGCGCTCACCGCTGTAGGAAGCGTCATGAACACCCGGTCCTCACCGATCCGGTCGATGAAGCCTGTTGGCTCCAGGACCACCCGTAGGTCGGACTTCACTCGCGCCAGCGCGAAAACGATCCCGCGCTCTGCCAGCGTCCGGCGGACCTCCTCAAGGGCGTCGACTGCTGTCAGGTCAACCTCGACGTTGGCCTCGGCATTCAGCAGGAACCACTCGACGGGCGGATCCGCAGCGTCGACCGAGGCCAACGCGCGGTGCTTGAAGTCTTCGGCGTTGGCGAAGAAAAGCGGCGCGTCGTAGCGATAGACCAGCAGGCCGGGCACTTGGCGGCCGGCGGCGTAGTCGTCGATGTCGTGCATGCCGGCCAGCCCCGGAACGTAGCCCAAGATGCCGTCGTGTGGTCGAGCGATGCGTTCCAGCAGCTCAAGAATCGACAGTGCTACGGCCACCGCTATGCCATACAGCACGTCGAAGATCAACACGCCGGCTGTGGTGGCCAACGCCAGGAGCAGTTCGCTGCGCCGGAACCGGGCGATCCGACGGAGCTCGGGGAAATCGATCAACCTGATTGCGGCGAACACCACAAGGGCACCTAGGGCGGCCAGTGGAAAGGTGGAGAGGGCCGGACCCAGAAACAACATGGTGAGCAGCACAATTACGGCGGTGACGAGGGAGTACAGCTGGGTGCGGCTGCCCACCGCGTCCCCGATCACCGTACGGCTGCCGCTGCTGCTGACCGGGAAGCCGGAGAACAAGCCGGCACCTAGGTTGGCCGCACCCAGCGCCAGGAACTCCTGGCGGGCGTCGATCACCTCCCGCCGACGGGTCGCGAATGCACGCGCCGTCACAACGTTGTCCGTGTAGGCGACGATGGTCACACCGAGCGCTGCCGGTACCAAAGTGCTCAAGTCGATGGTGGAAAAGTCCGGAATTGAGGCTGGCGGCAGCCCGCGCGGGACAGTGCCGACGGTCTTGACCCCCATCTGGTTCAGATCGAACACGGCGACCGCGACAGCGGCCAAAACCATCGCCATCAGCGGACCGGGCCATCGCGGCAGAAACCGCTGAAACGCCACGAGCAATGCGAAAGTCGCCACGGCAACAAGCAGCGTCGGCAAATGAACTTGACCCAGATGGGCAACGAAGAACCGCAGTTCGGAGAGGACAGAATTCCCTTCCATGGAAATACCGGTCACCTTGCCGAGCTGAGTGACGATCATCAGCCCCGCTATGCCGGCCATGTAACCGATCAGCACCGGATGGGAAAGCAGGTTGGCCAAAAAACCAAGCCTCGCCACCCAGCAGATCAAGCAGATCGCGCCCACCGCAAGCGCTAGCGCCGCCGCGGTGTTTGCATAGTTCTGCCGATCACCGGCAACCAGCACGATGACCGCCGCCGCAGTCATCAGCGCGGTGCTCGACTCTGGACCGACGGACAGCTGGCGGGACGAACCGAGGAAGGCATAGGCAATCAGCGGCGCAACCGCCGCCCACAATCCAGCGATCGCAGGCAATCCGGCCACCTCCGCGTAGGCCATCACCTGCGGAACCAGATAGGCCGCCACCGTCACTCCAGCGAGCAAGTCTCCGCGCAGCCAGCCTCGCTGATACCCACGAAGAACCGACACCACCCCCGGCAAGTAACGCCGTGTCCGCGATGCCGGGCTTTTTGCTGGTGCCTGCTTCGACACACGACGACCGTATCGGGCACCAGCAGGTGATGAGGGCCTGCCCTCGCTTGAGCTTGGCGCGGATCACAGCTCTCCGCGCAGATGCCGCTGACGATGATTTCGATCGTGCATGATCTCAACCGCTATGGCTTCGCTGGCGTTGATCGCCGGAACGATGCGACCGACTTAGGTCGTCGTAGCGCTCAAGGATGAGTCCGCGCCTGGGCGGCTGCATGATTCTGATCATCTTTTTGGGCGCCGCGGTCACGTGCGACTGGAACCGCGACCATCGGGCACCGCGCATCCAGGTGGGCCGGCGCTGCTTCCGCTGGTTCAGGCATGCGACCACTTCGGATGACTTCCTCCCGATGCTCGGTGGCTATCGGAGCGGTTGCGATTAGTACAGTCGGGGGATGGCAACTCGGGTGGCTGCATGGGTGGCGGCTGCCCTTTTCTTCGTCGTTGCTGCCTTCCAGGCGGCGCTTGTCTTCGGTGCCCCCTGGGGCGAGTACACGCAAGGCGGCGGGACGAGCGGTGCACTCGCCGCCTCAGGACGGGTCCTTGCGGCAATATCATGCGTCCTGTTAATCGTGATGGCTGGCGCCATCCTCGCGAGAGCCAGAGAAGGTCCGCTGCGACGACTCCCCGCGCGAGTTGTGACGGTGCTGGCCTGGGTGGCAATGGTCTATGCCGTGGTCGCCGTCGTCCTCAACATCATGACGAGGTGCACGGCCGAGCGGGCCCTCTGGGCGCCCGTATCGATCGTGCTGTTGCTCTTGGTCGTCATTGTCATGGTGACCACCCGCCGCACCTCGTAGGCCGCGGACAGATCTGGGCTCAGCGGCCTTCCATTCCAACGCGTTCATCACGGCTGAGCACTCGGCATGGCGGGCGGCGTACCACTGCTGGTACGCGACCGCAGCGTCAACCGAGGCCAGCGCGCGGCGCTTGAAGTCAGCGGCATCGGCGAAGCCACCGGCCTGAACAAGTCAGCCTCTTTGAGGCCCAAAGACCCCTGCCAGTATTTCATTTGCCTCTGCCGACAACCAGCTCGCAAGCGAAGGCTGAGGAGTATGACCGCGGCTGCTCAGATGCCTGCCAGCACGTGGATTCGCCGACACGGGTTGATCTTCTATTTCGCCTTGACCTACGCCATTTCTTGGCCGCTGTGGTTGATGTCACGACTCACCGGTGGGATTCTCGCCACCATCCTGCTTGTGGTCGGAGGCTTCGGGCCGTTGCTCGCAGCGGTGATCACCATTCGCTACTTGGGCGGCTCTCTACCCGATTGGCTGCATGCCATCGTTCGCTGGCGCGTACCGGTTCGCTTCTATGTGTACGCACTTGGTCTACCGGTGCTGATCATGGCAGTCATGAATGCGGTGCTGGCCGCGCTGGGCCAGGAGCCGGAGATCTCGTTGGTTCCTGAACGGATTCCTGGCTATCTGCAAATGTTCTTCCTCACCGCCGTGATCTTCGGTGGGCAGGAGGAGCCGGGCTGGCGCGGCTTTGCCTTACCACGGTTGGAAGAGCGGCACGTTCCGCTGGTGGCGACACTGATCTTGGGCCTTGGTTGGGGTGTGTGGCATATCCCGCTGTACGGTCCGGCCGGGTTCGTCGTGCCTTTGGTACTCGCCTTCTTCTACAGCTGGCTCTACAACAGAACCCAAAGTGTCTTGTTGTGCATCCTGTTGCATGCGAGCTTCACCGCTGCCCAAGATCATCTGCTGCTGTCCGCTGACTCGCGGATAGTCGATTTCGCGTTGCTTGGCCCTATGTCGTCGGAGCCGGTGTCCTCATCGCTATCACCCGCGGTCGGCTCGGCATTCCCAGGGCCAAGGAAGCGCACGCGGCTGAAAATGAGGAGATTGTGCAATGACGACAACACTTGACCTTCAGGTCTCGCCGAGACTCAAGCGTCCAGCCTGTCGCCACCAAGACCAAACCACGGGAGAGGCGGTCCGGATAGTCAATCTCCAGGTGGGCCGGATAGTCCGGAACGTCCTTCAGCGTGAAGGGCGGACAGCGCCAGCACCCGCCGAAGCGTCCGCGCATAGTTCTCGGCCATCACGGGGCCCGTCCCACTCATAGACGCCGCGATAGACACCGTTGGGAGTCGTGCGCCATCCACAGCTTCTACCCGAACCCGCATCGAAGCCGCCTTCCGTCGTGAGCCTTCTGGAGCACGCAATGGGACGTACGACTCTATTCTGCCGACAGGCGGGCGACATGGTTGTCTGCATGGCGTACCTCGAACGACAACCCAGCCGCCTGGTTCTGTGGGGTCGCAGTCTTGACCGCCGTGACGGCTGTCATCTCCTTGGCCATGGCGATCACAACGCTGCCGCACTCGGGGCCGTACTGCCGGAGCGACTGCGTCGGCTACCCGTACACGGACGCCGCGGCATTCGTTCCGAGGGACTACCTGTGGATGTATCCCGCGTTGGTGCTCACACTGCTGGCCGTAGTCCTGATGGAAAGCATTCACCATCAGCTGGCACTAAGCCGAGGTTTGCTGAGCCGGATCGCTGTTGCGTTCACGACCATGGGCGCAGCGATTCTCCTCGTGGACTATGCGAGTCAGCTCACCTTCCTCCAGCCGGCATTGCTGCTCGGTGAGACCGAGGGTCTGTCACCGGGGTCCCAGTACAACCCGCACGGAATATTCATCGCCTTCGAGAACGTCGGGTATGGGCTGCTCAGCTTTGCCTTCCTCTTTGTCGGCGCTGCGATGGTGGGTACGCCCTGGAAGCTCTGGTCCGCGGCCGGTTGGGTCTTCGTCTGTGGCGGCGCGCTGGTGCTGGCCGCGCTGGTGCTCTACTCGACCGTTTATCGGTTACGTCTGGAGTACCGGTTCGAAGTGGCCGCAATAGGCGTTACCTGGCTGGTGCTGATTGCCGCGCCCGTGCTATTGAGCATCGCCCTCGTACGGACTCGACCGGTTGACGACGACCAAGCCGCCCGTCCTGGGATGTGACGATCGTGATCTCGTGGAGCGCGGAGGATCAGATATCGGGATTCGTGATGAATGACGTCGATCTGGGGACTTTCGACCCTGCGTCGGGAAGATCGAGAACAGCACATTGGAAAGGAAGTCGAGTACGGAAAGGTGGACCGCTATGACCAAGATCCTGATTAGCTACGGGACGACGGAAGGACAGACAGCCAGGATTACTGAATACATTGCAGACGTAATGAGGAGTCAGGGTCACGCGGCACATGTGCTTGACCTCAAGGGATCGAAGGATCTTGCTCTGGAAAGTTACGACGCGGTGATCGTCGGAGGGTCGATCCATATGGGCAGGCACGAGGAGCATGTTGCTGACTTCGTTCGTAACAATCGTGTCAGCCTTGAACGTCTTCCGTCAGCGTTCTTCTCCGTAAGCCTTGCCGCCCACGGCGACATGGAAAACGCCCGCGCTTATGTCAAGAACTTCGAACAGGAGACGGGTTGGCGGCCCACGCAGGTCGGTTACTTCGGCGGTGCCCTGCTCTACCGCCAGTACGGACTCCTCAAACGCTTGATGATGAAGAAGATCGTCCGCGACAAGCCCGGCAATCTCAGTCTCGATACTTCACGCAACCACGAGTACACCGAGTGGGACGATGTGCAGCGGTTCGCCGAGGATTTCCTGAGACGACTCGTTTCCGAAGACACAGTCAAGATCAAGAGCTAGAAGCCAGTTGGCAGCTGCATCGGCCGACTTGGAAGAGTCATTGGTTCGGCTTGTGCCTATGTTGAAAATCCAGGCTCCGGAGCTACGCGTCCGGTTCATCCTCGACTGGCCGCAAAAGCTGCGCTTGACAATGAGCGCAACTAGAGTGCGCGAGGCACCTGCCGCCGTTACTCACCGACCGTGGCCGATCACCCGCCGTCCGGGTACGTGGTCACACCGCAGCCGTACGAACATGTACCGGTTACCGCCTGCCCAGGGCTCAGGCATCTTCCCGTAAAGCATTCGAGCGAAGTCGTCTTCGGTCGCCAGTTCCAGCCGACCAACGACAGCCACGCTCCAACCCGACTCGAAGAACTCGTCGTCTCATCGACCTCGAAGGCACATATGGAGCTGAGTGCATGGTGGTAGATCTCGCCGTCGTGAACGGTGCGGAGGATGACTGAGTCCCCGGCAACGACGTAGTTGAAAGGCAGGATGCGGGCACCGTTGTCAACGACATAGGCGAGCCGGCCCACGGCTTTCGCGGCAAGCAACTCCATGCACTCTTGGCGGTCGAGCTCCATGAGTCCAGCTCCCAACTCGGCGGCCGCCCAGAATGCGTCGCGCGCGATCTGTGTCGGGGCGACTGGCTCCGAACGAGGTTGCTCTGCTCCGGGCATGGCGGGCCTCTCTCTGACGAGCTGTACCGACTCCACAGTCCCTGTTCAGTCCTCGTTTGGCCAGGGTCGACCGGCCCAGGTGCGCAGGACAAAAGGCCGTTGGGCTGATCGAGTTCCGGCCAGCTGCGAGCGCCGAATATCCCATCGCGACGCCCGCCGATCATCGACCCTCAGGAAAGGTGGCAGGTCGCTGCTAGTTAGTCGTTGTCGTAGCCGGCACGAAGTGGCTGTCGCGAGAGGTGCCGCCTTGGGCAATGGCGACCGCCGCAACGACCAGCCACATCGCGGCAGCACAAGCGAAACCACTGATCAAGTGGGCGGAGGGAAGAGAATAATTGTGGAAGTTGTAAGGCTTGCATGCATGAGCATCGCCACTGGCAGGCTCCCATCCGTCCGCTCGCGACAATGAGCCCAGTTACGAGCACGCCGTGTCGCAGCCTCAGCCTTGGTATGGCGAATGCGGTCCAGCCCAGCTCTTCCAAGATGCCGGTCGGAAGCCCCACTGCAAGACCCATCAGCAGTACAGAGGTGGTGCCGCTGCTGGTGAGATCCGCGGAAGGAACATCGGGGAGATGAGCGACAGCGCAAGGAGCACTGCCATCATCAACAGCGGCGCTGTGAGGAGTGCAACGACGTACCAGCGGGCGCCCACCCCGCCAGGTGAGCAGTCGGGTTCGTAACTCGTGAAATCCCGCCCTCCCATCGAGGACGCCGGTCAACAGCAAGCCAGCTATGCCGGGGCCTCCGAGCATCGCCGGGACCGCGTACGGGATCGCCGCCTGCAATTGCTGTGGAGTGGCAGGGAATCCGCCAGGGCTAAGCCCGGCGGCGATGAGGATGGCGCCCGGTGAGATGGCGGATGCGAGGACGTAGAAACTCAGCAGCGGATGGCTCACGAAAAACCGGCGTGGCGAAACACCGGCGTGACACGTCGCTCGAGAGTGGACATCGGTGACCTCCGGACGTCCGGCTGGGGAGCGTCCCAACGCGACTATGGTTTGAGACCCAGCAGAGCTCTAGGGACCTTGGGCCCGATCTTCATGGCAACATGGCCGATATCGCACATGTTTCATGCTGGCCGCACGCTCGCGGCGGTGACCTTGTACACCGGGCAGCTTGTGACCTCGTCGGTCCACCCGGAGGTGAGCTCGTTGGCCACCGTATCCCGAAAGTGGAATGCCAGGAACACCTGGCCGACAACACCTCGTCGGTTAGATGGACGCCGACCTGGAAGCTTTGGGGGGTCTCTTGTCGATCAGATCAAGTGCTAGGTGGGTCTTGCTGCTCTCTGGTACAGCGCTCCTGCTGGCGGCCTGTGCCGCCGGACCGAACGAGCTCGTTGACACAGGTCCGGACCCGGCTGGCTTCTGGCTGGGCTTGTGGCAGGGGTTGATCAGCCCGATCACCTTCATCGTGTCGTTGTTCACCACGAACGTGAACATCTACGAGGTGCAGAACAACGGCAACTGGTATGACTTCGGATTCGTGCTTGGTGTGGCGTGCGCGTTTGGCAGCGGCGGGTGGGGTGGCACTGCGGGAGTGCGGCGTACGCAGAGGCGTGCAAGCGACTGAGAGCCTGACAACGGGATATCGTAAGACGAAGATCAAGAGCATGCTTGCGATGCCGCCTACGTGTGGGCGGGGCGATCGGAATGCCCCAGCCGCCACCGGCCCCGAACATGCCGACCGAACAGGCCGACCGTCCACCGAACGCTTGAACGAGGTCGGGTTGGAAGCGGCGAGCCGAGCGGCCACCGGCGAACAGGACCTTGGCCCGATCATGAAACCAGCCGAACGTCATCGCGGAGTGATCAAATCACGACACCAAATCCGGCCAAAGGCCGGGACCAAGTCCCCTGTGAACTTGGGGCGTCATCTCCAAAACTAATTCAGTGACACTCAATGACACGGCCGTGGCGCTTGAGCGCTTGACCCCCAGCGGCTTGACGAGCCTTGACGCTTGGTGGCGGGCAGCCAACTACCTGACGATCGGCCAGATCTATCTCAAGGACAACGCTTTACTGCGGCGCCAGCTCACACCAGAGCACATCAAGCCGCGTCTGCTCGGCCACTGGGGAACCAGCCCGGGGCTCTCCTTCGTGTATGCCCATGTTTCACGCCTGATCTCGGTGACCCGCCAGCACACGATCTACCTCGCGGGGCCGGGACACGGCGGCCCCGCGTTGGTGGCGGCCGCCTGGCTGGAAGGAACCTACAGCGAGATCTATCCCGCCGTAACCCAGGACGGTGAGGGCATGCAACGCCTCTTCCGACAGTTCTCCAGTCCGGGCGGGATACCCAGCCACGTTTCGGTAACCACGCCTGGCTCCATCCACGAAGGCGGAGAGCTCGGATACGTGCTGGTCCATGCATTCGGAGCCGTGATGGACAATCCCGACCTGCTCGCAGTCGCGGTGGTCGGCGACGGCGAAGCCGAGACCGGGCCGCTAGAAGGATCCTGGAAGGGCATCTCGTTCCTCAATCCCGCCCGCGATGGTGCAGTGCTGCCTGTCTTGCATCTCAACGGAGCCAAGATCGCCGGACCAACTGTGCTCGGCCGCAAACCAGCCGATGAGGTGCGCTCGCTATTCGAAGGTCATGGCTATGAAGTCATCGAGGTCGGCGGTGACGACCTTCCCGGCATGCATCATCGGTTCGCCGGTGCGTTGGGCCATGCGTATCGCACCATCACCGGCATCCAGGAGTCGGCCAGATCTGGCCGCAAATATCATCGGCGCCCACGTTGGCCGATGATCATCTTGCGCAGCCCCAAAGGCTGGACAGGACCGAGCGAAGTTGACGGTGTGAAGGTGACCGGCACCTGGCGCTCGCACCAGGTGCCTCTGGCAGGTGTACGCGAGAATCCGGAACATCTTCAGCTGCTGGAGAACTGGCTTCGCTCCTACCGCCCTGAGGAGCTATTCAACGAGGGCGGGTTCCCGACCGACCTTGTGTTGGCGGCCAATCCACCGAGATCACTCCAGTTGAGCGCATCAGCCCACGCCAACGGCGGAAGGCTGACCCGTGATCTCGACCTGCCCGACTTTCGGAGCTTTGCCGTCACCGTCACCCACCCGGGGACCGAACTGGTCGAATCCACGCGGCGGTTCGGCGACCTCCTGGCTGAGGTCTACCAACGCAATCCACAAACCTTCCGGCTCTTCTGTCCTGACGAGACGAACAGCAATCGGCTTGGCAGCGTCTTCGACGTGTCAGATCGGGCCTTCATGGAGCGCGTTACGCCTGATGATGTCAAGATCTCGTCGACCGGGCGAGTGATGGAGGTGTTGTCAGAGCACAGCTGTCATGGCTGGCTGGAGGGGTACACCCTGACAGGTCGACATGGCCTATTCGCCACCTACGAGGCATTCGCTATGGTGAGCGCCTCCCAGACCATCCAACACAGCAAGTGGCTGGAAGAGGCATCTCGCCTTTCCTGGCGGGCGAAGGTCCCCAGCCTCAACGTGCTGCTGACATCCACTGCTTGGCGAAACGATCACAACGGGTTCTCACACCAAGGACCCGGGCTCATCCAGATCGTCATCACCCATCGCGGCGAGGTCTCCCGGGTGTACCTCCCACCCGACGCCAACTGCTTGCTCGCCGTCGCCGACCACTGCCTGCGCTCACGGTCCTATGTGAACTTGATCGTCATCGACAAGCAGCCTCAACTCCAATGGCTACCAATCGATCAGGCCATCGAGCACTGCGCCCGAGGAGCCAGCATTTGGACCTGGGCGGGCAACGACGATGGCTCACGCGAACCCGACATCGTGCTCGCCTGCGCCGGCGACGTGGTCACCATGGAAACCGTGGCAGCAGCTCAAATCCTGCAAGAGCACCTCCCTCAACTACAGGTACGTGTAGTCAACGTCGTCGATCTAATGGCTCTGATCCGACCCAAGGACCATCCGCACGGAATGAGCGAGGTCTTGTTCAGTGAGCTCTTCACCGACTCGGTGAACGTGATCTTCGCATTCCACGGCTTTCCCGGTGCCGTGCACCAGCTGATCCACGGGAGACCCAATACCGACCGCTTCCACGTTCGAGGTTTCATCGAGCAGGGAACCACAACCACCCCGTTCGACATGACAGTGAAGAATCGAGTGTCCCGCTTCCACTTAGTTATGGACGCTATCCACAACTCCCCGCATACGCCGCGCGGCTCCGCAGATCTTCTCACCTGGTGTGCGAGGAGGCTGCACGAGCACGAGGGGTACATCATCGAGCATCTCGAGGATCTGCCCGACATCAAGAATTGGACTTTGTCGCCGCAGCCACCGACCCACTGAGACCCAGCAACCCGGCGCAGGAGCGCGCGAGACCTAATGCAGGGGCTTAGCGGTCTTGTGATTCTTCTGTAGGCGTGCATCTAGATTAGCCAGCTGTTCCTCGATCCCAGCGAGGCGCACGTCGAGGCGCTGCTCCAAGATTTCCGCCGCTGCTTCGAATGCCAACTCCTCCTCCCGAGCGACTCGAAGGGCCACCACAAGAGTGACGATTGCCGCCACGGCACCGATGACCGCCACTCCCGCCACCATGACACCGGCGGCAATCAGACGACCCGTCGTTGTTACCGGAACGTGGTCGCCATAGCCGACCGTCGTCAGGGTCGTGAGTGACCACCACAGGGCATCGCCCCAAGAGCTCAGCGTGCTGTCGGGCCGCTCACCCTCGACCAGCCACAGCCCGGTAGCGCCACCGAGAACGACAAGGCTGGCGAAGCCTGTGACGACCACGGCGAGCCGAAGCACCACCGTCCACGTCAATCGTTGCTTCCGCGGCATGCACAACCATCCTCTCAGGTGTGATGGGTCGACGGCGGGGCAATCTCAGCCACAGCGCGCGCAGCCGAGCCCGTCCGAGCAGAGCGTCCGATCCAGTCCGCAGAGCGGCAGTAAGAGCAAGATCCCCGCTTCTCGAGCAACGCTGTTCCATGTAAGCGAGCACCGGATGCCGATTACTAAGCTCATCCACCGGGGATTAGTCGACGAACGGAGCCTTGACCTGTCGTCGGCTGATCGTCCTGATCGAAATGCCAATCCAGAGGTTTCTGATGCCCGGAGCCCAAGGCACGGCATCGGGCTGGGTCCATAGCCTGACCAACTCGTGCGGCGCCACAATCCCCCGCGCCCGCCCCCGCGCCACTACGCTCCACCGGCTCCGTGGGCCTGATCGATGTCGTCGATTTCGAAAGCGACTTTTGTGGGGATGCCAAGCTGCGCGAGCACACCGTGCGGCGAGGTACGAAACACAATGTCGCCAGCGTAAACACCATAGGTAACAGGGAGGACCTGGGGGCCGTCGGGAGCGTTCCACGCCACTCGGCCGGTGCGCTAAGCGGCTGGTAGGGCCTCGCATTCGTCCCGTGGAATGTCACGGAAATGCGATGACGGCTGTTTGCTGACGCCGGTACTCATCGCTGGCTCAATTCGCGATGGGTTGGAATATTGCCTGCGCCGAAGTGTCGGGCGCGGGCTGAGGGGCAGCGGGAACCGCCACGAATGGACAGGTGGCGTGGCTCAGGCAGTAGTGTCCGACCGAGCCTGCGATGAGGCGACCCAGTCCGACATGTTCTGGTGTCCCGATGACCAGCAGCGACGCGTCCTGAGACTGTCGGACCAAGACAGCTCCGGCGTCGCCGCGGGCAAACTGGATCAACCAGTCCGGCCTGGGGTGGTCGAGCTCGTCGAAAACGGCAGTGATGCTGGCGCGATAGATCGCGTCGACTTCCTCGAAGGACAGGTGCCGCATCGCCTCCTTGCCGTCATATCCTGGCGCAGTCACCCCCAACGGCCA
>Ga0307306_10000247_pt1 | contig 12352 bp, 12 predicted proteins | sample ER_DNA_193_FD_194507 | JGI IMG/M metagenome (GOLD analysis project Ga0307306, IMG submission 194507) | Bulk soil microbial communities from the East River watershed near Crested Butte, Colorado, United States - ER_DNA_193 | ecosystem: Environmental > Terrestrial > Soil > Floodplain | place...
GCGGACACGCCCGGCTGGAGAACCCGCGTCGTCCCGAACCTTTATCCCGCGCTCGGTGGCGAGGGAACCGGGAGCGAATCGGAACAAAGCGCCGAAGCCGGGTCGTTCGCCAGCAGCGGCGATCCGTTGCTCGCTTCCAAACGCGCCGGCGAACCGGACCTCTTCTCCTCGCGGCCGGCCGAGGGCTCGCACGAGGTGCTGATCAACGCGCCGCAGCACGTGACCGCGATGGCCGAGCTCGACGAGGAGCAGTTCGGGGCCGCCGTGGCCACCTGGCGCGAGCGGATGCGCGCCCATCCGGAGGCCTCCTACCTGCAGCTGATCGTCAACGAGGGCGGCGGCGCCGGCGCCTCGCTCGAGCACACCCACGCCCAGCTCTACGCGCTGCCGTTCGTCCCCGCCGCCGTTGCCCGCGAGCGCGAGCGGGTCGGCGCCTACGGCGAACGGACCGCCGGCGGCGGGCTGCTCAGCGACGTCCTCGTCGAGGAGGTGCGCCGGCGCGAGCGCCTGGTGGCGATCGACGACGAGGCGGCGCTGATCTGCCCCTGGGCCTCGCGCTCGCCTTTCGAGCTGCGAGTGATTCCCCGCCGCGAGGCCGCGCGTTTCGAGGAGGACGAGGGCGGCGCGGCGATGATCCGCACCGCGATGCGCGCCCTCGCCAAGCTCTTCGACGGCCCGCCGGAGCTCAACCTCTGGATCCGCACCGCCCCCCGCGGCGCCGACCAGTTCCACTGGCACGTCGACATCGCCCCTCGCCTGACGATCAAGGCCGGCTTCGAGCTCGGCACCGGCGTCGACATCAACGTCTATCCGCCCGAGAAGGCGGCCTCGGACCTGAGGGACTGCCTCTGATGCGACCGACCCCGCGACCGATCCCCCGCTTCATCGCCGACACCACCCAGGAGGGGATCCCCCACGGCCGCTTCGCCGAGCGCCTGCGCGAGGAGTTCGCCAAGGCGGTCGCCGCGGTCGAGGAGCTGCCGGCGGGCGCGGAGGTGCCGGCCGAGGTGGACTGGTTCCCCGAGCGCGCCTGGGGCGGCCGGGTTTGGGTCCCCTGCTCGGCGAGCGCCGAGAACGAGGAGGGGCGGTTGGAGCTCTTCGGCCACGTCTCCTACGTGCAGCCTCCGGAGGGTGAGCCGCACGACTTCGCCGCCAAAGCCGACTTCACCGACATCCTCGCCGCCGACAACCCCGACTGGCGGATCGACCTCAACGACGACGTGATCGGCCGCTGGCGCGGCGAGAACGGCCGCGCCGGCTCGGTAACCCTCGTCTGGGGCCGCCCCCTGGTCCGCGGCGCCGTCGCCGCCACCGCCGTCCTCGAGACCGAGACCGTCGACCAGGAGCTGATCTCCCAGGACCGCTTCACCCTGATCGCCCTCGACGCCCTCGAGGGCTACGGCGACGAGATCTTCATGGAAGTGAAGCTCTGGAGCCGCCGCGCCGACGAGCTCGCCTCCGAGACCCTCTACGCCTGAGACAATTCGCCTCCGGCCCCGATAGCTCAGCTGGATAGAGCGATCCCCTCCTAAGGGATAGGCCGCTGGTTCGAATCCAGCTCGGGGCACTGCGGAAGCTGCAGGCTTCCGCCCAGGCGGGAGCAACTTTTGACCTCGTGCGTTGCTTGTACCGAGAGTGCAGATGGTGAACCTGTCCTTCCGTTCGGCCCTGCTTCGGGGTGCCCCGTTGCTGCTGGGCCTCGTGCTGTCTCTCGTGCTGCTCGCCGCCCCGGCGTCGGCTGTCGAGAAGCGGGACGTGCGCTTCGACGGGCGGGCGATCCAGGTGCCGGCCGCCTGGCCCGTCTACCGGCTGGACCGCCAGCCGCGCCTGTGCGTGCGGCTCGATCGGCGGGCGGTCTACTTGGGGACGCCTTCGCCGCAGCAGCAGTGTCCGGCGGAGGCGATCGGGCGGCGGCGGGCGATTCTGGTCGAACCGCGGGCGGCGGCGGCCCGGCCCTCGCTCCTGCCGCTGGCGCGCAGTAGCGCCGCGACCCGGACCCGCTCCGGGGCGATCTTCACCGGCCTCGGATTCGACGCCTGCAGCACTCCCTCGGCCCGCTCGATGACCGCCTGGAAGAGCTCGCCTTACCGCGCTATCGGCGTCTACATCGGCGGCGAGAACCGCGCCTGCTCGCAGCCGAACCTGACGCCGGAATGGGTCGCGGCGCAGACCGCCGCCGGCTGGCACCTGATCCCCACCTACGTCGGCCTGCAGGCGCCGACCAGCGCCTGCTCGAGCTGCGCCAAGCTCAGCTCCAGCCAGGCGACCGCGCAGGGGGTCGCTTCCGCGGTCGACGCGGTCGAAGAGGCGAACGCGGTCGCGATGGGCCCCGGCAGCCCGATCTACTTCGACATGGAGTCCTATAGCCGCACCTCCTCGGCGACCGCCGCGACCCTCGCCTTCCTCGAGGCCTGGACGAAGAAGCTGCACGCGCTCGGCTACCTCTCAGGCGTCTACAGCTCCAGCGCCTCCGGAATCGCCGACCTCGGCAACCAGGTCGGCACGGGGTACGAACTTCCCGACCAGCTCTGGATCGCCAACTGGAACGGCTCGACCAGCACCGCCGACCCGGTCGTGCCAAGCAGCGCCTGGACCCAGCACCAGCGCATCCACCAGTACCGCGGCGGCCACAACGAGACCTACGGCGGGGTGACGATCAACATCGACAACAACTCGGTCGACGGGGCCACGGTGGGCAATGCGACGCTGCCGCCGGTGGCCGAAGAGGACCCGGTCGGCGCCCTTGAGCTCGCCAGCGCCGCCGGGCCGGGACAGGTGCGGATCCGCGGCTGGGCCCTCGACGCCAACGCCCCCACCCAGGCGCTGGCGATCCGGCTCGTCGTCGGCGGACGCGCCGGCGATCCCGAAGTGGCGACCTACGAACTCGGCTCGATCGCCAACCTGTCCCGCCGCGACGTCCGTCTCAAGTACCCCGACGCCGGCGGGCGCCACGGCTTCGACGTCAGCCTGCCGACGGTGAAGTCAGGCCGCCAGCGGGTCTGCGCCTATGCGCTCGACGTCGACCCTGGCGAAGACACCCTGCTCGGTTGCAAAGGCGTGACGATCCCGGTTGCGGTCCAGCTCTCGAACCTGAAGGCGGGGCGCAACCGGGTCCAGCTGCGGCTCACCTGCGGTTGGCCGGAAGGGACCGAATGCCCGGGCCAGATTGTCCTCCGCGCCCGCTTCCGGGTCCCGGTCGCCCACCGGGGCGGCGGTGCCCGCAGCCGCGCCGTAACCCGCGTGATCGGCCGCGCGCCCTTCCTCCTCAGCGGCGGCCAGGGGCAGACCTACCGGGTGGCGCTCACCGCCGCGGGGCGCAAGCTGCTGCGGCTGCGGGCTCGCCTCAAGACCCACGTTGTGGTCGCGATCCCCGGCGGCCGCCGGGTCGGCGTCGTCGAACTACGCCGCTAACCGCTCTCGCCGAGCGCCTCGCGCAGCTTCGCCAACTCCCCGCGCAACGACTCCAGCTCGCGTTCGATCCGGTCCAGGCGGTCTTCCTCCGGGGCGGCCGGCGAGACGCTGGCCGCGGCAGCCGGGCTCTCGGCTGCCGCGCCTTCAGCCGGCGCCGACAGCTCCTCGCCCACCTCCCCACCGAGCACCTGCTCGTAGCGGTCCTCCTTCTGGCCCGGGCGCCGCGGGTGGCGGACGACGAGCTCGCGCTCGACCAGCCGCTCCAGCGTCTCCTGAACCGCCGGCAGGCCGTCGAAGCCGTGCAGGCGCTCGCTGCGCCCCTTCAGCTCGCCCGGCGTCTGCGGCCCGCGCAGCATCAACACCGCCAGCAGCGCCAGCTCGCCGTCCTCGAGCCCGAGCGCCTCGGGCAGCAGGTGCCGGTACTTGCGCGCCCGGCTGCCGGCGCCGCTGGCGAGACGAGTCCAGCCCCGCAGCGCGAGCCGCCGCAGCGCCTCCACCACCGTCGCCTCGTCGTAGTCGACGACGGGATCGCGGTTGGTGGACTGGTTGCAGGCCAGGCGGAGCGCGTTCAGCGAGAGCGGGTATGCATCCGGCGTCGTCCGCTGCTTCTCGATCAGGCAGCCGACGACGCGGATCTCGACCGCGTCGGGCTCCATCAGCCCTTGTCGGGCCGGCCCGGGTAGATCTCGTCGATCGTGACCAGCGCCCGGTAGGGAGCGCCGGCGGCGGCTTCGATCCGCTCGGCCCCGCCGGCGAGGCGGTCGACCACCGCGACCACTGCGGCGACCTCCAGCCCCTCCTCCTTCACCCGCTCGATCGCCTGCGCGGTCGAGCCGCCGGTGGTAACCGTGTCCTCGACCACCAGGCAACGCGCGCCCGGCTCGACCGGGCCCTCGACCCAGCGCTGCAGCCCGTGCTCCTTGCGAGCGCTGCGGACGAAGAAGGCGACCAGGTCATCCCCCTCCGGTCCGGCGATCGCCGCGCAAGCGGGCGGGATCGCCGCCGTCGCCGGCCCGCCGACAGCCGTTGCGCCGACCTCGTGCGCCATCGCCGCGATCAGCTCGCCGGCCGCCCGAAACCCCTTCGGCCGCATCAAGGTCCGCCGCGCGTCGACGTAGTACTGCGCCGTCGTCCCACTCGCCAGCGTCACTTCGCCGAGGATCAACGAGTGCTCGCGCAGCTCCGCGAGCAGGGTCTCCTTGGCGGCGGGAAGGTCCGGCACGCCCTAGAAGACGAAAATGCTCTCGCCGTAGTGAAGTTGTTCGTAGATCCGCGGCTGGTCGGCGATGAAGGTGCGGACGCAGCCGTGGCTGGCGGCGTAGTTGGGGACTTCCGCATAGCCGTGCACGGCGTAGCCGTTGTGCCAGTAGAACGAGTAGTACATGCCGTGCGAGTTGAGGCCCGCTTCGCGACGGTAGAAGGTGTAGTGGCCGGTGATCGTCGGGGTCGACGGCTTGCCGGTGGAGACGGGGTAGATCGCGAACGGCTTGCCCTCCTTGATCAGCACCATCACCTGCTTGCTCAGCGGCACCTCGACGTGTTCGCCCGCCTTCGGGTACTTGACGTGGTAGCCGCCCTCGCCGCCGAAGACCTTCTTGACGAGGCCGGCGCCGGCCTTCTGGCTGCGGTTCATGTCGTTGACTTTGCGGTAGGCGAGCACCTCGCGGCCGAGGCGGCCGTTGAAGCACTTACCGCCGCCGGAGACGTAGCCCATCATCGCCATCGCCTTTTTGAAGCCCTTGACGACCTTGCCGCATTCGCCCGGGTGCAGCGAGGGGAAGCTCACCTTCCAGCTCTTGCGGACGGTGCTGTCGCCGCCGAGCGCCGCGTTGGCCTTGTGCTTGGCGGCGACCGCGTACTTGCCGTCCTCCCTGACGACGACGCTCGACTCGAAGGCGCCTTCTTCGCCGCTGCCCCTGCTGACCGCGACCTTGTGGCTGACCAGCCGGTGGCCGTCGAGGTAGAAGGTGACTTCGACCTTCTGTCCGGGGACGTAGGGCGAGATCGTGCCGTGCACCGGGACCGTGTCGTAGATGTCGGCACGGCCGCCGTGCAGGTGTCCGACCTCGATCTTCACCGTCGCCTCCGGGGCCGGCAGCGGCTTCGGCTTCGGCGCGCCGGCGGCACCCGCGGGCAGGGCGAGGACGACGGCGACGGCAAGCAGGGACGAGAGGCGCTTCACGAGGCGGGAACTTTACTGGCCGAGCAGGGCGACACAGTTGTTCAGCACGTGCAGGAGGATTCCCGGCACGATCGAGCCGGTCTTCTCGTAGAGCAGGCAGAGGATGAAGCCGAAGACCACCAGCGGCGGCACCGCGCTGACGCCGGTCAGCGCGTGGAGGCCGCCGAAGACGAGCCCGGCGAGGAGCGCCGCCGGGATCCGGGCAAGGCTGCGCCGCAGGCCACCGAACAGCATCCCGCGGAAGCAGACCTCCTCGCTGATCGGCGCCGCGATCGCGATCAGCAGCACCTGCACCGGCCAGGCGCCGAAGCCCTCGGCGATGTCCTTCTGCTCGGGCTGGACGATCAGCAGCGAGTAGAAGGCCGCGAACAGCAGGTAGGCGCCGATCGCCGCCGCCATCCACTTCAGCGCCGAAGGGCGGAAGCCCCGCACCCCCAGCCGCCGCAGGATCTCCATCCCCGACGCCCCCCGCTGGGCGGCGATCGCCATCGGCACCAGCAGGAAGCCGAGCGCGGTCGCCAACTGGACGCCGACGTTGCCGAGCGTGGTCAGGTCGCCGTCGTCCCGGTGGCCGGCGATCACCGCCGGGATGCCGATCGCGATCCCGGCGGCCAGCGCGGCCAGGACCCCGACCAGCGCCGTCCCCGCTCCCCAGTTCGCGTAGGGGAAGTCGCCGGGGCGCCGCTCGGGCGGCTCGGCGACGGCCTCGGCGGTTAAGTTGGCCTCCATGTCGCCCGCAGTTTCACAGGTCTCGCGCACGACTCGGACGCGGCTGCGGATCCTCCGCCGGCTCGCGTTCGTCGTCGTCTTCCTGATCGTCGCGATGCTGGTACTGGCCCAATTCACCGAGCTGAAGCGGCTCGCAACCGGCGTCCTCGCCTCGACCGCGCTGGTCGTCGCCGTCGTCGGCTTCGCCGCCCAGCGGACGCTCGCCAACGTGATGGCCGGGGTCCAGATCGCGGTCTCCCAGCCGATCCGGATCGGCGACCGGATCGAGTTCGACGAATGCGAGGGGCGGGTCGTCGACATCACCCTCTCCTACACCTACCTCGACCCGGGCGACGGCAGCTCGATCGTGATCCCCAACCAGCTCCTGGTCGAAGGCACCGTCCACAACTACTCGACGGCGGACACGGCCGAAGAGAAGGCCGCCTGAGCGGCGAGGTTCGCGAAGTACCCTCTGGGTGATGACGCAGCGCAACCGGCGACGCCGGCGTCCGCACGGGGGGATTGGCGCCAAGCTCCTGCTCGTCTTCGGCAGCGTCTTCGTGCTGCTCGGGATCGGCGCCATCGCCGTCACCTCCTGGGTCCTCGACGTCGCCGCCGACGCCCCCTCGCTCTCCTCCTGCAAGCGGATCGCCAAGGGCGGCAACTCGGTCCTCTACGCCGCCGACGGGACCAAGCTGGGGTTGGTCCGCTCGCCGGTCTCGCGCCAGCTGGTCTCGATCGAGCGGGTGCCGAAGAGCCTGCAGCTGGCGACGGTGGCGATCGAGGACCAGCGCTTCTACCAGCACGGCGGCGTCGACTACGAGGGAATCCTGCGGGCGGCGGTGAAGGACCTCGAAGCCGGCGAACCGGCCGAGGGCGGCTCGACGATCACCCAGCAGCTGGTGCGCAACCTCTGCATCCGCAAGCCCGAGCGCAACCTCGAGCGCAAGATCGTCGAGGCGAAGCTGGCGGTCGAGTACTCCGAACGCCACAGCCGCAAGGAAATCCTCGGCTCCTATTTCAACGTCGCCTCCTACGGGACGATCGAAGGGAGCACCGCGGTCGGCGTCGGCGCCGCCTCCCGGGTCTTCTTCTCGAAGCCGGTGTGGAAGCTGAAGCTGCCGGAAGCGGCGCTGCTGGCGGGGCTGCCGCAGGCGCCCTCCGAATACAACCCGCTGCTCAACCCGAAGGCGGCGAAAGCGCGTCGCAACCAGGTCCTGCGGCAGATGCGCAAGCTCGGCTACCTCGGCGCGGCGCGGGCAAAGCGGGCGATGGCGAGCGGCCTGCGGGTCGATCCCTCCTCCAGCTACTTCGACCACCGCGAGCCCTACTTCTTCGACTACGTCGAAGAGAAGCTGATCGAGGAGTACGGGGTGGACGCGGTGCGCCGCGGCGGCCTGCAGGTGCAGACGACGATCGATCCCGAGCTGCAGCGGGTCGGCCTCGAAGCGATGCGCTCGGCGCTGCCCTACTCGACCGATCCCGCCGCGGCGCTGGTCTCGGTCGATCCCCGCAACGGCCACATCAGGGCGATGGTCAATTCCTCCTACTACGACCAGAGCCAGTTCAACCTCGCCGCCCAGGGCCACCGGCAGCCGGGCTCGACCTTCAAGACCTTCGTGCTGACGACCGCGGTGAAGCAAGGGATCGATCCCTACTCGACCTACTACACCTCCAAACCGCTCGACCTCTACCTGCCGAAGTGGGGGCACTGGACGGTGCACACCGCCGACGAAGGCTATTTGGGGACGGTCAACCTGCAACAGGCGACGGTCGCCTCCGACAACACCGTCTTCGCCCAGCTCGATCTCGACGTCGGCCCCGAAGCGGTGGCGGCGACCGCGCACGCGATGGGGATCGTCTCGCCGCTCGACGGGATCCCGGCCGAGGGGATCGGCGGCCTGCGGATCGGCGTCTCGCCGCTGGAGATGGCAAGCGCCTACGGGACGCTCGCCGACGGCGGGGTGCGGCGCAAGCCGATCGCGATCACCAAGGTCGTCTTCCCGAACGGGAAGGTCGACCATCCGGAAGCGGAGGACCCGCAGCGCAGACTCTCCCGGCCGGTCGCCTGGCAGGTGACCCGGCTGCTGCACGACAACATCGTCGAAGGCACCGGCACCGCCGCCTACACCAACTGCGCGGGGCAGGCAGGGAAGACCGGGACGACCGACGGCTACACCGACGCCTGGTTCGCCGGCTACCAGCCGAACCTGGCGACCGCGGTCTGGGTCGGCTATCCCGAATCGAACGACGTCTCGATGTCGAGCGTGCACGGGATCATCGTCTTCGGCGGCACCTTCCCGGCCGAAATCTGGCACTCCCTCTACAGCGGCGCCGGGGTGCCGTGCGAGGAGCTCTCCGAACCGAACCAGAAGATCGAGTGGGCTCCCTTCTTCGGCCGCTACGCCCGCTCGAGCCCGCGCGACGACGCCAGCCTGACCGGCTCAGGGGGCGGCGGTGGCGACAGCGAACCGCCTCCCGGCTCGGCCGCGGTCGGCGGCTACGACCCGGATGCCTACGCGCCGGGCGCGGGACAGGAACCGATGGCGGTGCCGCCTCCACCGCCGCAGAGCACCGTCGGCGGCGGCAAGTCCGCGGGCAGGTAGCGCCGATCGCACCGGGGCTCGCCTATGGCCTGATGTGGGCCGGCTTCCTCGCCTACCTCGGGGTGCTGTGGGCGGCGCCTCGGCTGGGGCGCCGCGTCGTCTGGGGGCTGATCCTGGTCCTCGTCACGGCGTTCGCGGTGGCTCCGGTGCTGCTCTCCCACGACGTCTACAGCTACGTCGATTACGCCCGGCTCGGCGTCCGCCACGGCCTCGACCCCTACGTCCACCCGCCGCTGGCGGCGCCCGGCGACCCGGCCTACGGGGAGGTCACCTGGACCGAAGCGACGAGCGCCTACGGGCCCCTTTTCACTCTCCTCACCTACCCGCTGGCGTGGCTGCCGGTCGGCCTCGCGGTGGCGGCGCTGAAGGCGGTCGCCGCGCTCGCGGTTCTCGGCATCGCCGCCCTCACCGCCCGCATCGCCGCCTGGCGCGGCATCGACCCCCTGCGCGCCGCCGGCTTCGTCTCCCTCAACCCGCTCGTCCTCGTCCACGTCGTCGGCGGCGCCCACAACGACGGCCTGACGATGCTGCTCGCGATGCTCGGCGTCGCCGCCATCCTCGGCGCCCGCGAGCCCGCCGGCGGCGCCGCCCTCCTAGCCGCCATAGCCACCAAGCTCTCCGCCGCCTTCCTAGCGCCCTTCGCCCTGATCGGTGCCCACCAACGAGGACGGCTGCTCACGGGCGCCTTATCCGCAGCCGTCGCGATCGGGCTCCTCGCCTACCTCGCGTTCGGATGGGACTGGCTGCACGGCTTCGGCCTGGCCGGGGAGAACCAGAGCCGCGCGAGCCACATGAGCGTCCCGATTACCTTCGCGCGCATCGGCGGCATCGGCGCGGACGGCGTCCGGCTCGCGGCCGCGCTCCTCTTCGGCGGCCTCGTCCTCTACCTCCTCGCCTGGACCGCCCGCGGCGGCGACTGGATCCGCGCCGCTGCCTGGGCGGCCTTCGGCCTCCTCCTCGCGAGCGCCTGGCTCCTGCCCTGGTACCTGATCTGGCCGCTTCCCCTGGCAGCCATCTCGAGAGACCGGCCCCTCCAGCTCCTCACCCTCGCCCTGACCGCCTACCAGCTAGGTGCCCGCATTCCCCTCTGATCGGACCGCCGCTTCCTCCTCGGGGGAAGGATGCAGGATCCCGGTGTGGATGCTCCACTTCTCGCGGCGTCCGAGCGCGGTCACGGCACCGACGTAGATGAGTTCGCCGATCGTCATCACGCCGCGGACGGCGATCGCGATCAGCGAGCCGAGGGCGAAGCTCCCGCTCGGCAGCGCCGCCTTCACGGCCCAGGCGAAGGCGGCGTCCCTGACCCCGAGGCCCGCCGGGGCGACGAGCGTGACCAGCGCCGCGAAGTAGCCGATCGCCTGCGCCGAGCCGACCAGCAGCAGGTCGTTGAAAGGGATGTGGGTGACGGAACGGGCGACGCAGTAGATCCCGAAGGCGACCACCACCCAGTTGAGCGAGTAGAAGACGATCAGCGCCAGCACGCCGCGCAGCGAGATCACCTCCGGCATCGGGTCGCGGCCGAGGGCTCGCAGGGCCCGGTTCGTCAACGGCCCGAAGACCTTCGGGTGCAGGACGAGGATCGCCAGCGGGATCAGCAACAGCACACCCCAGCGCCACGGCTCCCCCTGCAGGTCGGGGTGCTTGATGATGAAGTAGGCGGCGACGACGATCGCCGAGGTGGCCGAGATCGCCTGTTCGTAGACGATGCTGGCGATCGTGATCCGCCGCGGGACGCCGGCTTTTTCGGAGAGCAGCACCCGCCCGAGCACGTAGAGAACGCTGCCCGGCACATAGCGCGCAAGCAGCGGCTGGCCCCAGGCGACCTGCGCCCGGCCGAACCCGAGCGGATAGCCGAGATAGCGCAAGGTGAGGTCCCAGCCAACGGCGCTGATCGCGAAGTAGATCGGCAGGATCACGATCCCCGGGATCAGCCAGATGACGTGAAAGTGGACGCCCGCGCTCTGGATCTCCGACCACTGGTCGACGACCGTGAGGACGAGGAAGCCGAAGATCAGGGCGGCAAGGCCGGCCTGCAAGGCGAGCCGGACTTTGCGGCTGCGCGGCGGCTTTTTCCCGACTTCCGCGGTGACCTCGCCGACTTTGTGCAGAAATGGCTGGCGGCGCTCCACGTTCCACGCACCTTATTAGCCCTATGGACACCAGGTATTTGGGATAGTCGCGTGATGCGCGAGTTCGAGTTGCTGGCGAAGCTCCGCGGGCGGCTCCCTCCGGGCGGGCCCCGGGTCGAGGTCGGCAGCGGCGACGACGCCGCGGTCACCGTTCCCGGCGGAGCGACCGCGACCTCGGTCGACGCGATCGTCGACGGGGTTCACTTCCGCCGCGGCGAGGCGGCGCCGCAGGCGATCGGCCGCAAGGCGCTGGCCACGGCACTTTCCGACCTCGCCGCGATGGGGGCCGAAGCGGGCGAGGCCTATGTCGCCCTCGGGGCGCCGCCGGACCTCGGCGAGGAGGAGTTCGACGCCCTGCTCGACGGCCTGCTCGCGCTCGCCGCCGAGACCGGCACCACGCTCGCCGGCGGCGACCTCACCCGGGCTCCGGCGCTGACGCTGGCGGTCACGGTCGTCGGCCACGCCCGCGACGCCGGCGAGCTCGTCCTGCGGTCCGGCGCCCGGCCCGGAGACCTGCTGGTCGTCACCGGCGAGCTCGGCGGCGCCGCCGCGGGACGGCTCCTGCTCGAGCGCCCGCAGCTCGCCGAGGCGCTCGCCGAGGGCACCGCCGACCGGCTCCGGGCGCGCCAGCTGGACCCCGCCCCGCGCCTGCGCTCCGGGCGGGCGCTTGCCGCGGCCGGCGCAACGGCGATGATCGACCTCAGCGACGGCCTCGCCGGCGACGCCCTCCATGTCGCCGGCGCCAGCGGGGTCGCCCTGAAGATCGAATCCGGGTCGCTGCCGCTGGCCAAAGGCGTCGCCGAAGTCGCCGCCGCGGCCGGACGGGAGCCGCTCGAGCTGGCCGCCTCCGGCGGCGAGGACTACGAGCTGCTGGCGTCGCTGCCGCCGGAGCGCTTGGCCGCCGCCTCCCAACAGATCGCCGAGGAGGCAGAGACCACCCTCACCCCGATCGGCAAAGTGGTGGGAGGAGAGGGGGTCGAGCTCAGGCTGCCCGGGGGCGGGCTACTGGAGAGTCGGGGCTATGACCATTTCGGTGAGCGGCCGGCTGCATCCCCGTGAGCAGCTCGCGGACGCCGCGGCGGCTCAGCATCGCCATCGCGATCTCGCCCGGGTCCGGCTTGTAGGCGCCGGCCTCGACCAGTGATTTCAACTCGTGTGGCTGCATCAGTCTCGCAGTCATTATCGGCCCCGTCACCCGCATCCTTAGTTCTGAGTACTCGCACATGCGTCCAAACCTGGCCGCTCATTACCCTTGCAGTGATGGCGAACGGCTCCGCACGCATCCTCCTCGTCGATGACGAGCAGTCGATTCAAAC
>Ga0307306_10000249_pt1 | contig 12343 bp, 10 predicted proteins | sample ER_DNA_193_FD_194507 | JGI IMG/M metagenome (GOLD analysis project Ga0307306, IMG submission 194507) | Bulk soil microbial communities from the East River watershed near Crested Butte, Colorado, United States - ER_DNA_193 | ecosystem: Environmental > Terrestrial > Soil > Floodplain | place...
CCGCGGTCTCGGTACGGTCCGGTTCATGATCAACAAGGCCGAGTGGTGGTTGATTCGACTGCGGCGGTGCCGGTCGAGCCCAGCTGAGGCTAGGCGGCCGGCTATCGATCAACCAGTGGACGCTGGGCATCCTCGACGGCGCTGTAGTTGTCGACATCTCGAGGCCTCCTCGGTTTGAGCGTCACCAGACTGACTGATTCAGCCCATGCCGCGTAACCTCCGAAGCGCAATCTGGGGATATCTGACGTCGGTGCTGTCTGCGACCGAGGGTTCATTTGATCAGCCTCTTTCCCTCTACGGCGCACCTAAGCCCATTGGCTAATCAACGTGCAGGAAGATCGATCTTGGCGTCGTCGGTACCCGACGAGGATATTTGGTGACTTTGCTACCGCACGGATTTCATTCGCGGCGCACGACTGAGCCCACGCGGGCCTGCGCTACTGACGACTTCGCTGGATCAGGACGCAGCACGGGAACGCTCATCGGCAGCCCCCAGGCGCGGCCTCGACATCGGGACCATCGCAGCTGCGTGCCGCCCATCAGTCCCTAACTAGCCCTCTGACGCGTTCGCCCGAGGGACTACAAGAACCCGGGAACCGCCTCACTGATTGATCCTGGTCCAAGTGCCGCATGCGGTGGTGAGGAACGCATCGTCCTTGCTGGTGATCTTAACGATCATTCTGCCCTTGTTGCCGTACTGGCTCTTGCTGCGGTTCCCCTTCTGCACGTCGGAGATCTTCGCCCAGTAGCACTTACTACTCCTGCTCGTGGCGGCGTAGGTGCCGGGTGTGATGTCCTTGCCAACGGTCCACTGACCGTTCGAGAACGAGCTCCTTTTCCTGACCGTTGCCTCGTGCTCGGTTCCCGCTTCGGGCTCGAGGACAGGCGGCACTCCGGGCTTGGCTCGAGCGGCCTCGGCAATGCTTTTGTAAGCCACCATGTCCTCGTTGATTTTTCGCAGCTGCACCTGGTCCTGCCCAGTCCCCCACTGTTCTACGACGTGGCTGTGCTTGTAGGCGTCGCTCACCTGGGGAAGTTTGCTGAGGCCGTCGAAGTTCCGCACCATGACGTCGTTGACCAGGATGTAGTCGATGTCCTTCCAACCGTTCGGCAAGGTGCTCTCGCGAGCCACCGGGTCGAGGTCAACCTTGAAATACCAGATTGCTCCGCGCCAACCGTCGCTGCTCCACCCTGCATCCACCAATGGATTCCAGTAGGAGTCGTCGACGAGGATCGTTGAGCCTCTATCGACGTGCTCCACCACGTGATGCAGAGCCGAGTAGTAGGGGTCGTTGGGCCGCTCCGTGAGAGCGTAGGCGTTCTTTGCGGCCCACTGTGATCCAAGAGCCACCGCCGCAACTACTGCTGCCACCAAGGCCAGCCCCCGACCCACCTGGGCACCGTTGATCCGCACCCGAGCGATTTGGTCGAACTGCCACTGCCCGACCCCCACAACGGCGACGGCCGCGAACGGCAGGACGGCGATGACGTACATCAACGGCAGGTAGCCCCCCGGCCGCAACGCCACTACAGAGAAGATCAGCAGGCACAGGCCGATGACTCGGACGTTTCGGAGCGCAAGGCAGACCAGCCCGGCCGCCAGGCCCGCGACGAGAAGGATCCGGTCGTAGAACAGCCAGGACTTCACCGTTTCGTACGCCACCGAGGTCGTGTCCCACACGCTGCCCGAACCGGTCCGGTCCATCAGCTGGAAGGCGATCGCGTCCTGGAGCGACACGTGCCCCTGGCCCGACACGAGCTCGGACTTGAGCACGGCGTACAACGGGTAGATAGCAACCACGAGCACTGTCATCATGAAGCTCGCCATCACGCTGAACCAGCGAGTCGCCTTGTAGGCGTGGGTCCACATAGCAAACAGCAACGCGGGCGCCAGGACCACTGTCGTCTCTTTGGTCAGAATCGCCATAGCGAAGCACACCCCGGCCAGCAGGTGGCGCGATAGATACTGCCGGCGAGACGTGGCGCAGATGAGGGCACCCATCAGCCATGCGGTGGCCATGTTGTCGAGCATGACCTGCCGCGCCTCGAAGATCACCAGCGGGCAAAGCCCCCACAGGAGCATCCCTGCGAGAGCGGCTGGCACGCGAAGGCCGAGATTGCGGCCAAGCTTGAAGATCAGTCCCGACGTGACGGCGGTGTAAAGCACCATGACGTAGCGCCCTACAAGCACCGAGGAGTCGATCCCCAGCAGATTCAGGGGTACGAAGAACGCCGCGAGCTGCAACCACCCGCCGGGTGGATGGTCATACCAGTAGGTGTAGTGAGCGAGGTCCCCGCGCGTATACACCGCCCAGGCCTCGGCAACGTAGGTGCCCTCGTCGTCGAAGAAGAGCGGCCAGTTGTTGATATTGACCACGTGAACAAGGGCGATGAACAGCACCGCCAACCCCGCTATGATCTGTCGCGAGGCAATCTGCCGCCAGGTGAGGGCGCGCCGAGGCGGCGATTGTGGCTCCGGCTCGGCAAAAGCACATTCGCCTTCCTCAACCGAGTACGGGCTTGGCGCGGTGACCGTCATGCTGCCTTCTCGAGCTCGACCGATTGCGGCAGTGGCGTGTCGAGGTGGGCACCGGCGTGACTGGTCTTCTCCCATGCGAAGTTGCCCTGGTAGTACTTCACGACCGCCCGCAGTGCCGCGTAGGCCAGCATCAGCTGGTAGAGGGGCGTGCACATGACCAGCCAGACACAATCCCTGACACCAATCCGGACCCCGATGTCGCGACCGAACTCCTTGAGGATGAGGACCTCGAAGCCCAAGGTGAGAATGCTGGGGATCAACGGTAGAAAGGCCAGGATCACCACCAGAACCGGAAGGTCGCTCAGCACCGCACTCAGAATCGCCAGCGGTAGCACGAGCCCGGAGAACGCCACGGTGTATTGCTGCCCCAGCAGCGTCACGGCGCGGACACGCTCCCAGAATGTCGGCAGCTTCTTCCACTCGCCCTTGGCCATGACCTGCATGAACCCTAAGGACCACCGTGTTCTCTGCTTGACGAACTGCCGAACCGAGTCAGGAGTCTCCTCTTGGGTGACGATGTCGGACTCGTACAGGCAAACAGTCACCTTTTCCATCACCGACAACCGGACGCCGATCTCGGCATCCTCGGCAAGACAGCCGGTGTCCCAACCACCGACCTCCTCGAGGAGGCGCCGCCAGATGAACACGGTGTTGCCGCCCAACGGCACGAACCCGTTGTTGGCGTGCCCGTGCAACCGGGATCGGAACCAGATTCGGTATTCCAGGCAGTTGCGCAGGCTGAACCAGTGGCTGCGCAGGTTGACCAGGTGAACCGCACCTTGGACGATGTCGGCCTTCTCCGACCTGAAGGTCGAATCAATGCGTCGGAGCAGACCCGGCGCGGTCAAGCTCTCCGCGTCGATGATGCCCACCACGTCCTTGGTGCACTCCAGCAGCGAGCTGTTCAGCTGGACTGGCTTGCTTTTATGGTCCTCGTGATTGATTGATAGCCGGACCCGCTCCGGATAGCGGTTGACGATATTCTGCGCCGCAGCGATCGTCGGCAGGTCATCGTGTCCGAGGCTGATGATGACCTCGAAATCAGGATGATCCTGAGCCAGCAAGCGCCGAATAGTTTCGTCCATCACCTCCTGCGACTCGTCACGACACGGGACGATCAGGCTGAACGAGAGCTGCGGCTCCCCCCGCACACCCTGCCGGATCGCCTCGAAGGCCGCTGGCGACCTCCAGGCGTGGAGCATCCACCACAGAGTCATCCAAGCGATTGCGGTGAGTATGAGAGCTACGAGTATGACAAGCAGACTGATGGTTGCCGTCATTATTCCCCCGAGTAATTGACATATATAGTTGATCATGAAAACGGCGGCCGACCCTGCGCATGACGAAGCCTGAAATTCGGCTTTGGTGGCGGGAGCGGCAGTAAACCGCGTAGTTACTTCGACGGGCCTGCCTTGATGCCAGCAATCTGCATAAACTTCCCCCGAGAAATCCCCAAGCCGCCCATGTGGGCTATAGCTGCGTACCCACATGTGTAGAGGCCAATCAAACAGGCGCCGCAATCGTCACGATGTTCGACTGCGGTCCAAGACGCTTGTCGAAAGGCGTACCGACTGGACCGGTCCAGACGCCAGAGCGAGACCTACGGATCCGACGCTCACACGCCCAGGTCAGGCCCTGACCTGTGGTACATGGGATCCGCGCGGCCGATGGCTCCGCCCGGCGCCGTCGCGGTAGCTGCCGAAGTCCAGGCGCGGCTGTTGCGGGTTCTGGAAGACGATGGCGAAGCCGAGGGTCTCGTTGAGGACGCGGTCGGTGCCGTAGCACTGCTGCCGACTGACTGCGGCGATAGTGTCGGGGTGAGCAGCGGCTCCCAGGCGTCCGAGGGCGGCGGCGTAGACGCTGGCCAGCCCGCGGGCGGGTCCGACACCTGCGACACCTGCGATACCTGCGACGCCGGCGGTGTGGGCCGGCTCAGGCTGTGAGCTGCTCGCGGGACCAAGATCAACAGCTCTGATCCACCGTTAACGGCCGTCGGCACTGCGTACCCGACCCCACCATTCCCGCTGACGCTGGCGGTGGTGGTCCTGATTCGAACCTGACGCCAGCCTGTGGTGTCGGCCGCGGGAAAGTCGGCCGCGGGAAGGAAAGCCACCCCGTGTGCCGTCGACTTTCAGCCACAATTGCACCCGGACCACGGGCAGGTCATCGGGGGTCCGGGCCGAGGCGGACAGGGCCGCCTGTCCCCGTTGCCGCCGCAGCCGTATCTGGTGAGCGAGAAGCATCTGCGGTGGGTTGGGGAGGATTACCCGACGCACCTTCTTTGACGCCTGCCGACTTCCTAAGCGACGGACAGCAGGCTGGCCGCTTCGGTTTTCTCCCCTGCCCACTAGTCCTTTGAGTTCACCTGTGACGGATATCTGGCTACTCATCCTTCCTTACCTTTTCAGAAAGGAAAGGCCGCATGAGCCTCCTGCAGTGTCCCACTCAGCACCCAGGGTGGTCAGAAGCTAAATACCTGGGCTGGAGTCGCTGAGGGACGGCCAGCGTGATCAAGATCACTTGCCCGTCGCTGTAGGTTCAGGTCACGATTTGGTCCTACCACGCTAGGTCACCCTTTCAGCGAGTGGCTTGGGCAGCCGGGCGCTGACCTGTCAGCGCCTGAGTGATCGCTGGCGCCAGCTTGGCGCTCCACTCCTGGGCCTCAGGTAACCCAGGTCGCGGTCGTGCCGCCCAGCGCGCCTTGACCGCACTCATCCGGACGCCCCGATCCTTGGCCGCTGTCGCTTCCGCATAGACGGGTTCTTGATCAGTCAAGTCCAGCTGCGGCTGGTTGCATTGCGGAGGTGACGGTCGTGCCCAGGTCAGGCTCGGCGGCCGGCTCTCGATCAGCCAGGAAACGCTGGGCCGTTTCGACGGTGCTGTGGCTGTTGGCATGCATGCCTCCTAGGCAATCTGAGCGCAGTTATCTGTGCGCTCACCAGGCTGACGGATCAGCCGTGCGGCGTAACCTCCAGGAGGCCAATCTGTGGAAACCGATTTGCGGCTGTACCTGGCATGCCAGTACAGCGTGAACATCCCACGCTGCGGGTGGCTATCGGAACTCCCCTCACTCCTCGAGCGGGTGACTCCGGAGAAGCGTCAGCACGCTACCAACATCACGAGGGGTTTGATGGCGCGTTTGGGCGGCTCCGGCTCATCCGGGCTCCGCATCTCGGATTCCAACCAGTTCCACACCTTCAGCCGCAGGATCTGCGGCTTCACCCACTTGAACTCGACGAATAGCAGGATGATCAAGACCACTAGCACGATGCTGGCAGTGATCAGTATCGCCACCGTCGTGCCTCTCTATTCCCGAGCTTCGTAGTGCAGGACTACTCGACCGACGCCTCGCCGGCGGTAATGGCTGGTTGATCTGACGAGAACGCCCGACTCTGGACAAACCTCGCTACCCGCATTGCCTCCTTCTAAGTGAGGTCCTCTGGGAGTGTGATGTGAGCGCGCTACCCGGCCGCAAGGGAAGTTGATGCTCGATCAGCGGCGTACGAGGTGGAACGTAGCCGGCGGCGTGGTCCAACCCCGACGTCGGGCTCGGCGCGTCTGGTTTCGCCGCTGTTCATCCGTCGTGGGCAGCAGTAGTGTGAGCGAATTCGTCTGACCAGAGAGGAAGTCGAGACCGAAGCGGCTGTTTCGGAGACGGCTTCGGCTGGCGGGGGACAAGCTTAAGACGTCTCCAGGGTCACTTTCGTGCAGAATCAACCCAATTTTCTTGTCGTTGTCCTTCTCGAACCCGCCCCACCAGCAACGGAGGTCGTCATGACTAGCAGAGTCGAAACCCCCACCGAGATTCGCCCCTTCCACGTCGGGATTCCGGAGAAGCAGCTCGACGACCTGCGCCGCCGGATCGAGGCGACCCGCTTGCCCTCGAAGGAGCTCGTCGAGGACCGGTCGCAGGGCGTCCAGTTGGCGACGATTCAGGAGCTCGCCACCTACTGGGGGACCGAGTACGACTGGCGCAAGGTCGAGGCAAGGCTGAACGCCCTACCTCAGTTCACGACCGAGATCGACGGAGTGGACATCCACTTCATCCACGTCAGGTCGGAGCACGAGAATGCGTTGCCGCTGATCATGACCCACGGCTGGCCGGGATCCGTGATCGAACTGCTCGACACGGTCGGCCCGCTCACCGACCCGACCGCGCACGGCGGACGCGCCGAGGACGCATTCGACCTCGTGCTGCCTTCCCTGCCCGGCTACGGCTTCTCCCGCGAGCCGACGGAGGTCGGCTGGAACGCCGGTCGCGTCGCGCAGGCCTGGGCGGAGCTGATGCACCGCCTCGGCTACACCCGTTATGTCGCCCAGGGCGGCGACGTGGGCGCCGCCGTCACCGACGCGATGGGGCGGCAGGCACCCGAGGGGCTGCTCGGCATCCACATGAACTTGCTTGTGACGGTGCTGGCCGGCCCCCAGCCGGCGGAGTCCGAGCAGGAACGCGCGGCGGCCGACCAGCTCGCCACATTCAGGGAGAGCGGCTTCGCCTACTTCTTGGAGATGGCCACACGGCCGCAGACGATCAGCTACGCCCTGCTGGATTCACCCGTCGCCCTGGCCGCCTGGCTGCTCGACCACGACACGGACAGCTACTACAAGATCTCCCGCGCCTTCGTCGACGGCGAGGCCGTGGGCAATCTCACCCGGGACCACATCGTCGACAACATCACGCTGTACTGGCTGACGGGCACCGGCGCCTCGGCGGCCCGATCCTACTGGGAGGACGGACAAGCCCTGGCTCAAGCACTCGCGTCCGGCCAGGCTCCTCCGGAGATCTCGCTCCCGGTCGGCTTTACCACGTTCCCCGGCGAGATCTGGAGGACCCCGCGCAGCTGGGCCGAGAAGGCCTATCCCAACCTCACCTACTTCAACGAGGTCGAGAAGGGCGGCCACTTCGCCGCGTGGGAAGAGCCGCAGCTGTTCGCTGAAGAGATGCGAGCCGCGTTCAGGTCACTCCGCAACGGGGGGTCGTCATGAGCAGCACCGCCCAGACCGCCACCGAGATTCGCCCCTTCAACGTCAGCATTCCGGAAGACGAACTGGCAGACCTCCGTCGACGCGTCGCGGCGACGCGCTGGCCCGACCGGGAGACGGATGCCTCGCAAGGCGTGCAGCTCGAGACGATCCAGGCACTGGCCGCCTATTGGGCCACGGATTACGACTGGCGCAAGTTCGAAGAGCGCTTCGCCGCTCTGCCGCACTTCATCACCGAGATCGACGGGGTGGACATCCACTTCATCCACGTGCGCTCCGAGCATGAGGATGCGCTGCCGCTCATCGTGACCCACGGGTGGCCGGGCTCGACCATCGAGCAGCTCAAGATCATCGATCCGCTCACCGACCCTACGGCGCACGGAGCCGACTCGGCGGATGCATTCCATCTGGTGATTCCGTCACTGCCCGGCCATGGGTTTTCAGGCAAGCCGCGCGAGACCGGCTGGGACCCGATCCGCATCGCAAAGGCCTGGGTGGTGCTGATGGAGCGCCTCGGGTACACCCAATATGTCGCCCAGGGCGGCGATTGGGGGAATGCCGTCACCGAGCAGTTGGCTCTGTTGAAGCCCGAAGGACTGCTGGGCATTCACACAAACATGCCAGCGACCGTGCCGCCCGATGTCTCGAAGGCGCTCGCCACCGGCGGTTCCAAGCCAGACGGTCTCTCGGGCGACGAGGCGAAGGCATACGAGATCCTGAAGCACTTCTTTGCCACCGGCGTGGGCTACGCCAACGAGATGGCAAACCGCCCGCAGACACTTTACGCCATCGCGGACTCCCCGGTCGGCCTGGCGGCCTGGATGCTCGATCACGACGAGCGCAGCTACCAGCTCATCGCACGCGCTTTCGCCGGAAATCCGGGTGGCCTCTCGCGCGACGACGTCCTCGACAACATCACCCACTACTGGCTGACGAATACCGGAGTCTCCTCGGCCCGCCTCTACTGGGAGAGCCATCTGGCCTTCTTCGACGTCAAGGGCGTCGAGATCCCTGTCGGCGTGACCGTCTTCCCGGACGAGCTCTATCCGGCTCCGCAGAGCTGGGCGGAGAAGGCGTATCCGAAGCTCGTTCACTACAACCGGGTCGAGGAGGGCGGGCACTTCGCCGCCTGGGAGCAGCCGCAGATCCTCTCGCAGGAGCTGCGCGACACCTTCAGGTCGCTGCGTTGATCTCCGCGCTCTAGTCGTGGGCACGGAACGTCAGGCCGCTCGTAGCTGTTGTTGACCCCCTAGGAAAAGAGTGCGCTCATGTCTGAGCCGACCGGCACCGACAGCCCAATCCGCTGCGCGGAGTCTCCACCGACTCCGCCTATATCGCCGGCTTGCTTGAGCAGATACCAGGTCCGGTGGTTGCCGTCGGCCACTCCTACGGTGGCGCGGTCATCACAAATGCCGCGGCGAATGCGAACACGTTGTCGGCCTGGTCTACGTCGCCGCTTTCGTCACCGAAGAGGGTTGGTTTGAGTTGGGCCACGCAGCACTGCGCCGCTCACTTCCTCCCATGATCTTTGCCGGCTTCGAACAATCACAAGATCTCGCACCAGCAAGCTTTGCCGCCCGCCGGGGCGGACGTATGAGACCAGGGTGCGCGAAACCATGATCGACTCGCCCGACGACCGGCTGCAAGCCGAAACTGAGGCCAAGACCGTTAGCCGCCGCCTGTCGTAAGGGGCGCGGTGTCGGCTGGGTGCTCGCACGTCAATGGATTTGTTTGATCGGGTCAGCCTGACGAGTCTGGTTTCGAAGGTATGGCCACTATGCGTGGGCGCTCAATGGAATGACCACGCCAGTCCCGTATCGCGGTCGGATCGGCCGCGTCTCACCGAGTTTCGATTGTCAGCTCGAAGTTGTTCCCGTCGATCTTGACCTGACCTGAAGCACACCGGTAATCGTCGGTCCCTCCGATGATCGCAACCGTATTCACCAGACTGGAAAATTTGAGGAGCCCCCGGGTCTGGAGTTGACCGCCATTCGGGAAAGGCGTGCCTGGGATTCCCGGCAAGATGTATCCAGCTTCACATAGCCAGAAATCCGGCCTGCGAACACGGACATAGAAACCTGAGTGTTGGCCTCTGAGGCTTGGATCACCGTTGATTACGGTGATGTCGTCGCTGGAGGCAATCATGTTGCCCAGTTGGTTGTTCTGTGGGGTGACGGCCTTCTCCTCAACTGTCTTAACTTTCAAATTAATGATCGTCGTCGGCATATCTGTTTCCCTGGCTCAGGATCGTCCACGGAGTACCAGATGACGAACCGAGAGCTGTGCTCGCGATGGGCAAACGAAGGTTCGAACGTATGGCCGCCTCGGGTGGGGAGTCAACGGCACGCGCCGGAGCCGGAGCATCGGCTTTGCACAGAGTCTCATAGAAGATCACGCCGCAGATGATCTTGCTGAGCCATGAGCGGCAGTGTTTCTCTCGCACCAACAAACGTTCGGCACGACGCCGACCGCCCCGCATCCGCTTCGCTGTACTGTGTCGGATCGAGATCTTGACTGTGTCGGATCGAGATCTTGCATATCTTATTAGAACACTTTTACGATTCTCAGCGCAACGAGAACGCCAGCTCAGGCCCCGACTTCTTCCGCGGCAGCGAGTCGCGAGAAGCCAGGATCTGCTCAGTTCGCTCCGACAGTTCCGGCGGGTTGCCGTCGTCGGATCGGTTGCACACCTCGTCGCAAAGGATCCGGGCGGCCTCCTGGCGATGTCTCCCGGCGGCGATCGTGGCAAGGTCCACACGCGGGAAGGGCAGGAAGCCATATCCCAGGTGCCTTACTGGCGGCAGCAGCGACACGACGGTGCAGCTGTGGGATTGGCCGCCGCCGGTCCAATCGGCTCCCCGGCGACTAGTCACACCGACATCGTCGTCTCGGTGGGGTTCAGCCCCCGCAGAACCCTCGTCGCAGGCGGCTCAGATAAGTCCGTGCGACTGTGGGACGTGGCCACTCACTTAGCTCGCGCTGGCCAGGTTCAGCCGATCTTCGAGCTGGTCCTGCAAGCAGCTCACACTAGACCCAGACGACGCAGATTTGCTTCCAACCTCCTCGCCCGCCCCTGCAGTCAGACTGCCAGTCAATCGATGCGGCAGCCGGCGATCATCTGGGGACACCCACGGACCATGCTCACGGCTACCGCTCCATTGTCAGGCGTGTCAGAGATCACTGACACGGAAGAGGTCACTGGTTCAAATCCAGTATCGCCCTCCAGCATCATCCCTGGTCAGAGGCTTATTTGGCTTAAGATCACGAACCCTCGTGCAGGTTGTGTGCAAGATCACAAACCGCGCTTTACCGAGCGGCCCGTTGGGACCGTCCTTGCCATGTAGTGGTGCCACCTGATACCACAGCGGAGCTGTGGATCGTCCCTATCCGTCCAACGCTGGACGGTGCCCACATTTGGTGCGATGCTCAATTGAAGTGCGCCGGGAATGTCACGGCTCCAGGGACGGGTCGGCGCACCTAGTGGCTGGGAGAAGCGCTATGACAGCAACCGAGACATTCAATCTGCTGGAGCCTTACCAGATCGCCGAGGAGACGTTCGTCATTCCGTGGGCCCTGGAGGCTCCGCCAGTTGGGCACTTCCCGATGAACTCCATGGTGATTCGTGGAGCGGAACCGGTGCTCGTGGACACCGGAGCGCCAGCTGTGCGGCCCCAGTGGCTGGAAGCCGCCTGGTCAGTAGTAGATCCGATCGATGTGCGGTGGGTGTTCCTCACCCATGACGACCGTGACCACTCCGGTAACCTTCTACCGATCCTCGCGGCGTGCCCAAATGCCACGCTGCTGACGACCTGGTTTTCGATCGGGCGCATGGCCGAGGAGTGGGAGACGCCGCTTAACCGGTGCCGTTTCATGAATGACGGTGACACGGTGGACGTGGGCGACCGCACGCTGGTTGCCAAGCGACCGCCGCTGTACGACAACCCGACGACGCGCGCCCTGTTCGACCCGAAAACTAGCGTTTTGTGGTCGGTGGATACTTTCGCGACAAATGTGCCTGCTCCGATGCCCTATATCGGCGAGCTGTCCGACAACGAATTTCGGGACGGTCAATTCTTTGGCGGTCGCCTTGTTTCACCGTGGGCGACGCTGCTGGATGGTCAGAAGTTTCAAGCTGTAGTTAATGAAACTCAACGGTTTGGCGCTGAGGTCATTGCCGGCTGCCACTCGCCGGTGCTGCGTGGCCCGCGGATCGCGGAGGCGTTCGATCTCCTCCGGCAGCTGCCCGAGATTCCGGCGTGGCCGGGGTTCACACAGGCCGACCTCGATAGCTGGATGGACGCCGCTGAGGGGACGCTCCCTCCCGAACAACCGCGACCATCGGACACCTGATCCCTCCTGTGCTTGTCCGTCCCGGAGTGGGTGAATCGCAACAGAAGGCGTCCGCTTCCCGGCGGATGACCAGACCGGCGTCGGTCGCGAGTACCACAGCGCCGACTTCGCTGTGCCGGCGTGAATGTCTGCTGGGAGGTCGATGGCGACCAGGCCTTCGCGACCGGCCCCTGGGCCTGCAGACCGCGGCCGCCCGCGAGGCGTTGGCCACCCTTTAGCGCCAACGGGCCGGGGTGAACACCATGCCACGAGTGAGGTGACCATCGCCTGCGGCGTCCTCGTCGGGCGGAAGCCCGACGCATTCAGCGACCGGGCCAGCCGCTGCAATGCATCTTCGCCGCCGAGCGAGCCACGCGAGCCGGCGTACTTGCTCACGAGCCGGCGAGCAGCCGGAAGCGGTCGCCCAGCCGCGCTGCGATCTGTTGCGGGAAGAGCGCGCGCGCACCCGGGCGGCGGCCAGCTCGAACGCCA
>Ga0307306_10000250_pt1 | contig 12332 bp, 11 predicted proteins | sample ER_DNA_193_FD_194507 | JGI IMG/M metagenome (GOLD analysis project Ga0307306, IMG submission 194507) | Bulk soil microbial communities from the East River watershed near Crested Butte, Colorado, United States - ER_DNA_193 | ecosystem: Environmental > Terrestrial > Soil > Floodplain | place...
CATCTACCACGAGCCACTGCGGACCTTGGAGCGGGTACGAGATGCCCTGCTGGAATGCGGAGCTGTAGGGATTCGCCGGACGTTCAAGCCGGAGTGGCGGCTGCACTTTCCAGGCCGCTAACGCTAACCGTCTTGAGATGTCGAACGGCGGCAGATGCGGCCGGAGCAGGGCTCGCTAGCCGTCTTGAGATGAGAAACGCTGCCAGATTCGGCGTGAACAGCACTCGCTAACCGTCTTGAGATGGGAACGTGTCTCGATACCGCTCTGTCCGCCACTCGGAATGTGTCGCATCCGCGACAGCGCGTTAGCCTGATGCGATGCCCGTTCCGGTCCGCACCTGCATCGGGTGCAGGAGCCGAGAAGAGAAGGTACGACTCATTCGCATCGTGCCGCGCAACGGAGGGGTCGCAGTCGACGTACGCCAGCGCGAGCCGGGCCGAGGAGCTTATCTTCATCCGCGGCCCGAGTGCCTTGAGCAGGCGCTCAAGCGACGTAGCCTGGGGAGGGCTCTACGGTCGGAGATCGATGGACAGCAAGCTGCTGTCACAATCCGGCAGTTCCTTGGCGTGCTCACTTAGACACATTTGCGCGGCTGGGCATAGAGTCTCCAATGCATCCGTTCCGGGTTGGAATGGATGAGACGAGCAAGCACTCGCCTATGCGAGAGCCGAACCAGAAAGTGGGCACCCGCTCATGACCGCTCGATGAGAACCGCTCAGTGAGCATGATCAACAACTAACTGGTCCGGAATCTAGACCCGGACCGCCAACAAGGAGAGCAGTGGCAAAGGTCCGTGTCTACGAGCTTGCAAAAGAGCTCGGAGTCGAAAGCAAGACCGTCCTCAGCATGCTGAAGGACATGGGTGAGTTCGTACGATCCGCCTCATCCACCGTGGAGGCGCCGGTCGAAAGGCGGCTCAAGGAGAAGCTCGCTAGCGAGCCACCCCCAGTCAAGAAGGCGCCAGCCAAGAAAGCGGCAGCCAAGAAAGCTGACGGGGAACAGGCAACATCCGCAGCGGCTGCGCCCGACGTGCCTGTGGAGGTGCCGGCGGCGACCGCGACCGCACCCACCGCGGCAGCGCCCCCAGCACCGGTAGCGCCTGCCACGCCGGCAGCGCCAGTGGCAGCTGCCCCAGGGCGCCACCGGTTGCGCCGACGCGGCCCCAGCCAACGGGGCCACAGCCAACGGGGCCACAGCCAACGCCAGTTCCGCGTCCGGGCGTGCCCCGAGCGCCCGGACAGGCTGCGCCGGCCGCTCGGACTGCCGAGCAACCGACCACTGCCCCGCGGCCACGTCCGGGTTCCACCGGCGGACTTCCTGGTGCTCCGGGAGGACGCCGACCCGGTACCCCCCGTCCGGGAAACAACCCGTTCGCACCCTCGCAAGGAATGGGCCGCTCACGTCCGGCGCGTCCCGTCCCAGATGGCACCGGACCTGCTGGTCCGCGCCCGCCTGAGGGCCGCGCTCCACAGCCGGGCGGTCGCCCGGGAATTCCGGGCATGCCGCGACCTAACCCCGCGATGATGCCCAAGCAGAATTCTGGTCAGCTGGGCGGCGCGCCCACCGGCCCTGGCGCACGAGGCCGCGGTGCACCCGCCGGCGGTCGTCGCCCGGGTGCCGGAGCCCCCGGTCGTGGCGGACCTGGTGGGGGGCCGGGCGGTCCACCACCGAGTGGTCGTGGCGGCCGGGGCGGTCGTGGTGGTACCCAGGGTGCATTCGGTCGGGCCGGTGGACCGACCCGACGTGGCCGCAAGTCGAAGAAGCAGCGGCGTCAAGAGTTCGACCAGATGGAGGCGCCCTCGATTGGTGGCGTACGCGTCAAGCAAGGCGACGGCCAGAAGGTTCGGCTCGCCAGAGGCGCATCGCTGACCGACCTGGCCGAGAAGATCGGCGCTGACGCGGCGTCGCTGGTCCAGGTGCTGTTCCATCTCGGTGAGATGGTGACCGCCACCCAGTCGGTGAGCGACGACACGTTGCAGGTGCTCGGCACTGAGCTCAATTACGACATCGAGGTGGTCTCGCCCGAGGATGAGGACCGCGAGCTGTTGGAGAGCTTTGCTATCGAGTTCGGTGAGAACAGCGGCGGCGAGGAGGATCTGGAAGCTCGACCGCCAGTCGTCACAGTGATGGGTCACGTTGATCACGGCAAGACCAAGCTGCTGGATGCGATCCGCAAGACCAACGTGGTAGCCCGCGAGGCGGGTGGCATTACCCAGGCGATCGGCGCGTATCAGGTGTCCACGGAGGTGGATGATGAGGAACGCAAGATCACCTTCATCGACACACCGGGTCATGAGGCGTTCACCGCAATGCGCGCCCGTGGCGCCAAGTCGACCGATATCGCCGTGCTGGTGGTTGCGGCCGATGACGGTGTGATGCCACAAACCATTGAGGCGCTGAACCATGCCTTGGCAGCCGAAGTGCCGGTGGTCGTGGCAGTGAACAAGGTCGACAAGGTGGGAGCGGATCCGACGAAGGTTCGTGGCCAGCTGACCGAGTACGGCTTGGTGCCGGAGGAGTATGGCGGCGACACTATGTTCGTCGACGTCTCGGCGGTCACCGGCCAGGGCCTGGACTCCCTGCTGGAAGCGATCATCCTGACGGCAGACGCGGCGCTGGATCTGCGAGCCAATCCCGATATGGACGCTCAGGGTGTGGCCATTGAGGCACACCTGGACAAGGGTCGCGGTCCGGTAGCTACGGTCTTGGTCCAGCGCGGCACGCTCAAGGTCGGCGATTCGATCGTCACGGGTCCGGCGCATGGCCGGGTACGCGCGCTGCTCAACGATCATGGTGACAATGTCAGCGAGGCGCCGCCCTCGTTCCCGGTGCAGGTGCTCGGTCTGACGGCCGTGCCCGGTGCTGGAGACAGCTTCCTTGTGGTTGATGACGATCGCATGGCGCGGCAGATCGCGGAACGGCGGGCAGCACGGCTGCGGATGGCCGCTCAGGCCGCCGGCACCCGACGCAAGACACTCGACCAGCTGTTCGAGCAGCTCGAGAAGGGCGAGACGCAGGAACTACGACTCATCCTCAAGGGCGACGGCGCCGGCTCGGTGGAGGCTTTGGAGGATGCGCTGTCCAAGATCGACGTCGGCGATGAAGTCAGTCTGCGGGTCATCGATCGTGGTGTTGGCGCTATCACCGAGACCAACGTCTCGCTGGCTGCTGCCTCCGACGCCGTCATCGTGGGCTTCAACGTCCGGCCGCAGGGCAAGGCATCGGAGCTCGCTGACCGCGAGGGCGTAGACATCCGCTACTACTCGGTGATCTACGCCGCGATCGACGAGATCGAGGCAGCACTGAAGGGCATGCTGAAGCCGATCTACGAGGAGGTCACTCTCGGCCAGGCGGAGATCAGAGAGATCTTCCGCTCGTCCAAGGCTGGCATCATCGCCGGCTGTATGGTCCTCAGCGGTTCCATCCGGCGCAATGCCAAGGCGCGACTGCTGCGCGAAGGTGTGGTCGTCACCGAGAGCACCATCGCCTCGCTCCGGCGCGAGAAAGATGATGTCACCGAAGTGCGCGAGGGGTATGAGTGCGGCATGACGCTCGCCAACTACTCCGACATCAGGATCAGCGACATCATCGAGACGTACGAGATGCGGGAGAAGCCGCGCTCGTAAGGAGGAGGACATGGCCTCGCCACGTGTGGTCAGGCTGGCCGACCAGATCAAGGTGATCGTGGCGGAGATGCTGGAGCGGCGGATCAAGGATCCACGCTTGGGCTTCGTCACGATCACCGATGTCCGGCTCACCGGTGACAGCCGGGATGCCACGGTGTTCTATACGGTGCTCGGCTCTGACGAAGAGCAAGCCAGTTCGACGGCCGCATTGCGTTCTGCGACTGGTGTGATCCGTGCCCAGGTTGGCAAGCAGCTGGGCTTGCGGTTTACTCCAACGCTGACCTTCGTGGCCGACGCCGTACCCGAAAATGCCAGGCAGATCGACGATCTGCTCGCCCAGGCCCGCTCGACGGACGCTCGCGTTGCCGAGCAGGCCGCAGGCGCGGCGTACGCGGGGGAGGCCGACCCATATAAGCGCAATGAAGTTGAGGAAGGCGCAGAGCTCGACGATGACGAGCCAGCCTGACCTGACGCCAGCTGTGTCGGGTGTGGCAGCGATCGACAAGCCGACGGGCTGGACCTCTCATCAGGTCGTTGCAAAGGTCCGGCGCATCGCGGGTACGCGCAAAGTTGGGCACGCCGGCACCCTGGACCCGATGGCGACCGGTGTGTTGTTGATCGGCATCGGGCGAGCAACCCGTTTGCTCGGACACCTGGCACTGACTGACAAGGCGTATGCGGCGACGATTCGGCTCGGTTTGGCGACGGTGACCGACGACGCCGAGGGCGAGGTGACCGAAGCGGCCGGGGCGAGGGCAGTTACCGACGATCAGATCGCAACCGCTCTGGAAAGGTTGCGCGCGAGCAGGACCCAGGTGCCTTCCTCAGTTTCGGCGATCAAGATCAATGGCGTTCGTTCCTACGCAAAAGTGCGGTCTGGTCAGGACGTTGTTCTCGATCCACGGCCGGTGACCGTGGATCGACTGGAGGTCGTCGCACGCCGCGATGTCCAGCTGGAGGCCATTGCAGTGGTCGATCTCGATGTCGTGGTCGAGTGCTCATCCGGCTGCTACGTTCGGGCATTGGCCCGCGACCTTGGGATCGCTCTCGGTACGGGCGGGCACCTCACTGCGCTACGCCGTACCCGGGTTGGACCGTTCACGCTTGACGAGGCGCAAACCTTTGACACCAATACCTCGGCCCTCACAGTGCTCGACATGGCTGACGTCGCTCGACGCTGCTTCGCCAGTGTCACAGTGGATCCCGCTCAGGTGATCCAGGTTCGCAACGGTCGCCAGCTGCCTCAGTTTGATCTTCCCGCCAACCCGACCGCTCTGCTCAGCCCGGAGGGGACACTGCTCGCGCTCTACCGTCCAGGTGCGGGCGGCGGCGCGATAGCTGAGGCCGTGTTCAGTGGTTAACTGTCCGCCGTGAAGACAGATCCGGTCGTCGTCATCGGCAACTTTGACGGAGTGCATCGGGGACATGCGGAGTTGCTCCGGATTGCCAAGGCTGCCGAGCCCGGTGCCCCGTTGGTTGCGGTGACCTTCTGGCCGCACCCGATGTCGGTAGTACGGCCCGATCAGGTGCCGCTGCTGCTCACCAGCTTGGAGCGGCGCAAGGAGCTACTCCGCGCTGCAGGCGTCGACGACGTCGTCGTGGTTCACTTCACCGCTGAGGTCGCAAGTTGGAGCCCAGCGCAGTTTGTCGACGCTGTCATCCGGCCACTGCATCCGGCGCGGGTCGTGGTGGGGGAGAACTTCCGATTCGGATTCCGAGCCGCAGGCGATGTCTCGACCCTGGCCGAGCTCGGAGCGGGCGAGTTCAAGGTACAGGGGGTGCCCTTACTGACCGATGGCACCCAGCCGAGTTCGTCGACGCTGATCCGTCATGCAGTCGCCGGGGGTGATTTCGGTCGGGTCCGAGAGCTGAGCGACAACGTCTTCAGGTTTTCCGGGGTCGTCGTACGCGGAGATCGTCGAGGTCACGAGCTTGGCTTCCCGACGGCCAACGTGCCGGTGCCGCCAGGCCTGGCCGTGCCGGCCGATGGGGTCTACGCCGGCTGGGTCACCAGGCTCGACGGCGATTTGCCGCGCTGGCCCGCTGCCATCTCGGTGGGCACCAACCCGACGTTCGACGGCGTAGAGCGGCGGGTAGAGGCTTACGTGCTGGACCGTGATGACCTCGAGCTCTACGACGTGGAGATCGCCATCGATTTCTATGCGCGATTACGCGGGCAGGTGAAATATGCCGGTCGGGAAGCATTGATCAAGCAGATGCATGCCGATGTCGAGGAAGCGCGGCACCTCTTGCACGCAGCGTGACCAGGCCTTGGGCCGCCAGCCGAGAATTTAGGAGAATTCGCTGCAAAGGTGCCGCGCTGGTAGATTGGGCGCGCCGTTTGACCGGCCGCGGACTTCCAAGAGCTCCCACTCACACCGTGTGAAGGCCCTAAGGGGTATTCGGGAGCGCCGCGCAACGGGAAACCGAGAGGAGATCAGTGTCGATGGACGCTGCAACCAAGAAGAAAATCATCGACGAATACGCAACGGGCGACGGCGACACGGGTTCTCCCGAGGTTCAGGTCGCCATCCTCACCAATCGGATCGCGCATCTCACCGAGCATCTCAAAGAGCACAAGCATGACCACCACAGCCGTCGTGGCTTGATGTTGCTCGTCGGCCAACGGCGCCGGCTGCTCAACTACGTCGCCAAGACCGATATCGAGCGCTACCGCTCGCTCATCGAACGCCTCGGGCTGCGTCGCTGACCGCCAGAAGTTTTAGGCACTGCTCGCGCGACAGACGCTCGCAGTGCCGCACAACTGAATAACCATCATCACGTTCGTGATCGCATCGAACGCAGACGCTCGACGAGGAGAGACTCGGTCCTCGGTAGTGGTTTTCGGGAGGAGCATGGCGCTCTGGCCCGCGGACCTCGATCGAAGACCGGCCTCCACCAGCTCGGGGGATTGGCGCGGGAGATGGTCACCGCGCCACGGCGAGCCTCATCCCGTGTGCGGATGCGATCCACATTCAGGCGTTGGCAACGAGCCATCGCCACAGAAAGGAATCCCGTGGAGGGACCAGATCTTCAATCCACCGAGGCCGTTATCGACAACGGCAATTTTGGCCGACACATTGTCCGCTTCGAGTCGGGCTTGCTGGCTCAGCAAGCTGGGGGGTCGGCGACCGTCTATCTTGACGACGACACCATGGTGCTTTCGGCCACAACCGCCCAGAGCAAGCCGCGGGAGGCCATCGACTTCTTCCCGCTCACCGTGGACGTCGAGGAACGCATGTACGCGGTGGGCCGCATCCCCGGCTCGTTCTTCCGCCGTGAGGGACGCCCTTCCGAGGGCGCGATTCTCACCTGCCGACTTATTGATCGTCCGCTACGCCCGTGCTTCGTCAAGGGCCTGCGCAATGAGGTCCAGGTCATCGTCACAGTCATGGCGCTGAACCCGAACAAGACCTACGACGTAGTCGCCATCAATGCGGCATCCCTGTCCACCCAGCTCGCCGGCCTGCCGTTCACCGGTCCAGTCGGCGGCGTACGCGTTGCGCTCATCGGTGATCGCTGGATCGGCTTCCCGGATGTCGATCAGCTCGAGAATGCCGCGTTCGAGATGGTCGTAGCTGGCCGGGTCACAGCATCCGGCGATGTCGCCATTGCCATGGTCGAGGCCGAGTCGACGACGCGCACCTGGGATCTGGTGAGGAGCGGCAAGACCGCGCCCACCGAGGAGGTTGTGGCAGCCGGTCTCGAGGCCGCAAAGCCGTTCATTCGCGCATTGTGTGCGGCCCAGACTGAGCTGGCGGCCAAGTTCGAAAAGCCCGTTGCCGACTTCCCGATCTTTCTCGACTACGCCGACGACGTGTACGAAGTCGTCGCGGAGACGGCGACCGGGGAACTCACTGACGTCATGTCGATTGCTGACAAGCAAACCCGCGAGCACGCCACCGAAACGCTCAAGAACACAGTCGTGGAGCGCCTAGCTTCCCGATTCGAGGGACGCGAAAAGGAGATCACCGGCGCGTACCGAGCGCTGACCAAGAAGCTGGTTCGGCAACGGATTCTGACCGACAAGATACGCATCGACGGCCGTGGAGTCACCGATATCCGCACGCTTTCCTGCGAGGTCGGCGTAGTACCGCGGGTCCATGGCTCCGCACTTTTCCAGCGCGGCGAGACACAGATCCTGGGCGTCTCGACTCTCAACATGCTGGGCATGGAGCAAAAGCTCGACACCCTCGCACCAGAGACCACCAAGCGCTACATGCACAACTACAACTTCCCGCCGTACTCCACCGGTGAGACCGGCCGGGTGGGATCACCCAAGCGGCGCGAGGTCGGTCACGGTGCGCTGGCCGAACGGGCGCTGGTCCCGGTGCTACCCACCCGCGAGGAGTTCCCGTACGCGATCCGCCAGGTCTCTGAGGCGCTCGGCTCGAACGGCTCGACATCAATGGGCTCGGTGTGCGCCTCGACGATGGCACTGCTCAACGCGGGCGTGCCGCTGCGGGCCCCAGTTGCCGGCATTGCGATGGGCCTGGTCTCTGACACCGTCGACGGTCAGTTGCAATACACCGCACTGACCGACATCCTCGGTGCCGAGGACGCCTACGGCGACATGGACTTCAAGGTCGCCGGGACCCGGGATTACATCACTGCACTGCAGCTGGACACCAAGCTGGACGGCGTTCCTGCCTCGGTGCTGGCGGAAGCGCTGAATCAGGCCAAGGGCGCCCGCAACACGCTTCTCGACGTCATGCAAGAGGCCATCGACGGCCCCGACGAGATGAGCGTCTACGCGCCACGGATCATCACCGTGAAGATCCCCGTCGACAAGATCGGCGAGGTCATCGGCCCCAAGGGCAAGGTGATCAACCAGATCCAGGACGATACCGGCGCCGAGATCTCGATCGAGGACGACGGCACGATCTACATTGGCGCCGATCGAGCCGACAAGGCGGAGGCGGCCCGCGGCATGATCAACGGCATTGCCAACCCGACGATGCCCGAGAAGGGCGAACGCTATCTCGGCACAGTGGTCAAGATCACTGCGTTCGGCGCCTTCATATCGCTGCTACCCGGGAAAGACGGTCTGCTGCATATCTCCAAGATGCGTCCGCTCTCTGGTGGTCAGCGAGTCGAGAGCGTCGAGGATGTGCTCAGCGTCGGCCAGAAGATCCAGGTCGAGGTCAATGAGATCGATGATCGCGGCAAGCTGTCGCTGATTCCGGTGGTCGAGGAGACGGTGTCGGCGTAAGCCTTATGCACCACCTCGACACTACTGATGCCGCACGCTCCGCGTAGCCGTCCCGGCCGACGGCGCCTCCAACTGGATGGCGCCGTCCGCCGTACGGTGCTGCCGAACGGCCTTCAGATCGTCACGGAGGACATCCGCTCAACCAACACCTACGCACTCGGCGTCTTCGCCTCCGTCGGTTCGCGTCACGAGACGCCACAACTGCACGGCGCTTCGCACTTCCTCGAACACCTGCTCTTCAAGGGCACCTCGAATCGCACAGCGGAGCAGATTTCGGCTGCGATCGAGTCGGTGGGCGGCGAGCTCAACGCCTACACCGCCAAGGAGCACACCTGCTTCTACGCCCGCGTGCTACACAGCGATGCCGAGCTGGCCGTTGATGTCCTCACCGACATGATCAGCAACTCGATGATCACGGGCGAGGATGTCGATGCCGAACGAGCGGTGATCTTGGACGAGATCTCCATGCATGCCGATGACCCCACCGAGCAGGCCGCCGAAGCCGTTGCCGCAGCGATCTTCGGCACGTCCGGACTCAGTCGCACGGTGATCGGTTCGCCGAGCTCGGTCGCGACGCTGAGTCGGCCTAGCATCGTGCAGCACTGGAGCCGGCACTACCGCCCCAACTCCCTGGTCGTAGCAGCGGCCGGCAAAGTCGAGCATGATCGACTGGTGCAGCGACTCGGCGTCCTGGATGTCCAGCCCGCAGCCTCTACAGCGCCGCCTGATCTTTCACCCACCATGATCAACGAGCAGGGCGGGCTGATCATGCGCAAACTGCCGCTGGAGCAATGCAGCGCGGTACTGGCCTTCCCTAGTCCTGGCATCTTCGACCCGCGTCGCTATGCGCTCGGCCTGCTGTCGTTGATCATCGGCGGCGGCATGGCTTCCCGGCTGTTCGTCGAAGTACGCGAGCGGCGCGGGCTGAGCTACAGCATCGATGCCGGCGAGACGGCATATTCCGACGCCGGTCTGTGGAGTGTTGAGTGGCAGTGCGCGCCGGGCAAGTTGGCCGCGATCGTGAAGCTGGTGCGTGCCACCCTCGCCGAGGTTGCGGCGCACGGGGTTACCTCCGAAGAGCTGGCCCGCGCGAAAGGTCAAATGCGCGGCCAAACCGCCCTCTCCTTCGACGGGCCCGGCAGCCGGATGAGTCGCCTTGGTATCAATGCTGTGCTTGGTGACGACCGCACCCTGACCGAGCTGCTACACAGCTTCGACCAGGTGAGCGCTGATCAGGTACGGGCGGAGGCGGAAATGCTGTTCAGGCATCCTCCGACGCTTGCGATCGCCGGAGCGAAGGTGGCGTCTCGAGGAGTCGAATCGCTGCTATCTCGGTGGTAGTCGGAAGGGCGGGCGGTGAATGATTAGGGTCGGGGTGTTCGGATCCCGTGGTCGGATGGGCGCCGAAGTGTGCCGGACTGTCGAGTCCGCCCCGGACCTAAATCTGGTTGCGGCCATCGATCTCGGCGATGATCGCGCACCCGCCGAGACTGCCGAGGTCATCGTCGATTTCACCCATCCCGAGGCGGTGATGGACAACCTCTTCTGGTGTATCGGACACGGCATTCACGCCGTTGTCGGTACCACGGGCTTTACTGAGCAGCATTTCGATCTGTTGCGCGGCAGGCTCGCGGAGCATGATGGTGTCGGCGTGCTGATCGCGCCCAACTTCTCTATAGGTGCGGTGCTCATGATGCGTTTTGCGGAGCAGGCAGCCGCTTTCTACGAGAGCGCAGAAATAATCGAGCTGCATCACCCCGGCAAGGCCGACGCGCCATCGGGAACGGCCGCGAGCACGGCCCGCAGAATTGCCGCCGCCCGTACGGCAGCCGCACTCGCTCCACCCCCAGACGCGACCAAACAGGAGCTGCCAGGAGCTCGGGGGGCGCAGGTGGATGGGATTCGAGTCCACGGCGTACGACTGCGCGGTCTGGTCGCCCATCAAGAGGTCTTGTTCGGCGCCGAGGGGGAGACATTGACCATCCGGCACGATTCTCTAGACCGCGTGTCGTTCATGCCGGGCGTGCTCGCGGCAGTCCGGGCGATCAGCACCAGGCCTGGCCTCACCGTGGGGATCGAACCCGTCCTCGGGATCGGATGACGTGAATCGACTATGGGCTCGCCTCGGTCGGGCCGCGCCGTTCGTCGTCGTAGCGATCATCGTCTCGATCTTTGCCCTGCTCTGCGTCGGTCTTTATGCCGGTGATCGTTACGCGCACCACCGCGCCGAGCGGCAAGCCGCGGAGGCGTTGCAGCCGGCACTGGGAACGCCTGCGCTACCCCAGGTCGAGATCAAGGGCTTCCCCTTCCTGACCCGGCTGGCAGCTGGCTCGATTGGCACGATGCACGTCGTTGCCGACCAGCTTGGCGTCGCCAGCAATGCCGAGCTGACCTTGGCACACGCCGATCTGGTGATGAGCGATGTCGCGACCAAGGACTGGTTCAAGACCATGACGATCAGCCACGCTGAAGGAACTTCCCTGCTGGACTATGCGAAACTCTCCGCGCTCGCCGGTGCGCCACTGACCTACGGCAGCGAGGGGCGTGTCGAGCTGGTGGCCAAGACCAATGTCTTCGAGCGGGAGGTGGAAGCCGTGATCACCGGTACGCCGCGGCTGAACGCCAAAGAGCAGACCATCTCGCTGAGCGATGCCAGGATTTCGGTGGCCGGCGTCAACCTGCCTGACTTCACAGCCCAAGCCTTGCTGGCTGCGCTGCTGAGGCCGATTCCGCTGAAAGGCATCCCGCTCGGTCTGACTGCGAGCCGAATTACTGCCGCAGAAGACGGGGTGGATGTGGACCTGGTGGGCGACAACCTGACCGTTGCCGCCTAGCTGTCCTCGAGCTCACCGGCCGGGAGAAGGTTGGTATGCAGCCTGAGCTCCTTGAGGCGTACGGATTCATCTTCCGGGCCGATCTCGCGGGTAGCCCCATCCAGTGCCCAGCCTGCGGCGATCAGGAACAGGCGAAAGGTCTCGTCCTCGGCATTGACCCAGCAGGAAGCGCCGATAAATCCATCTGCCCGCAAGGTGTCGGCGCAGGCGTTGAGCAGCCGGGAGCCGTGGCCTTGATGTTGGGCAGGAGGATCGATGACGAACGCATCGATCGCGCCGTCCCGACTTCGATCAGCATCATCATCTTGGCTCGGCATTGTGGTGGCGAACCCGACGACTCGCTCGCCGTCGGTCGCAATGAGGACCCGGAATGCCGCTTCGGGCGGTCGCTCAATGGCGCTACGCCAAGCGTCGATCATGTCGGCCAGTGACACCGATGCAAGCATCAGCTCCGCTAGCTCGGCGGGCCATTGCACGGCCCAAGAGCGTCGCTGGAGCTCAGCGATGCTCGGCGACTCATCGAGCCAGGCGAGACGTACGGACGCGGCGATCGGTTCACCAGAAGCTGCACCCACGGTGGCGATAGTAGTGGGCTGTAGCCTTTCCTCCCGTGGTTGCCACTAGCTTGCAGATCCCGCCCTTGTTGGCGCCGAACACGA
>Ga0307306_10000253_pt1 | contig 12307 bp, 11 predicted proteins | sample ER_DNA_193_FD_194507 | JGI IMG/M metagenome (GOLD analysis project Ga0307306, IMG submission 194507) | Bulk soil microbial communities from the East River watershed near Crested Butte, Colorado, United States - ER_DNA_193 | ecosystem: Environmental > Terrestrial > Soil > Floodplain | place...
CCCCTGGCGACCTGACAGCGGTTACGGCGCGACCACACCAGTCGCATCCTTCCCGCCGAACGCGTACGGCCTTCATGACATGGCGGGAAATGTTTGGGACTGGACTGCCGACTGGTACGCCGACCGCCACCCGGACGAGGTCGACAAGCCCTGCTGCATCCCGCGTAATCCACGAGGCGGCGCAGTCGAGGACAGCTTCGATAACCGGCAACCCCAGTTCCGGGTGCCTCGCAAAGTGATCAAGGGCGGCTCCTATCTCTGTGCCGACAGTTATTGCATGCGCTACAGGCCCGCCGCACGGCGGCCGCAGATGATCGACACAGGCATGAGCCACATCGGCTTCCGATGTGTCGTCCGCGACAGCACCACGTGATCATGTAATGACGAACACCGGAATCTCCGGGCAACATGATCATGGACGTTCCGACGGACGTGATTGGCCAGTTTTCAGCTCGTTGCAGGGCTATCGAAGAGCATGGCTGCGTCCCGACCTCCTCGCCGGACTCACCGTGTGGGCGGTGCTGGTTCCCGAGTCGCTGGCGTACGCCAGCATTGCGGGGCTCCCGCCGGTGGTGGGTCTTTACGCCGCGGTCCCGGCGCTGTCCTCTATGCGCTGGCGGGCAGCTCCCGTCACCTGATCGTCGGGCCTATGTCGGCGACGGCCGCATTGTCAGCGGCGATCATCATGCCGGTTGCTCACGGTGACAGCGTGCGCTACTTCGCGCTGAGCACTGCACTCGCGATCTGTGCTGGCCTGGCCGGCATGCTCGCCGCACTGCTGAGGTTGGGATTCATTGCGTCGTTCATCTCTGAGCCGGTGCTGAAGGGTTTCATATCGTTGGCCTGGCCTTGACGATCATCATCGGTCAGGTGCCGAGTTGTTGGGTGTGGAGAAGACTCCGGGCAACTTCTTCGAGCAGGCGTGGGGCGTCATCAAGCATCTTCCCGACACTCATCCCCTGACCCTGCTCATTGGAGCATCGAGCCTGATCTTGGTGCTGGCCCTCAAGCGTTGGTTGCCGTTGGTCCCAGGATCACTGGTCGCTGTGCTGCTGGGCATCGGGGTGGTCACGATATTCGGACTGGCTGACCAGGGCGTCAAGATCGTCGGGCACATTGATTCCGGGCTGCCCGCATTCGGCCTGCCGCAGGGTGTCGGGTGGCGGGACTTTGTGGCACTGTTCGGGCCGGCCATCGGGGTGGTCTTGATTGGCTTCGCTGAAGGACTCGGCGCTGCCAAGACGTACGCCGCTAAGGCTGGCTATCAGGTGAACGCGAATCGTGAGCTAGCTGGACTGGGTGCCGCAAACCTCGGCTCAGGCCTGTCCTCAGGCATGGTCGTCAATGGCAGCCTGTCGAAGACGGCGGTGAACGGCGGCGCCGGGGCGAAATCACAGGTCAGCGGTCTGGTGGTGGCGGTGCTAGTGATCATCACCTTGCTGTTCTTGACCGGGCTGTTCGAGTCGCTCCCGGAAGCCACGTTGGCCGCTGTCGTTATCGCAGCAGTGATCGAACTTGTCGACATTCCCAGCCTGCGCCGACTGTACGGCGTCTGGACGACCCGGCTCGGCCAGATCTACGGCGTGGCTGCACGTGCGGATTTCGCGGCGGCGATTGCTGCCCTGCTCGGCGTGTTGATCTTCGACACGCTCCCTGGTTTGGTGATTGGTATCGGGGTCTCGATGCTCTTGTTGATCTATCGGTCCTCGCGACCCCACGTAGCTAGATTGGCCAAGCAGGGCGGGATATGGCTGGACACCGACCGGCATCCTGATCTTGCGACCCGGCCCGATGCTGTCGTAGTCCGGGTCGAGGCCAGTTTGATCTTCACGAACAGCGACCACGTCAAATCTGAGATCGAGGCCCTTTGCACTGATCAGACGAAGGTGGTGGTGCTTGATGCTGAGACCAGTCCATTCGTTGATGTCAGCGCCGCAACCATGTTGGTCCAGCTGAAATCGACACTGGCGCAGCGGGGGATCGACTTCCGCATCGCGCGTGACATCGGGCAAGTCCGCGACACGATCAGGAGCACTGGCAGTACGTCCGCGCTGGAGCTTCACGCCACGATCGACGACGCACTGGCAGCGTACGAGCGGAAGGTGAGCGAGGGCACCGCTGACTGACGCGACGTAGAGGGTTCAGCCGGCGACCGGCGCATCCTGTACGGCAGCACTGACGGTCGGGTAGGAGCGCTCTTCGCCGACAAGATCAAGAGCGCCGGCCTCCTGGAGACGGTCAGCTACGGGCCCGTGGAGTCGCGCGAAGACAAACGTGATGGATTCCTTATGGAGCGACTCGATCAGCTCGGTGAGCATTCCTATGCCAGTGACATCTACATGGTTGAGCGCCTCAGCGTCGAAAACCAGCCACCGTACCGGGGCTGGTGCGCCCGCGATGGCCTCTCGAATGCGCCCTTTGACGTAGTTCGCATTCGCGAAGAACAGGCGATCATCGAGCCGGTAGATGAGCACCCCCGGAACGATTGTGGCCGTCGGGTGCAGCCTGACGTCGGCGTGCCGGTCTATTCGCTCCACCCAGCCGAGTACTGCGTCGTGCGGAGTCGCGCTGCGGCGCACCGCGTCGACGACAGAGAGCGCGACAGCCAGTAGGAGCGCGCGAAGTACACCCACCGTGATCACTCCCGCCATGGTGACGGCGGCAATCGCGACTTCCACCCGGCTGACGCGTGCCAGACTGCGCCATGCCACGGGATCGATCATTCCGATGGCGGCGGTGACAATGACGGCGCCAAGAGCCGCCCGCGGCAGGTACTGAATGGGCTCGGTGAGAAACAGTAGAACCAATGCGATGACGACGGCCGCAAGTAGTCCTGAGATCTGCGTACGGGCACCCATTTGATCATTGACAGCGGTGCGCGACCCGCTGGCGCCGATGGGAAAACCTTGACTGATGCCAGCGCTCAGGTTTATCGCGCCCATGGCAGCCAGCTCTGTGTTCGCATGGACGCGCTGGCCATGGTTCCCCGCGGCTGAGCGTGCTATGAGGATCTCGCTGGTGAACGCGACAAAGAAAATGCCGACCGCGGCGGGGAGGAGTGTGAGGACATCGCCGAACTGAAAGTTGGGCACGTCGAGGCTGGGCAGGCCGGATGGGATCGGGCCGACCACGGCAACCCCGCTGTTGGCCAGCCCGAAGACCGCTGAGGTCACGATCGCCAGTACGACCACGATGAGCGGACCCGGAACCTTGGGAAACAGCCACCCAAGCAGCAAGAGGATGACAAGGCTTGTCATTCCGACGGCAAGGGTTGTCCAGCTGAGGTCTGTGATTTCCCGAACGACCTCGATCACTTCGGCGGGTGGAGTTTGTCCGCTGATGCTCAACCCGAGCAGGTTGCCGAGTTGACCAACAATCAAGACAGCCGCTACGCCGTGGATGTAGCCGATGAGTACCGGTCGGGAAAAGTAATCCGCGATCCAACCCAACCGGGCTAGCCAAGCTCCCAGAAACACCGCCCCGACGAGGATGGCTAGCAAGGCGGCCAGGGGAGCGCGATCGGTGGGATCGACGGCCAACGGAATCACTGCTGATCCGACGAGAGCTGCGATTGATCCGTCGGGTCCGACGATCACTTGGCGCGAGGACCCAAAGACGGCGTAGGCAAGCGCTGGCAGCAGCAGCGCGTACAAGCCAATAACTGGAGAGAGCCCGGCGATCTCGGCGTACGCCAGCGACGCTGGGAGGGCCAGAGCGGCAACGGTAACGCCCGCGATTAGATCCCGCCGCAGAGTGTCGCCACGGTATCCCCGAACATGCTCGGTTACCGGGACCAGCCGCTGCAGGAGCGGTCGGCGAGCCGGCCGCTGGAAGGGCGATGCCTCGCTCTCGTAGCTTGCACCGGCGTCGTCGTCGCTCCGCTCTTTCATGCTGAGAACGTGCTGGCGGCCGAGCTCACTCCTCGGAGAAGACCTCGCGCAGCTTGGCCTCTTGGTCCGCGGACAGGTTGCTGGCGATCAGCTCAGCGTTGCTGTCTTTGAAGACATCTTTCACTCGATCCACAACCGCATCTGAACTCAGCACGAATAACGCCGAGGTTCCGGGCGTAACCCGTTGCTTGACGCTATTGATGAAGGCGTCGCTGATCCCGACATCGGTCATCGAGCCGGCCAGGGCGCCAATGCCAGCGCCGATCGCCGCACCAAGAAGCGGGACGAAGAAGATCAATCCGAATAGCATGCCCCAGAATGTGCCGCCGAGTGCGCCGGCTGCCGTCATGTCGCTCAGCTGACGGGTCTTCGGCTTCTTCTTTCCTACCTCCCAGGAGACAACAGCAGCGTCCTGGATCTTGATCAACTCTTGGGCCTGGAGCGACTGTAGCCTCTGGGAAGCCTGCTCGGCACCTTCGACGGTGTTGAAGGCCCACGCGGTCAGTGTCGCCATACGGAGTACGTCCTCTCGCTACGTGAATCACCGGCGGAGCCGATGTGGATCCTCCCGATCCCTGCACAGCATCCTGGACCGTGCAGCATGCCGCCTCACTCTCGGGGGGTGATTTCGGCGGCCTTATTGGCAGATTTAGCCGTGCTCTGGATTGCTGAGGTACAGGTGGAGCCGCTCGGAGCGCCGGCGCGCTATCTTCGCGGCCACCCTGGGCGCCCACGCAAAGGTGGTCAAGCTCACCGCAACCGAGACTGCCGTACCGATCCAGAGACCCGTCGTATCCATCTGCTGGGGCGGGTAGCCCTGATGGGCAATGATCCAGATGATCAAGCTCGGTATCAGCAGCACGGTCGCAATCGCGGGCACGATCAGGAACGGGACGAGCACCAGGGCGAGCCACCGAACCAACGCCGCGCGCCAGTCGGAACGATGTCGCCAGCGCCACAGCAACTTCTGCGGGTGATAGGGCATCCAGATGCCGATCCAGGCGGCGACACTCAGTACGCCGAGCGGCAAGAACAGCAGGACCGTCGCGGCGGCTGCAGCATCGTCGTAGCGGTGCTGGACCAGACCGATCACGATCGCCACGATCGCACCGACTGGCCCGACAATGGACCACATCACGATGTGTTTCGCCCGCAGCCACAGGCGTAATGCGGCGGGGTCGTGGAGCTGCTGGGCAGCGCGGACGGCGTCTCGGCCCGCGACGTTGGTTGCTGGCGTGTCACCCAGCATCCACATCTCAAGCACGTACGGGAAGGCCAAGGGGCCATGCAGCGTGAACAGCCAGTTGACGATGCTGTTCGGCAACAGGAACCAGCAGATCGTGACGAGCATGGCATTGAAGCCCACCGCGATCAGATCATCACGCCGCTCAGTAAAGATCCGCACGTATTCCGACTTGACCGCGGCTGACAAGTCGGTCAGGTCGAGCTGACTCGGCACGGCTCGATTCTGCTCCATTGAGCTGAGTGTCGTTGTCGATTTCTGCGCGCCGCATACGTCGTAGTAGGGAATCCATTTAGCATCGGCCGGCACGAGGCTGGTCGATCAGTCAATGAGGAGGACAAGATGGCGAAGTTCCTGTACCTGTACACCGGCGGCCAGATGGCGGAGACGCCCGAAGCTCAAGAGGCTGCAATGCAGGAGTGGACGAACTGGTTTGGCACACTCGGCGATTCCGTGACCGACATCGGCAACCCGTTCGGTGCCGGTACGACTGTGAGCAACGGCAGCGCCAGCAACGACGGCGCTTCCAAGCTCAGCGGCTATTCGATCATCGACGCGGAGTCGCTGGCGGATGCGGCGAGCAAAGCAAATAAGTGCCCGGTCTTGCAGTCCGGCGGCACAGTGGAGGTGTACGAAGCGCTCGCCATGTGAGCGATCGTGCTCCGGGGCGCGCACCACGAGCTAACACAGGCCGAGTGCGCGCCCCCGTCGTACGGCGTCGGCACGTCTAGTGACCGACAACTTCTGGAACAACGACCGCATGTGCGTCTTGACCGTGTTCAAGGACAAGACGAGATCTGCCGCGATCTCCTCGTTGGAGCAAAACTCGGCCAAGCGCTTCAACACCTGCGTTTCGCGCCTGGTCAGCGGCACGACGCAGGCTGCATCCGAGGAATCAGACGGCCGGGTATTGGGCTGGACATTCGATGTCGCGACCTCGGGCAAGGACGCCAGAAACGCCGAATACCGACGGGATAGGCCAGGCTCCTGCGCGACGAAGGATCGCAGCCATTTCCCCGCCGACGCAACGGTTGCTCGCAGTTGTTCCCGTACCGCCGTCCGCAAAGCCCGATCCACAGTTACGTCGGCGCGATCGTAATTGCCCTGCTCGACGGCCACCTCTGCTTGAAGCAGCCAGAGCCGGACCTGAGTGTTCGGCGAGATCGCGACGGGATCGGTTGGTACGCCTGCCAAGACCTCGGCGCCGGCACGGATGCGGCCGGCGCGTCGCAGTGCCTTGGCCAAAATCAACCTGGCTTCGGCAGCGGCCAGCTCGGGCTCCGTGTCAAGGGTGGTGATCGCCTGATCGACTTCATCAGCCACCAACCACGCCTCGGCAGTGGCAATCCGGAACTGGTCGGCGAACCACTGGCTGAATGCCTGGTCATCGACCGCGCGCGGTGGTCCTCGGAGCAACCGCAGTGCCGCCTCGGGTTCACCGGTAAGGATGGCCAGTCTCGCTTGCGTCAGTCGTTCAGCCGCCGCGAGCAGCGGATCACTATGATCCGCGGCTGTGCTCATAGCATGATCAAGACGCTGCCGAGCCTGTTCGAACTCTCCGCGTTCCAGATGCGTCCACGCCGTCGCCAGCTGGGCGAATTTCGCGCCACTCTCGCCGGTGTCGGCTTGCCGGTCGGTGAGCAAGCAGCTGGCATTTCGGGTTGCCCGTCGAAGCTCGCCGGAGAACGCATCAAGCCATGACAGCTGCCCCGCGCAATCCGCCCGGATCCGTCGCTCCGCATGATCAGCATCGCCGTCGACCCACTGCCGAGAGCGTCCGGCCGTACGCTCCAAGGTCCACCAGGCAGTCGCGAGGTTTCCGCGCGACAGCTCAAAGCCGGCAGCGTAGTAGTCGATCAGTACCGCCAGCTGCGGCGCGCGGGCTCGCTCCGAGGCGGTGAGCTTGATCATGAGATCCCGCGCATTGGTGGCCTGCGCCAGGCCAACGGCTGCAGCACCGCGAAGTCGTGCTACGGCCATAGTGATCAAGGCCATGCTGAGCAGGTCCGCGATCGGCGGATCAGACGCCCGAGAGAGCTCGGACCTTCCCCTGGCAAGCGCTGATTCCGCGATATCGATCCAGCCACGGGTCAGCGCTGCCGCGGCAAGAAGCAATGGTTCGGATTCGGAAAACTCTGGCTGGGTCAGCACAAGCTGGACAACATCACTGTCTGAGCCCGCCAGAATGCGCGGGATGGCCAGCGACCGCACCAGTGCCCGGGCGGCCCAGGCATAGTTTCCCTCGCACACGGCACGATCGATGGCGACCGCGGAATCGGTTGGCGCAGCGTAGATCAGCACAATGTTCGACATGCGATCCGTCTGAGAGAGCAGCGCATCAAGATCATCCGGCGCTGCCGAGAGGGGAAGAGTTGTGAGGGCCATCGACAATGTGTCAGCTGGGTCGAGCTGCTGTGCATAGACCATCGGTGTGCTCAATCGGTGAGGCGGCTGGGTGCCTTCAGTAAGCCCGATCAGACACGGCCTGTCCTCACCCGTTGCCGTATCTCACCCGGGTGAGATACAAAGCTTGTTATCTTCCAGGGCTAGATCAACAGGCGCTGGCGACCAATCGTGACGGCCTCTGAGCGAGACCGTGCCCCGAGTTTGCGATACAGCGAGAGGGTGTGCGTCTTGACAGTGTTCGGCGAGACGTAGAGTTCGGAGGCGATCTGACTCAAGCTCTGCGGGGTCGCGAGCTTGCGCAGAATGTCGATCTCCCGTGCGGTGAGGTGCTCGGTTCGAAGCTCACCGTTCTGGCTCTCCCGCAGGCCTTTCCGGGCAGCATCCAGTCGGGCGATCATGGCAGCCATACCTTGCGGGTATCGCCGAATCATGGCTGCGGCCTCATCGAGGAGCTGCCGCCCCAACGGAAGATCACCAGCGATAACGGCGACTCGGCCCATCACGAGGAGGTGGTGCATGGTCGGCCATGGGCTGAGTCCAGGCAGCTTCCTGCGCAGTGCCAGTCCGTGGTCGAGAGTTGTCATGGCGTCCTCCAGCTTTCCGGAGGCAGCCTGGCTTTGTCCGAACGCGGTGAATGCCAGAGTGATCTGAGGCAGCGCGTGCATGCTTCGGGTCTCGACAACCTCCATGGCTTGCTCTGCCGACTTTCGGCTGCGGTCGTGTTGGCCTAGCTCAGCCTGAGTCAGCGCCAGCATTGAAAATGCCAAGACGCGGATGAGGGCAGGCGCTGCCTCGCTGTGAGCGCCCCGAGGAAGAAGGTCAACGGCCGTGCTGAGATCACCCGCGACGTAGCTAGCGTGGCCAAGCGCAGTGTTGGCGACTCCATACCACCGGGTATTGCCATCGGTTTCCAGCTCAGCTGCTCGGCGGGCGGCAGCCAGCATCTCCACAGGTCCGTCGAATCCGAACAATCCCCGAATGAGCGCGACGGTCGACTCCACGGATTGGGCTTCGTCGGGCAGCATGCCGTGATTGGACGTACTGCTGAGCTGCTTCAGGAGTTGCTGCATTTCGTCGATTTCACCGGACAATGCGGCCATCCAAGATGCGGTGGCCAGTGTGTTGACGTTTTCAGTGGCACCTGAAGCTCGCAGTGCTCGAACCCAACCGTGTACGGTGCTCCCAAGTCCGGAATCTACATATTGCATCCAGCTGGCCTGCACCAGCGCAGCCGCATCATCACTATTACCCGCGGCCAGCGCATGCTCGATCGCGACATCGACATAACCATTCTCGCTCAGCCACTTCGCAGCGCGACCATGAAGCATCGCTATCCTATCCGGCTGCTCAATTTCGAGTGCATTGCGCGCAACTGCACCGAAAAGATGGTGGAAGCGGAACCAATGGTCTTGAGCGTCAAGTGGGATGAGGAAAAGGTTGGTATATTGCAAGTCGCGGAGAATTCGAGCGGATTGCCTTTCGCCGGTCACATATTCACACAACGGCGCTGAAAATCGCTGAACGATCGACATATCAAGGATGAAGTTGCGTACCTCCTCAGACTGTCTGCTCAGCACCTCCTCAGTGAGATAGTCACCGATAAAGCGATTGGTGCCAGTGAAATGATGGATGAAATCGTTTGCATCTGTGCGACCGGCCAATGAGAGCGCTGCCAAGTACAGGCCCGCAGGCCAGCCTTCTGTTCGACGCATCAGCTCCCACATCGACTCGGTCGATAACGTAACTCCGTCGGATGCCAACAGTGAAACGGCTTCCGCTACGTCGAATGCCAACTCATCAGCACGAATTTCGGATAACTGCCCGGCAGCGCGCAGCCGGCCAAGCCGAAGCGTGGGATCGGCCCGGGTAATCAACACCACGTGAGCCTGCTCAGGCAGATGCTTGATCAAGAAATCCATCTGCGCATGGCATGCTGTCGCGCGGACGATGTGGAAGTCATCGATCAGAAGAGTGACGCCTGAGGCCAATTCCGCCATTCCGGCAATGATCTTCGGTAATACCGCAGTCAGCATGTCGTGGCTGCCGGCGGCAACGAAACCCGCAATGTCGCGCGCAATGACGCAGCCAGCTCGGTCGAGGGCCGTGGCAATGTGCGTCCAGAGGCGTACGGGGTCATTGTCGGCGGTGTCCAGAGACACCCACGCGGTGGTCGCGGGGCCGGAGGCCGAGGCCAGCCACTGGGTGACCGCGGTGGTCTTGCCGTATCCAGCAGGAGCGGCGATCAAGGTCACCGGACGTTGCGAAGCCGTCTCGAGTTCGTCGACCAGCCGGCTCCTCGTCACCCACTCCGGTCGTGCCGGAGGAGGCCGAAGCTTGGCCTCCAGCATGAAGTCGACCGGTCGCCGGATTGGCTTGGCGGCATCCCGCCGGACTTCATACCCCACGGCCGACCATCCCGAATTCGATTAGTCGTCATCATACGGGTCGCGCCGACGCTGGCGGACTGAGACGGTTGTCGGTGGCTGAAGAGAAGCCGCCCGTTAAAATCCTCGTTCCACCGCGATCTGTCCGGCAGCTGCGGCATTCTCCAGACGAGCAAAGTCGCGTTCGTTCTTGTCGGCGTAGGCGGCGGAAAAATCGGCAATTGCTTGATCGAATGCATCTTTGCCGCCGAGATAGGACGCAATAGCGACCCGATCGCCAGACCTTGCATGCGCCCGCGCCAAGGTCCATGCGCAATACCCGGCGTACATGGCAAGTGATTTAGGATCGAGGGTGGATATCTCGATCGATCCTTTCCAGTCGCGCAGTTGACGAAAATAGTAATCGGGCCGTGGGCTGTTCGGAAAGTAGTGCCAACCCAATAAAACATCACCGTAGGCCTGCATCAGGCGCTGGCCTTGAACCACCCGCTCTCCGTGACTGCTGAAGGGGGTTGGGGAGGTGTAGGCCTCCAACACTGAGGCGTTTGCTTCTTTGGCCTGCAGCAGCAGCGGATCTTGATCATCTATGCCGCTCAGCAGCATAATCCACGCCCGCGTACCTACACTGCCGACGCCGACGACCTTGCGCGCCAAATCGACAAATTTGTATTGATGAATCAAATGCCTACGGTCGGATTGCAGGCTCTCGCTATATTTATGCAGAACGTCTGTCATCCAGCTGGACAAATCCTCCATGGCTTCAATGTCGATCGGCAAGTCACGAGCAGGTACGACCAGCGGCGGCTTGCTGACGAACCGGAGGTGACCATCCGCCAGTTCAGTGAGTTTCTTCAAGGAGCCCAGATTGTCCCGCATTCGCGCCTCGTCCAGAGTTTTTTGGACGGTACGGCGGTCTTCTGAGATTGGACGGCAGATAGACGCGGCAATCCTGGCTGCACCGCCTGATAGGCGTACCAGACCACCAGATTGCTTTGCCCTGCGAATTCCCTCATCGCCCGGCGATAAGCGTTGACAGCACTCAACACAACCGAGCGACGTTGTTTACCGCTGTACCCATTATCGCGGCCAGCGATCTCGAGGCTGGCGGCAAGACGTTTGACATCCCATTCAAATGGTCCGGGGTGGGTTTCGTCGAAGTCGTTGAGGTCGAACACCAATCGCCGCTCCGGAGAGGCGAATACGCCAAAGTTGCTGAGATGGGCATCGCCGCATAGCTGAGTAACGAGTTCGGTCCGAGGGCCTTGCGCCAGATCATCCGCCATAATCAGCGCCGCGCCGCGATAGAAGGTGAACGCGGAGACCAACATGCGCCCGTATCGAATCGGAACGAGTTCAGGCACCCGCGTCGCAGATTGGCTCTCCAGCAACGCGACAGGATCGCTGCCTCCGTTGGAGGTGACGAGCTCGGCATGGGCTCCCAGCGGCACCTGTTGCCGAACGGATTTCCCGTACGCCGCCCGCTCAGCCTTGCTTGGCAATGGAGGAGCTGGCGCTGGTTCAGCCGCCGCGGTCTTGGGAGCCGATTTCCTTGTGCGAGGGGTCGACTTCCTCGCCGTGGGTGCCGCAACCATGGCGATGGCGAACATGCTGAGAGAGAGCGGTGCGATGGATAGACCTGCTTGCAAGGCGTTGTACTCCAGCACCATCTGCAGATAAATCGGCAACGTGATCATGGCTCCGCCAAGAGCGATCTGCTGCGAGATCCGCAACTGGAAGTGCTTGGACCGGAAGAGTCCGGATCAATCAGCGTCGGCTTTTCAGCTCGCTTGCGACGGATCAGCCAGCTGGCAAATCCAACAAGCGCGATCGCTCCGCCCGCCAAGATCGCCAGAACATATCCTCCGCCTTCCTCCCAGACCAGGATGCCGAGCACAATTCCGCCCATCCCCACAACCGAGAGGACCGCTCCGACGATGTCAATCGTTCGGCTTCCGGTGTATGGCACGTCATGGACCAACTTGATGCCGCACGCCACGACGATGATGATCACTAATTCGAGCAGGAAAGCGATGCGCCAGGAGAAGAAGGTGGTAATGAAACCGCCTAGTAGGGGGCCGACGGCCGCCGCGATAGCGGCCGCCGCGCCAACCAGAGCATAGACCTGCTTCTGCGCTGTTCCGGAGAAGTTGCCATGGATCAGCGACTGCATGGATGGCAACAGCAGCGACGCCCCGATACCGCCGATGATGGCCCAGAAGAAGACGATTGCGAACAGGTCCTGTGCCAACGTCATGGCTGCGGCGCCAATGGCGTACCCGAGCAGGCCAAGCACGTACGCGCGCTTGCGGCCGATGAGATCGCCGACCTTGCTGCCGATCAGGATGAACGCTGCAGAGACGAGTGCTTCCAGCGCTATCGCCGAT
>Ga0307306_10000254_pt1 | contig 12273 bp, 10 predicted proteins | sample ER_DNA_193_FD_194507 | JGI IMG/M metagenome (GOLD analysis project Ga0307306, IMG submission 194507) | Bulk soil microbial communities from the East River watershed near Crested Butte, Colorado, United States - ER_DNA_193 | ecosystem: Environmental > Terrestrial > Soil > Floodplain | place...
TAATCGGCCTCCCTGCGTCCTACCCCCGCTTGGTCCGGCACTCGCCAGCCACACGCGCGAGTGCGCAGGGAGTCACCGGTGACCGCGCGCCACCGGCTCGTCCGCGTCCCCGCCTCCTCGGCCAACCTCGGCCCCGGCTACGACGCGATGGCGGCGGCGATGGCGCTGTTCCTCGAGCTGGAGGTGGAAGAGGCGGGGGAGTTCTCCTTCGACGACGGCGGCCTCGGGGTCTCGACCGAGCGCGACAACCTGATCGTGCGGGCGTTCGAGAGCCTGCGGCCGGCGGACGGGATCGCCTTCCGGCTGCGCAGCGAGATTCCGCTGACCCGGGGCCTGGGGTCGAGCTCGGCGGCGATCGTCGCCGGCCTCTACGCCGCCGACCACTTGTACGAGCTGGCGCTGACGAAAGAGGAGATGCTGGCGCGGGCCACCGAGATCGAGGGCCACCCCGACAACGTCGCCGCGGCGATCTACGGCGGCTTCGTCATCTGTGCGATGGGCGAGGAGGGCGCGACCGCGGCGCGCTTCGACCCGCCCGAGGGACTCGAGGGGATCGTCGTGATCCCGCCCGACGAGGTCTCGACCGAGCGGGCGCGGGAGGCGATCCCGGCCGACGTGCCGCTCGCCGACGCAGTCGCCAACGTCTCGGCCGCGGCGATGCTGGTTCTGGGCCTGCGCAGCGCCGACCTCGATCTGCTCGCCCGCGGCCTCCGCGATCGCCTGCACCAGGACCGCCGCCGCGAGCTCTTCCCGCGCTCGATGGAGATCGTCGACTCGGCGCGCGAGCTGGGGGCGCTGGGGGCGACGATCTCCGGCGCCGGGCCGACGGTGCTCGTCTGGACGACCTGGCAGGACGCCGGCAACGTCGCCAGCGCTCTGGAGACCCGCTGCGCCGGCTGGGCCGAGGTGCGGCGGCTGCCGTTCAGCCCTCTCGGCGCCGACGTCCCGGAGCTCTGAGATGGACTGGGTGGTCCGCTTCGGTCTCGTCGAGCTGGCCCTGGGCGGCTTACTCGGCTGGGCGATGGTTGTGCGAGACGAGCGGCCCGAGTGGCTGCGGCGGATCGGGATCGTGGCGCCGCAGCGGATCCGCCAGGTCCACCTCGACTACGTGATGATGGGCCTGATCCTGATCGCGGTCGGGCTGGCGGTGCCGGACCTGCCGACGGCGGTCGCGATCGCGCTCGTCTTCGGCACCTTCGTCAACCCCTTCCTCTTCGTCCCGCTCGCCTTCGACCCCGACGTCGACAAGCGCCTCTGGTACCGGGCGCTGGCAACCGTTTCCTTCGTCTGCGTCAGCGGCGGGCTGGTGATCGCGGCGATCGTCGGTCCTTCCTGACGCCGCCGAGTGCGCGGCTAGAGTCGGCGCATGCCGACCACGAAGAAGCTCCCGCTGCTCCTGTCCGCCTTCGTCCTCGCGGCGCTGCTCGCCGTGCCGGCCGCGGCGCAGGCGACGCTGACCTACGTCCGCAACCCGTTCCATCCCACTCTTTTCGTTGCCAAGGACGACGGCTCGGGCGCGAAGAAGGTCGAGGCGGGCGAACTGCCGAAGGTCTCCCCGGACGGCAACTGGGTCGCCTACCTGCACCAGGGCGCGAAGAACGCGCAGGAACTGAAGCTGGCGCCGGCGGCGGGTGGGGCGTCGCGGACGCTGATGGTCGGCTTGCGCGAACCCTTTTCCCTGGAGTGGTCGCCGAACTCGACGCGACTGGCGGCGGAGCGCGGCTCTGAACTCGGCAAGCGCAAGCTGGTTGTGATCGACGTCGCCGCCGGCACGCAGCAGGTCGTCGCCGAAGGCTTCTTCAGCGGATTCAGCTTCTCGCCGAGTGGCTTCGAACTTGTCTACGCGAAAGCGGGCAGCGAAAAGTTCCCGCCCCGCAGCGACCTCTTCCGCACCGAAACCCCGCCGCCGGGCGTCGTCAACGTGCAGGCACCGCAGACCTACCGGCTGACCAAGGACCGCAACTCCGCCTATCCGCTCTGGGGGCCGCAGCAGATCGTCTTCGTCAAGGCCCTCGATGCGAAGAAGCGCAAGTACGGGCCGAAGAACGAGCTCTACCTGGTGAACGCGAGCGGGAAGGGCGTCAAGCGCCTCACCCACACCAACGTGTCGCCGCTGCTCCAGGGCCTCGTCCCGACCGACTGGTCGGCCAGCGGCAACCAGCTGCTCGCCGAGTTCGAGGGCCAGGACACGAGCTACGCGGTCAAGGTCAACCCGAAGACCGGCGCGCAGAAGCCGGTCTCCAAGTCAGGCGAGCAGGGCTTCGTCGGCACCGCCCTCTCCAGCGACGGCAAGCTCGTCCTCGGCTATGAAGGCGGCTTCGACCCCGGGGCCAGCCACGACGTGGTGACCATCCCCTACGCCGGCGGCAAGCCAAAGCTCCTCGCCAAGAACGCCTTCCTGCCCGACTGGAGCCGCTGAGAAGGAGGCCGTGTCGAGTTTGTCTCTCTATGCGAGACAAACTCGACATGCTGCGCGAGTTAGGCTCGGTGCATGGCCAACTACGCGATCAAGCATCGGGACGAGTTCGAGCGGATGGAGGGGTCGGGGGACTGCACTTGGCTGCTCGCTCGTAAGGCGCTGGGCACGCAGGCCTTCGGCTACAACCTGGTCGAGATCGCGCCGGGTGGGCAGATCCCGGAGCACGATGAGGGGCAGAGCGGGCAGGTCGAGCTCTACGCGATCCTCGAGGGCGAGGCGGTGATGCTGCTCGACGGTGAGGAGCATCCGGCGCCGGCGGGGACGTTCGCCTCGATCGAGTCGGCTGCCACGCGCCAGATCCTCAACCGCTCCGAGGCGCCCGTCGTCGCGTTGCTGATCGGGGTCGAGCCCGAGGGCGGCTACGAGCCGATGTCCTGGGGGTAGCCGGGTTAGTTGATGCTGGTCCTGTTGACGATGTAATTCCCGCATAACGCAGGGAAAATCGAGCAGGTGGGGGGAGAGTTTGGACCCCCGCCTATAATTCGGAAACTCGTCAACCCCGTCGCGCGCCCGCTCGAAGAAGGCGTGGAACCCGGGAGGTCAAAATTGAAGACCCAGTCCGATCGCCGCGCTGCTGTCGAGCGCTATTCGCCAGAGCGTCCCTACCGCCCGCTGGTCTCACCGCCGAGCGTCGAGGACAAAGACGCTTGCGCCATCTACGCCTCGGTCCGCAAGGACTCGACGCCGAGCCACGAACCGATCGAACTGGCGATCCCCGCCCTGCAGAAGATGCTCCACCGCGCCGGCAACGTCGACGGCGAGGGTGACGGCTGCGGCCTCCTGCTCGACATCCCGCGCAAGATCTGGGCCGAGGAGGTCCGCTCCGGCGGCCACGATCCCTCGCTCGCCACCGACGACGCCTTCGCCGTCGGCCACGTCTTCATCGAGCGCTCCCAGGACGTCGAGAAGGTCAAGCACGACGCCCGCGAGCTGCTTGCCGCGGGCGGCTTCCGCGTCCTCGCCGAGCGGGTCGGCGTCGTCAACTCGCCCGCCCTCGGCCCGACCGCCCGCGAGGAGGAGCCGATCTTCTGGCAAGTCGCCGGCCTCGCCCCCGACGTCGAGACCCGCGACGACGTCCTCTTCGACCTGATGATCGACCTCGAGAAAGAGCTCGAGGTCCACGTCTCCTCCTTCTCGGCGACGACCTGCGTCTACAAGGTGATGGGCGCGCCAAACGTGCTCGGCGAGTACTACCCCGACCTGCTCGACCCGCGCTTCGAGACGATCGGCTGCTTCGGCCACAACCGCTACTCGACCAACACCTGGCCTTCGTTCAAGCGAGTGCAGCCATTCACGATCCTCGGCCACAACGGCGAGATCAACACGATCCAGCAGCTACGCCAGGAGGCGAAGATGCTGGCGGTCCCGATCCAGCCGGGCTCCTCCGACTCGCAGGACCTCAACCGCACGATCGACACCCTCGTCAGCCGCGAGGGCTTCAGCCTCGCCGAGGCGATGGAGATGGTCGTGCCGCCAATCGTCAACGAGATCCGCGGCCTCCCCGAGGACCTGCACAGCTTCTACGTCTACCTGCACCAGACGATGGGCCCGTTCGCGCAGGGCCCGGTGGCGCTGATCGCCCGCCACAGCGACGAATGCGTCTTCTCTGCCGACGCGATGGGCCTGCGCCCGCTCTGGCAGGTGGAGACCGAAGACGACTACGTCTTCAGCTCCGAGCCGGGCGTCGTCCCGGTCAGCAAGATGGTCTCCGAGCCGCTGCCGCTCGCGCCGGGCGAGAAGGTGCTGGTGCTGATCGACCGCGCCAGCCGCCAGTCGACCCTGCACCCGCACGCCGAGATGCTGCGGATCGTCCGCGACCGCTGGCTGGCGCGCAACGGCGCCGAGGCCGCGGCCGGTTACGACCGCGCTCTGGAGACCGGTGGCCCGCTGGAGGGCAAGGACGTCCCCGGCTACACCGATGCCGGGCCCGAGGAGCCGGTCCGGGTCTCCGATCGCGTCCTCGCCGGCTTCGGCTGGCAGCGCGACGACGTCAAACTCGTCCAGCAGATGGCCTCCAACGGGGCCGAGCCGGTCGGCTCGCTCGGCTACGACGGCCCGCTGGCGGCGCTCTCGCCCGAGCGGCAGAACCTCGCCGACTACTTCAAGGAGACGGTCGCCGTCGTCACCAACCCGGCACTCGATCGCGAACGAGAGCTCGAGCACTTTTCGACCCGGACCCTGTTCGGCCGCCGCCCCTCCCCGGACAACGCCGGGACCGACACCGGCACCGTCGAAACCGGCTTCCCGGTGATCCTCGGCGGCCACCACGGCTTGGCGCCGCTCTCCGACACCGCCTACCGGAAGATCGCCCGCGAGCACAACACCTACCTGCTCGAGGACCTCTGGGAGGAGTTCAGCGGCCGCAACGCCGCCGTCGACATCTCCCTGCTCGAGTCGGAGACGACGAAGGGCGCGATCGAGCGGATCAAGCAGGAGGCTGTGAAGAAGGTCCGCAACGGTTGCGAGCTGCTCGTTCTGACGGATCGCACCGTCTACGAAGCCGACCGCCGCTACCTCGACCCGCACCTGGCGGTCTCGGCGATCGATCAGGCGCTGAAGCAGTTCAAAGTCGAGACCGGCGAAGTCAACCTGCGGCGGCGCTGCGGCATCGTCATGCGCTCGGCGGCGATCCGCAACGTCCACGACGTGATGCTGGCCCTCGGGCTCGGCGCCAACGGCGTCTGCCCGTACGTGATGGTCGAGGTGATCTGCGTCGAGGACTACGAGAACGACGTCTCCAACCTCTGCGCGGCGCTGCGCAAAGGGATCGAGAAAGTGATCTCGACGATCGGCATCCACGAGGTCCGCGGCTACGCGCGCCAGTTCAGCTCGATCGGGATCAAGCCGGAGCTGGCGGAGATCTTCCAGATCGAGCACTACGCGGCCTCTGAGGCGGCGGGGACCGGGTTCGCCGACCTCGACGAGGACACCAACGCCCGCGCCCACGCCCTCTCAGGCGACGACGCGGCGGCGAAACCGGCGAAGACGTTCCGCTTCTACCCGAAGGTCTACAAGGCGGCGATCGCGACCGCCAACGGCAGCGGAACCTACGAGGAGTACTCGGAGAAAGTGCGGGACCTGGAGAAGCAGAGCCCGATCTCGATGCGCCACATCATGGCCCTGAAGGGCGATCGCGAGCCGCTGAAGGACCCGAGCGTCGTCGACGCCGGCGTCGGCCACCACGACTACCCGATCGTGATCTCCTCGATGAGCTTCGGCTCGCAGTCCGAGCCGGCCTTCCGCGCCTACGCGGATGCGGCGAAATCGATCAACGTCCTCTGCATCAACGGCGAGGGCGGCGAGATCCGCGACATGTACGGGCAGTACCGCAACTGGCGCGGGCAGCAGGTCGCCTCCGGGCGGTTCGGCGTCTCGGCGGAGATGCTGAACAGCTCCTACGTCGCCGAGATCAAGATCGGCCAGGGCGCCAAGCCGGGGGAGGGCGGCCATCTGCCGGGCAAGAAGGTCTCCGAGAAGGTCGCCGCCGCGCGTAACGCCGCGCCGGGAACCGACCTGATCTCGCCCTCCAACAACCACGACCTCTACTCGATCGAGGATCTGGCCGAGCTGATCGACGAGCTGAAGACCGTCAACCCGGACGTCCGGGTCTCGGTCAAGGTCCCGGTAGTGCCGAACATCGGCACGATCGGCCTCGGGATCGCCAAGGCCGGCGCCGACATCATCACCCTCTCGGGCTTCGAGGGCGGGACCGGCGCCGCGCGCCAGCACGCGCTGCGCCACGTCGGCCTGCCGAGCGACATCGGCACCCGCGCCGTGCACCGGGCGCTGATGGAGGCCGGGCTGCGCAACCGGGTCGAGATCTGGGCCGACGGCGGCTACCGGACCGGGCACGACATCGTCAAATTGCACTGCCTCGGCGCCAACCGCGTCGGCTTCGGCACCCTGGCGATGGTCAGCCTCGGCTGCACGATCTGCCGCGGCTGCCAGCTCGACACCTGCCACGTCGGCATCGCGACCCAGATCGAGACGCCCGAGGAAGCGCAGGCCCACGGACTGAAGAAGTTCACCCCGCAGGAGGTCGAGCGTTCGGCCGAAAGCTGCGCCCGCTTCTTCTCCTCGATGGGCGAGGAGGTCAAACAGGTGGTCGCGTCGCTTGGCTACGAGCGTGCCCAGGACCTGGTCGGCCGCTACGACCTGCTGGAGCAGATCAGCCACAAGGACCAGATCGACCTGGCGCCGCTGATCACGCCGCTGGAGGAGTTCCTCGACCTCGAACCGCTCGACCTGCCGGTGGCCGAGGAGACCGACGCGCGGGCCGAAGCCGGCCTGGTGATGGCGCGGCCGATCCGGATGGAGGCGAAGGAGGCCTCGAGCCAGATCGCCGCGCTGGCGCCGGAAGTCTGCGGCGGCAGCGGTCAGGGACCTGTCCGCAGCCAGTTCCCGCGGGCGACCGACGCCAACGACCGCGTGCTCGGGACCGAGCTGGCGGGGGCGCTGGCGCGCTGGCGGATCTTTGACGGCGGCCCGGCGGGCGAGGAAGGCGACCACCTGGCGAGCCTCGAGTTCAACGGCGGCTCGGTCGCCGGCCAGGGCCTGGGGGCATTTAACTCCTACGGCGTTGACATCCGCATCGAGGGCGGCGCCCAGGACGGCGTTGGCAAGACGATGCTGGGCGGCAAAATCGCGATCCTCAAGGGCAAGGGAGCCAAAGGCAAGCGCCTCAACGGCTCGGTCGGCAAGTCCTTCGCTTACGGGGCGCAGCGCGGCAAGCTCTACGTCCAGGGCAGCGCCGACTCCCGCTTCTGCATCCGCCTCTCCGGCGCGGACGTGGTCGTCGCCGGCGAGCCCGAGCAGGACATCGACGACAGCCGTGGAGCCCTGGCCGACCGCGCCAACATCAAGGGCTTCGCCTTCGAGTACATGACCTCCGGGCGAGCGATCGTCCTCGGCGACATCGGCCCCTGGGCCTGCGCCGGCATGACCGGAGGCCGCGTCTATGTCAGGCACAACGCCTTCGGCATCGACCGAGCGGCCATCGAACGCCGCCTCGGCAAAGGCGCCAAAGTCGAACTCAAGGACCTCGACGCCGAGGCCCTAATCGACATCGACGACCTCCTCCACGGCTACGCCGACGAACTAAGAGCAACCGATCAGACCGAAGAGGCCGACCGCGTCGAAGCCCTAGCCGACGACGCCACCAGCAACTTCCTAATGATCATCCCGATCAAGGTCCAGGCCGACCCGAGCATCTCGACCGAGTAAGTCTCGCTGTTTGTCTGGCCTGCCTGAGCTGGTTAGTCAGGCTCAGGGGGCGCGAGCCGAAAATCGTCGATTTCGGTGAGGTTGAGCTTCACTCTGTGGAGTCTGCCTACGACACTGAGATCAGACCTCAACTGCGGGGTAAGGGGGACGTTCACCCCAATGTCATATCTGCGTGGGGAATGCTGGATGACGCTCCAGGAGGTTGCGCCTGCATCCGTCAACACGGTAGTTAGATCTTTACGAAACGGATCATCGGCTGATCGCTGTGGGGTCTCTCTAGAGAAAGCGCGGACCGTATCGAGGACCTCCTCGAGCATTTCGCGATCTGAACGGTCGGGGGGAGAGGGCTCCTCCTGGTTTTGATAAGAGGTGTTCTCGATCCTCTGAAAGTCTTCTTCAAGATCCGGCCACCATTTCCCTATTGCGGCCGACAGGTTCTCCGGCGCGAGAGGGGAGGAGGAGGCCTCATTGATCGACTTGACTACTTCATCAATTCCCTCTCGCGTTATTTTGGTGGCCTGAAATTGGCCGAGGGGGTGGCTGATTTCCGCTGGGGGGAGGTCAATGGCCAGCGGAACCACCCGGCTAACCTCAAGTTTCTTCGCAATGGCGCCTGCCTCAAAATTGAGCCATGGCTCGCGCTGATTCTCGCGGGTGACACAAACCAGCCCGAACTCGGTGTCCTTGAGCTTCTCTGCGATCTCTACTGCCCAACGAGTTCCTGCTGAAAGGTCGCGGGATGAGACGAAAGGGGAGATTCCCTGGAGGACGTGTGGCAACCACTCCCTCAAGGCCGCCGCAACGTCGCGACTCTTATCTCCCGACCAACTGATGAAAATTTGCATGGCTCAGATGATCAGGGCGCTTTTTTCTCTAGCCGATCCGCGATCCCTCGGACCTCCAGGAGTAGCCCATCGAGCATGCGCTCGGTGTCGGAGTGGATGCGCCATTCGGTTAGGCGGCGCTCGGCGTCCATGGAGTCGAGGCGTTGCTCGAGGGTGGAGGTGCGGTCGTCGAGGCGGCGGATCTGGCGGTCGGTGCGTTTTTGGGCTTTGCGGACGCGGGTTTTGACGTAGCGGCGGAGGTCCTCTTGCATCGTGTCGAGCTCGCGGCGGAGGTCGCTGTTGAGGGGCGCCTGCTGCTCGTCGAGCATTTGCTCCACGCCGCGGCGGACTCGCTCGATCTCTTCGTGGAGCTCCGCTCGAGCGCGCTCGGCTGAGGCGGAGATCGACTCCTCGCCGCTAGGGCGCGAAGGATCGTCCGGATTCGTCGGTCCGTTCACCGGCTCGAACTGTACGGGCGGGGGTGGCGGCAAATCCGCCTGCGATGCGGGTTCGCGAGGGACCGTGATCGCGAGACCGTGGAAAAGCGCCTATACGACGACCTTTTACGGTTTCGCGGTCAGGCCTGCAGGAGGAAGAGGCGGTAGCGGCCGATCGTCAGCTCGTCGCCGACGCTGAGCTCGGTCCAGTCGATCTTGCGGCCGTTGACGAGCACGCCGTTGAGGCTGCGGTCGTCGAGGATTCGCGGCGGCCGGTCCTCGTCGGTGGCGATCATCGCGTGGCGCCTGGAGACGCTGGGGTCGTCGAGGCAGATCTCGGCCCGGTCGCAGCGGCCGATCTTGGTCCAGCCGACCTCGAGGTGGAAGGTCTTCACCTCGTCGCGATCGCGCAGCGCCAGGTGGTAGCCGGCCTCGGTCAGCTGCTCGCGCGCCTCGTCGAGCCAGGCCTGGTCTTCGCCCTGGCCGCCGACCGTGAATTCGAGGGTGGGGGAGCCGTGCTCCTGCCGCCCGGCGAAGATCGAGTCGCGGCGGAAGCGCGAGGTCCCGCAGACCGGGCACTGCGGCATCTCGTCGGTCTCGCGGAGGGCGAGCTGGGTCCCGCAACCGAGGCAGAAGTACGTCCCCTCTCCGGGCATGGAGCCGGTGGCAAACGCCTCGCCGGCCGGGCTGGTGCCGGCGTTCTCAAAAATGGGAAACATCTCCTCTCCAACTGGTGCCACTCGATACTAACCCGGCCTTCGATCCCTGTCACTGGAAATTCCTCGACCGGTCCCGGCGGAGTCTCCGCACCTTCCGCAGCGGGCTTCTGCCGGCCGCGCCCATCTAGACTCCGGCTCCCGATGGGACCCGTCAGCACCGAGATCGAGATCGACGCTCCGCGCGAGCAGATCTTCGCGACCCTCCTCGACCTCGCTGCCCGGCCTTCCTTCACCGACCACTTCCTCACCGACTTCCACCTCACCCGGATCGACCCGGTCGGCGCCGGCGCCGGCGCCCGCTTCCGCGTCAAAGGGCCGCTGCGCAAGGTCTGGATGGACACGACGATCGTCTCGGTCGAGGAGCCGTTCGAGATCGTCGAGGAGGGCGAGGCCGGGCGAGGCAACCGCATCCGCAGCCACCTTGCCTGGCGGCTGACCGAGGCGCCGGGGTCGCTGACCTGCGTCCGCGTCTCCCACTGGACCGAACCGGCCGCCGTCGACCGGGCGCTCGAGGTCCTCAGCGGCGGCTCGATCTGGCTCGAGCGCGGCTGGCGCCGGGCGCTGCGCCGGCTTCGCGACAACATCGAGTCCGACCGGCCCGCCGCCGAGCGGATCGCCGTCGCCGGCGGCAACCGCTACGCGACCGGCATCCCGTAGGCCGCCCCGCCTAGGCGACCGGCGTCCACTCCGTCTATATAGACTCTCGCCCGCGATGCACCCAACCCGCCGCACGCTTCTGCCCCTCTTCCCCCTCCTGGCGCTGCTCGCGCTCACCGTCGGCGTCTCCGCCTGCGGCTACTCGAGCGACTCCAAGCACACCAACGAGGGTGAGCCCCTGGAGCTCGGCGAGCTGGAGTACAACGTCACCTTCTCGCGCTACCTCAACCCGAACGACTCCGAGGACGAGGCCTACCTGGAAGGGCAGAAAGAAGCGCCGAAAGGCGAAAGCTACTTCGGCGTCTTCTTCGAAGTCCAGAACAAGAGCGACGAGCCGCAGCAGCTGCCCTCGACGCTGACGATCACCGACGCCGACGAGCAGGAGTACGAGGTGATCCCGAGCGACAGCATCTTCGCGCTCCCCTTCGAAGGCACGGTAGAGGCCGAAGAACAGATTCCGGTGCTCGACTCGCCTGCCCAGCAGGGGCCGATCGAGGGCTCAGTCGCGCTCTTCCTTCTGCCTGAAGAAGCCTCAGAGAACCGCCCCCTAACTCTTCACATAGAAGGCGCCGAAGAAAAAGGCGAAGTAACCCTAGACCTCTGATCGGGGATTGGGGAAGCCCCGTAGGAGCCTCCCCAATTTGCGACGGAGGGGCTTCCCCAATCCCTACCCAAGCCCGGCCGCAAGAACTTCAGCCGCAATCGGGGCGGCGACTTCGCCGCCCGCCGCTTCGGCTTCGATCAGCAGCACCCCGACCGCCAGCTTCGCCTTCTCGGCCGGGGCGAAGGCCGAGAACCAGGCGTCCTTGATCTGGACCGGGTTTTCCGATTCCTCTTCGCCCGGCTTCGGCCCGAGCTCGGCGGTGCCGGTCTTGCCAGCGACCTGGGCCTCGGAGATGTCGGCGGCGGTGCCGGTCCCTTCGTTGACGACGCCGATCATCAGTTCGGTCAGCTCGCCGGCGATCTTCGGTGACATCACCCGCTCCGGTTCGGCGTCGGGCCGCAGCTTCTTGTTGGCGACGATTGAGGTAGGCATGCGGACGCCGTTGTTGCCGACCGTCTGCGCCACGTTCGCCATCTCCAGCGGCGTCGCCAGCACTTCGCCCTGGCCGATCGCCGAGACGCCGAGGTCGATTTCTTGGCCGATTTCGGTCGGGATCGTCGGTTCTTCGGGTTCGACTTCGCGGATGATCTGCGGCGCGTAGAGGCTCGGCGGCGAGTTGAAGCCGTACTTTTCCGCCGTTTCGACCAGCTTGTCGTTGCCGACCGCCGGGCCGAGCGGAGCGAAGACGGCGTTGCAGGACTCGGCGAAGGCCTCGCGGAAGCTGCCGCCGCAGTACTCGCCGTTGGCGTTGTTGAGGAAGCGGCCGCCGACGTTGATCCCGTTGCTGATTTCGAATTCGTCGTCGAGGCTGACCTTGCCCGCCTCCAGCGCCGCCGTCGTGGTGACGATCTTGAAGGTCGAGCCCGGTGGCTGGGGCGCCGAGAAGGCCTGGCCGGCGAGGGCGCGGACGTCGCCCCGCTTCGCGTCGAGCACGGCGACGCCGCCGGAGCGGCCGGCCAGCGCCGAGACGGCCACTTCCTGCAACTCGGGGTCGATCGTCGTCTTCACCGGCGCGCCCTTCTGCGGCTTGCCCTCCGCGAGGGTGCGGACGGACGAGCCGTCCTTCGTGACCGCCAGCAGCTTGCCGCCGGGCTTGCCGGCGAGCCGGGCGTTGAAGGCCCGCTCGAGGCCGCTGATCCCGACCGGCGTTTCCGGCGAGAAGCCGCGGCGCGCCAGCTCGGGCCACTCTTCTTCGGACGCTTCACCGACTTCGCCGGTGACGTCGATCGCGGCGCTGCCGAGCGGGTGCTCGCGTTCTTCGGCCGGCCCTTCGGCCAGCGCCGTCCCGTCGCGGGCGAGGATCGGCGCCCGTTCGGCCAGCTCGACGTCG
>Ga0307306_10000255_pt1 | contig 12258 bp, 11 predicted proteins | sample ER_DNA_193_FD_194507 | JGI IMG/M metagenome (GOLD analysis project Ga0307306, IMG submission 194507) | Bulk soil microbial communities from the East River watershed near Crested Butte, Colorado, United States - ER_DNA_193 | ecosystem: Environmental > Terrestrial > Soil > Floodplain | place...
GTGTTCGCGCTGCGCGGCGACCCGCCGCGCGGGCAGGAGGACTTCGAGCAGCCCCAGGGAGGGCTGGGTAGCGCGGCCGAGCTGGCGGCGTTCATCTCTGCCGGCTGGGACTTCGGCATCGGCGGGGCCTGCTTCCCGGAGGTGCACCCGGAGGCACCGGACCTGGAGACCGACCTGCGGTACTTGAAGACGAAGGTGGACTCGGGCGCCAGCTTTCTGATCACCCAGCTCTTCTTCGACAATCAGGTCTACTTCGACTTCGTCCGGGCGGCGCGGGCGCAGGGGATCGATGTGCCGATCCTCGCCGGAGTGATTCCGGTTGCCAGCTTCGCCCAAACCAAACGGATCTGCAGCCTTTGCGACGCGACGATCCCACCGCGGCTGGAAGCGGCCTTCGCTGCCGCGGGCGGCGACCCGGAGCGGGAGTTCGAGCTCGGCATCGCCTACGCGGCCCAGCAGTGCGCGGAGCTGCTGATCGCGGGGGCGCCCGGCATCCAGTTCTTCGCGCTCAACCGTGCCCCGGCGACGCGAGCCGTCCTCGGAGCGCTGAAGGCTTCGCGGCCGTGGGAGCGGGTCCGGGGCGACGCCGCCGAAATGGAGCGAGCCGACTAGGCTTACGAACCCCATGGGCAAGGGCGAGCGGGAACGCGAAAAACTGCGGGAGGAACGGATCGAGGCCGAAAAGCGCGATAAGCGCAGCGGCAGCTCGCGTCTGATCCTCGCCTACGCGGTCGGCTCGACCGTGGTCCTGGCGATCGCGGTCCTCGTCTTCATCCTCGCCACCGGCGGCAGCGACGACGGCGGCAGTGGCAGTGGCGACGCCCACATCAACGTCAACGCGGAATTCGGCTCGACCAACGGGGTGACGCCGGACGAACGCGAAGGCATCGCGCCCCCGGCGCCCAAGGTGACGAACCTGCAGGAGGCGGCGAAAAAGGCGGGCTGCAAACTCGAGCTGAAGCTCGAAGACGAGGGGCACGAACACATCCCGAAGAACTCCCCGGCGCCGAAATACAAGACCAGCCCGCCCACCTCGGGGGACCACGTCGAACCGCCCTACCAGCAGGCCGACGGCGCCTACACCGAAGAACCGGCGCCGATCGACTACGTCCACTCGCTCGAGCACGGGCGCATGGAGATCCAGTACGCGCCGAGCCTGCCGGAAAAGCAGCAGCTCGAACTGAAGGGTCTCTACGACACGATGTACGGGGCGACGCTGCTCTTCCCGAACAAGACGATGCCCTACCAGGTGGCGGCGACCACCTGGACCAACCTCCTCGGCTGCCCCACCTACAAAGGCTCGGTCACGCTCGACGCGATCCGGGCCTTCGGCAAGGAAACGTGGGGCAAATACGGCGGCGAGCCGGTCTTCGGCTTCAAATTCACCGGCCCGACCCCGTCGGAACCCGAAGAATCCTCCGAATCCTGAGCGGCGCTTAAGCGCGGTAGGCGGGAAAGAAGCCGCCGCTCTCGCGGCCGGCGGCGAGTTCTGCGTACCGCTCTTCGTCGCAGATCAGCTCCGAGGTGAGCCAGGTCTGCTGACGGTTGGCGAAGCCGCGCTTGAACTCCTCCAGCGCGTCGCCGACGGTGATCCCGCCGCCGAGGTTTAGCGGTAGGCCGAGCTCGCGCGAGTGCTCGACGAGAAGCGTGACGACGTTCTTCATCGGGGCGCTGCGGAGATGGGCATCGGCGGTGCCGCTGAGGTAGTAGTGGAGGTAGCCGTCGCTGGCGGCGGCGATCGAGGCCGCAGCCAGATCGCCCTCCGGACCAGTGGCGAGAACCAACCAAGTCCCCTCCGCTTCAAGAATGCGATCGAAGTACTGCGCACCGAAGAAGTAATGTGCCGCCGCCCCGGTCCGCCGCATCGTCTGCTCGTAGACACCAAGAAAACCAGTTCGCTGCTCACGGCTCGTCGCTGGCCCGGCCACCAGCTCTAGCTCGTACCCACCTTCGAGGTTGCGCCGAACTTGCCGCCGATCGCTCGGCCGACTCTTCCGCGGCAGCTCAGGGTCGGCGATCTGAACCACATTCCGCTCGGTGGCACCAGCCAGAGGCGATGTCCCCAACCTATGACGGAGGAAGACACTGACCAGGCCCGTCCCTGAGAAGTCAATGGTCGCCGGATTGAGGGGCGGGGGGGTCTTCGTACGGACACTTGGAGCGAGCGAAGCGAGCGGGTCCGGTAGAAGACCCCCCCGCCCCTCTCCTTCAACAAGCCCGGGATAGCCATACGGAGAAACTGCGTCCCGCTCCCCGCTCCCCTCGATCTCGCGAACGACCAGCGGCGCCACCAGCACCCCCACCTCGCTCTCGATCTTCAGGGTGTGGGTGGCGCCCTCGGCCGCTAGGAAGGGGCGCGAGCGGAAGAACTGCTCGCTTGCCGCAGCAGCGCCGCCGTCCTCGATCAGCTCGGCACGGGCGGGGGTCACTCGAGCAGGTCCGCGGCGGCGGCGCGGAACTCGTCGGGGAGCACTCCCCAGACCTCGCAGTCGTCGGGGGGTCCGTCGCGGCGAGCGAGGTGGGCGCGCATCGTCCCCTCGTGCTTCCAGCCGAGACCGGCGATGGTCTTCTTCGCGACCTCGTTGCGGGCGGGGATGCGGCCGTAAACGCGGTGGGCGCCGTATTCGTCGAAAGCCTTGGCAATCGTCAACGCCTCGGCGCGGCGGCCAACGCCCTTGCCGCGGACGTCGTCGCCGATCAGCGCCCCGAGCTCCGGTGCCGTCTGGCGGAAGAGGCCGTAGAGGGCGGTGAAGCCGACCGGCTCCTCGTAACCCTCGACGACGATCGCGAACTTGCGGTCCTCGCCGGAGTCGTCGATCGCCCGCCGCGTCCAGGCTTCGGCCTGCTCGAGCGTGAACCCGTCCCGCTGCTCCATCAGCGAAGCGACCGCCGCCGGGGTGTTGAACCAGCGATGGACGGCTGGCGCATCGGCCTCCTCGAAGGGCCGCAGGGTGACGGCGGGGCGGTCGGCGCTCACGCCGGGAACCCTATCCCGCTCAGTCCGGAGCGAGGCCCTGGCCGGTCAGGACCAGCCAGGCAGTACGCAGCAGGATGCGGAGGTCGAGGAGGAGGCTGCGGTGGTCGACGTACCAGACGTCGAGCTCGATCCGCTCCTCCCAGGGGATGCCGGCGCGGCCCTGGACCTGGGCCCAGCCGGTGATCCCGGGCAGAACCTCGTGGCGGCGTCTCTGCTGCGGGGTGTAGTCGTCGACCTGGGCCTTGATCGTCGGCCGTGGGCCGACGATCGCCATCTCGCCGCGCAGTACGTTGACGAGGTTGGGGATCTCGTCGAGCGAGGTGCGGCGCAGGAGACGGCCGGGGGCGGTGACGCGGGGGTCGTCGCGGTAGACGATCTTGCCGACGCCGACCGGGTCGGAGCCCTGGACCATCGTCCGCAGCTTCCACATCTCGAACTCGCGGCCGCCGCGGCCGACGCGGCGCTGGCGATAGACGACCGGGCCCTTGCTGGTCAGCTTGATCGCGATCGCCGCGATCAAGAGCAGCGGCGAGAGGATCGCCAGGGCGATCGCTGCGACCAGGATGTCGAAGGCGCGCGGCATCAGCGGGTCCCCTCGGCCTTCTTCCAGCGGCCGCCGGCCCCGCGGCGGAGGCGGTCCCAGAGGCCGAGGGCGATCGATCCGGTGGTCAGTAGGTAGTAGCGGGCTATGCGGAAGGGACCGATCGGCACCGAGCGCCCGAGCAGGGCGGCGGCGACGAAGGCGAGCTGGAGGACGAAGGCGAGGTCGTAGAACCAGCCGTCGCCGAGGAGGAAGAGGTTGGCGACGAAGGCGACCAGGTGGAGCAACGGGCTGAGGTAGCGGAGGAGCCGGTGGGAGGCGACCTCGAACGCGTAGAGCGGCGGGTAGCCGCGCGGCGAGAGCATCCCTTCGCCGACGACGATGTCCCAGAGGCCGACCATCATCCGCCGTTTGCGGGCGAACTCGCCCTCGATCGTCGGCACCATCTTCTCCTCGGCGCGGGCGCCGGGCGCGTAGAGGGAGCGGAGGCGGCGCTTGGCGAGCCGGAAGGGGAAGCTGAGGTCGTGGCTGCCGGAAGGCGCCAGCGGGATGAAGGCATCGCGGCGGACGGCGTAGATCGCGCCGTTGCCGGCGGTGACGCCGCCGAGCGCCGACTCCGCTTCCCGCACCGCCATCTCGTAGCGCCAGTAGGCGCCCTCGAGGTTGTTGCCGTCGGGGTCGAGGAAGCGGACCTGGCCGCAGACGTAGCCGACCCCGGGATCGGCGAAGGGGGCGACGAGGCGGCGCAGAGCGTCGCGCGACCAGACGCTGTTGGCGTCGGAGAAGGCAAGGATCTCGCCGGCCGCCTGCTCGGCGGCGGCGTTGAGGGCCACGACCTTGCCCCCCGGCGGCAGCTCGAGGACGAGGCTGGCGCCGGCGGCGCGGGCGCGCTCGGCGGTGGCGTCGGAGGAGCCGTCGGAGGCGACGATCACCTGGAGGCGATCGCGCGGGTAGTCGAGCGCGAGCGCGTTGGCGACTTTCTCGGCGATCACCCCCTCCTCGTCGTAGGCGGGGATGATCAGGGAGACGGTGGGCGTTACTGGGCTCGAACCAGTGACCTCCAGCTTGTCGAGCCTGCGCTCTCCAGGCTGCCGCCGCAGACGGACGAGCGTCGCCAGCAGCAGCGGGTAGCCGAGGTGGGTGTAGACGATCGCGCCAGCGCTGAGCCAGAAGAGGATCGCGGCGAAGGCGGTCACGGGCGCGCCTCCAAAAGCTCGCGGTAGAGCTCGAGCGTGCGGCGGGCGGCCTCGTCCCAGGAGAAGGGGCCGGCGGCCGCGTGGGTCGCGGCGGCGGCGAGGTCCCGGCGGGCGGTCTCGTCGCCGGCCAGCTCCTCCAGCGCCGCGGCGAGCGAGGCGGTGTCGCCGAGCGGGACCAGCCGCGCGGCGCCGCTCTCGGCCACCTCGGGGAAGCCGCCGACCGCGCTGAGGATCATCGGCTTGCCGAAGGCGAGTCCGGTGTAGAGGACGCCGGAGTGCTCGGCATCGAGGTAGGGGAGGACGAGGAGGTCGGCGCGGCGGAAGATCGCCGGGATCTCGGCGTCCTCGACGAAGCGGGTGACGAAGCGGACCAGGCCTCCGGCCTGCGCAGCCAGCTCTCGCAGCGGCCCGATGTCCATCCGCGGGTTGCCGACGATCCAGAGCTCGGCCGGGGCGGGCGCCGCGGCCGCCATCCGCCGGTAGGCCTCGAGCAGGTTCTCGATTCCCTTGTAGGGGCGCAGCAGGCCGAAGCTGAGGATCACCGGTCCTTCGGCTCCCTCCAGCTCGCGCGGCAGCGGCTTCTCCTCGGGCAGCTGCGTCAGGTAGTCGAAGGCGCCGTGGGGGACGACGCGGACTTTGGCCGAGTCGAGACCGACCTCGTCGCGAAGGCGAGCGGCGCCGTGCTCGGAGTGGGCGACGACTGCGTCCATCGCGTCGAAGACGCGGCGGGCGGAGCGCACCTGCCGGCGGCTCGGTTGCGGCGGCAGGATGTAGTGCGCGGTCATCACCCGCGGGCGCGCCGGCGGCAGGAGGTGGGCGTCGAGCGGCGGGGCCGTCAACCACTGATAGTGGACGACGTCGGCGTCGGCGGCGCGGCGGAAGCGCAGCATGTCGGGCACGTGCTCGGCCGCCTTGAACGGCAGGCGCGCCGGAGCGTCGAGGCCGCGGCCGGCGGAGCGGCGGTAGAAGAGCTCCTCGACCCGGTAGCCCTCCGCCGGCGGCACCGGCCCATAGAGGAAGCGGGTCGTCAGCAGCTCGACCTCGGCGCCGGCGCGCGCCAGCGCCGCCGCCAGGGCGCGGTCGTAGGGCGGCGTGAACGCCGAGGGGTCGACGAGTTGAACCTTCATATGCGTGAGGCCCTTGCGTGACACGCAAGCATGCCGAGCCGGATTATCGTGACCCCCTTGGCACCCACGCTCTCCTACTGCGTCGTGAACACGAACGGCCGCGAGTACCTGCTCGCCTGCCTGGCGGCGATCGAGCGCGCTCACCCGGAGGGAGTGGAGCGCGAGATTCTCGTCCTCGACAACGCCTCCGAGGACGGCTCCGCCGCAGCGGTGCGGGAGCTCGGCGGCGAAATCCGCCTGATCGCGCTCGAGCGGCGGACCGGCAAGGCGAAGAACGACTCGGCCCTGATGCGCGAGGCGCAGGGGAAGTACTGCCTGCTGCTGAACGAGGACTCCGAGCTGCGGCCGGGAGCGGTCGAGGCGCTGCTCGAGGTGATGGAGCGGGAACCGAAAGCGGCGGCCGCGACCCCGCAGCTGTTCGACTCCGACGGGAAGCCCGTGCCCTGCGCCTGGCGCTTCCCTGGGGTGGGAACCGCGCTGACGGGCGCCTTCTTCCTCCACCGCTGGCTCACCGTGGAGAGTCAGGGCAGAGAGGTGCGCAGCGTCGACTGGGCGCAATCGAGCGCGCTGATGGTCCGCCGTGAGGCGGCCGCCTCCGTCGACTTCATGGACCCCGAGTTCTTCGTCTACTACGACGAGTGCGACTTCGCCAAGCGCCTGCGCGAGGCCGGCTGGCACTCGCTTTACGTCCCCGGCGCCGAGGCCGTCCATCACGACCAGCTCTCCACGGACCTCGCCAAGGGCCTCCCCCGGATCGTCGAATTCCACCGCAACCGCGACCTCTACATGCGCAAGCACCACGGCCGCGGAGCCGCGTTGGCGGTCCGCGTCCTTACCGCCTGGTCATACGCCGCCCGCGCGATGGCGGCGAGCCTGCTGCCAAAGCAGCCGGCCCCCGTCTACTGGGCCCACGCCCACCAAGCGCTCTTCCCCGGCCGCGGCGAGTCCCTACGCGACAAGGCTCAGGAGCGGGCGTCCTCGTCCATGCGCTCGACCTCGTAGACCTCGGGAATCTGGCCGTCGACGGCGGCCGGCTGGGCGCGGAGTGAGGCGAGGCCGGCGACCACCTCGCCGGGGTGGCGGAGGCGGGATAGCCAGCGGCGCTCGCCGGCGGTGAAGAAGCCCGTCACGAGGAGGAGCAACGGGTAGGCGGCGAAGAGGGCGGCGCGGATCAAGAGGCCGAGGGCGCCGGAGGTTGGAAGGAAGACTTCCGCGATCCCGACCAGGGCGGCGACCGTGAAGACGACGCGCAGCAGCCTCCCCCACTCGTAGGGAACCGGGAAGAGGCGCTGGGTGAAGACGTACATCAGGCCGAGCACGACGACGTAGGAGGCGACGAGGGCGAGGCCGGCGCCGACGATCCCGAGTGGCGGGACGAGGATGAGGTTGAGAACGACGTTGACGACGAGGGCGCCGATCGCGGCCGGCAGGTTGAACTCGGTGCGGCCGGTGCGGCCGAGGATCACCACCAGGACCAGGTACAGGGCGTAGAGGGTGACCGCGGTGGAGATCAGCCCAATCACTTCGAAGGAGTCGAAGAACTTCGGGTCGGCCAGGGCGCGGACGATCCAGCGCGAGAGCAGCCACATCCCGGCGACCACCCAGGCGCAACCGGCGACGAAGAGGGTGACGACGGTGGCGTAGACGCGCCGCGCCTCGTCGTCCTCGCGGATTGAGTAGGCGAGCGGCGGCCAGGCGAGCTGGAAGCCGCGGACGAGGACGTTGACCGCCTGGGCGAACTTCACCCCCAGCGAGTAGAGCCCGACCTCGGCGACCCCGAGCGAGCGGACGATGATCAGGCGGTCGACGAAGTTGAGCAGGTAGAGCGAGACCTCGGCCGGCATCGTCGGCATCCCGAAGCGGAACAGCCGCCGCATCAGCCCGCGGTCGAAGCGCAGCGAGAGGCGGCGCCACTGCAAGGCGATCAGGGCGAGGACGAAGGCGGCACCGGCGGCGTAGCTGCCGACCAGCAGCCCGCGGGCGCCCTCTCCGAACCCGACGACGAGGACGACGGTGAGGGCGATCGAGGCGAGGACGTTGAGAATCGTCGTCAGGAAGTAGGCCCGCGCCCGCTCCTCGAGCCGGAACAGAGTGAGCATGAACTCCCACATCGTCAGCACCCAAAGCCCACCGATCGCGATCCGCACCAGGTCGGGCGCGGACGTCCCGAGCTTTTCCGCTTCCGGAAGCAAGGCTTCCGAGATCGGTCCGGCGAACGGGAGCAGGACGAGCGCCCCAACCGTCGAGAGCCAGAAGAGCCCGGCGAAGCTGCCGGCGACCACCTTCGCCGGGTCCTCGTCGTCCTTGTAGTAGAAGCGCAGAATCGCCTCGATCAGGCCGAAGCGCACCACGATGCTGACGGTGACCACCGCCGCGAAGAGAATCTCGGCGGCACCGTAGTCAGCTGGGGTGAGATACCGCGTATAGAGCGGCAGCAGCGCGACGGCGATGACCTTGCTGAGGATGCTCGCCGCCGTATAAGCGGCGCCAGTCGTCGCCAGCCTTCGCAAATATCCCGACACGGGAAGACCCTACGCAGGCTTGCGGATCACAGGGTCATCCCCGTGCGCGAGGGATGCCCCGATCGCCAGCAACACCCACGTCAGGGGATCCTCGAAGAAGCCGGCATACGCCAGGGTGTGGACCAGCAGCGCCACGAACGCCGCTAGGACTGCGGCTCGGGCCGCTAGGCCGGCGGGTGGCCAAGGAGCCGTCCAGAGCCCACGGGCTAGGGTCCAGAGCGCTACTCCGATTAGAGCGATGTAGACGGCTAGGCCGATCAGTCCCTGCTCAGCTGCGACCGTCACCGGCTCGGTGTGGGAGACGGTTACGGGGGCGTCTTTGTTGTCGCGGTGGTCGCGGTAGGCGGCTTGGAAGGAACCCGAGCCGTAGCCCTGGATCGGCTTTTCACCGAAGAGGTCGGCGCCGCCGGAGATCAGGCTGCCGCGGCCGCTGAGGTCGACGTTGAGCCGGTCGGAGGTGATCTTGCCCGAGCCGCCGACGAGGAGGACGACGAGGATCGCGCCGATCGCGCCGACGGTGACCGCCGCCAGGGTCCAGCGCCAGCTCCAGCGGATCGCCGCCAGCACGGCGAGGCCGGCGAGCAGGGCGAGGAAGCTCGACTGCGAGTAGGTCGGGACGAGGCCGATCCAGAGGATGAGGATGAGGCCGCTGAGCGGCCAGAAGGCATCCCGCGTCCGCACCCAGAGCATCGCACCCGTCGCCACCACGGTGACCAGGGCCAGGTAGCGACCGTAGACGTTCGGGTCCCAGAAGACCGAGTTGACGCGGAAGTAGGTGTGGAATTCGTTCGAGCGGATGATCTGGTCGTTCCAGAACAGGCTCCGGGTCGCGGCCTCGACGCCGCCGACGAGGACGAAGGCGGCCGCCTCCACCCCGACCACGATCAGCACCCACCGCAGCAGCCGCCGGTCCCACTCGACCTCGCGCAGCAGCCGGTAGGCGACGGTGAAGGGGACGAAGAAGAAGCAGACGTTCTGCAGGCCCTTGGAGAAGTCGTCGGAGTAGAGCGCCTGCAGCGCGTAGAGGACGACCGCGGCGGCGAGGACGTAGGCGAGCGCCCGCGGCGCGTGCGCCGTCGGCGGGTCGTTCCAGTCGCGCAGCAGCGTCGCCACCACCGCGGCGGCGATCACCAGGTAGAGCGGGAGCAGCAGGTTGGCGGTGTCGCCGCCGGCGTGCAGCGGCACCCGGAACGGAATCGCGAAGACGATCGCCAGCGGCAGCAGGATCGGCCAACGGCGGAAGAGGTAGGTGAGGGAGGCGATCGCGGCGGCGGCCAGCGCCAACAGCTCGACCAGCCGCGCCTCGTCGTGGCGGAGGTCGACGATCTGCGCCGCGTGCCACTGATCGCCGGCGATCAGGACCGGGAAGAGGACCATCGCCGCCACCATCAGCAGCGCCCGCACCCGGCCCGGCGGCAGCACGATCGCGGCGCCGCTGGCGAGGGCCGCGGCGACCAGGGCGATCCCAGCGAGGACGTCGCTCACGGCTTTGACCCCTTAGCGCGCAAACCGCCGCTTCCCGCTCGCGTCGAGCAGTGCGACTTCGCGTGCTTCGGCGAGCGGTGCAGGCGGATCACTCCCGGCGTCACCAGCACCCGGTCGCCGAGTTTCACCCGCAGCTTGTAGCGCCCCGGATGCGCGGTCCCGTCGCCGCGCTGGCGGCCGTCCCAGTAGTAGGTGTGGAACGTGTAGCGCTTGAGGAACTCGTCGCGAGCGAGGGTGAAGACGACGCGGCCGCCCGGCTTGATCACCTGGACCGTGCCGCGGGCGGAGATCGTGGTGCGGAAGCGGATCCGCATCAGGTCGTGGCGGCAGTCCGCGTTCGGGGTGAAGCTGTGCCTCGGCGCCTCTTCCTTGCCGCGCGGAGCGCCGACGAAGCCGACCCGGTCGAGTACCAGTGGGTCTCGCTTCAGCCGCTGGGCGTAGGCGAAGGCGGCTACCGTGGCGAGGACGAGGAGCGCGAAGACGACCGCGGCCGCGCGGGGAGAGACCGAGGCCCGGCCATCGTCCACCGTCCCATCACTGCGCCGCTTCGGCATTGTCCTCGCCGACGATCACGGCGACGGAGGCACCAGCCGAGGCGGATTCGATTTCGCCGCTCATCAACTGCAACTTCTTGATCTGCAGCTGTTTGGCGACCTTCTTCGCTTCGGTCTTGTGGCCGCGTTCGAACATCACGACGCTGTCGCTGAAGCTGGAGCTGCTGTTGGTGACGGCACCCAGCTCGAACCCCTTTTCTTCGACCTCGTCGCCGAACGTGGCGGCAAGGCCGGGGACCGCGGTGCCGTTGAGGACGCTGACTTCGATTTCGCTCGGCTTGATCTTCGCGGCGGCCTGCTTCGACCCGCCGCCGTTGTCGCTGCCGCTGTCGGAATTGCTCACCAGCAGGTAGGCGCCGGCGCCCAGGACCACCACGGGGATGAGGAAGAGCGCGACCAGCGCCAGCGGGTGCGAGGGCATCGAGCCGAAACCGGAGAAACGATTGCGCAGGCGTTCGCCGCGCCCTTCCACCGGCAGCCCTTCCTCGCGCCGCCGCCGCCGTTCCTCGCGACTGGAGACGGCCTGGTGTTCGGCGGTCCGCGCCTCCTGCAGCGCCCGCAGCTCCTCGGCCCGCTGGGCGGCGATCGTCGAGGTCTGCTCCTTGCGCTCGGCGTCGCGCTCAGGGGCCGACCCCGCCCACTCGCGCAGGCGGCGGATGTCCCGCCCGTGGGTGAACGAGAGCAGGGCCAGGACCGCAAGCCCGAGGAACGCGGCCAGGCCGGCGAAGGCGCCGATTTGTTCGATCGCATGGACCAAAGTGGCTGCGAGAGGCTATTCGTTGGAGGCGACCGTCGCCGTGTCGCCGCCCGGTGCGGCGATCATCTCGACGACGCGCTCCGCCAAATTAGCCTCGTCCCCGGCCAGAACCAGGTGTTCGAGTGAGTTGAGCGTGGAGTCGACCCACTCCTGGTCGAGCGCCTTGCGGCGCACCGCCCGGTTGATCCGCCGCGCCGCCGTCGGCTGCACCTCCTCGCCCTCGGAGAAGAGGGTCTCGTGCAGCTTCTCCCCCGGCCGCGGGCCGGTGAACTCGATCGCGATGTCCTGCTCCGGCTCGTAGCCGGCGAGCCGGATCATGTTGTGGGCGAGGTCGACGATCTTTACCGGCTCGCCCATGTCGAGGACGAAGACCTCGCCCTTGCCGGCGCCGATGTCGCCGCTGCGGATCACCAGCTGCACCGCCTCCGGGATCGTCATGAAGTAGCGGCTCATCTCCGGGTGGGTGACCGTGACCGGCCCGCCGCGCTCGATCTGGCTGCGGAAGATCGGCACGACGCTGCCGGAGGAGGCGAGGACGTTGCCGAAGCGGACCGAGGCGAAGCGGGTCTCCGGGTACTTCTCGCCGGCCGCCTGAACGATCCACTCCGCCATCGCCTTCGAGGCGCCCATCACCGTCTTCGGGTTGACCGCCTTGTCGGTGGAGATGAGGACGAAGCGCTCGCATTTGGAGGCGGCGGCGGTCTCGGCGGTGACCCGGGTGGCGATCGCGTTGTTGCGGACCGCCTCCAGCGGGTTTGCCTCCATCAGCGGCACGTGCTTGTAGGCGGCGGCGTGGAAGACGACGTCGGGCTTGAAGCGCTGCATCACCTCGAGCATCCGGTGCGGCTCCTTGCAATCGGCAAGCACCGCCTCGGCGTTGGTGAAGTGGCGTTCCTCGACCATCTCGCGGTCGATCTGGAAGAGGTTGTCCTCGGCGTGGTCGAGCATCACCAGCAGCCGCGGTTTGACCTGGGCGATCTGGCGGCAGAGCTCGGAGCCGATCGAGCCGCCGGCACCGGTGACGAGCACGGTCTCGCCGGCGAGGTACGACGCGATCTGCTCGAGGTCGACCTCGACCGGTTCGCGGCCGAGCACGTCC
>Ga0307306_10000267_pt1 | contig 12060 bp, 7 predicted proteins | sample ER_DNA_193_FD_194507 | JGI IMG/M metagenome (GOLD analysis project Ga0307306, IMG submission 194507) | Bulk soil microbial communities from the East River watershed near Crested Butte, Colorado, United States - ER_DNA_193 | ecosystem: Environmental > Terrestrial > Soil > Floodplain | place: USA...
AGGTAGAGGGCGGCATCGGCGATGTAGCTGGATTCGTCGTAGACGCTGATCTTGCCCTTGTATTTGGCGGCGACCTTGGGATCGAACATCACGTCCCAGGAAGTCGGCGCCGGCTTGACGTCGTCCTTGTTCCACATCAGCAGGTTCGCCCCGCGACCGTGCGGAACGCCGTAGTTGACACCTTCGAAGGTGTTGTACGGCTGGTCCTTGAGATCGCTGAAGACCGTCCTGTAGTTGGGGACGAGGTCGGTGTTGACCGGGGCGACGGTGCCGGCGGCGACCATCCGCGCGGTGGCGTTGCCCGAGGCCGAGACGCCGTCGTACTGGCCGGTTTTCATCAACTCGACCATTTCGTCGGAGGTGCCGGCTTCCTTGTCGGAGACCTTGCAGCCGGTTTCCTGTTCGAACGGCTTGGTCCATTCCGGTTCGACGTAGCCGGCCCAGGAGATCAGGTTCAGCTGACCCTCGCCTTTGCCGACTTTCTGCAGCGCTTCGTCGCTGCCGCCGCCACCGCCGGTGGTGTCGTCGCTGCCGCCGCCGCAACCGGCGATCGCGAGCATCACGACGACAAGGCCGGCGAGGACGAGCCACGCCGCGCGGGCGGGATTGCCTCTCCTACTCCTCATGGTGCTACCTCCTGTTTGTTTGACTTCCCGCCGACGGCGGCCGCGTGCTCCGGCCGCCACCCGACTAGGACCTCGTTTCCCTGCGCCGGCAGCGCGCCCGAGGACGCGCTCTCCACGTTTTGCCGGACGACCTGGAGCTTCTCCCCTTGCTCCAGCTGGACCGTGAAGCGGGTGACCGAGCCGGCGTAGGAGACGTCGACGATGCGCCCGCTCTCGGTCTGAAGGTTGTCGGCTCGGGCTGCCGGCTCGAGCAGCTCGATCTTCTCGGGGCGGACCGTCATCCGCCTGCCTTCGCGCTCGATCAAGTTGGAGACGCCGACGAAGCCGGCGACGAACTCGTTGGCCGGGTGCTCGTAGAGCTCCAGCGGCGGGCTCACCTGCTCGATCCGGCCGTTGTTGAAGACGGCGATCCGGTCGCTCATCGTCAGCGCCTCGTCCTGGTCGTGGGTGACGTAGACGAAGGTGATCCCGACCTCGCCCTGGATCGTCTTCAGCTCGGTCTGCATCTCCTCGCGCAGCTTCAGGTCGAGGGCGCCGAGCGGCTCGTCGAGGAGCAGGACCTTGGGCCGGTTGACGATCGCCCGCGCCAGCGCCACCCGCTGCCGCTGGCCGCCGGAGAGCTCGCCCGGCTTGCGGTCCGCGTATCCCGGCAGCCGCACCATCTCCAGCGCTTCGTCGCGGCGCTGGGAGCGCTCGGACTTGCCGACCCGCGCGACCTTCAGCCCGTACTCGACGTTCTCGCCGACGCTCATGTGGGGGAAGAGCGCGTAGTCCTGGAAGACCGTGTTGACGGCCCGGTCGTACGGCGGCACGCCGCTGACGTCCTCGCCGGCCAGCTCGATCGTGCCGCTGCTCGGGTCCTCGAAGCCGGCGATCATCCGCAGCGTCGTCGTCTTGCCGGAGCCCGACGGCCCCAGCATCGTGAAGAACTCCCCCTGGGCGATCTCCAGGTCGATCCCCGCGACCGCCATCACCTCGCCGTACTTCTTGGTGAGGTTGGACAAACGTATGTCTGCAGCTGCTCCCTCTATGCCTGGGAAGTTATCCGGAGCGGTGCGGAAAGCAAGGACAAAGTGGCCCGGGTGGCTTAGCCGGGTTGTACTACGGGGGTGATCGTGGGCTGTCGGTCCGCGGGCGCGGGCGCCCAAAAAGTACAAGCCGTTCAGGGGGTCACCGGCTCCCTCGTCCAGTCGCCCGGTTCTTCGCACCCCTCAGAAAGGAATGTCGTCTTCGGGGCCACTGGAAAACGAGAAGTCGGTTGCGGCAGCTTCATCTGGAATTGCGACCAGCTCCGGGGAGTCGTCGGAAGGAGTTGAAGTCAACGCCTTTCCTTCCTGTTCTAGCTTCAGGCTGATTAGAAAATGGCAGAAGGAGGCGGCGAGGTCGGTGGCCAGTTGTGCATAAGGGCGAGGAACCTCAACCTCTCCCTCTCCCTGCCCGTGACCGCCGAGCTCGTTGCGCATCCAAGGAAGGGATTCCAGAACCTCCCGTATGAAGGGCTGCCGGAGGCGGACCGGCAGATCCTTGAAGTATCCGTCCTGGTTCAGCTTCTGCAGCAGCTTGGCTCCCTTGCCGCGATCTGCCTCAAGAAGCGCCATCATCACGCTTTCAAAGGCGCTTCCGGCGCGATGAACCGCTGCGCGGCCATCGCCGTCGGCGAGGTGGTGTCGCGACCGCCTCAACTCAAGCCTCGCTCCGTCGAACCCAGAAATTCCAATCGATTCATCGGCTCGCGCTGCCAGGCTGCTGCGAGCGAAGGCTTGATCCAGGAGGACCATCTCGCCTCCAAGCATTCGCCACGGCACCTCCTCCTCGTCCAGGATGACGTTGAGACCAGCGGCCAAAGCACTGCCCTCCGCGACAATCGAGGAATAGAGCTCTACCGCGTCAAAGACACGCTCGGCAGGTCCGCTGCGTACAAACGAATGGATTCCTCCGCCTTCCGGCAGCCGATTGGAGCCATACAGGTCGCAAAGGCCCCGCTCGAGATCCTCGAGGAGACTGGTTTGGTGGTTCCAACCGGTCTCGTCGGTCGTGCTGTAGGGAAGGTCGAAACGCAGAAAAAGCCGGTTGATCCGACCACGTACGACCTCCCCAAGCTGCACTTCAAGTGCATCCTCGGCGAGAGCCCGTCGATGGCGCTTGGAAAAGGTCGCCATAGACAAAGAGTACGGGGCGACGAGGCCCCTACCCGTCACTGCCGAGCAGCAGCTTGGCTATAAAAGGCGCACCCAACGCGAAATGCTGTGCCTGTCGGGTAGGGGGGCTTCTTCTAGTAGCCGGCGGGGTGGCGCGCTACGAAGCCGACGTTGTCGCGCAGTTCCTCGTGCCAGCGGGGGCCGGTTTCGCCGCCTTCGTCGCCGGAGGTGTCGAAGCGGTAACCGGCGATCACGGCGTAGGCGTGGCCGGCGTTGGCGTAGACGGTGATCCAGCGGCCTTCGCCTTCTTCGCCCCAGCTCTCCATCGGGCCGGAGGGAAGCGGGCTTTCGAGGAAGTGGCCGCCGTGCAGGGCGAAGGAGACCGAGCCGGAGCAGTCGTAGCCGCGGTCGTTCCAGCGGGCGTGGCCGCCGCCCCAGACGTAGGGCTTGCTGCGGATCTTGTTGGCCGCGGCGATCACGGCCTTGACCCGGGCCGGGGCGCTGGCCGGCGGGACCAGCATCCCGTTGGGGAGCAGCTTCGCTTTCGCGGTCGGGGTGCAGACGTCGATTTCAGCGGGGGAGAGGCCGCCGCCGCTGCAACGAGCGGAGGCGCTGCTCGTGCCGATGAGGGCGGTGGCAAAGATCGCAAGCATGAACGCAAGCCCGCACAGCCTGAAGTTGTGGCGCAAACCGATTCTCCTTCGTTGGCCTACGGGGTTAGCTGTCGGCCTAGCGCGAAAGGAGCTTGCGCCCCCACCTGATCGGTGGGCTCGGCCCGAAAACGTGGTTCCCCCGCTCCCATCGCGCTCTTGACGCTTGGGACTCGGCGTTCCGGTTATCGAACGCGGAGAATGTAGCGCATTACCCGGCGCCGCGCTCACGAAACGCAAATATTTGTCCGAAATGGCTGCTCCCACTGAGAATCTTGTTCGACACGGCGGCTGGTAGCTTGCGCGCTGGGATGAACCTTTCGGGCCGAAAAGCGCTCCTCACCGGGGCGACGGGAGGCCTCGGAAGGGCAATCGCCCTCGCCCTTGCGCAGCGCGGCGCCCAGGTCATCCTCAGCGCCCGCAATCGCGAGGCCCTCGACCAGCTAGCCGCTGAGCTGCCCGGCAGCGGCCACACCGTCTTGCCCGCCGACCTATCCGACCCCGACGCCGCCGAGCGCCTTGCCGCCGAAGCCGCCGGCACCGAGATTCTGATCGCCAACGCCGGCCTCCCCGCCGCCGGCAAGCTCGAGGACTTCACCCCCGAGCAGGTCAAGCGAGCCCTCCGCGTCAACCTCGAGGCCCCGATGCTGATGGCCCAGGCCCTCTACCCGGCGATGGTCGACGCCGGCTCCGGCCACCTGGTCTTCGTAGCCTCCCTCAGCGGCAAGGCCGCCAGCCCAAGGTCGTCGATCTACAACGCCACCAAGTTCGGCCTCAGAGGCTTCGCCCTAGGCCTAAGAGGCGACCTGGCCCCCCGCGGCGTAGGAGTCTCCATCGTCTCCCCGGGCTTCATCCGCGAAGCCGGCATGTTCGCCGACGCCGGCTCCAAGGCCCCACCCGGCATGGGAACGGCGACCCCAGAGCAGGTCGGCAGCGCCACGGTCCGGGCAATCGAGAACAACAAGGCGGAGGTAGCCATCGCCCCCCTCCAGCAACGAGTAGCAGCCCACTTCGCCCTAGTCAGCCCCTCCCTGAGCGTGAGGGCCCAAAGCGGCAGTACTGGCCAGAAGGCCGCCGAAGCGATCGCCAAAGGCCACCCCGACGACAAGCGTTGACACTTGCCTAGGATGGGAGTCGTGACCAGCGATTCCTTCGGCGCCCGATCCACCCTCTCCGTCGGAGGCCGCGAGTTCGAGATCTACCGCCTCGACGCCCTCCAAGAGAAGTTCGACGTCGCCCGTCTGCCCTACTCGATCAAGGTCCTCCTGGAGAACGTCCTCCGCCTCGAGGACGGCACCTCCGTCAGCGCCGACGACGTCGAGGCGATCGCCTCCTGGGATGCGGCCGCGACGCCGAGCGTCGAGATCCCCTTCCAGCCCGCCCGGGTGCTGATGCAGGACTTCACCGGCGTCCCCGCGGTAGTCGACCTGGCGGCGATGCGCGACGCGATGGAGGAGATCGGCGGCGACCCGGCGGCGATCAACCCGCTGGTCGACGTCGACCTGGTGATCGACCACTCGGTCCAGGTCGACGCCTTCGGCAGCGCAGGCGCCTTTGCGGTCAACGCCGAGCGCGACTTCGACCGCAACCGCGAGCGTTACTCGTTCCTCAAGTGGGGGCAGCAGAGCTTCGACAACTTCCGGGTCGTCCCGCCGGCGACCGGCATCTGCCACCAGGTCAACCTCGAGTACCTGGCCCAGGTCGTCTACAGCCGCGAGAACGACGGTCCGCTGCAGGCATATCCCGACACCCTCGTCGGCACCGACTCGCACACGACGATGGTCAACGGGCTCGGCGTCCTCGGCTGGGGCGTCGGCGGGATCGAGGCCGAGGCGGCGATGCTGGGGCAGCCGATCTCGATGCTGCTGCCGCAGGTCGTCGGCTTCAAGCTCTTCGGCGAGCTGCCGGAGGGGGCGACCGCGACCGACCTAGTCCTCACCGTGACCGAGATGCTGCGCGAGCGCGGCGTCGTCTCCAAGTTCGTCGAGTTCTTCGGCCCCGGGATGCACACGCTCGGCCTCGCCGACCGCGCCACCCTCGGCAACATGTCGCCGGAGTTCGGCTCGACCTGCGCGATCTTCCCGGTCGACGCCGAGACCCTGCGCTACCTCGACCTCACCGGGCGCCCGACCGAGATAATCGAGCTGGTCGACGCCTACGCGCGCGAGCAGGGCATGTTCCATGACGCGGGCCACGATGAGTCGACCCCCGACCCGACCTTCTCCGATCTGCTGGAGCTCGACCTCGGCGACGTCGAACCGAGCCTGGCCGGCCCGAAACGGCCGCAGGACCGGGTGCCGTTGTCGGAGGCGAAGAAGGCGTTCCTGGAGGCGATGGGGGAGTTCGACCCCGAGGCCGCGGAGCAGATGGGCAACGGCCGCGATGAGGCGATCGAAGAGTCCTTCCCGGCCTCCGATCCGCCGGCCGAGGACCACGACGACGCGCGCGGCAAGCCGCGGCAGGCGGTCACCGCCGGGCCGGCGCCCAAGCGCACCCACGACGCGGTCGAGGTGACGCTGGAGGATGGGACGGAGTTCGACCTCGACCACGGCCGCGTCGTCATCGCCGCGATCACCAGCTGCACCAACACCTCCAACCCAAGCGTGATGCTCGGCGCCGCCCTTCTGGCCCGCAACGCCGTCCAGAAGGGGCTGCAGCGCAAGCCCTGGGTGAAGACCTCGCTGGCGCCGGGTTCCACGGTCGTCACCGAGTACCTCGAGCGGGCGGGGCTGACCGAGTACCTCGATGCCCTCCAGTTCAACCTCGTCGGCTATGGCTGCACCACCTGCATCGGCAACTCCGGGCCGCTCGCGCCGGAGATCTCGGCGGCGATCGCCGAGAAGGACCTGGCGGTTTGCGCCGTCCTCTCCGGCAACCGCAACTTCGAGGGCCGAATCAACCAGGACGTCAAGGCCAACTACCTCGCCAGCCCGCCGCTGGTCGTCGCCTACGCCCTCGCCGGCCGCATGGACATCGACCTGGCAAACGAGCCGCTGGGCGAGGGGCAGGACGGCGAGCCCGTATTCCTGCGCGACGTCTGGCCGAGCGCCGAGGAGATCAAGCGCGTCGTCGGCGACTCCGTCGCCTCGGAGATGTTCGAGCGCAACTACGCCGAGGTCTTCGAGGGCGACGAGATGTGGAACGCGGTCGAAGTGCCCGCCGGCGACCGCTACACCTGGCCCGACTCGACTTACGTCCGCCGGCCGAGCTTCTTCGAGCAGATGCCGGCGCAGGCGCCGGGCGTCGAGCCGATCGCCGGAGCGAGGGCACTGGCGCTGCTCGGCGACTCGATCACCACCGACCACATCTCGCCGGCCGGGGCAATCAAACGCGACAGCCCCGCCGGGCAGTGGCTGACCGAGCAGGGCGTCGAGGTCCGCGACTTCAACTCCTACGGCGCCCGCCGTGGCAACCACGAGGTGATGATCCGCGGCACCTTCGCCAACATCCGCCTCCGCAACCAGCTGGTCGAGAAAGCTGGCGGCTACACCCGTCACTTCCCCGACGGCGCCGAGACGACGATCTACGAGGCGGCGATGCAATACGCATCGGAAGGCGTGCCGCTGGTCGTCCTCGCCGGCAAGGAGTACGGCTCCGGCTCCTCCCGCGACTGGGCGGCGAAGGGGACGAAGCTGCTCGGGGTCCGTGCCGTGATCGCCGAGAGCTTCGAGCGCATCCACCGCTCCAACCTGATCGGGATGGGGGTGCTGCCGCTGCAGTTCGCAGCCGGCGAGAGCGTCGCCTCGCTCGGCCTCACGGGCGCGGAGACCTTCGACTTCGGCGACCTCCAGCAGGGCCGCGCCAAAGAGGTCGCGGTCACCGCCCGCGCCGACGACGGCGCCGAGACGCAGTTCGCCGCCACGGTCCGCCTGGACACCCCGAACGAGGTCGGCTACTTCCTCAACGGCGGCATCCTCCAGACCGTGCTGCGGAAGCTCAGAGACCGGGAAAAAGGGTAGGCGCAGCGGGGCCGCGGGAGGCAGGGGGGTCCGCGCGACCCTCACTGCACCTGCGCGTCGGTAGCCAGGGAGGGATGCCGACGCGGCCGTTCCCCCTGGCGGGACTGCCCTGAGGAACAGTCAGGGTTTAGCTATACAGGCTGGATCACGCACGGTCAAGCGCAGTCGAGCGTTTTAGCTGCGTTCAGGCGCGGTTTGCGTCACTCGGTTTTGTGAACCGGGGCGTTCCCCGATCCCCCAGCCCTTGCGCTCGATCAGTTCGATCCCGATCACGCTGCCGACCGGGCCGACCGGGGTGAGGGTGGCGGCGAGCAGGGTGTAGGGGGTCTCCTTGCGTATGCAGGCGATCCAGATCAGCACGCAGAGGCCGACGAAGCCGAGCCCGTGGGCCCAGCCGAAGAGCATCGTCTCGGTGTCGAAGCCGGGCAGCAGCCAGAAGACGATCAGGCCGGCGAAGATCGCCAGCTCGATCCAGGAGACGCGCTTCACCCAGACGAACAGCTCGCCCGGAACGGGCTTCTCGAACGGCCGCCGCGCCACGGCTCAGGCGCCAGGCGTCAGCGCGGTGAGGACGATCCGCTCCTGCTCTCGCGCGTGGGCGCCGGAGTAGCCCTCGCCCGGGCTGGCGCGGCCCTGGCGGCCGATGTAGGTGAGGGCCACCCCCTCGGGGAGGACGCTCGGCATCCGCCGCGACATCACCTTCCAGGCGCCCATGTTGCGCGGCTCCTCCTGCACCCAGGCGATCTCCTTCAGGTTCGGGTAGGAGGCGATCAGCCGTTCCAGCTGTTCCTTGGCGAAGGGGTAGAGGACCTCGACCCGGGCGATCGCCACGTTCTCGGCGGCGCCGCGGCGCTCGTTGGCGTCCATGTCGTAGTAGACCTTGCCGGTGCAGAGGACGAGGCGCTCGACCTTGTCCCGGCGCTCGCCGGCGGTCGGGTCGTCGAGGATGAACTGCAGTTCGCCGTCGGTCAGCTGCTCGAGGCCGGCGGTGGCGCGGTCGAGGCGCAGCAGCCCCTTCGGGGTGAAGACGATCAGCGGCCGCGGCTTCTTGATCAGCGCCTGGCGGCGCAGCAGGTGGAAGTACTGGCCGGCGGTGGTCGGGTAGGCGATGCGGATGTTGCCCTCGGCGCCGAGGGCGAGGAAGCGCTCGATCCGGGCGCTCGAGTGCTCCGGCCCGGACCCCTCGTAGCCGTGCGGCAGCAGCAGGGTCAGCCGCGTCTGCTGGCCCCACTTCGACTCGCCGGAGACGATGAAGCTGTCGATGATCACCTGGGCGGCGTTGGCGAAGTCGCCGAACTGCGCCTCCCAGAGGACGAGCGCGTTGGGGTTGGCCGCCGAGTAGCCGTACTCGAAGCCGAGACAGGCGATCTCCGAGAGCGGGCTGTTGTAGAGCTCGAACGGCGCCGAGGCGTCCTCGAGGTTCTGAATCGGCGTGTACTTGAGGCCGGTGTTCTCGTCGTGGAGTACGAGGTGGCGGTGGGAGAAGGTGCCGCGCTCGGTGTCCTGGCCAGTGAGGCGGATGTGGACGCCCTCGGTCAGCAGAGTGCCGAAGGCGAGCGCCTCGGCCTGGCCGAAGTCGATCGCGCCGCTCTCCAGCGCCTCGACCCGGCGGGCCAGCGGGCGCCGCAGCTTGCGGTGGACGTTGAAGCCCTCCGGGGTCTTCAGCAGCGCCTCGTTGATCGCCCGCAGCTTCTCCGCCTCGACCGCGGTGTGGACGGGCGGGCTGGCGGTGCGGTCGAGCAGTTCGCCGGTCTGGGTGGTGGAGCCGGTGACGGTCGGGTCCTCGTACTCGCCCGCCTCCATCTTCTCGCGCAGCCCTTTCAGCGCGGCCGACATCTCCGCATGCCGCTCGTCGGAGGCCTGGCCGACCTGCTCGGCGGAGACGGTGCCCTCTTCGATCAGCTTCTCCGCGTAGATCTCCGAGACCGGCGGGTGCGACTTGATCGTCGCCGCCATCGTCGGCTGCGTGTAGGCGGGCTCGTCGGTCTCGTTGTGGCCGAAGCGGCGGTAGCCGATCACGTCGATGACGACGTCGCGGCACCAGCGCTCGCGGTAGGCCATCGCCAGCCGCACGGCGGCGATGCAGCCCTCGGCGTCGTCGGCGTTGACGTGGATGATCGGGACGTTGAACCCCTTCGCCATGTCGGCGGCGTAGGGGGTGGAGCGGGCCTCCGAGGGGTCGGTGGTGAAGCCGACCTGGTTGTTCTGGATCACATGGATCGTGCCGCCGGTCGTGTAGCCGGCGAGCCCCTGCAGGTTGAGCGTCTCGGCGACCACGCCCTGGGCGGGGAAGGCGGCGTCGCCGTGCAGCAGCACCGGCACCGCCCGCTTGAAGTCATGGGTGAGGTTCGGGCCCTCGAAGTCCTGCTGGAGGAAGCGGGTGCCGCCGGTGACGACCGGGTCGACGAACTCGAGGTGGCTCGGGTTCGGGTAGAGGCGGACCGAGATCTTCTGGCCGTCTGCCGTCTCGTAGGTGCCGCGGTGGCCGTAGTGGTACTTGACGTCGCCGGTGCCGCCGTGGGGGATCGCGGCGACGGCCTTTACCGCCTCGATCCGCTTCGAGCCCTCGAACTCGGCGAGAATCGATTCGACCGAGCGGCCGAGGTTGTGGGCGAGGACGCTGAGGCGGCCGCGGTGGGCCATCCCGAAGACGACCTCGTCGGCGCCGGCCCGCTGCGCCAGGCTGACCGCCTCGTCGAGCATCGGCACGACCGCGTCGAGCCCCTCGATCGAGAACATCTTCTGCCCCAAATACGCTTTCTCGAGGAAGCGCTCGAACTGGAAGACGTCGATCAGCCGGTCGAGCAAGCGTTTTTTCTCCGCGTCGGTGAGCGGCTGGCGGTGCGCCCCGGTCTCGATCATCTCCCGCAGCCAGAGGCGCTGCTGGTGGGAGGAGAGGTGCTCGAACTGGTAGCCGATCGTGCCGCAGTAGGCGTCGCGCATCCGCGGCAGCGCCTCCAGCAGGCTCTCGCCGGGGACCCCGATCCGCAGGATCGAGGCCGGGATCTTCGCCATCAGCTCCGGGGTCAGGTTGACGTTCTCCGGCTGCAGCGCCGGGTCGCCTTTCGGCTCGGAGCCGAGCGGATCGAGGTGGGCGGCGAGGTGGCCGTGGGTGCGGTAGGCCTTCAGCAGCGAGGTCGCCGCCTGCACCGCCTGCAGCAGCTCTTCGTCGATCTGGCCGGGAGCGGTGGTCGGTTCGGCGCTCGGAGCGGCGGCGGAGAGCGGCGGGGCGGAGGCGCTGGCGGGGTGCGCGTTGGTGACCACCGAGGGCTCGAAGTCGAGGTTCTCGGCGAGCGACTCGTAGAACCCGTCCTCGCCCTGCAGCAGCTGCTCTACCCGGCGCAGGAAGGCGCCCGACTCGGCGCCCTGGATGACCCGGTGGTCGTAGGTCGAGGTCAGCGTCATCACTTTGCTGACGCCGAGCTGCTTCAGCCGTTCGGGGGAGGCGTGGCTCCACTCCGGCGGGTAGGCGATCGAGCCGGTGGCGATGATCGCGCTTTGGCCGGAGAGCAGCCGCGGGACCGAGGCCATCGTCCCGATCCCGCCCGGGTTGGTGAGGCTGATGTTGGTCCCCTGGAAGTCGTCGGCGGTGAGCTTGTTCTCGCGCGTCTTCGCGATCAGCTCTTCGAAGCTGGAGTGGAAGCCGGTGAAGTCGAGCTCGTCGGCGCCCTTGATCGCCGGGACCATGAGGCTGTGGGAGCCGTCCTTTTTCTCGACGTCGACGGCGATCCCGAGGTTGACCGGGCTGCCCTCGATCGCAAACGGCTTCCCGCCCTCTTCGGCAAAGACCCGCACCATCACCGGGAACTCTTTGGCCGCCTCGACGATCGCCCAGGCGACCAGATGCGTGAAGGAGACCTTCAACCCCCGGTCCTTCAACACCGCATTGATCGCCTTCCGTTTCGCATCGAGCGTGTCGACCGCGATCGTCCGGAACGAGGTAGCCGTGGGCACCGCCCGGCTTTCGTCCATCGCATTGGCCAGCATCGCCGCGGCCCCCCGCAGCTGCTTCGCCTCACCTTGCGAGGGCGCAGTAGCTGCAGCCCCGTTCCCCCCGCCGTTGCCGGCATTCAGCACATCCTCTTTGGTCACCTTGGACCCGGGTCCCGAGCCAGCTACCGAAGCAAGATCAACGCCGTTGGCCTCGGCAACTCTCCGAGCGAGGGGCGTCGCTTTCACGTCAGCGGCCCCGTTGCCACCACCCCCGTTGGTCCCGGCACCATCAGACGCTCCTCCCGTGGGTGACGTCGTAGGGGGGACCGTCTCCTGCGTATTTGCAGGAGACGGTGGGTCCCCTGCGGCGGCAGGACCCGCGGGCCTACCGCCTGGTCCCTCACCGTCCCCCGCCTCCATCTCGGCAAGAGGAGCCCCCACCGGGACCTCATCGTCGACCTGAGCGACGATCTTGGTGATCACCCCGTCCATCGGCGCCGGCACCTCAGCGTCGACCTTGTCGGTGGAGACCTCGACGATCGTGTCGCCCTCTTTGACGGCGTCGCCCTCGGCGACGTGCCACTCGAGGACGATGCCCTCGGTCACCGACTCGCCCATCTCGGGCATCGGGATCTGCACGGTGGCCGTCTCTGGCATCTCTGGGTCCAGTCTAAGGAAAGAGGTTTACGGGGAGCGCGGGGGAGATACCCTGCTACCCCATGAGCTACTTCGTCACCGGCGCCACTGGGTTCAT
>Ga0307306_10000271_pt1 | contig 11899 bp, 9 predicted proteins | sample ER_DNA_193_FD_194507 | JGI IMG/M metagenome (GOLD analysis project Ga0307306, IMG submission 194507) | Bulk soil microbial communities from the East River watershed near Crested Butte, Colorado, United States - ER_DNA_193 | ecosystem: Environmental > Terrestrial > Soil > Floodplain | place: USA...
ACCGACCCAGTGGCGCGGTGTCGGCCACAGCGACGTCGAACCGCCGCCTCCTCCTCCGGTGCAGCCGCCCGGCGGCGTCCTGCGCGCCGCATACCCGCGCATCGACATCGACGCGCATCGCGACGTCCGTCCGGAGGTCGTCGTCATCGACGAGCCGTTCGACGTCGTGCTGGGGCTGGGCAAGTTCAAGGACACGGGCATCAGCCAGACCGGCGCGCTGCGGTTCATGGCCGGCGCGAAGACCGACCTCGAGCTGGTCCTCGTCTACGACCCGAACTCGCTTGCTGCACAAGGCGAAACGCGTCTTGTCCTCCAGGTCAGCGACGCCGACCCGTACCCCAGCGCGACGGTGTCCTTCGTGGCCCTCTACCAGCCGGACCTGCCCAGCGAGCGCCGCATCGGCGTCCACTATCTCGTCGATGGCCAGGTGGTCGGCATCGCCTGGCGCACGCTCGTCGCCGTCCCCTACGCCAAGGACATCCCCAACGCGCCCATGCCTCAGGCCGGCACCGACACGCTCATGGACCTCCAGCCGCTGCTCGGAGTCGACCTGCCCGACCTCATCCTTTCGATCAGCGCGTCGGACGGCGCGGCGACGGGGGAGTTCGTCTGGACGGTATATGCGAGTGCCTCCGACGTCAGGGTGCCCGACGCGCCGCGGGTGTCGAAGCTGACCTCCGACCTGCAGGGCTTCGTCACCGACATGCGACAGACCGTCTCGATGTCGCAGGGACCCTTCGCCGACTATCTGTCGCTGGCCGGCAAGGCCAAGCTGATCGGGCGGGCGCTGCCGGACGGTGTCCGCGCCGTGATCCGCACGGTCGTCGAGGACCCCAACCGGACGACCGCAGCGACCGTCCTCCTGCTCACGGAAGAGGTCACCCTGCCGTGGGAGCTCGCCGTCCTCGAGCCACCGTTGGACACGGCGTGGGGCGGGATCTCCCCGTTCCTCGGCGCGCACGCCGCGATCTCACGGTGGCCGCTGAGCAACGCCCGTCCGCGGCCCACGCCGAGATCTGCCGTCGAGGTGAAGCGCGCCGCGGTCCTCACCGCCAACTACACCGGCGTCATGGGATGGGGAGAGCTGAAGGACGCGCAGGAGGAGGGCGACTTCGTTCGGACGCTGTTCGCGTCGGCGGTTCCGGTCAACCCGTCGTTGCGTGATGTCGTCAACCTCTTCAGCGGCAACCCCCCCGCCGACGTCCTGCACGTGGCGCTGCACGGCCAGTTCGACTCGCAGGGCGACCAGGGCGGGCTGGTCCTGCTGGCGACGGACGCTGCCGGCAACCTCACGACCCGCTCGCAGTTCCTGACGCCGGCCCAGGTGCTCACCGGCAGCCTCGACGACGGGCCGTTCGTCTTCCTCAACGCCTGCCAGGTCGGCGCCGACAAGCGGGTGCTCGCCGACAACGGCGGATTCGCCTCGACCCTCCTGCAGATTGGGGCGACCGCTGTCGTGGCGCCACTCTGGAACGTCAACGACGTCACCGCCGCCGCCTTCGCCCGCGACTTCTACGCGGCGACGTGGACAGCCACCGGCGAAGGAGGACCGGCGCCGGTGTCCGCGGCCGAGGCGGTCCGGTCGCTTCGCGCCAGGTACACCCAGCCCGCCGCCGAAGCCGAGACGCCCGGCGTCGACGCCACCCTCATCGCGTTCCAGGTCTTCGGCCACCCTCGCCTCCGGCTCGACCGCGGCTGACCCGACCACCGAAGGAGTGCGATGGCTGAGAACCTGCGACCCGAGGGAATCCCCGTCACCGTCGGCACAGTACGGATCTCCACGCCGGGGCTCGTCGGGCGCGTGGAGGTACATGCGCCGGGCACCGCCGGCATGCGCGGCGCCGAGAGCTCGACGGAGTCGTTCCGCCGGGCGCTGGACGACGCCGGCATGGTCGAGCAGCTCACCGTCGAGATCACCGGCCAGCGGGAGCTCGACACCACCGGGGGCAGCCGGGGTGGCGGCGGCGGCACGGAGATCGTCGTCGAGGTGCCGCCCCCGGGATCGGGGAACAGCCAGCTGCTCCTGTATGCGGCGGAGGACGGGTCGCTGTCGTGGCACCTTCCCGACGACGTCCCTCCCGATCAGGTCGTCACTCGCGGCGGTGACCGACGGACCTACCGGTTGCCGCGTGCGGTCGTCCTCGCCGACCCGGCCTCCGCCGGCGGGCAGCGCGGCGTCATCGGAGCGGTCGGGTCGAAGCTGTTCAAGGTCCTCGTGTTCCCGCTCATCGACCCGGTGCTCGGCAAGGTCGGAGACTACTTCGCCGCCCGTTGGGAGCAGAAGAACCGGCGCAACCTGGTCCGATGGTTCGACCCGGCCGACTACCAGCGCTCGGACGTGGCGGCGTTCGCGGCGCCGGACTGGACGCGGGTCGAAGGCGGAACGGCGCTGCTCTTCATCCACGGCACCACCGCGCAGTCCAATACCGCCTTCGACCAGCTGCCGGCCGCGACCCTCACCGAGCTCGGCCGTCGTTACGGAGGAAGGGTTTTCGCGCTGGACCACTTCACCATCTCGGTCACGCCGCACGAGAACATCCGGTGGCTCGCCGAGCAGCTCAGCGCCCTGGGCGGTGACGCACCGCTGAGCCTCGACATCGTCAGCCACTCCCGCGGCGGGTTGGTCGGCCGCGTCCTGGCCGAACGGCCGGGGGACGTCGGACTGGACGGGAGGGTCACGGTCCGCACCCTCGTCATGGTCGGAACGCCCAACGCGGGGACCGCACTCGCCGACAAGGCGCACCTGTCGCAGCTGTTGGACCGCGTGACGGACCTGGCCCAGTACATCCCGGACGCCGGCGTGACCGACGTCCTCGGGCTGGTGCTGTCGATCCTCAAGCAGCTGACGGTCGGCGCCTTCGGCGGTCTCGAGGGGATCATGTCGATGGACCCCGCGGGGGAGTACCTCAAGGCCTTCAACAGCACGCCCGGGTCGAAGGCCACTTACCGCGCAATCGCCTCGAACTACAACCCGCCCCGCGGCGCCCCGCTCGCGCGGGTCGCCCGGAACGCGGGCACCGACTTCGTCTTCCAGAAGGCCGACAACGACCTCGTCGTCCCGACGAACGGCGTGTTCCAGGTGGACGGGGCCGTCGGCTTCCCGATCGTCGACCCGCTGGTGTTCGCGGCGGAAGCCGGGGTCGACCACTCGTCGTACTTCACCAGACCGGAGGTCTCGGCGAAGCTGCTCGAGTGGCTCCCTGGCTGAAGCCGGGGTCAGACGTCGGCGAGGTGGCGGGTCGCCTCCCGCCGAGAGAGGCCGGACAGCTCGCCGGCGTGGGCGTCGACGAAGGCGCGCACCCAGTCCGGTGCGACGCGGGCGTTGTCGCGCAGCGCCCACCCGATCGCCTTGCGGATGAAGAAGTCGCGGTCGGCCAGGTTCGGTTCGATGACGTCGGCGAGGAGCTCCTGGTCGAGTCGCTCCTTGCGGCCGACTTGGCAGATGATGGCGCTCCGACGGACCCAGAGGTCCTCGTCGGTGGCCCACTCGCGCAGCCGGAGCCCCTCGACCTCCGGAGAGCCCTCGAGGACGTCGCGGACGAGATGGGTCGCGACCTCGTCGACCACGTCCCACCACGCGCCGGTGACGACGAGGTGCCTCCAGAGCGGCATTGAGTCGCTGTCCACCCAGGGTCGGTAGGTGCGGCACCGCGCGAGGGCGATCGCCGCATACCACTCCTCGCGGTAGGCGACCTCGTCCCAGAGGGTGCGGATCGTCGCCTCCCAGCCGTCACGGTCGGCGATGCGGAAGCCGGGGTCGGCGAGGATCGGCCGCAGCACGGCGGTCAGCTGCGGCGCAGTGAGGCCGCGGTAGGGCATCGTCGACTTCATGTACCGCTGCTGACCGGCCGCGCGGACGGGGTCGGCGTGCCGGGCGAGCTCGGCGCGGATGGTGTCGACGAGGTCCCGGTGCACCCGCGTCAGGCGTAGCGCACGGCGGCTCGGGCGCTGGCCTTGGCCGCCTCGACCTCGCGGTTCTTCGGCGGGGCGCTCGTGGAGAGGTGGTCGAGGAGGTGCTGGGTCACGTGGGCGATCTCCTCGACCGCCTCGTCGAACGCGGCCTGGTTGGCCTGGGAAGGGTTGGTGGAGCCGGACACCTTGCGGACGTACTGGAGGGCGGCGGCGCGCACCTCGTCGCTGGTGGCCGGGGGCTCGAAGTTGTGGAGCGGGCGGATGTTCCGGCACATGCCTCGACTGTATGCCGCGTGGCCGCGGCTCGGTCTTCTGCTGCGGCTGCTTCGAGGTCTGGGCCGGCTCCTCTTGGCGTCGTCGGTCCCGCCGAGATTTGTTCGTGACTTTCTTTTGTCCACAGGTGGTGGACGACCGTCGCGGCACGTCGCCACGCACGAACCGGGCCGTTCCTGAGAAAACCATGCACCGCCTGTCCTCAGGTTGTCCCCAGCGTTTGGCGGCGTGGTGCACACCCTTGTCCCCATGTCGTCCACAGCCGGGGATAGACCGTGGGCGATGGCTCGCCCTAGCGTGAGCGGTCGCCAGGGTCGCCCGGTCTAGCTAACCCCACAGGGAGGCTGTCGGGGGTCGGTGGTGCCATGGAGTGGACACCAGTTCGAACGGCGACAGCGGGAAGGATCGCGACACGCGGCGGTGACCAGGTGACCATTCAGGAGCTCTTTCCGCAGCAGCGGGACGCGCCGGCCGACGACCGGCTGCCTCCCCAGGACCTGCACGCCGAGCAGTCCGTGCTCGGCGGCATGCTTCTGTCCAAAGACGCGATCGCTGACTGCGTCGAGGTCCTCCGGCCGGCCGACTTCTACCGACCACAGCACGAGGCGATCTTCGATGCCGTCCTGTCGCTGTACGGTCGCGGCGAGCCGGCCGACGCGATCACCGTCGCCGACGAGCTGGGCAAGCGCGGCGACATCGGTCGGGTGGGCGGACAGGCATACCTGCACCAGCTGATCTCCTCGGTGCCGACGGCGGCGAACGCCGGGTATTACGCGCAGATCGTCGCCGAGCGCGCCGTCCTCCGCCGCCTGGTCGAGGCCGGCACGAAGATCGTTCAGCTCGGATACGCGCAGGGTGGTGGCGACGTCGAAGACATCGTCAACGCCGCGCAGGCCGAGGTGTACGCGGTCGCCGACAAGCGGGGGGCGGAGGACTACCACCGGCTCGGTGACATCCTCGAGATGACCGTCGACGAGATCGAGGTCGCGTCCGGCAAGTCCGGTGAGATGACCGGCGTGCCGACGGGATTCACCGATCTCGACTCCCTGACCAACGGTCTGCACCCCGGTCAGATGATCGTCCTGGCGGCGCGGCCGGCCATCGGCAAATCGACGCTGGGGTTGGACATCGTCCGGACGGCAGCGATCAAGCACAACCTCGCAGCGGTCATCTTCTCGCTGGAGATGAGCAAGACCGAGATCACCATGCGGCTGCTCTCGGCGGAGGCGGGCATCCAGCTGCAACACATGCGCAAGGGCACGATGCGCGAGGAGGACTGGACCCGGCTGGCGTCGACGATGGGCCGTGTCTCGGACGCGCCGCTGTTCATCGACGACTCACCCAACATGTCACTCATGGAGATCCGGGCGAAGTGCCGCCGGCTCAAGCAGCGCAGCAACCTCAAGCTCGTCGTGATCGACTACCTGCAGCTGATGTCCTCCGGCAAGAAGGTCGAGTCACGGCAGCAGGAGGTCTCCGAGTTCTCCCGCGCGCTCAAGCTGCTCGCCAAGGAGCTGGAGGTCCCGGTCGTGGCAATCTCGCAGTTGAACCGTGGTCCCGAACAGCGCACCGACAAGAGGCCGCAGATGTCCGACCTGCGCGAATCCGGTTGTCTCACGGCGGAAACGCGAGTGCTGCGTGCCGACACCGGGGCAGAGATGTCGCTCGGTGAGATGCTCCGTTCCGGGGAGGGCGACATTCCGGTGTGGTCGCTGGACGAGTCGCTGCGCTACGTCCGGCGGCATCTCACTCACGTGTTCTCGACCGGCGTGCGACCGGTGTTCCGGTTGGAACTGACATCCGGCAAGCAGGTGCGAGCCACCGAGAACCACCCCTTCCTCACGTATGCCGGCTGGCGCGCCCTGGGTGACCTACGCACGGGGGATCGGCTGGCGGTGCCACGGCACGTTCCAGCTCCGGGCTACTTCGAGCAACCACTCGACGATGCCGACCTGCGGTTCGGTGCACGCCTGCTGTCGTCACGAACGCGTGACCGCGTCTCCGGTTCGACGGCTGCTGCCGGGTGCCGGATCGGCTTCGACGTCGTTCCGAAGGATCGGCGTCGGTTGATGCCGGACATCGCCTTCTTTCCGAAGCGCCAGATCGCCTTGTTCATCCACAGTCTCTGGGCCATCGATGGACGCATCAGCGTCAACGAAACGGTCGACGGCGGCACCATCAGCCTTCATGCTCGGTCCCGGCAGCTGGTCGACGACATCGGGATGTTGTTGCTGCGCTTCGGTATCTCAACTCGAGTCTCCAGTGACCGAACCGGCTGGACGCTCGAGGTAGCAGGCGTCGACGACCAGAGGCGTTTCCTCCAGGAGGTAGCCGTACACGGTCCGCTCTCGCCCGCGGCCGAGCAGCTCCTGACGATGGTGCGTGGTCGCCGGGATCGGGCGTCAACGTCCGCCCCCAGGTTGCGGCCGACCACCGTCGGCGACCAGCCCGCGTCTTGGTCGATTGACCGTGCGGAGGGGCTGGTCGAGGACGAGCAGCTCGACCTCGTCCGAGTCGCCGAGCTGCTGGACAGCCTGGAGTTGGACCTGGAAGCGGCCAACGATGTCTTGTGGGAGGAGATCGTCTCGGTCGAGCCGGACGGGGTCGAGGAGGTCCTCGACGCCACCGTCGCGGGCGGCCACAACTTCGTCGCCAACGGCATTGCCGCCCACAACTCCATCGAGCAGGACGCGGACATGGTGATCCTTCTGCACCGCGAGGAGGCCTACGAACGCGAGTCACCCCGCGCTGGCGAGGCTGACCTCATCGTGGCCAAACACCGCAACGGTCCTACCGACACGATCGTGCTGGCATTTCAGGGTCACTACAGCCGGTTCACCAACATGGCGCCGAGCTTCTGATTCGCCTCAGCGAGCAACATTCTCCCGCCAGCCCCGTGGTGACCGAATTGACGACGAATGAGCGGGAGCATAAGTAAGTGAGCGAGCAACCCCAGATGCACCGCATCGCCGCGGGGGTCTCGTCCGAGATGGGCACCTGCTCTTGACGCATCGGCACCCACGACGCCGTCACTACCCCAACTGCTGGGACGTCGTCGGAGGCCACATCGAGCCAGGCGAAACCCCGGCAGACGCCATCCGACGCGAGTGCAGCGAAGAACTCGGGATCGACGTCGACGACCCGCAACCTATGCCGATGACGGTCTCAGACCCGCTCATCGAGATGCACGGCTTCGTCGTCACCAGATGGCGTGGCGACCCGACCTCGAGGCGCCGGCCGAACATGACGACCTGCGCTGGTACAAGCCGGCCGACCTGGCCGATCTTGCCCTCGCACACCCTGCCAGCCTGCCCGACATCCTTGCCGCCACGGCCAGGTTTGAATAGTCGCCCGACTGCATTCGTGGGGGGCCAGGCGAAGCTGTCAGCCTGGCGAGGAGCCGCCGGCATGTTCCCTGATCCGTTGTTGCTTCCCGGTCGGCTTGGGCCGACGTCGGCCGGACGAGGTGGAGGGTGTGGCAAAAAGGCTACACTTTGCCACATGACCACCATTGCTTCCCGCGACCTCCGTAACCACACGGCCGCCGTGCTCAAGCAAGTGGCTGATGGAGCGGAGATCATCGTTACCGTCCACGGCGAGCCGGCCGCGCTCATCACTCGGCCTCGGCATCGGCGGCGCGCTGGGCTGCCCAAAGCCGAGCTCTTCGCCTTCCTGGACCGTCAGGAGCCGGACTCGAGACTCTCTGAAGACATCGCCTGGATCTCCGAGGGTTCAACTGACGAACTGGGCTCCGTTCGGTGACGGAAGGGTTGGCCGACACCAGCGTCTGGATCTCCGCCGAGTTGGGCAGACGCCTTGATCGGACAGCTCTTCCCGATGTGCTCCGTGTCAGCGTCATCACCCTGGCCGAACTGCAGGCAGGTGTTCTGGCCGCGTCCGAACCAGCGACCGTCTCGACGCGGCTTCGGACCCTTCAGCTGGCCCTGGAGAGTGAGCCCCTTCCGGTCGACGCCGCCGTCGCCCAAGAATGGGCGCTGCTAAGGGTCGAGGTCGCCCGAGCGGGAAGGCGGGTCAACGTGAATGACCTGTGGATCGCAGCCACCGCACGCGCCAACCGACTGCAGGTAGTGACGCAGGACGGTGACTTTGCCGTGCTGGCGGCTCTAGGCCTGATCGACCTGATCGAGATCTGACCTCGTCCTGGGACATTGGCCCCGGGCCTCGTCACCGAGGAGGCCGCGGTTTCCGAGATCGGATAGCCGCTGACGCTCCTTCGATAAGGGAGTGGGCGTCTAACGTCCTCGATAAGCCCTCACGCATCTTCGTCTTCGTAGCCCGCCTCGACCTCGTATGCGTCGAGCGGCTCGTCCGCAGGCGGTCCCTCCCGCCGGAGTTATCCACAGATGGAAGACCGCGGGCAGCGGTCTCGGAACCCCTCGGGCAGCCTTGGCCGGTGCCAATGTCTCGCAGACGCCGTCCCCGTCACCCGATCCGTCCGCACAGTGCTAACACGAGCAGGGAGCGGTTGGTCGGGCGAGTGTCCATGCGGAACTTGGTCGAGAACCCGCCCGATGCACACGACATCGACTGTCTCCGTCGCGCGCTGGAGGCGGGAGCACGGGGCGACGCCCGGGCCAGTCTGGCGCACGAGCTGGCCGGCTCGGTGATCGTCGAGACGCTCCACCGATTCGCCCTCAAGGACCTCCTCGATCACGGGGATACCGCGCCGGCATGGGCCTACTCACGTTGGTGCGCCGACCTCGCATACCGGTCGATGCTGCTGGCCGAAGATCCGCGCGTGGACGCGGCGGTGCGATACGTGATGGCCTCGCTCTATCCGGAATCCGTGATCCGGGTGTTCGACGACGAGGTCGAGTTCAAGGTCCTTGGCACCGCGCTCGCCGCCGGCGACCACCTCGTCGCCGACCTCGCCGTATACGAGTTCGGCGGGTTGGCGGACTATATCGACCAGCGCGCCGAGACGGGGTTGCTGGATCGGACGGACCGCGTGCGGGACTGGGCGAAGGCCCCGGTGCGCGTCTTCGAGTTCGTCGACTTCCGGGGATGCCGACTCGTGCTGCGAGACCTGGTCGACGGTGGCGAGGTGGAGGCGCTCAACCTCGGGGCCATGTCCGAGGCGAGCGACAACGGGCTCATCGGTCGGCTGGTGCCGATCACCTCCGAGCCGGGCCTGATGTTCGCCGCCGCTCCGATCTCCGTAGACGTGGGGACGGCTCGGACGGTGGCTGAGGCGGTGCGCACGTCGGAGCCGCTCGGCTGGCTGGGCGAGCTGTCTACCGCGTTGGTGGACGGCCGATGGGAGGAGGGATTCCACCGCACCGCTTCGACATGGTTCACGTCCGACCTGCCGATTCCGAAGGCCGTCGTCGGCGCGGCGGCATCCGCCGACGAGGAGGCGGGGAGGATCACCGACTTACGCGCGAAGGGCTACTCGGCGGCCGTGTCGAACGCCCTCGCGGTGATCGATGTGGGGCTCGTCTCCGCGGAAGTCAGTGACCGCGCAGCCGCCGTGGTCTCCCCGCACGTCGTGGCCGCACTGAGTATGCCGGGCGCGTTCGAGGCTGCCGCGATCGAGTGCACCGGCCCCGACACGACCGACGCATGGCGGATCCTCGCGGCCGTCGTGCCGGAACACGTCGCCGAGCGCTGCCGCATCCTGGCCCGACTCGCCGACACCGCCAGCGGAGGTTGACGTTGGACCGACGTCATGCACCTCCGAGGAGTCGTGCATCGAGTGGCCGATGAGTTGAGACCTCCTCGGCGGTCAGTAGGGAACGGCTGCACGCACCAGAGGCCGGCACAGCGCTCGGGCGAGATGAATCGAGAGGACAGCGACGATGACCGACCTCGAGGCGACTGGCGAAGCGAGACGCTTTCGATTCGGTGTTGTTGCCCCGCTCAGAACTGAGCTGCCGGCGTGGCGAGACCAGGTGCGTCGTATTGCCGACAGCGGTTTCTCGACGCTCCTGATGCCCGACGTTCAGCAGTGGCAGCCGGCACCCGGTCCCACGCTGGCTGTCGCGGCGACTCTCGCCGACCTGCGGGTAGGTACGTGGATGTATGCCTCTCCGCTGCGCACGTCCTGGAGCGTGGCCTGGGAGGCGCATTCCCTGTCGGTGCTGACCGAGGGTCGCTTCGAGATGGGCATCGGCACCGGCAGGCCGGGGATCGAGGACGAGCTGCGTGAGCTGGGCCTTCCGGTGGTGTCACCCGGCCAGCGGTTGTCTCAGGTGCGCAAGGCTGTCACGTCGCTGCGAGAACTCGACGGCCCGGACCTCCGTACGCCGGTGGTGATGGCGGTGCGTGGCCCGAAGGCGCAGGCGCTGGCGGCTGACCTGGCGGATACGGTCACGTTCGCAACGTCTCCGGACGACTCTCGGGCCGAGATCATGCGACTGGCGACCGAGTTTCGCGAACGCCGAGACCTCGAGCTGGCGCTCCACGTGGCGGTGGTGGGCGATGCAGTCTCGCCGTTCATGGCACCCCCCGACACGGATCCTGCCGCATTGCGCGCAGCGGACTCGCTGATGGTGCTTGCACGTGACCCGTCGGCGGCCGCCGAAGAGATCCTGCGTCGACGTGAGGAGGGTGGCTTCTCCTATGTCGTCGTCGGTGCGAACGCCGCGGATGCGCTCGCTCCGGTCGTCGCCGAGCTGACCGGGCATTGACCGGAAGACCGGCGCTATGGGCGAGGAGTCGGCCCAGGGGTGAACAGTGATCGATTCGATTGGAGAACTCTGATGAGTAGCAGCGCAGCGGATCCGCAGACAACTCCGACGACCGTGCGGGTGAACGGCGTCGACCTCGGGATCGAGACCTTCGGCCGCGATGACGATCCGCTCGTGCTGCTAGCCGGCGGGACCACGATGCTGTCGTGGCCCGACTCGCTGTGTGAGCGGCTCGCGGCTGGCGGCCGTCGGGTGGTCCGCTACGACCTGCGCGACTGCGGAGCGTCGACGACAATCGACCCGGAAGCGCCGGCGTACGGTCTGCGGGATCTCGCCGCCGATGCGGCGGCGCTTGTCGAGGCTCTCGGGGGCGCCCCGGCTCACCTCGGCGGGGTCGGGGTCGGCGGGATGGTCGCCCAGGTCGCCGCGCTCGACCATCCGCAAGCGTTCTCGGCACTGACTCTGGTGAGCACTCGGCCGGTCGCGCCCGGCCCGGTCGACGACGATCTGCCCGACCACGACGCGGCGATCATGGATGCGGTGTTCTCGCGCCAGACGCCGGACTGGACCGACCGAGCCGCCGTTGCCGCATTCGCCGCCGACGGCGCCGCGCTGCTGGGCGATGACCCAGAGGAGGCACGTGCGGTCGCCGCCCGGATCTGGGACCGCACGCCCTCGAGCGAAGCCTCGGTGCAGCAGGCGAATCAGCTCGGTACGGTGTTCGGCCGCCTCGACTGCACGCCACGGTGGCGCGAGCGCCTGCCCGAGCTCACGCTGCCGACGCTCGTCGTGCACGGTCGCAGGGACCCGTTCTTCCCGATCGGGAACGGCGAGGCGCTCGCCGCCGCGATCCCCGCCGCGCGACTGCTCGTCCTCGACGACATGAGCACCGCCCTGCCGGACGCCGCGGCCGACGAGGTTGCCGCCGCGATGCTCGCTCGCTGAGTCCGCACCCCAACCGGGCCCGCAGTATTCGCTGAACACCGACGCGAGTCCGTATCGACCGGACACCGATGAGCACCAACGAACCGCGCGGCGGCGCCCGCTGCACCGCACTGCAGACT
>Ga0307306_10000273_pt1 | contig 11882 bp, 13 predicted proteins | sample ER_DNA_193_FD_194507 | JGI IMG/M metagenome (GOLD analysis project Ga0307306, IMG submission 194507) | Bulk soil microbial communities from the East River watershed near Crested Butte, Colorado, United States - ER_DNA_193 | ecosystem: Environmental > Terrestrial > Soil > Floodplain | place...
GAAGGTCTACCTGCTCGAGGACTGCACCTCGCCCGTCGTCGTGGCTGGCGCCGTCGACTACACCGAGGAAGCGGACGCCGCCTTCGAGCGGTTCGCGGCCGCCGGCATGCACGTCGTGCGTTCGACCGACCCGATCGAGAGCTGGCCGGGCGTCGCCGCGTCGGCCCGCTCCTGAGCCTTACTCGACGAGAGCGAGCCGCGGGTTGTCGCGGAAACGGCGACCGACCTTTGCCGAGGGGCGGCCGTCGGTCATCACGATGTCGCCGGTGAAATCGTTCTCGCCGCGGATCAGCGCCGAGCCGACGCCGTAGGAGTCGACCGGCACGCGGCGCTCCTCGAAGGCTCGGATGCGCTCCAGGTCGAAGCCGCCGGAGACGACGATCTTCACGCGCTCGAAGCCGTCGCGGTCGAGCGCGTCGCGCACCTTCCGCACCAGCCGCTCGTTCACCCCACGCGGTTCGAAGTCGCCCATCTCGTCCCAGAGCGAGCGGTCGACGAGCTGGCCGGACGTGTCGAGCCGGATGCCCCAGAGCCGCGGCCCGAGCGCGCGGGCCACCTCGAGGGCGGTATGCACCGAGTCGTTCTCGAAGTCGACGAGCACCGTCACGTTCATCTCGGGATCGACGTTCTCGACGAACTTCGTCGCCGCCAGGACGGTGTTGCCGCCATATGCCGCGATCAGCGCGTGCGGCACCGTGCCGATCCCGCGGCCACCCCACCAGGAGGCCTGCGCCTCGGAGGTGACGCCGATCTCCGCCCCGACGACCTGGCCGCCTATGTAGGCCGCGTAGCCGTCACCCGTTTGCACGCGGTGGTGGTCGTGCCGGGCCGGCATGAAGATGATCGGCTTACCGTTCGCGGCCTCGAGCACGCGCACGACGTTGCTCGTGATCAGCGTCCGCCGCGCGAGCACGCCGAGGTACACGGTCTCGAGATGCGCGAAGCCCGTATAGTCGCCCTCGATCCGCAGCACCGGCTCGAACGGCTCGATCGGATCGCCGTCGTGGAGCGCATGGAGGGTCAGGTCGTCCCAGTCGTCAGCGCAGAGCTTGAGCACGGCGATCGCCTCGTCGATGCCGCCGAGGTAGGAATGCCGCTTCTGGAAGACCTGCATCACCACGCGCGGGTGGCGGTCGTCGCGGATCAGCACCTCGCGTGTGTGGTTGAAGTACGCGTCGGTGTAGTACCCCTCCCGCATCTTCTCGACGGGAAGCTCGAAGATCTCGGGCGGGAGCCGCTTAGTTCGAACCCGCTGCTGCATGCTCGAGCTCCAGGCACGCCGCCAGCGCCGCCTCGGCGACCTCGAGCTGCTCCGGGGACGGCTCGGCGGTCGCAAGCCGATGCTGCAGCTCGTGACCGGGCCACGCGAGCGCGCGCGAGAGCGGCTTGTCCGGGTTGCGCGTCATCCAGCCGAAGAGCTCCACGGAGGCGGCGACCGCGCCGATCTGGGCTGCCGCGCGAGCCGGTCCGCGCAAACGCGCCGGCGCCCTAGCGGCCAGCGCGCCGCCGATCGCCGTGCTCGCGACGAGCGGGCCGAGCAGGTGCGAGCCGCAGCGTTCGTGCTCACGAGCCCGCCTCTCGCCGTGCTCGTAGCTGCCGATCGAGATGTGCTCGGCGCCGTGGTAGGCCGCGAGCTCGCCACCGCGCAGCGCGAGCGCGGCCGGCGCAAGTGAGAGCACTCCACCGACGAGCTCCGCTGCCAGCGGGCTCAGGCGCGACGAGTCCTTGATCGCCCGCACGACGAGCGCGGTGCCACCCATCGCCGCGAGCACTTGCGGCCGCTGGAACGGCAGCCTTGCCTCCGGCAGTCGGCGGCGCACCTGCGGCAGCAATGCGAAGACCTCGGCGATCCGCGCCGGCCCGCGCAGGAGCGGGTTCTTGACATCGGCCGCCCGGAAGCGCTTGTACTCCGAGGCCACCTTCAGCTCGCCCTCCTCGCTGCGCACCGCGCACGCCCAGGAGTGCGGGCCGTGCACGAGCACGCCGTTCACGAGCGCCATCCCGCCGAGCCGGATCTTTTCGTCCATCGCGCGAAAAGCCTAGCCGCCGCCAGTCACCTCGACGGCCGCGTGCCGGAAGCAGTCGACCGCCAGCGCGAGGTCGTCGATCTCGACGCGCTCGTCGGCCGAGTGGATCAGCCGGGCGGCAAGCTGCGGGTCCATCGTCTTGGTGGGGCAGAAGCCGTACGCAACCGTGCCGAAGGCCTCGCGCAGCCAGTGGCTGTCAGTGAAGCCCGCCACGCAGACGGGCAGCACCGTCGCCTCGGGCTCGATCCGCGCGACGAAGCTCTCGACCGCCGACCAGAGCGGCGTGCCGAGCTCCGAGCGCGTGCCGCCGCGGGGGTCGATCCACTCGAACTCGTAGTCGCCCTCGCCGAGCACCTCGCGCAGCACCGGCTCGACCTCTGCCGGCGTCTGCTCCGGGAGCAGCCGGCAGTCGACGCCCACCTCGCAGAGGTGCGGGATCACGTTGCGCCGCTCGGAGGCGGAGATCATCGTCGGCGAGAGGGTCAGCGAGAGCAGCGGCTCGAGCAGTTCCGCCGCGGCTTCGTCGTTCGCGCGCGCGAGCTCGAGCGCCTCGGCCGGCCCGAGCTCCTGGCCGGCCACAGCCTGGATCATCGCCGTCGTCTCAGGCCCTAGCAGCAACTCGGGTCGATAGGCGGCGAGCCGCTCGATCAACGCCGCCGCCTTGACGAGCGCGTTGTCAGCGATGCCAGGCATCGATGCGTGGCCGGCGCGCCCCTGCACGAGCAGCCGGAACGGCGCGCTCATCTTCTCCGCGCTCGAGCAGAGGTAGAAGGGCCGGCCGAAGAGCTCCATCCGCTCACCAGCGCCCTCGTTGAGCGCGAAATCGGTGCGGACTGCCTCAGGGTGATGCTCACAGAGCCACGGCAGCCCGAAGCCGGTGCCGATCTCCTCGTCGGCGCAGGCGGCGAAGACGAGGTCGCCCTCCGGCTGGAACCCTTCACGCGCGAGCGAGGCGATCGCGATCGCCTCGGCGGCGACCTGGCCCTTCATGTCGAGCGCGCCACGGCCCCAGACCTCGGTGCCGCGCACCTCGCCCGACCACGGGTCGGCCTCCCACTCCGCCGGGTCGGCCAGAACGGTGTCCGTGTGCGAGAGCAGCAGCAGGCTCTTGCCGCCGCCGTGCCCGGGCAGCCGCGCGACGAGGTTCGCCCGTTCCGGCGTCCGCGCGTAGAGCTCGCTCTCGACGCCGTGCCCGGCGAGGTAGTCACGCAGGAGCTCGGCCGCCTGGGTCTCGTTCCCGGGCGGGTTGACCGTGTCGAGCCTGATCAGCTCCTGCAGGAGCTGGGTGACCTCGTCGCGGAGCGTCACTCTTCCTCGTTCGCCAGCTCGGTCAACCGGTTGCGCGCCTGCCAGAGCTCGGGATAGAAGCGCTGCTTGATCAGGCCGCCGAGCAGCTCGACCGGGGTGCCCTGGGTGCCGACCACCTGGTCGCCGATCACCCGCGCTACGACCAGGTAGTGGCGCATCCGCCAAAGGCCGATCCGCTCGTCCCAGGAGAGCAGCAGCTCGGCCAGCTGGTAGAGCTCTTCCTGCTCACGCCCTTGGACGTAGAGCGAGACGACGTTCAGGCCGGCCGCGCGCAGCTTCTCCGAGAAGGCCTGCCCAAGCGGCGGGGTCACGCGCCGGATCTGGCGGAAGCCGGGCGAGTCGAAGCCCGAGCCGTGGCCGAGCACTTTGCGGATTGCTTGGTACTCCCAGGGCGAAAGCTGCTCCAGCATCTCCAGCTGTCCGATCACGTAGTCCAGCGCCAGCACCGAGCGGCGGAGCAGACGCTGGGCAGCTGCCAGCTCGCCCTGCTCGATCAGGCGGGTTGCTTCTTCGGCTTCGCTCCAGGCGAGCTTCAGCCACAGCTCGGAGGCCTGGTGGACGGTCTGGAAGAGCAGCTCGTCGCGGTGGGCCTGCTCCTCGGGGCGTTTCTGCAGGGCGAGCAGCTCGTCGGTGCGCAGGTAGCGCTCGTAGTCGCTTTCGCCCTCGCCGGAGAGGATCGGCTGGCTGTAGTCCTCGGCGCCCGGCGTCACGCGGTCAGCATACGACCCGTAGGCTCTGCCGGTGGAGCGTCGGCCGCTCGGAGAGACAGGGCTCGAGGTGTCGAGGATCACGCTCGGCTGCGGCAACTTCGGCGGAATCGGCTCGGCGCCGGAGCTCTTCGGGCAGGGCGAGAGCCGCGAGGAGGCGTTCGCGCTGATGGACGCCGCCTGGGCGGCCGGCATCAACATCTTCGACACGGCAGCCTCGTACGGCGGTGGCTGGAGCGAGAGCTGGGTCGGAGACTGGCGCAGCGAGCGCCAGGAGCCGGTGCTGCTGAGCACAAAGGTCTTCTGGTCGGTCACCGGCGATTCGGACGACCGCGGCCTCGGCCATCAGCGCATCCTGCGGGAGCTCGACGGCAGCCTCGGCCGCCTCGGGACGGAGCAGGTGGACCTGTACCTCACCCACGAGCCCGACGAGGACACCCCAATCGAGGAGACGCTGCGGGCTCTCGACGAGGTCGTTCAGGCCGGCAAGGCCCGCGCGATCGGTGCGAGCAACCTCGACGGCGCGGGTCTTGAGGAGGCCCTCGAGACGAGCACGCGCCTCGGGCTCGCCCGCTACGGCTGGGTTCAGAACGAGTACAGCCTGCTGCGCCGCGACGCCGAGGCGGAGATCGTCCCGATCTGCCAGCACGAGGGCCTCGGCTTCACGCCGTTCAGCCCGCTCGCCGGCGGGTGGCTCACGGGGAAGTACCGGCGCGGCGAGGCGTACCCTGCGGGCTCGCGGATGACGCTGCGCCCTGACCCCTATGCCGACTTGGTGAACGAGGAGACGTTCGACGGCCTGGAGGCCTTCGCGGCCGCGGCCGCCGACCGCGGCGTCGAGCCGGCGACCCTGGCGGTGGCGTGGGTGCTCGGCCACCCGCAGGTGACCGCGGTGGTCGTCGGCCCGCGGCGGCCGGAGCAGCTCGCGACCGCCGTCGCCGCGACGGAGATCCAGCTGACCGCCGCGGAACGCGACGAGCTGGCCGGGTTGTTCGCGTGAGCGAGCTCCTCGTCGTCGGTCACGACGACGTCAAGCGGCTGCTGCCGATGGACGAGTGCGTCGAGCTGATGGAGGCCGTCCTCGCCGATCTCGCGCGGGGCTCGGTCTGGCAACCGCTCCGCTTCGTGGTGCGGCCTCCCGAGGAACCGAGCCTGATGGGGCTGATGCCGGCCCACCGCTCCGCGCCGACGCCCTCCTACGGTCTGAAGGTGATCTGCATCTTCCCGAGCAACGCGGAGCGAGGCCTCGACCTGCACCAGGGCGGCGTCCTGCTCTTCGACGGGGAGACCGGTGAGGTGCGCGCACTCGTTGACGCCTCCGCGGTGACCGCGATCCGCACGGCTGCCGTGTCGGGCGTCGCGACACGCCTCCTGGCCCGCAAGGACGCGCGGCGGCTGGCGATCCTCGGCTCGGGGGTGCAGGCGCGGTCGCACCTGGACGCGATGGTCGTGGCGGGCGAGTTCGAGGTTGCTCGGGTGTGGAGCCGGACCGCGGAGCGCGCGGCCGCTTTCGCGTCCGAGGCGCAGGCGCCGTTCGCGGTGGAGGCGGTCGAGACCGCGGAGGAGGCGCTGCGCGATGCAGATGTCGTCGTCACCGCGACCACCGCAAGGGAGCCGATCGTCCGGCGCGAGTGGCTGGCCCCGGGGGCGCACGTGAACGCCGTCGGCTCGTCCATTCCCACGACCCGCGAGCTCGATGCCGACACGATCGCGGCGGCGGCCCTGTTCGCGGACGCCCGCGAGTCGATGGTGAACGAAGGCGGCGACTACGTGTTCGCGGTCCGCGAGGCGGGCATCGGCCCCGACCACATTCGCGCAGAGCTCGGGGAGGTCTTGACCGGCGCGCGGGAGGGCCGCCGCTCGGACGACGAGCTGACCGTGTTCAAGTCGCTCGGCCTGGCCGCCGAGGATCTCGCCGCCGCCGAGCACGTGTACGCGCGCGCCCGGGCCGAGGGTGCGGGCACGACCGTCCCGTTTTGATCCCGATCGAGGAGATCCGCGCCGCTCGTGAGCGCCTGGCCGGCCGGATCGTGCGCACCCCGCTCGTCCGGCTCGAGCGGCCGGAGCAGCCTGGCGCGCTCTACCTGAAGCTCGAGAACCTCCAGCCGATCGGCTCGTTCAAGTTGCGCGGCGCGCTGAACGCGATCCTCCAGTCCGACGCCGAGAAGCTGCGCGGCGGCGTCGTCACCGCGAGCGCCGGGAACATGGGCCAGGGCGTCGCGTGGGCAGCCCGCGAGCTCGGTCTGCCGTGCACCGTCGTCGTGCCGGATCACGCGCCCGAGACGAAGCTCGCCGCGATCGAGCGGCTCGGCGGCGAGGTCGTGAAGGTGTCGTACGAGCGCTGGTGGCAGGCGATCTCGGAGTCGGCCTTCCCGGAGGCCGCAGGCGCGTTCATCCACCCGGTCCAGAACGAGCGCGTGATGGCGGGGAACGGGACGATCGGCCTGGAGATCCTCGACGACCTGGCAGATCCCGACCGGGTGCTCGTTCCCTTCGGCGGCGGCGGCCTCAGCGTCGGGATCGCGAGTGCGGTGAAGGCCGTGCGACCGGCGACGAAGGTCTACGCGGTCGAGCCCGAGACCGGTGCGCCGCTGACGGCCGCGTTCGAGCGAGGAGAGCCGCGTCCGGTCGAGTACACCGTCTCGTTCGTGGACGGCTCCGGCGCGCCCGCCTTGCTGCCGGAGATGTGGTTGCGCGCCCAGGGCGTGCTCGACGGGGCGTTCGCCGTCTCGCTCGACGAAACCGCTGCAGCCGTCCGTCTCCTCGCCGGCCGCGCTCGTGTAGTCGCGGAAGGCGCGGGTGCCCTGGCGCTCGCTGCGGCTCTCCACCACGGCTGGGACGAGCAGGTCGTGTGCATCGTCTCCGGCGGGAACATCGACGCCGGCAAGCTCGCGCAGATCCTGGTGGGCGAGACGCCCTAGCAGGGACCGGTCGCGGCGACGCCGCCGGGACCGGCCAGGTGCGCCGTCGCGTTTTGGATGCAGTACGTGCTCGCGTCGGCGCGAACGAGCATCACGCCGAAGCCGGCCAGCGATGTGCCGGCGTAGGTGCCGTTCAGCGCGTGCTGCTGCTCGAGCTGGGCCTGTGCCTGCTCGAACGCGACGCCGTTCGCCGTCGCCTGAGCCTGTTCGACCTCCTGCGACTGCTGCTTGCGGCTCGAACCGGACTGCTGCGAGGTCAGCATCCAGGCGATCACGACCAGCGTCAGCAGCAGCGAGACCGTTCCGAGCGCGCGTGCCATGGTGCCTTGATCGGCACCGGGCGCCTGAAGCTCAAGCCGGCCGTACAGCCACGAACGAGAGCACGGTCACGCCGAGGTCTTCGGGTGGGAACTTGCGGAACCGCGGCGCTAGCTGCAGCGACTCGAGCTCCTTCAGCCCCGCTTCGCTTGGCCCGGACGGCTGCTCGACCACGAGCTCGAAGCCGGCGTTGCGCACCAGCTGCAGGTACTCGGGCGAGCGCAGGCGGTTCTGGTGGTGGAGCGGCGAGTTGACGAGGCTCCACGCGCGGTCGGAGTAGCGCAGGAAGTTGTACTTCGACAGCGAGCGGTCGAAGTAGGCGTAGTGGTCCTGCAGGTCGATCCGGCAGCTGAACGCACCGGCGGGGCGCAGCAGCCGGTGGCACTCGCGGAAGATCTCGGCGAGCTCGGTGCCCGGGATGTGCTCGCAGGTGTCCGTGCTCGAGACGAAGTCGATCGACTCGGCCGGGAGGCCGGTGCCCCGCGCGTCGCAGGGCGCGAGGTAGCGGATCCCGAAGCGCTCCTCGAGCTCCACCAGCCGGGAGATCGGCCCGCCGGGCGGCTGCAGCTCCCGTTCGGCGATGCCTTCCAGCTCGCCGCGCAGGCGCTCGAACGAGGCGAGCGAGTCGTTGACAAGCTCGACCCGTGCGCTCGGGCGGATGTCCACGAGCACCTGCCTGCCAACCCCGAGGAGCCCGTAGGCCAGCGGGATAGCGAGGTCCCAGCCGGCGCCGAACTCGTAGAAGGTCGCCTCGGACGCCGGGGCGCCTGGCCCGTGCGCCTCGTAGGCGCCCAGGTGCTGCACCGCCCGCGAGAACTTCTGGCGCAACGCGCCGTCGCCGGCCGGCAGCGAGTGCAGGACGCGACGCTGGAAGACGTAGTTCAGGCGCTCGCCCTGGGGGAGGGCGCCGATCCCCTTCTGTACCGCTGCCTTGGCCAGCCATCGCATCGGTCGGCGAGCATAGCCACCCGGCTCTCCGATAAGCGGTTCTAATGACTGCGATTAGGGTACGATGCGAGCCGTGGCCGAACGGGTCTCCTTTGACGTGCTCGTCGTCGGCAGCGGTGCCTCCGGCCTCGCAGCCGCGCTCTCGGCCGAGCGCGCTGGCGCGCGCGTCGCGCTCGTGACGAAGGGCTCGCTGCAATCGTGCAACTCGGCCAAGGCGCAGGGCGGGATCCAGGCGGCCTTCGGCGACGACGACTCCCCCGAGCAGCACGCCGAGGACGTCTGGCAGAGCTCGCACGAGACGGCCGACCGGCGGCTCGTGGAGGTGCTGACGGCCGAGGCGCCGGGCGCAATCCACTGGCTCGAGGAGCAGGGCGTCGAGTTCACGCGCGAGAACGGCGGCTACCGGCTGGCGCGCTGCGGCGGCTCCTCCCGCAAGCGGCTGCTGCAGGTCGGCGACCGCACCGGCCACGCGATCACGACGGCGCTGCGCGACGCCTACACGACCTCGGGGGGCGAATCCTTTCCGAACAGCCCACTCGTCTCGCTCGAGCAGGCCGAGAACGGCTGGGTTGCGACCTGCCGCCGCAAGAACGGCGACGAGCTCGTGATCGACGCGGGCGCCCTCGTCCTGGCCGCGGGCGGGTGCTGCTACCGCGAGGCCGAGGAGCGCGGCGAGCTGTCGACCAACCATCCGGGGGCAACCGGCGAGGTGACGCGCCTGGCGCTCGAGCTCGGCGCCGAGGGCCGCGACCTCGACGCGCTGCAGTACCACCCGAACGGCGGCGCGTGGCCGCCGACGATGCAGGGCTACTCGATCCCCGAGACGACCCGTGCCTACGGCGCGACGTTGCTGAACAGCGAGGGCGAGGAGTTCACCGACCCGCTCGGCCCGCGCGACGCGGTCTCGCGGGCGATCTTCGACGAGGTCGAGGCCGGCCGCGGCGTCGAGACACCCGACGGCCGCCCGGCGGTGCTGCTCGACACGACGCGCGTCCCCGAGGCCGACGCCGACGTCTCTCTCCCGTACATGCTGCGGCGCTACCGTTCCGCCGGGATCGATCCGCTGCGGGAGGCGATCCTCACCTACCCCGTCCTGCACTACCAGAACGGAGGCCTCGTGATCGACGAGCACGGCGAGACGACGCTGCCCGGCCTCTATGCCTGCGGCGAGATCGCGGGCGGCACCCACGGGCGCAACAGGATGATGGGAAACAGCCTGCTCGAGTGCACGGTCTTCGGCCGGCGCGCCGGCCAGGCGGCTGCGGAGAAGGCCGCATGAGCGCGGTCGCCACGGATCTCAGGCAGGTCGTCGAGGACGCCGCCGCGCACCTCTACGTCTGGGCGCTGAAGGACATCCCGCAGGATCTGCGGGACGCGCTCGTCGACGCGCAGCAGCGCGAGACCTCGGTCCCCGGCAAGCGCGTGCTCGACACGATCGTCAAAAACGTCCAGGTCGCCGACGACCGGGACAACCTCGTTTGCCAGGACACCGGCATCGCCGTGTACACCTGCCGCGTCGGCGAGCATTTTCCCCTGCACCCGGCCAAGATCTACGAGGCGCTGTATGCCGGCACCGAGCGCGCCACCCTCGAGCATCCGCTCCGCTCGAACGCCGTCCACACGATCACGCGCGAGAACACCGGCGCGAACGTCGGCTACCGGCTGCCGATCGTGCACTGGGAGTTCATCGCGGACTGGGACGGGCTGGACGTCAAGTGCGTGCCGAAGGGCTCGGGCTCGGAGAACATGAGCTTCCTGAAGATGTGCGTCCCAGCCGACGGCGTGAAGGGGATCAAGCAGTTCGTGCTCGAGTCGATCGTCGGCGCCGGCGGCAAGCCGTGCCCGCCCGGGATCGTCGGCGTCGGGATCGGCGGCTCGGCCGACTACGCGATGTACCTCGCCAAGGAGGCGATCGCGCGTCCGATCGGCACGCGCAACAGCGACCCGATCGTGGCCGAGCTCGAGGACGAGCTGATGGGGCTCCTGAACGAGACCGGCATCGGCCCCATGGGGCTCGGCGGCGACGTGACCGTCCTCAACTGCCACATCGAGCACGCGGACACGCACATGACCCTCAACCCCGTCGCCGTCAACTACCAGTGCTGGGCCGCGCGGCGAGCATCCGTCCACGTAGGCCCCGACGGGTCCGTCGACTTCGACCGGGAAGCCTGATGGCTCGCCACGAAGTCACCTTCCCGATCACCAACGAGGCCGAGATCCTCAAGCTCCGAGCGGGCGACGAGGTCGTCGTCCAGGGCCACATCATCGGCATCCGTGACCGCACGCAGGTGCGGATCTTCGACCAGGGCGTCGAGCCGCCGATGGACCTGCGCGGCGCGTTCCTACTCCACACCGCGCCGGGCGTGCGCAAGCTGGAGGACGGCAGATACGAGCCGGTCTGCATCGGCACGACGACGAGCGCGCGGATGGTGCGCTTCACCGAGCCGCTCGGCGAGCAGTACGGCGTGCGGGCGATCTGCGGGAAGGGCGGTTTCCCCGACGAAGCGATCGAGCCGATGCAGCGCCTGGGGATGATCTATTTCGCGATCGTCGGCGGGGCGGCCGCGCTCGAGACGACGCAGATCGAGGAGATCGAGGAGGTTGCCTGGGAGGAGCTGATGCCCGAGTGCCTCTGGCGCTTCCGCGTCAAGGACTTCGGCCCGCTCACCGTCGGCATCGACGCCCACGGCAACTCGCTCTACCACGATGTCCAGGCCGCGGCTCAGGACAAGCTGAAGGAGCTCTATGCCCGCCTCTGACTTTTTGGACGTGAAGCGCGACGGCGGCCTCACGCACGTGATCGACAAGGGCCTCGGCCCGCGCGCGTGGGAGGACGTGCTCGAGACGAGCGGCGACTACATCGACATCGTCAAGCTCGGCTGGGGCACGGCTTACGTGACGCCGAACCTGCAGCGCAAGCTCGACGTGCTGAAGGACAAGCCGGTCGTGATCGGCGGCACCTTCTTCGAGGCCGTCTACGCGCAGGGCAAGCTCGACGAGTACAAGCGCTGGCTGGGCGAGCTCGGCATGACCCACGTCGAGATCTCCGACGGCGTGGTCGACTTGCCGCGCGAGCGCAAGCTGGAGCTGATCGCCGACTTCGCGCGCGACTTCACGGTTCTCTCCGAAGTCGGCTCGAAGGACGCGGAGGCCGTCTTCGCTCCGTACCAGTGGGTCGAGTGGATCAAGGGCGAGCTAGAGGCCGGCGCCTGGAAGGTGATCACCGAGGGCCGCGAGGGCGGCACCGCCGGGATCTACCGCCCGACCGGCGAGATGCGCACCGGGCTCGTGGACGAGATCGCGCACGAGGTCGATGTCGCCGACCTGCTCTTCGAGGCTCCGTCGAAGGCGAGCCAGGCCTGGTTCGTGAAGCACTTCGGGCCGGGCGTGAACCTCGGCAACATCCCGCCCGACGAAGTGATCCCGCTCGAGACGCTCCGCCTCGGGCTGCGGGCCGACACGCTCCGGGAGGTGCTGCTTGGCGACGCCGAGCCTGCAGCTTCCTGACGTCGAGACGATGCCGGCCGAGGACGTCCTGCGCTGGGCGTACGAGGAGTTCGGCGACCGGCTCTGCCTGACGTGCTCGTGGCAGAAGCAGTCGTCCGTGCTCGTGCACATGGTCTCGGAGTTCGAGCTCGACATCCCCGTGGTCG
>Ga0307306_10000277_pt1 | contig 11826 bp, 11 predicted proteins | sample ER_DNA_193_FD_194507 | JGI IMG/M metagenome (GOLD analysis project Ga0307306, IMG submission 194507) | Bulk soil microbial communities from the East River watershed near Crested Butte, Colorado, United States - ER_DNA_193 | ecosystem: Environmental > Terrestrial > Soil > Floodplain | place...
CGGATCCGCTCGAAGTTGGCGCGGACGGTCTCAGGCGATAAGGCCAAGGACGCCCTGCCTGCCGGTGATCCCATGGTCACGCCGGTGCGAGAAGAAGCGCTCGGGGGTGCAGGCGGTGCAGAGGTCTACGCGGTCGACCCTCGCGCAGCCGGCGGCCCGGAGCGCCCGCTCGGCCACGGTCCAGAGGTCGAGCTTGCCGTCGCTGACGAGGCCGAGCCCGAACGCGCGACGGAAAAGAGCGGCGACCTCCTCCCCCACCTCGTAGCAGCACGGCCCGATCCCTGGCCCGACGATCGCGGAGACAAGCCCGCCGCCGAGCGCCTGCACGCCGCTCGAGGCGATCCCACCGAGCAGCCCGCGCCAGCCGGCGTGAAGCACGGCCAGGGCCGGCTTGCCGCCGTTTGCCCGCGCAAGCGCGATCGGCAGGCAGTCCGCCGCCAGCGCCAGCAGCGGCAGACCGCGCTCGTCGGTCCAGAGCCCGTCGCCTCGCTCGCCGCGAGAGCCGGCCGCCGCCCGCAGCACGTCGGTCGAGTGGTGCTGGTAGTTCATCGCCAGCGCATCAGGGTCGGCACCGACCTCGCCGCAGAGGCGACTGCGGTTCTCGTCCACCCGCGCCGGCTCGTCGGCCGTCGCGCGGCCCAGGTTGAGCGATGAGAACGGGCCCTCGCTGACGCCGCCTTCCCGGGTCGAGAAGACGACCTCGTACGGCCCCGGTGCGTGCTCCCAGCGGATCACGGGGCGATCAGCTCCCGTGCCGCCGCCAGCTCGGAGTCGCGGCCGTCGAGCTCGCCGTTGAGCTTCCGGCGTCGGAGCTCGGCGAGCACCTCCCCCACGCGCGGCGACTCGCCAAGGCCCAGCTCGGCCAGGTCGGTGCCGTCGACCTCGAGCCTCACCCCGCGCAGCCGCTCGAAGTACTCGCGTAGCGCCGGCGAGTCCTCCAGCGCGAGTGCGAAGAGCGGCGCGTCCGGCGGGTACGGCTCGGCGAGCGCGACCACCTCGGCGGGATCGCGTCGCTCGCGGAGCTGCTCGGCTAGCTTCGGCCCTGCCGTCACCGCCGCCTCGATCGCCCGCGCATCCTGGCGACGCAGCTTCAGGCCGTCGAGCCATACCCGCGGCTCGGCGATGCCGCGCGCGAGAGCAGCGAGACCTAGGCGCCAGGATGGGATCCCGAGGCCGTACCGGTCGCCCAGCTCGCGCAGGCGGTGAAAGAGCGCTCGCGCCTCGTCGTCAGCCGTGAAGTCGGGATGGATGGCCCGATCGGCGCCAAGCTCCGCCAGCCTCGCGAAGGAACGGTCTGCCCGAGGCTCGTCGAGCAGCAACACGAGCTCGTCGCGCAGCCGCGCCGGCGTGAGGCGACCCACGAGGCCGGACTCGATCGCCTCACGGGCCAGGTGAGCGGTGTGCTCGTCCAGCTCGAAGTCGTAGCGGCTCGCGTAGCGAAGCGCGCGGAAGATCCGCGTCGGGTCGTCGACGAACGAGCCGTCGTGGAGCACGCGGATCGTCTTGGTGTCCAGGTCACGCCTGCCTTCGAACGGATCGACGAGGCGGCCGGCGGCCTCGCCCGTCAGCCCAACCGCCATCGCGTTGATGGCGAAATCCCGACGCAAGAGGTCGTCCTGGATCGTCGACGCCTCGACGGTCGGCAGCGCCGCCGGCGCGTCGTAGCGCTCGCGGCGCGCCGTGACCACGTCGACGCGCTCGCCGTCGCCGTACTCGACGACGGCCGTGCCGAACGCGTCGTGAGACTGGGCGCGGCCGCCGAGCTCCTGCGCGAGCGCCTGCGCGAACGCCTGCCCGTCGCCCTCGACCGTAAGATCGACGTCGAAGCCCGGCTCGCCGAGCAGGATGTCGCGCACGGTGCCGCCGACCAGGTAGACGCCCTTGTCCTCCGCGACTGCAACAACGGCGTGGAGCACGGGCCGCAGGCGCTCGAGCGACTCCAGCTGTAGATCGTCTTTCACCCCATCATTCTGCCGCCGGCCCGGCCTGCGAGCTCAGCCGGCGAGTGCGATCGCCTCGATCTCGAGCTTGGCGCCCGAGGGCAGGGCCGAGACCTCGATCGTCGCGCGCGCGGGCGGCGTGTCGCCGACGTGGCGCGCGTAGACCTCGTTCATCCCGGCGAAGTCGCCGAGGTCGGTCAGAAAGACGGTCGTCTTCACCAGGCGGTCGAGCCCGCTGCCGGCCGCCTCGAGGATCGCCCGCAGATTCGCGAAGACCTGCTCCGTCTGCTCGGCGATCCCGTCGCCGACGATCTCCGCGTGGTCGGGGAGCAGCGCCAGCTGGCCCGAGACGAACACGAATCCGTTGGCGCGGATCGCCTGCGAATACGGCGAGCCCTGGAACGGCGCCGGCGCGCCCTCGGTGCGCACTGCTTCCTTGTCCATCAGTTCTCCCTCCGTCGCGGTCGGCAGCTCTGCGCGAGGGAGACCCCCAGCGCCTTGAAGATCGCCTCGAGCACGTGCTCCGGGTCGCTGCCCTCCATCAGCCGGACGTGCAGGGTCAGCCGCGCGCCTTCGGCCAGCTCGTTCAGGAACGTCGCCACGATGTCGCGGGCGAGGCCGGCAACTCGGGCGTCGCTGAGGTCGACGTTCGAGACCACCAGAGGCCGGCCCGAGGCATCGACCACGACGTGTGCCAATGCCTCGTCAGCTGCGACGACCGCCGAGCCGTGCCCTCGCACGCCCTCGCGCTGTAGCGGAGCGGCGAGCGCGACGCCCAGCGCCCGACCTGCAGCCGCGACCTCCGCCTCGGCGTCCCCGGGGGCGACCTCGAGCGCGAGGTCGAACGAGGCGTACTGGGCGAACAGAGCCAGCAGGTGGTCGAGCACCGGCAGCCCGGTCGCGACGCTCGCCTCGCCGCTCCCGGCGACGTCGATCCGCGCGTGCAGCTTCCCGGCCTCCTCCGCCTGACCCAGCCGCCTGGCCACTAGACCTCGATGCGCTCGATTCGGGCGCCGAGCGAGCGGAGCCGCTCGTCGATGCGCTCGTAGCCACGGTCGATCTCACCGATGTTCCCGATCGTCGAGGTGCCCTCGGCGCAGAGCGCGGCCAGCAGCATCGCCATTCCGGCGCGGATGTCCGGGCTCGACATCTGCTGCCCGTACAGCTTCGCAGGGCCCGTGACGACTGCCCGGTGGGGGTCGCAGAGGATGATCCGAGCGCCCATCGAGACAAGCTTGTCGACGAAGAAGAGACGGCTCTCGAACATCTTCTCGAAGATCAACACCGTCCCTCGGGCCTGCGTGGCGACGGTCACCGCGATCGAGGTCAGGTCGGCCGGAAACGCGGGCCACGGGCCGTCCTCGATCTTCGGGATCTGGCCGCCGAGGTCGTCCTGGATCACGAGCTCCTGGTCGGGTGGGACGCGCAGGCTCGTGCCGTTGAGCTCGACGCGGATGCCCAGCCGCCCGAAGATCGGCATGATCGCCGCCAGGTCGCGCGGCTCGACGCCGTCGATCGTGACGTCGCCGCCGGTGATGGCCGCGAGCCCGACGAAGCTGCCGACCTCGATGTGCTCAGGGCCGATTCGCCACTCGCCGCCCGCGAGAGCGTCGACCCCTTCGATGCGTAGCACGTTCGACTCGATCCCCTCGATCCGGGCGCCGAGCGTGACGAGGAAGCGGCAGAGATCCTGGATGTGCGGCTCGCAGGCGGCGTTGCCGATCACCGTCTCGCCCGGCGTCAGCACGGCGGCCATGACCGTGTTCTCGGTCGCCATCACGCTGGCCTCGTCGAGGAAGATGTGCGTCCCGCGCAGGCCGTCGGTGCGCAGCTCGAAGCGCTTGCCGATGTCGATCTCCGCGCCCAGCTCGGCAAGAGCGTGGATGTGCGGGTCGAGCCGGCGCCGCCCGATCACGTCGCCGCCCGGAGGCGGGACGCTCGCCCGGCCGAGGCGCGCGAGCAGCGGGCCGGCGAGCAGGAACGACGCGCGGATGCGGCTCGAGAGCTCGGCGTCCAGCTCGTGCGACGAGACGTCGGCGGCGTGGACGCGGACCTCGTTCTCGCCGGTCCAGTCGGCCTCCGCGCCGAGGGCCGAGATCAGCGCGATCATCGTCTCGACGTCGCGGATTCGCGGCACATTGCTGAGCACGACCGGCTCGCTCGTGAGCAGGCACGCGGCCAGGATCGGCAGGGCGCCGTTCTTGTTCCCCGCGGCGCGAACGCGGCCGCTCAGGGGCCGGCCACCTTCGATCACGAAGGACTCGGCGAGCACGTCGGTGACGGCAGTCTGGGCCACGGCGAGGGGCTATCGTAGGTGCGGTGAGTGGTTACCGGCAAACGTGTCGACCTGTCGGTGCAGACGGATGCGCGGCTGGGCCGCGCATCCTGAAGCTAGGCATCGCAAGCGACGCCTAGGCCCTCCTTGGAAGCGACTCGTGAGCAGGCCTGGGAGACGCTGAACTGCTACACCAAGAGCGAGGCGCTGCTGCGTCACGCGCTTGCGGTCGAGGCCGCGGTGGGCGCCTACGCGCAGCGCTTCGGCGAGGACGAGGAGCTCTGGCGGGCGACCGCGCTGCTCCACGACTTCGACTACGAGATGCATCCGACGCTGGACAAGCACCCGCAGGACGGAGCGCCGCTCCTGCGCGACGAAGGCTGGTCGGAAGAGGTGATCGAGGCGGTGCTCTCGCACGGCTCGCACCTCGGCCTGCCGCGTGACACGCCCTTGAAGAAGACGCTCTTCGCCTGCGACGAGCTCGCCGGCTTCATCCACGCCTGCGGCCTCGTCCGGCCCGACGGAATCGCGACGCTCGAGCCGAAGTCGGTCAAGAAGAAGCTGAAGCAGCCGTCGTTCGCGGCCGGCGTCTACGAAGGTGCCGAGCTGCTCGACGTCGAGCTCGACGACCACATCCGCTTCGTCACCGAGGCGATGCGCCCGATCGCCGGCGAGCTAGGCCTGCGGGAGAGCGCTGACTAGCCGCTCGAGATCGTCCTCGCTCGTCCACCAGCCGCACGAGACCCGGATCCACGGCTCGCCGGGCACGTTGCGAACGACGACGCCGGCCTCGTAGAGGCGCTTGACGAGCTCGGCCGTATCCCCTTCGGCGCGGAAGGTGACGAGCGTCCCCTGGCCCGACGCAGTCACGACGCGCTCGCCGAGCAGCTCCCGGCAGCGCGCCGCCATCTCGAGCGCCCGTTCGAAGCGGCCTTCCGGCGCGACGTCCAGCGCTGCAGAGAGACCGGCGAGCGAGGGCACCGGCGTCCAGTTCGAGTCGTACCGCGCCGCGCCCTCGCGCGGCGTGAAGGCGCCCGTCGGCTCGTAGGCCTGCTGCGAGAGGTAGCTCGGTGCAGTAACGCGAAGCCCCTCAGGGTCGCGGACGACGAGGCCGCCCGTCGCGTCAGGCCCGCAGAGCCACTTCTGGCACGAGAAGGCGTAGAAGTCGAACGCCGTCGCGTCGACCTCGATCGCGCCGGCCGACTGCGCTCCGTCGACGAGCACCGGCAGTCCGGTCGCCTCACGCAGTTCTTCGACCGGGAAGCCGTTCCCGCTCATCCAGCAGACGTGCGAGAGCGCGAAGAGCCGCGTGCGTGGAGTCACCTCGCGCAGCAGCACCTCGAGCGACTCCTCCGGCGGCAGCTGGCGGACGGCCGCCACGCGCACCTGGGCCGGCGAGGCCGCCAGCGCCCCGAGGAGCCCGAAGTGCTCGCCGTCGGTCGTGATCACCTCGTCGTCGGGCCCGAGGTCGAGGCCGGCGAGGACGATGTTGCAGCCGTTCGTCGTGGAGGTCGCGAGCGACATCAGCTCCGCCGGAGCCCCGACCGCGGCGGCCAGCTTCGCGCGCACCTCGTCTCGCAGCTCGAGCGCCCGCTCGAAGTACGCCGAGCCGCCGCGGCCGCGCTCGACGTCGAAGCGCTCCTGCTCCGCCATCGCCTCGGCGGTCGCCCGGGCGAGCGGGCCGTTCGTCCCCGCGTTCAGGTACGCGTAGCGCTCGAAGACCGGGAACTGCGTCCGGGCCTCCTCCCACGTCATTCGATCGTCACCTCCACCGGCGCATGGTCGGACAGCAGCCTGCCGTCTACGCGCCGCCGCTCGTCGGGCCAACGGTGCGCCGGCCCGGAGCGGGCCCCACGGACGAGCACCTGGTCGATCCACGAGATCGGCCTGGAGAAGCCTTGCTCGGTCAGCTCGGGCAGCGTCTTCGAGCGCTCGCGGATGACGTTGAAGTCGCCGGCCAGCACGAGCATGTCGTCCGGCTCCGCGACGCACTCGGCGAAGACCGCGGCCCGCATCAGCTCCGCGTCGGCAACGAGCCAACCCGGAAGCCCGGTCGCGTGCAGGTTTGCCACGGTCACGCCCTCGATGCGGACGGTGTGGCAGACGCGGCGCTCCTTGGCCCACTTGGCGCGCATGCGCCTGCTGAGACGGAGCTCAGCCGAGATGCGGCGGCGGAACGCGAGCGGGTTGAGCACGATCGAATCCTCGGCGATCGCACGAAGCTCCGGCTGCAGCAGGATCGCGTTCGCCTGACCCGTGAGCGCCGAGCGGAACAGCCCCTGGTTGATCGCCGTCGTCAAACGGCCGAGCGCAACGCTTCGAAGCAACGGCCGCGCGGCGATGGCGCCGAAAACCTGCATCTCGCTCCACTCGCCGAGCCGCTTCAGCGACCAGACCGGCAGCTCCTGCAGGCACAGCACGTCCGGCCGGTCCTCGGTCGCCAGGCGGATCATCTGCTCGAGGAAGCCGTGCCGCTCGGGCGGTTTCGCGTTGCCGTGGAAGACGTTCCAGGTGCGGACGAGCAGGCTCACGGGGCGGGCTAGTTTAGGTTTCCATCGTGAGTCGGAGCCGCTTCGCCGAGGTGATCGCGCGGCAGCTCGACCTCTTCGTGCGCGACAACCTCGAGCTGCTGGAGGCCTGCGACGCCGCCGAGCTCGCCTACGACCAGGCCGAGCGCGACGACGCCGAGGAGCGCTTCGGCGACTACCAGGAGCTCGTCGAGGACGGCACCGAGATCCTCGCCGGGCTGCGCGACAACTTCGCCACGACGGTCGACGCAGAGACCGCAGCGGAGTACGAGAAAGCGTTCAACCGCGCGGTCGAGAAGCAGTTGCCGCGGTTCGGGCTGGAGATCGAGGACACCTAGCCGAGGTGGGCTGCGAACCCGCCCACGATCGCGCCGTAGAGCACGTGCCCCACCAGCGTCCAGATCAGTGTCCGCCGGCCGTAGTTCATGAGCAGGAAGCCCGGCGCCTCGAGCAGCGGCGCCTCCTCGGCATCGGTCCAAGGCGTACCCATCCGCGGGTGGACGGCGGGCAGGAGCACGGTCAGCAGCGCCCCGCCGGCAAGGCAGGCATGGACGAACCCGAGCCCGGCCCCGAACAGCCAGCCCGCGTGCCCGACCGCCCGGAAGACCGCGTAGTAGGCGAGCGCGAACAGGAGGCCGTTGCCGAAGTGGAGCACGTAGCCGATCACACTGGCTCGGCCGCGGCGGTCGGTGAAGATGGTGCCGAGGACCAGCGGGATGTCCATTCGCGTCCACCCCACCTCCTGTGCGATCCGCAGGCCGCTCGTCAGCAGGATCGTCCCAACGGCTCCGCCCGCGAGCGCTCCCCAGAGCGTCATGCCGCGCGCTCCGTTCGCCCGGCCTCTGCGTCGGCGATCGTCACCGCGGCGCTGATCAGCGCCAGGTGCGTCAGGCCCTGCGGGAAGTTGCCGAGGAACTCGCCCGTGCGCGGGTTGATCTCCTCGGAGTAGAGGCCGACGTCGTTCGCGAGGCCGAGCAGCTCCTCCATCAGGGCGTTCGCGTCGTCCAGCCGGCCACAGCGGGCATAGGCGTCGACGAGCCAGAACGAACACGTCAGAAACGCGCCCTCCTCGCCCTTCAAGCCGTCGTCGCCGCGATAGCGGTAGACGTACGGGCCCTCGCGCAGCTCCCGCTCGACTGCGGCGACGGTCGCCTCGATCCGCGGGCTGCGGTCGCGGTCGTAGCCCAGCACGGCAAGCGTGAGCAGGCTGGCGTCGAGCTCGCGCAGGTCGGGCGCGCGCACGTAGCTCTGCAAGCGGTCGTCCCAGCCGTGCTCGTCCACCCACGCCTTCAGCTCGTCGGCAGCCCCGCGCCAGCGCCGGCCGCGGTCCGGAATCAGCCCTTCCTCCGCCAGCTTGCAAGCACGGTCGAGCGCCACCCAGCACAGGCCCTTCGACTGGATGTAGTGCGTTCGCTCGTCGCGCACCTCCCAGATGCCGTTGTCGGGGTCACTCCAGTGCTCGGCCACGAAGTCGGCGATGCGGCCGACCTCCCTGCCGGTGTCGCCATCGAGTCGTCCGACCGCCTTGCCGTAGAGCCAGATCGCCTCGAGCACCGCGCCGTAGACGTCGAGCTGGACCTGTTCACGAGCACCGTTGCCGATGCGCACCGGCCGCGAGCCGCGGTACCCGGCCAGGTGCGACAGCTCACGCTCCTCTGTATGGATCGAGCCGTCGATGCGGTAGAGGATCTGCAGCCGCGGCTGGGTCAGGCGCGACGCATGCATCAGCCACCAGAAGAACGCGTGCGCCTCGTCGTGGTAGCCGAGCCGCAGCATCGCGTCGAGCGACCAGCTCGCGTCGCGGAGCCAGGTGAACCGGTAGTCCCAGTTGCGGCCGCCGCCGATCCACTCCGGTAGCGAGGTCGTCGGCGCGGCGACGATCGCCCCCGACGGCGCGAACGTGAGCAGCTTGAGCGCGAGCACGCTGCGGGTGACCGCGTCGGGCCACGCTCCCTCGTAGCTCGTCCGGTCGGACCACTCGAGCCAGAAGCGTTTCGTCCGCTCCAGTCGCGCCTCCGAGTCCTCGCGGCCGGGCATCACCGCCGGTTCCTTGTCCGTGGCAGCCAGCGAGAACAGCCCGCTTTCGCCCGGCGCCAGCGACAGCTCGCCGGTGATCGCGCCGTCGTGGAGCTCGCCTTCGCCCACGTCGCAGAGCGAGAGCACGAGGGCGCTCGAACCGGCGTGGGCGAACCAGCGGCCGGCACGGCGCTCGATCCGCGTCTGCGCCCGACCGTAGTCGAAGCGCGGCTCGAAGGCCCAGCGCAGGGGGACGATGCCGGCGAGCGCGTCGACCTTGCGCACGAGCTCGCGCAGCGGCGAAAGGCGGCTGCTGTCGCTCAGCGTCATCGCGTCGGTTACCCGCACGCTGCCCTCGGCAGTCGCGAACGTCGTTTCGAGCACGTTCGAGCGCTCGAGGTAGCGGCGCTCCGCCTCGAAGGGGGCGGTCGGCTCGAGGCGGAAGGAGCCCCCGCGCTCGGCGTCGAGGATCCGCGCGAACACCGACGGCGAGTCGACGTTCGGCAGGCAGAGCCAGTCCACCGACCCGTCGCTTGCAATCAGCGCAGAGGTCCGTCCATCGCCGACGAGCGCGTACTCGCGAATCGGGGCATAGCCGTCCACGCGCTCCATCCGCCCGGATTCTGTCGGTCGCACGGGACATGGCGGCGCGCTGACTGTTGAGAGACCGACACGCCATTGGCCCAAAGCCGTGACAGACATGCGCGCCGAGCCGAGCTATCGTCGGCCTCGAGGGAGGCGGGTTTCAGCCCCACCCTGTTGTTTGGGTGGGGGTGCGGGCTAGGTCTAGCGGTGGCCGAAGTGATGGGCGGGTGGGAGCGAGCCGAAGACGTCTGCCTCGTCTGCGCAGCGGCGTGCCAGCGGGCCGAGCGACTCCAGCTCGCGCACGAGCACGTTGCGGTTCCGGTCGACCCGCTCGAAGCGGCCGCGCGCGAGCAGCAGCGGCTCCGATCGCACCAGCGGCCGGAACCGCTCGTACACCCCCGGCGGGACGATCAGGTTCACCTGCCCGTGCTCGTCCTCGAGCAGCATGAAGACGACACCGTTCGCCGTCGCCGGCCGCTGCCTCGCGACCGCCATTCCGGCCACTGCCACCGAGCTGCCCGCCCGCGCCTCCTCCAGCTCGCGGCTGGAGAGCGTCCCCTTTGGCAGGTGGGGGCGCAGCAGCGTCAGCGGATGGACTCCCACCGAGAGGCTCGTCGTCCGGTAGTCGGCGAGCATCCGCTCCCACGGCGTGTGCTCCCGCAGCGTTGGCGTCGCAGCCGTCGGATCGAGCGGCAGCGCGAGCTGGCTCTCCTCGCCCCCGCTCCCCGGCACTGTCTGCGCCCGCGGAGCGAAGCCGAGCTCCCAGAGCAGCGCCCGCCGGCGGCCGAGCGAGTCGCACGCCCCGGAGGCGACGAGCGCCTCGAGCCGCGGCCGGTCGAGCCCGGTGCGCTGCGCGAGCTCGCGAACGCCCGCGAACAGGCCGCCTTGCCTCCGTTCCCCTGCCACCGCTTCCGCCTCGTCGTCGCCGAGCGAGCGCACGTACGAGAGCCCAACCCGCACCGCCTCGCCTTCGAGCGCGCAGCGTGCCTCGCTCAGGTTCACGTGTGGCGGGCGTACCTCCACCCCGCGCCGTTGCGCGTCCCGCACCAGCGAGGCCGGCGGGTAGAAGCCCATCGGCTGCGCGTTCAGGAGCGCGCACAGGAACTCGGCCGGGTAGTGGTGCCGCAGCCACGCCGACTGGTACGCGAGCAGCCCGAACGCGGCCGCGTGCGACTTCGGGAAGCCGAAGCCGGAGAAGCCCACGAGCTTGTCGAAGACCTCGTTCGCAGCCTCCGAGCTCACCCCTTTGGCGCCGGCGCCCTCGACGAAGCGGCCGCGGAACGCCTCGATCGCCTCGAGCGAGCGCTTTCGGCTCATGGCGCGGCGCAGGCCCTCGGCCTCGCCGATCGAGAAGCCAGCGAGCGCCGTCGCGACCGCGAGCACCTGGTCCTGGAAGACGATCACCCCGAGCGTCTCGCGCAACGGCTCCTCGAGCAGCGGGTGGTCGGCCGGCGGCACGAACGCGGGGTCCTCGCGCAGCCGCCGGCGATTCGCGATGAACGGATGGACGGCGCCGCCCTGAATCGGGCCTGGGCGCACCAGCGCGACCTGGATGGTCAGGTCGTCGAGGTTCTCGGGCAGCGTCTGCAACAGCGACTGCATCTGCGCGCGGCTCTCGATCTGGAAGACGCCGACAGTGTCGGCCCGCTGGATCTCGCCGTAGACCGCTTCGTCGTCGAACGGGATGCGCGACAGGTCGACCGGCGTGCCGCGACCGACCACGACCTGCTCGACGCAATCCTCGACCGCCGAGAGCATCCCGAGGCCGAGCAGGTCGATCTTCAGGAAACCGGCGTCTGCGCACGAGTCCTTGTCCCACTGGCAGAGCTGCCTGCCTTCCATCGCTGCGGGCTGCACGGGCACGAGCTCGACCAGCGGTCGCGTCGAGATCACCATCCCGCCCGGGTGCTGTGAGATGTGCCGGGGCAAGCCCCCGATCTCGCGGCAGAGCCGGGCGAACGCGCGCCAACGCGGCGACGCTCGCTTAGCTTCGGCGTCCGGCAGCTTCGCCAGCTCCTCGCCGACGCGGTACGGGTTGCCGTCGGTCAGGCGCGCGAGCCGCTCGAGCTCGCCGAACGGCAGCCCGAGCGCCTTGCCGATGTCGCGGATCGCGCCTCGCGCGTGGTAGGTCGAGAAGCTCGCGACGAGCGCCGAATGCTCGCGGCCGTAACGCTCGCAGACCGCAACGATCAGCTTCTCGCGGATGTCGCGCGGGAAGTCGAGGTCGATGTCCGGCACCGACGTGAGCTCCTTGTTGATGAAGCGGCCGAGCGAAAGGCCGGCCCTGACCGGGTCGACGTGCGAGAGGCCGGTCAGGTAGCAGACGATCGAGCCGACCGAGCTGCCCCGCCCGCGACCAGGCGGCAGGACGTTGCGCGCGACCGAGCCGCCGCGCACCTCGAGCGCGCACTCGCGCGCGAGCTCGAGCACCTCCCAGTGGAGCAGGAAGAACCCGGCGAGGCCGAGCTCGCCGATCAGCTTC
>Ga0307306_10000279_pt1 | contig 11782 bp, 15 predicted proteins | sample ER_DNA_193_FD_194507 | JGI IMG/M metagenome (GOLD analysis project Ga0307306, IMG submission 194507) | Bulk soil microbial communities from the East River watershed near Crested Butte, Colorado, United States - ER_DNA_193 | ecosystem: Environmental > Terrestrial > Soil > Floodplain | place...
GCGGGCCCTGGCCGAAGTCGGCCTCGATCGCGACGTTGCCGATCAGCCGCGGCCCCGGCTCGCGCACGGTCTCGAGGTCGGCGATCCCCAGCCCCGGCAGCGTCTCGTCGCCCATCTGGTAGCTGTGACCGAGCAGCTGGTAGCCGCCGCAGACCGCCAGCAGCACGGCGCCATCGTCGGCCGCGGCGGCGATCGCCTCGCGCTTGCTCGCGACCATGTCGGCGGCGACCGCCTTCTGGTCGCGGTCCTGGCCGCCGCCGATGTAGAGGAGATCGTGCTCGCCCGGATCGAAGCTCTCGCCGGGGCCGGCACCGCTGTGGGAGAAGCCGATCCCACGCCACTCGCAGCGCCGCCGCAGGAAGATGATGTTGCCGCGGTCGGCGTAGATGTTCATCTGCTCCGGATAGAGGCTGAGAACGCGCAGCTCCATCAGGCACGCCTTTCCAGCACGACGACGGTGGAGCCGATATGGAGATCGGTCTCGGGGATCTCACGGCGTCCTGCCGGTCGCAGCCCCGCCGCTTCGGCGTCGGCCTCGAGCGAAGCCGCCGAGAAGGTCGCGATCCGCACCTCGTTCGGTTCCTCGCTCAACTCCCCCTCGGGAGAGACCGCGTGGCGGAGGCGGCGGATGACGATTTCGCCTGGGCCGATCGCCGCCTCGATCGCGAGGCTCGAGTAGACCCAGCCGTCGACCTCGCGCACGTCGGGGAGCGGCGGCGGCGCCCCGTCGGACTCCGGCATCCCCTCGATGATCGTCGCGGCGAGGAGGCCGCCGGGACGCAGCGCCCTGACGACGCTGCGCAGGCACTGGTTCCGCTCCTCCTGATTCGGCAGAAGCTGCAGGAGGTGGGTGGGGGCGAGGACAAGCCCGACCTGCCGGTGGACCTCGAAGTCGCGCGCGTCGGCTTGATGGATACTCAGGTCCAGTCCCTCCGCTCTCTCCTCCAGCACCTCGAGCAACTCCCGATCGCGGTCGAGGCCGATCACCTCGTAGCCGCGCCGCGCCAGGTGCAAGGCCACGCGGCCGGTCCCGCAGCCGAGCTCGAGAACGGGCTCCTCCTGACGTTCGGCCAGCTCCTCCCAGAGCGGCAGGTCGGCGGCGTAGCTGCCGCACTCGACGTCGTGCCAGATCGCCGCGGCCCCGCTCACCGCCAGAACTCCTTCGCCAGGCCGCGGTCGGCGAGCAGCTTGCGCAGTTCGAGCAGGGCCGTGTAGGTGGGGAGGGCGAAGACGCGCCCCGGGGCGCCCGCGACCGCTGCGTCCAGGGAGGCCTCGATCCCAGGCACCACCTCGATCGCCTGCTCCGGCCACCCGGCGTACTTCAGCCGCAGCGCTATCTCAGGCGCCCGCGTTCCCGAGCAGACGACGCGGCGGACGCCATCGGCGAGCAGCTCGAAGTCGGCATCCCAGATCCAGGAGACGTCCCGGCCGTCGGCGATCCGGTCGTTGAGGGCGATCCAGAGGTCGATCCCGCCGCCCTCGCGGCTCTCCAGCATCAGCGTCCGCAGGACCTCGTTGGCGCCGGCCGGGTTCTTGATCAGCAGGATCGAGACGGGGGTGCCGTCGACCGGGATCGTCTCGACCCGGCCGAAGGCCGCCCGCATCTCCCCGAGCGCGCCCGCGATCCCCTCCGGCGCGACCCCGAGCCGCAGGGCCGCCGCTACTGCGGCGAGGGCGTTATAGACGTTGTAGAGGCCGGGCAGCGGCAGGTTCAGCTCGATCTCGCCGGACGGGGTTCGAACCCGCGTTCGAGACCCGTCCATGCCATGTAGCTCGATCGAAGTTGCCGCAACCTCAGGCCGCGGCCGTTCGGCGCCGCAGTTGGGGCAGGAGTAGTGGCCGAGGTGGCCGACGAAGGCGCGCTCGTAGGCGTAGGGGTGACCGCAGCGGCGGCAGTGCTTGGCGTCGAAGGCGTGCTGGAGCTCGGGCAGCGCCTGCGAGGCGTCCTCGATCCCGAAGTAGAGGACGCCCTCGCGCCGCTCGCCCGCCGGGTCGCGGCCGAGGTCGGCGATCAGCGGGTCGTCGGCGTTGAGGACGAACTGGGTGAGGCCGACCCGCGCCGCCACCGTCCTTGCCCAGTCGTCGGCCAGCGCCTCCATCTCGCCGTAGCGGTCGAGCTGATCGCGGAAGAGGTTTCCGAGCACGATCAGCGAGGGATCGAGCTGCTCGGCGACCCGCGGCAGCCAGGCCTCGTCGACCTCGAACAAGCCCTCTTCGCCCCGCTGCTCGAGCAGCGCCGTGGCGACGCCCCAGGTCATGTTGGAGCCGGCGCGGTTGTGGACCGGGCGGCGGCCGGCGGCGGCGAGGATCGAGGCGATCATCCCGGCGGTCGTCGTCTTGCCGTTGGTGGCGCTGACGATCGTCGCGCCGCGGTCGAGGCGGTCGCCGAGGCGGGCGATCGCCTCCGGCTCCATCCGCAGCAGGACGCGTCCCGGCAGGGTCGTGCCGCCGCCGCGCCCGCTGGCCCGGCTGGCAGCGCCAAGCGCCCGCGAGAGCGCCAGCTTGGCGCCGAAGAGCCCGCCCTGCGCGCTTCCGCTGCCGGCCACCGCGCTTAGTCCTTCCTCGCGCCCGGGACGAGGATCGAGAGGCTGCGGGACAGCACCCGCAGCGTAACGGGCAGGTCGGTGAGGTGGTCGCCGTCGGCGTAGACGGGAAAGGAGCGGCTGGCGTCGATCTGCAGCCGGGGGGTGCGGAAGACGTCGACCTCGTCCTTGCCGAGGTGGGCTCCCTTGAGCACGTCCTTGAGGCCCCAGAGGAAGCGCAGCTTGCCGCCCTCGCCGATCGAGACGACGTCGAATTCGCCGTCGTCGATCTCGGCGTTGGGGGCGATGAACATGCCGCCGCCATAGACGCTGTTGTTGGCGACCGCGACGAAGTAGCCGCTGATCCGTTTGGTTTCCTCGCCGACGGCGAGGGTGAAGCGGGCGGTGCGCCAGCCGATCAGGGTGCGCGGCATCGAGTAGGCGTAGACGAGGTTGCCGCGCAGCCAGTGGGTTTCGTTGGCGAGGCGGTTGCATTCGGAGTCGAAGCCGACGCTGGCGATCCCGAGGAAGCGCTTGCCGTTGGCCTCGCCGACGTCGATCCGGCGACTGGCGCCGGCGAGCACGACCTCGACCGCCGCCTCGGGCTCGTCCGGGATCCCGAGCGCCCGCGCCAGGTCGTTGCCGCGCCCCGCGGGAATCAGGCCGAGTTGCGCCTCGGCGCCCGCCATCGCCCCGCCGACCGCGCCGAGCAGGCCGTCGCCGGAGACGACGACCGGGATCTCGCCGAGCTCGACCGCCCGCAGCGCCAGCTCGGCCCCGTGCTCGAGGCTGCGCGTCTTCTCGACCCGGAAGACCGCACGCCGGGCGTCCAGCGCCGCCTCGACCCGCGGCAGCAGCTTCAGGCTCTTGCCGCCCGCGGAGGAGGGGTTGACGAGCAGGGTCAGCGGCGTCCCGGCGTTCTCCATTCGGGCTGGAGCCTAGAGGGCGAGCCCCGGGGCGCCGCCGCCCCGCAGCCGCAGGACGGAGAAGCTGCCGTCGCCGGCCGCTTCGGACCAGATCGACTCGAAGCCGTGGCGGGCGAGGCGGCGGCGCAGCAGCCTGCCGCGGAAGCCGGGCGGAGCCGCGGCGGTCTCCGTCGCCGCCAGCGCCACGAAGCCGCCCGGGCGCAGTACCCGCGCCGCCTCGGCCGCGGCGGGATCGGCGTCGACGGCGACCAGCAGGTCGAAGTGGTCGTCAGGGAAGGGAAGGGAGCGAGGGGCTCCCTGCTTGAAGGCCAGACGCCCCTCCGGGTCGAGACCGACGCGGGCCGTGGCGGCACGAACCTCGTCCGCGGAAGAATCGACGCCGCGGATGCGGGCGTTCGGGAACTCGCGCGCCAGGAACAGGGCCCCGTCGCCTCGCTCGCACTCGATCTGCAGGATCCGCTCCGGATCGCCGACGTGGAGGACCGCGGCGGCAAGCGGGGTCAGCGGGGGGGAGGGGGGCACGGATCGGATCGTAGATCCCTGTCGTCCCGGTGCAATAAGGTTCCGCGCCGTGGAGCAGCAGGGACCTGACCGCCGCTGGATCGTTCTCGCCGTCTTCGCCGTGATTGCGATCGGCGTCGTCGCGGCCGTGCTGATCTCCCGCGGGGGCGGCTCCGACGATTCGAGCTCGACCTCGGCGGAAACCGGCGCCAACGGCTGCAAGAAGGTCGAAGCGCCGGCACCGAAGAACGTCAGCTTCAAGAAGGCGAAGCAGGTGCTGAAGCCCGGCGAAGAAGCGACCGTGGTGATGAAGACCAGCTGCGGCACCTTCGAGATCGCGCTGGACACGAAGCGCGCCCCGAAGACCGCCAACTCCTTCGCCTTCCTGGTCGAAGAAGGCTTCTACGACGACCTCACCTTCCACCGCGTCGTGCCGGAATTCGTAATCCAGGGCGGCGATCCGGAAGGGACCGGCACCGGCGGCCCCGGCTACAAAGTCGAAGAGAAACCGCCCGCGAACCTTGCCTACACCAAAGGCATCGTCGCGATGGCGAAGAGCTCGGCCGAGCCTCCCGGCACCTCCGGCAGCCAGTTCTACGTCGTCACCGCTCCCGATGCCGGCCTGCCGCCCGAATATGCCCTGGTCGGCAAGGTGAGCAAGGGGTTCGACGCCGTGGAACGGATCGAGAAACTCGGCGGGGGACCGGAAGAACACCCGAAACAGACCGTCCTGATCGAAGAAGCCACGCTCGACCGCGGCTAGGGCGGGCTAAGCTCGTCGCATGGCGAAGCTGAAGGCCGGCGACCCTGCCCCTGATTTCGAGCTGCCTGGGACGGGCGGCAAGACCTACCGGCTCTCCGACTACCGCGGCAAGAAGCTGGTCCTCGCCTTCTACCCCGGCGACTTCACCGCCGTCTGCACCAAGCAGTTCTGCTCCTACCGCGACGAAGGCGAGCGGCTGGACGGGCTCGGGGCCGAGGTGCTGGGGATCTCCTCGCAGTCGGTCGACTCGCACGAGCGCTTCGTCAAGGAGAAGAGCCTCAACGTGCCGCTGCTGGCCGATGAGGACAAGGAGGTGGCGCGGGCCTACGGGGCGGCGATGGGCCCGGTGGTGCGCCGGGCGACCTTCGTCGTCGACGAGGAAGGGATCGTCCGCCACGCCAAGGTCAGCCTGACCAGCCTCGGCTACGACTCGGTCGCGGACCTCGAGCAGGCGCTCGCCGCGATCGGCTGATGGCCCTGGAGGCGGAGGCCTTCGAGGTCGGCCCGGCGCCGCTGCTGCGCGGCGATGCGGAAGGAGAGGGGCCGCCGGTCGTCCTCTGCCATGGGATCACCGCCACTCGGCGCTACGTCGTCCATGGCTCGCGGGCGCTGGCGCGGGCTGGCCATCGAGTTATTACCTACGACGCCCGCGGCCACGGCGACTCCGAGCCGGCCCCGGAGGGGGAGGGTTATGGATATCCGCAGCTGGTCGAAGACCTCGAGCGGGTGGTGAGCGACCAGATCGGCCCGGAGCGATTCCTGCTCGGCGGTCACTCGATGGGGGCGCATACGGCGGTTGCGTACGCGCTGCGGCATCCCGAGCGGCTGGCTGGCCTGGCGGTGGTCGGGCCGACCTTTCTTAGCACGATCCGGCCGGAGTCGACCGAGTACTGGGACGGGCTGGCGGCGGCGCTGGAAGCCGGCGGCGTCGACGGCTTCGTCGCCTACATCGGCGAGCGTCAGGGGATCGACCCGCGCTGGCGCGAATCGGTGCTGCGCTTCACCCGCGAGCGGATACTGCGCCAGGGCGACCTCGCGGCGTTGGCGGAGGCGCTGCGCCAGCTGCCGCGCTCGCGCCCGTTCGAGTCGCTGGAGGAGCTGGCGCAGATCGACGTCCCGGCGCTGGTCGTCGCCAGCAACGACGACGCCGATCCCGGCCATCCATACGCAGCCGCCGCGGCCTACGCGGAAGCGCTGCCGCAGGCGGAGCTGATCAGCGAGGACGAGGGGGAGTCGCCGCTCGCCTGGCAGGGCGGCAAGCTCTCCCGCGCCTTAGCGTCGTTTTACGCCCAAGCCCTATCTTCCGCCCGGTGAAGACGACGAGCTTCCCCAGCGAGTGGACCCTGCGGCGGGCGGTCGCCTTCTTCGCCGCGATCGGGATCGGCGTCGCCGCCTACATCGCGATCGCCGAGTCCGGCGGCGGCTCGCCGGTCTGTCTCGCCGGCGGCAGCGGCTGCAAGACGGTCGCCGAGAGCTCCTACTCGCACGTCGCCGGCGTCAACATCGCCGTCTTCGGGATCGTCGCCTACGTCCTGCTGCTGGCGAGCGCCTTCTTCGCCAACGACGGCGTCCGCCTCGGCGGCTTCGCCGTCTCCCTCGGCGGCTTCGGCTACAGCGTCTTCCTGACCTACCTGGAGATCTTCAAGATCGAAGCGATCTGCCAGTGGTGCGTCGCCAGCGCCGTCCTGATGACGATCCTCTTCCTGCTGAACGCGACCAGGCTGATCGGCTACGGCGGCACCGAAGAGGGACTGCACGGGCGTGAGCGCCGAGCCTGAGCGCCGCCAGCGCCTGCTGCAGATGGCCGCCGGCGCGGCCTTTCTCGTCCTCGCGGTCGTCCTCGTCCTGATCGTCGTCAGCTCCAGCGGCGGTAGCGGCGGCGACACGAACATCGAGGACAAGGCTGAGGTGAACCGCGCCCTCAACGGGATTCCGCAGGCCGGGATGGTCCTGGGCGACCCCGAGGCGCCGGTCGAACTGGTCGAGTTCGGGGACCTCCAGTGCCCGGTCTGCGCCGGCTACGCGAAGGAAATCCTCCCGTCGATTATCGAGAATCAGGTCAAGAAAGGCGAGGTCAAGATCGCCTTCCGCAACTTGACGATCATCGGCGAGGAATCGATCCCCGCCGGCGCGGCTGCCTTGGCGGCCGGTGAACAGGGCCGCGGCTGGAGCTACCTCGAGCTCTTCTACCGAAATCAGGGCGAAGAGCGCTCCGGCTACGTCACCGACGAGTTCTTGGAAGCCGTGGCCAAGGCCGCCGGCGTCAAGGACCTCGCCAGGTGGAACCTAAGACGCAAGCACCTGACCGGAGAGGTCGAAAAGACCACCGCGGAAGGCGAAGAGCTCGGCTTCAACGGGACGCCGTCATTCGCCGTCGAAGGTCCGGGGAGCAAAGGACTGGAACCGCTCGGCACGCCCGAATCGGCCGGATCCCTGGGAGAAGCGATCGCAGACGCTGCCTAGCAACTCCGTCAGGTCTACATAACCACCATTATCGTGCGTTGACTTTGCAAGACCGGGCGCTTTAGGTTCAGCGGGATGCGTCCCTTCCGCGTCTGGCTCCCCACCGTTCTCGTGCTTGTGGGCGTCGCCCTCATCTGCGGCGGTACCGCGTCCGCCGCGGTGGAACCGATCCCTGGGCCTTACGAAGGCAAGACCGACGACGACTACATGGTCTTCTTCGAAGTCAAGGAAGAGCGGGCGTTCGACCTCGCGTTCACCGTCAAGTGGGGCGATTGCGGCCCCGCGCCGGTGCATCTCAAAGGGGGCCTTGAAATCGACCCGAACGGGCGCTTCTCCGCTGACGAGGGCCAGTGGAGCATGGAAGGCACGTTCGTCAGCCCGACCGAAGTCCAGGGAACGGTGACCTTCCTCGAACACCCGCTCGCCGGCTGCCCGGAAGAAGTCGTCCACTTTACGGTCCGTCTGCGCACCGGTCCGCCGCCGCCGATCCCCGCCTGCAAGGAATATCAGCTGAGGATCTCCCTCTACCCGCGCTATCCGGGAGCGGGCTTTCACTTTCTCAACCTGGTCTTGGACAACCGCGGCAGCCGCTGCGCCGTGCGGGGCTTCCCGCAGGTACGCCTCCTCGGCGCCGGCGGCCGGCCGCTGCCGACGCGCGCGGTCCATGAAGGGCCGGTACACCGGGTGATACTGGAACCCAAGGAAGCGGCCGGGTCGACCGTGCGCTGGGATGCGCGGCCGACCCAGTGGGAGGCTGCGCATGGGAGCTGCGAGCCGGTCCCGCACACCCTTCGGGTGCATTTCCCCGGCGGCCACATCGTGCGCCGCCTACCCTGGCACTGGGGCCGCATCTGCAAGCACGGGACACTTCGCGTCACCGCGTTCGGCGGCTAGACGCTTGCGCTGCCCCGCACCAACGGCTTGACGATCGGCGGCGCCTTCGGCAGCTCCGCGTGCTCGAGGTTGCCGACGGCGAAGCCCGCGGCGGCGATCGCGGAAACGGTGTCGCGGTTGCAGTGGCAGCCGTCGCCGAGGAAACGCCAGGGGCGCTCGAGGCGGTCCTGCCACTTGGCCAGGCCGGGATCCTCGGCGCGAACGTGCTCGAGGAAGAGCAACTGCCCCTCCGGCGCGAGGACGCGCTTGATCTCCTCTAGCGTGGCCTCCGGGTCCGGAACGGTGCAGAACACCAACGTGACGGCGATCGTGTCGAAGGAGCTGTCGGGAAACGGCAGCTCTTCGCCGGGTGCCTCGACCACCGAGATCTCAGCCGACTTTCCCGATTGCACCAGCTTCTCCCGCAGCTGCTTGGTCATGTGCGGATCGGGCTCGACCAGGGTCAAGGACTCGATCCCCTTCGGGTAGTGGTCGAGGTTGAGGCCGGTACCGGCGCCGAGCTCCAGCACCCTCCCCCGCACCTGCGCCAGCAGCTCGCGGCGCATCTCTCGAAGGCCCGCCTCCTCGGTGGCCTTGAAGCCGCGGTCGTACAGGGCAGAGAAGGCCCGGCCCCAGGTTGCGTCATAGATCCGTCCCACGCGTCGTTTCCTCCTTGACTGGTTTCGGAGGGTCTACGGACTCGAAGCGAACTTCGTTCGAAAGATGGAGTTGCGACTAGGCGGCGTCGTGCTCGCGCGCCTGCTCGTCGTCGAGCGCTTCGTCCGAGGAGGGCTGGCGTGCTGCCACCCGCTCCTCGTAGGCCTTGCGCGCCTGCGGGTCGACCTCGGTCATCACCTTGTCGACGCCCATCAGGCGGCCGACCGCCTCGCGCGCCTTGCGCGGCAGGATCCCGCCCATCATCACCGAGGCGCGCAGCTGCTTCGGCACGTAGACGTCGACCTTGCCGGTTTCCAGCGCGTCGACGATCTCGGCGGCTACGTCCTCGGGCTCGACCCGTTTGAGGCCCGGCTGGTCCTTCACGCCTTCGATCAGCTGGGTGTTGACGGTGATTGGCATCACGTAGGAGAACTCGATCCCGTCGTCGGCGTGCTCGGCCCGCACCGCCTCGGTGAGGCCGACGACGGCGTGCTTGGTCGCCGAGTAGGTGGCGATCCCCGGCACGCCGGCTTTGCCCGCCGAGGAGGCGATGTTGACGACGTGGCCGCTGCGGCGCGGCCGCATCCGCTCGATCGCCAGCTGGGTGCCGACGATGACGCCGTAGAGGTTGACATCGAGCTGGCGCCGGATCGAGGCGTCGCTCTCCTCGACGAACGGGGTCACCGGCATCAGGCCGGCATTGTTGATGACGACGTCGACCGGGCCCAGCTGCCTCTCGGCCTCGTCGAGGAAGGCTGCGAACGAGCCGCGGTCGCTGACGTCAAGGGCAAGCCCGACGGTACCGCCGCCGAGCTCGGCAGCGGCCGTCTCGGCCAGGCCGAGGTCGAGGTCGCCGATGGCGACGCGGCAGCCCTTGCCGACCAGCGCGCGGGCGGTCGTCTTGCCGATCCCCCTGGCGCCGCCGGTGATCGTCACTACCTTGCCGCTCAGCTGCCGCCGCTCTTTCGCCATCGTGCTCCTCCTCGGTTGCCGCGACCCGTCCCCTAGGCCGCCGGTTTGTAGACGGTGACCACGGCGGCGCCGCCGAGGCCGATGTTGTGCTGCAGGGCGGTCTTCGCGCCCTCCACCTGGCGCTTGTCGGCCGTACCGCGCAGCTGCCAGGTCAGTTCCGAGCACTGCGCCAGCCCGGTCGCGCCCAGCGGATGGCCCTTGGAGATCAACCCGCCGGAGGGGTTGATGACCGGGCCGCTGCCGCCGTAGGTGGTCGCTTCTTCTTCGACCAGCTTGTGCGCCTCGCCCTCGGCCGCGAAACCGAGCGCTTCATAGGTGATCAGCTCGTTGGCGCTGAAGCAGTCGTGCAGCTCGCAGACGTCGACTTCCTCGGCCCCCACTCCGGCTTCCTCGTAGGCGATCTTCGCCGCCGTCTTCGACATGTCCGAGCCGACGATCGTCATGCAGTCGGCGTTCTCGTCGAAGGTCGAGCTGAGGTCGGTGACCATCGACTGGCCGGCGATCTCGACCGCCTGCTCCCAGAGGCCGTTGCGGTCGACGTAGGCCTCGGAGGCGACGATCGCGCAGGCCGAGCCGTCGGAGGTCGGCGAGCACTGCAGCTTGGTCAGCGGGTCGTGGATCATCTTCGCCGCCTTGATGTCCTCGAGCGAGTACTCGTCCTGGAACTGGGCGTAGGGATTGTTGACCGAGTGCTTGTGGTTCTTCCAGCCGATCCAGGCGTAGTGGTCGGGTTCGGAGCCGTACTTCTGCATGTGGTCGCGGCCGGCGTTGCCGAACATCTGCGGCGCCGGCGGCGAAGCCTCAGGGTCGCGCAGCTCGAACATCCGCATCGCGTGCTTGTCGAGCGCGTTGGTGCGGTCGGTGTACTTGACGCCCAGCGAGCCCGGCTCCATCTTCTCGAAGCCCAGCGCCAGCGCGCAGTCGACGAGCCCGCCCTTGACCGCCTGCCGGGCAAGAAACAGCGCTGAGGAGCCGGTCGAGCAGTTGTTGTTGACGTTGACCACCGGGATTCCGGTCAGGCCGAGCTGGTAGAGCGCCCGCTGGCCATAGGTCGAGTCCCCGTAGCAGTAGCCGGCGTAGGCCTGCTCGACGTCCTCGTACGGGATACCGGCATCCGCAAGCGCCCTGTCCCCTGCCTCTTTGGCCCAGTCCGGGTAGTCGCCCTCCTTGGTGCCGGGCTTCTCGAACTTGGTCATCCCGACCCCGATCACATACGTCTTGCTGCTCAAGTCTCCGCTCCTCCCACGTTTGGCTGACTAGCCAAATCTACCGCGAAGGTAACCTGAGGGGTCGTGGTCCACGCAGCGATCAGCTCCGACCCCGCATCGGGAGTGGGGATCTTCGCCGCCCTCGCGGCCGGCATCGTCTCCTTCCTCTCCCCCTGCGTGCTGCCGCTGGTGCCGGGCTATCTGTCGGCGGTGACGGGGGTCTCGGCTAGTGAGCTCGACGACGCCGGCTGGCGCAAGGTCCTCGGACCGAGCCTGCTCTTCGTCGCCAGCTTCTCGTCGATCTTCATCCTCCTCGGCCTGACCGCCACCGGCCTCGGCTCGACCCTCCAGGACCACAAGCAGCTGCTGACGAAGATCTCCGGCGTCCTGATCATCGCCATGGGCGTCCTCTTCGTCGCCTCGCTCTTCATCACCCGCCTCAACCGCGAGTGGCACGTCGACGCGCTGCTGGCGCGGGCCGGCAAAGGCGGCCCGATCGTCGCCGGCGCGGCCTTCGCGATTGCCTGGACCCCCTGCATCGGCCCGACCCTGGGAGCGATCCTCTCCGCCGCCGCCCTCGCCGACTCGGTCGGCCGCGGCGCCTTCCTCCTCGCCGTCTACAGCGCCGGCCTGGCGATCCCCTTCCTCCTCACCACGTCGCCTTCTCGCAGATGACCACCGCCTTCACGGTGATCAAGCGCCACTACCAGGCGATCGTCGCCGTCGGCGGGGTGATTCTGATCGCGATGGGCTTCCTGATCCTCAGCGGCGAAATGTCGCGCCTCAACCTAGAAGCCCAGAACTGGCTCGAAAGCTCAGGGATCAACTTCTTCAACCTCTGAGAGACCACATGGCCGGCGCATCTCTGCGTCCTCGGTCGGCCGAATAGCGCTGCTA
>Ga0307306_10000282_pt1 | contig 11726 bp, 14 predicted proteins | sample ER_DNA_193_FD_194507 | JGI IMG/M metagenome (GOLD analysis project Ga0307306, IMG submission 194507) | Bulk soil microbial communities from the East River watershed near Crested Butte, Colorado, United States - ER_DNA_193 | ecosystem: Environmental > Terrestrial > Soil > Floodplain | place...
CGGCCATCGTCACGCCGTAGAGCACGTCGGCGGCCTCCATCGTCTTCTTCTGGTGCGTGACGACGATGAACTGCGCGCTGTCCGAGTAGCGGCGAAGCAGCTCGACGAAGCGGCCGATGTTGGCGTCGTCGAGCGCGGCCTCGACCTCGTCGAGCAGGTAGAAGGGGCACGGGCGGGCCAGGAAGAGCGCGAACAGGAACGAGATCGCGCCGAGCGCCTTCTCGCCGCCCGAGAGCAACGAGAGCCGGGTGACGCGCTTGCCCCGGGGCCGGAGCTCGATCTCGACGCCCAGCTCTGTGCCCTCCTCCTCCGGCTCTGTCAGCCGCAGGCGGCCCTCGCCGCCCGGGAAGAGTGTCGAGGCGACCTCGGCGAAGTGCGAGCTGACCGCGGCGAAGGTCTCGTCGAAGCGGCGCTCGACCGTCTCGGCCAGCTCGGCGCGCAGCTGCTCGAGCTCCTTCAGGCTGGCCTCGAGGTCGGCACGCTGCTCGACCAGCTCGGTCAGCCGCTCCTTCTCGCGCTCGTACTCCTCCTTGGCCAGCGGGTTGACCTGGCCGAGCGTCTCCCGGCGGCGCTCGAGCCGCTCGATCCGTTCGGCGAGCTCGTCGCGGTCGTCGCCCTCGGCGGGGTCGGCTCCAGCCTCCTCGAGCCGTCGCTTCGCCTCGTTCGCCTCTGCTTCCAGGCGCGCGCGCTCGACGTCGATCCCGCCCGCGCGCTCTCCGGCCTCGGCGGCTACGCGCCGGACCTCGGCCTCCTCGCCGCCGAGCCGGCGCAACTCGGCGGCCAGCTCGCCGGCACGCGTTGCGCCTGCATCGACGCGTGCTCGCAGCGGCGCCTCAAAGTGCTCGGCCGTGGTCGCGGCCTCTTGCAGCAGGGCCGCCAGGCGGTCCGCCAGCGCGACCAGCGGGCCGGTCGGAACCGGAGGAGCCTCGGCGGGCAACTCCTCCGCGCGGCGCTCGAGCTCGTCGGCCTCGGCGGCCAAAGCGCGGCGGCGGGCGTCCAGTTGCAGGAGGACGGCCTCCGCCGTCTCGCCCGAGAACCAGAGCTCGCCACGCTCGGCGTCGAAACAGTGGCCCTCGCGCGTGACGAGCACGCCGGTCTCGGCTCGCTCGAGGTCGGTGGGGTCGGCCAGCCAGACGTCGGCGAGCAGCTCGGCCACCCGCTCGCCGCCCGGCAACGCCCGCACGTGACTCGAGAGCGGCTCAGCGCCGACCAGCGGCGGGCGTGTGGGCCGCCGCTCACCGCGCGCAGGCACGAGCACGGCGAGATCGCCGAGCCCGGCCTTCCGCGCCCGCTCGACGAGGCCTAGTGCCGACCCCGCGTCGGACGCGACGAGCGCCGCGGCCCGCCTGGCCAGCGCCGCCGCGACCGCACGCTCGTAGCCCGCGTCGACCTCGAGCAGCGACAGCGCGAGCCGTTCGCCCTCCTCTGCGAGCGCCCGCGCGGCGGGCGGCAGGCCTTCGCGCTCGGCGAGCGAGTGCTCCAGCGCAGTCAGCCGTTCACGAGCGAGCCTCGCCTGCTCCTTGACTGCCTCGCGCTCCGGATTCGCCCGCGTGCGCGGCAGCAGCGGCTCGGCACGCAGCCGGTCGGAGAGCTCCTGCGCGGCATCCCGTCGCAGTTCGAGCCGCTCGACAGAGCTGCGCAGCCGGTAGAGCGCCGAGGTCGCACCGTCCCCGCGACCGGCCGCGGCGGCGAGCTCCTCCTCGACCCGGTTGCGCTCGGCCAAAAGCGCCTCGAGCCGCTCGCCGGTGCGCTTGCGCTCGAGGCTCGCGGCGGTGCGCCGCTCCTCGACCTCCGCCAGCCGCTCGTCGATTCCTGCCAGGTCGAGCTCGGCCAGCCGTGCCCGCAGGCCCGCGATCTCGCCGCGTAGCTTCTCGGCCCGCTCGGCCGCGGTCGCCTGCAGCGCGAGCGGCCTGAGCCTCGTCTTCACCTCGGCCTCGAGGTCGCGTGCCCGCTCCACCTGGATCTGCACGCGCGCCAGCTTCAGCTCGGCCCGGTGCCGTCGCCGCTTGAACTTGCCGAGGCCGGCCGCGTCCTCGATCAGCGCGCGCCGCTCCTCGGGCTTCGAGGCGAGGATCTCCTCGACCTTGCCCTGGCTGATCACGGAGCCGTGGCTGCCGCCGAGCCCGACGTCCGCGAGCAGCTCGACCAGGTCGGTGCGGCGGACCGCGGCGCGGTTGATCAGGTACTGGCCCTCGCCGCCGCGGTGCAGCCGGCGCGTGACCGAGACCTCGCTGAAGTCGAGCTCCGGCAGCGCGCCGTCCTCGTTGTCGAACAGCAGCTCGACCTCGCAGAAGTCGGCTGGCGCATGCCCGGGCGAGCCGGCGAAGAGCACGTCGTCCGGCTTCTCGGCGCGGAGCTCATGCGGGCTCAGCGACCCCGAGGCCCAGAGCAGCGCGTCAGCCACATTCGACTTGCCGGAGCCGTTCGGGCCGACCACGACCGCGACCCCCGGCTCGAGGCGAACCTCGACCGCTTCGGGGAACGACTTGAAGCCGCGCAGCTTGATCGCTCGCAGGTGCACGCGAGCGGGAGGCTAAAGGGCGCGACGGATGCCGCCGCGCCCTTCGCCGTCACTCGGCCTGGGCCATCCCCAGGATCTGCTCACGCGACATCGTCCCGACCTGTTCGGGGTGGTCGCTCTGGACGTGCTGCTCGACGTTGGAGACGAGCTCGTCGTCGGTCTCGCCGCGAATGGTCTGCCCGCAGGGGCAGTCGACTTTCTGGGCCATGAGATCCCTCCTCGTCGCGGAGCCGGGAATCCTACGCCGCGCCGGCGAGACGGTCGAGCGCCTGCTTCGCCGCGTCCTGCTCGGCCGCCTTCTTGGAGCGGCCCGTCCCCACTCCCGCCTCCTCGCCGTCGACCACCGCGGCGCAGCGGAAGGTGCGATCGTGCGGGGGCCCGTCCACGTCGAGGACGTTGTAGACGACCTGCCGCCCCTGGCGCGCGAGCTCCTCCTGGAGCTCGGTCTTGTGGTCGACGTGGGTCGTGAGGGCGTAGGTGATACGCCCGTCGAAGGCGGCGACGACCGCCTCGCGGATCGGCTCGAAGCCGTGCTGCAAGTAGAGCGCCGCGAGCGAGGCCTCGAGCAGTGCGGCGAGCACGTTGCGGTTCTTCGAGAGCCGCTCCAGCTCGTCGGCGGGCGCCTGAGCCGCCCCGCGCTCGCTCAGCCGCTGCCCGAGGCCGAGCTCGCGCGCGACCACCGCGCAGCTCGCGCGCGAGACCACGTGCGAGCGGATCTTCGCCATCCGGCCCTCCGAGAAGTCCGGGTAGCGCTCGTACAGCGCGCGGGCCATCGCCAGCTCGAGCACGCTGTCGCCCAGGAACTCCAGCCGCTCGTACGACGACGCGCGGTCGGGCGCCCAGGAGCTGTGCGTGAAGACGTTCTCCAGCAGCTCGCCCGGCAGGTCGTCGATGAGCTCCATGAGCTCGCCGGGACGGCCCCCCGGTGCGCGGCTACTGGTGCGTTGAGACGTAGTCGACGGCTTGCCCGACGGTCTGGATCTTCTGCGCGTCCTCGTCCGAGATCTTGATCCCGAACTGGTCCTCCAGCTCCATGATCAGCTCCACGAGATCGAGCGAGTCGGCATCGAGATCTTCCTGGAAGGAAGCGTCCTCCGTGATCTCGTTCTCCTCGACGCCGAGCTGCTCCGTCAGGACTTCCTTGACCCGCTCGAACACTTCCTCTCGCGATGCTGCCATTTCACCTCACTTGCCGGGGACTTCAGAGCGCGCGGATGCTAACACTCTTTCCGGCAGGCGCTGCGCGAGTCTGCCGACGACGTCGTGCTCCACACCCCGCGCCGCGAGCCGGATTGCGTTCGCGATCGCGCGCTGCGAGGAGTTCCCGTGAGCGGCCACTGCCAGCCCGCGCAGGCCGAGCAGATAGGCGCCGCCGTACGTGTCCGGGTCGAGCTTGCTGCGCATCCCACGCGCGGCCGGCCGGATCAGCAGGCCCCCGAGCTTGCCGCGGCGGCTGGCCGTGATCTCCTCCCGCAGCGCGTCGAGAACCGTCGTGATCGTGCCCTCGAGCAGCTTGAGGACGACATTGCCGGTGAACCCGTCGCAGACGACCACGTCGGCTGCCCCGAGCAGCAACTCGCGGCTCTCGGTGTTGCCGGCGAAGTTCAGCCCCTCGGCGTCGGCCAAGAGGGCATGCGCCTCGAGCGTCAGCTGATTGCCCTTCTCCGGCTCCTCGCCGATCGAGAGCAGACGCACGTCGGGCTCCGGGATGTCGAGCACCTCCTGCGCGAAGACGGCGCCCATGTGCGCGAACTGGAGCAGATGCTCGGGCCGGGCGTCGGCGTTCGCACCCGAGTCGAGCAGCACCGAGGGCCCATTCTTGGCCGGGATCACGACCGCGATCGCCGGCCGCGCGACTCCGGGCAATCGCCGCAGCTCGAGGAAGCAGGCGGCGAGCATTGCGCCCGTGTTCCCGGCCGAGACGACCGCGTCCGCCTCACCCTGACCGACCGCGCGGCAAGCAGCGACGAGCGAGCTGTCCGGCTTGGACCTGACGGCCTCGGCCGGCTTCTCGTCCATCGCGATCTCCTGCGTCGTCTCGACGAGCGGCAGGCCGCCCGTGTCGAGGGCCGCGGGGCCGTAGAGGATCGGCTCGATGCCCTCGACTGCGGCCTCGAGTGCGCCCGCGACGACTTCCTCGGGCTCCTTGTCCCCGCCCAGCGCGTCGACTGCGACGCGGGTCATGTTCTTACGGAGCGGGGGTTCGGAGCGGCTCGATCTCGCGACCCGCGTACGTCTTGCAGTTCGGGCACATCCGGTGCGGCCGCTTTGGCCGTCCGCACTGCGGGCACGAGTTCACGCGCGGCGCCTCGATCTTGTGCGTCGCGCGGCGCTTGTCTCGGCGGGACTTCGACGTTTTCTTCTTGGGGACGGCCATCGGGCGGCGAGTATAGCCAGAGGAGGGTTTGACGGAATGGCGCTCGTCGCCGGGGCGCGATGGTCGTTCCGAGGCAAGGACGCAGGGAGCGTTCGTACCTGGAAGGTACGGGCGCGACTGAGGACGCGGCCTCGGGGCGAGCAGCGCGTTCCGGCGGCCAGCGGCCGTTTCGTCGAGCCCTCCCAAACCAGCCTTTTGCCAAGGCTTAACCGAAGCCTTCCGCTCTCTTCGCCCGGCGTTGCCCGCCGCGAACCGGCCCGCGCCGAACCTGTGGACACGACAAACGAGCGAAGGAGGAACGGCATGTACAAGATCGCGGCAATCATCGGAGGTGTCCTGCTGATGGCCGGCGTGGCACTCGCTGGCACGGTGTCGGGCGTCGGCTCGTCGACGAGCCCCACGATCGGCCAGACGATCCCCATAACCGTGACGACCGTGCGGCAGGAAGACGGCGCGGCGGAGCCCGAGCGGCGGCATGGACGCGAGGCCGAGGCGCGTGGGCGCGCCAACGAGCCCGGCGAGGATGTGCGCCACGAGGACCGCGCCACGGAGCCGGAGCCGGGCGCCGACCGCGGCCGCAACCGCGGGCGGCATGGCGGCGATGACGGCGGGCACTCCGGTCACGGCCACGGCGGCGACGACTGATTCCCCCCGGAAGACGAGGCGGTCCGCGGCCCCTCTCCCGGGCCGCCTCGTCGTCGTCACAATTCGCCCGATGAGCAGGCCGAAGCGCACGATCCTCCTCGTGGAGGACGAGACCTCGATCCGCGATCCACTGGCGGAGGTGCTGCGCACCGAAGGCTTCGAGACGCTGGTCGCCGGGTCGGTGGGCGAGGCGCTCGAGCAGGCGCGGCGCGGCCCCGACCTCGTCTTGCTGGACGTGATGCTCCCCGATGGCTCCGGCTTCGAGGTCTGTCGTGAGCTGCGCCGCGACTCGCAGGTGCCGATCATCATGCTCACCGCCCGCGGCGAGGAAGCCGACCGGGTGGTCGGGCTCGAGCTCGGCGCGGACGACTACGTGGTCAAGCCGTTCAGCGGCCGCGAGGTGGTGGCAAGGATTCGCGCCGTCCTGCGCCGCGCCGCTGCGCCCGAGGCGAGCGACGACGGCCGGCCGCTCGAGGTGGCGGACGTGCGCCTCGACCCCGCCAAGCGCGAGGTGACGCTCCGCGGCGACGCGCTCGAGCTGAGCCGCAAGGAGTTCGAGCTGCTGCAGCTGCTGATGCGGAACGCGGGCTCGGTGGTGACGCGCGAGCGGCTGATCGACGAGGTCTGGGACCCGAACTGGTTCGGCTCGACGAAGACGCTCGACGTGCACGTGAGCGGAATCCGGCGCAAGCTCGGCGACGATCCGGGCAAGCCGCGCTACCTGCACACCGTCCGCGGCGTCGGCTTCCGCTTCTCGTCGCCCGACGAGGTCGAATGAGCGTCGCTCGCCTCCGGCTCGCTCCCACGGGGGAAACCAGGTTTCCCCCGTGTGCCCCCTTCTTCTTCCACAGTCGCCTCGGCTCCGCCGAGGAGTGCGGTCGGGGAAACCTCCCGGTTCCCCCCAAACCCCCTCCCCACGCTCATCGGCCCGCGAGCGGCCGATGAGCCTCCGCCTGCAGCTCCTCGGCGCGTTCGCCTACGTGCTGCTGCTGATCATCGTCGCGCTCGAGGTGCCGCTCGCGCTGAACCTGGCCAAGCGGATCGACGCCGAGGTGAAGAACGAGGCGGCGGCTCAGGCCTTCCTCGTGGCGGCGAATGCATCGGGCAGGCTCCAGCAGCCGCAGCGCCTCGCCGCCGTCGTCCGCCGCTCCGGGCGCGACCTCGGCGCGCGGGTGATCGTCGTCGACGCACGCGGGCGGCTGCTCTCCGATTCGACCGTCGGCGTGACGCGGCCGCTGCCGTACCGGTCGCCCTCGCGGCCGGAGATCGGCATCGCGCTCCGCGGCTTGCGCGCCCAGGGCGAGCGCCACAGCGACACGCTCGGGCAGGACCTGCTCTACACCGCGGTGCCGGTGACCAACAACGGCCGAGTCGCCGGCGCGGTGCGCGTGACGCAGGATCTCGCCGCGGTGCACGACCGCGTCCGGCGCGGGGTGCTCGCGCTGATCGCGATCGGCGCGTTCGCGCTCGTCCTCGGCCTGGCGCTCGCCTGGTTCCTGGCGAGCTCGCTCTCGCGGCCGCTGCGCAACCTGGCCGGCACGGCGCGGCGGGTCGAAGGCGGCGACCTGGAGGCGCGAGCCGAGGTGACCGGTGCGACGGAACAGCGCGAGGTCTCGGCGGCCTTCAACGACATGGCCGAGCGGCTCGAAACGGTGCTGGCCGCGCAACGCGAGTTCGTCGCCAACGCCTCGCATCAGCTGCGCACGCCGCTCACCGGCCTGCGGCTGCGACTCGAGTCGGCGCGTGCCAAGTCAGGTCGCGACGCGGAGCCGGAGCTCGAGGCCGCCGAGCTGGAGGTCGAGCGGCTCGCCCGGCTGCTCACCTCGCTGCTGACACTCGCACGAGAGGGCGACAAGCCGGCGGCGGCGCGACCGGTCTCGCTCGAGCGCGCGGCGGAGCGTGCCCACGAGCGCTGGGCTGCGACCGCCGAGCGGGACGGCCGCGAGCTCGAGCTGACCGGCAACGGCGACGTGACGATCTCCGCCTCCGAGGAGGATCTCGCGATCCTGCTCGACAACCTGATCGAGAACGCGCTGCGCTACTCGCCAACCCGGGTCGAGCTCGACTGGGGCCGCGACGGCGACGAGGCCTGGCTCGCCGTGCTCGACGAAGGCCCCGGGCTCGCGCCCGGCGAGGAGACGAGCCTGTTCGACCGCTTCGCCCGGGGCAGCGCGGGCAGCTCGAAACCGGGTACCGGGCTCGGCCTGGCGATCGTCGAGACCCTGGCGCGCCGCTGGCGCGGCAGCGCGACGCTCGCGAACCGGCGCGAGGGCGGGACACGCGCCGAGGTGCGCTTTCCGGCCACGGCTAGAGTGGAGCGGGAGTCATGGGTCGAAGCCTCGTCGTAGCGTTTCTCGCCCTCGCCGGGCTGCTCTCCGCGGCCGGCATGGGCTACGCCGCGTACGTCGTCTCGCGCGGCTCGGTCGCCGTTCCGGTGACGAGGCTGCAGCAGGCGCCGGCGCAGCAGCTGACCCCCGCTCGCGTGCGCGCGAGGGTGCGGACGCACTCGCGGCCGGTCGAGAAGACGCCGACCGTCACGACACGAACGCCGACGACGACCGTGGACGATCACAGTGGCCGCAGCCCGGGCGGATCGAGCTCAGGTGGCGGCGGCCACGGCGGTCACGGCGACGACGACTAGAGCTTCTCCCTGAGCTCCGCCAGCGCGGCCCAGCGCGAGTCAGGCTCGGGCGCGGCGTGCTGGTGCGGCTCGTCGTTCAGGTTCTTGCCGCAGACCGGGCAGAGGCCGGCGCATTCAGGTCGGCAGAGGATCTTGTCCGGCAGCTCGAGCGCGACCGCGTCGCGCGCCCAGGCCGAGAGGTCGAGCTTGTCGTCCTCGAGGTAGATCGTGCGCAGCTCCTCGTCGTCGCCGGGGTTCGCGGCCTGGTACTCGCGCCCCGACACCGGCACGTCGAGCACGGCGTCCTCGAGACAGCGGAAGCACGGGCCGTGCAGCCGGGCGGCGAAGCGAAGCTCGAAGACGGTGCCGGTCGCCGCGCGGGTGATCGTCAGCTCCGCCGGCACCGTGCCCGGCACCGGCAGGTAGCGCTGCCCGCCGAGCTCGAACGGCTCGAGCTCGATCTCCTGCTCGTCGCGATGCTGGTCGCCTGAGCGGAGCCGGAGCCTGCGAAGGTCGAGGGTGGTCACTCGACCACCGTAGCAACCTCTAAATGCGCCGAATCAGCTCATCGAGCGGCTTGCGGTTCGCCTCCGCGCTCCACTCCCCGGCGGACTTCGACTCGGGCTCGAGCGGCCGCTTCGGGTAGCCGAAGCTCGGGATGTTCACCGGCAGCCAGCCGTCCTCGAGGCCGAGCGCCTGCGCCGCCGCCTCCGGATCCTTGATCCCGTTCGGGCACGAGACGACGCCGTCGTTCCAAGCGGCGAGGAACATGTTCTGCATCGCCCGGCCGGCGTCGAAGGGATACCTCCCGTCCCCGGTCGCGATCGCGACCGCGAACGCGCAGGTCTCGATGTTCGAGGACGCGTAGACGACGGCCGCGATCCGCTGCTTCGCCTCATCGCTCTCGACGACCACGAAGCGCCACGGCTGGACGTTCTTCGAGCTCCCGGCCAGACGGCCCGCATCGAGGATCCGCCGCTGCACGTCTTCGGGGACCGGCCGGTCGGCGTAGCTGCGCCAGTCGCGCTTGCTCGCGACGGCCAGGTACGTGTCCATCCGCCGGCCCTTAGGCCGCTATAGGGGGTAGTCGTCGTTCGTGCTCTCGACGGCGGCGACGCCGGCGACGACCGACTCCTGCGAGCGCTCGTGGAGCCGCTCGCGGCCGCGCCTGACGGCCACCAGGAACTTGTCGAGGTTGACCTCGAGCGTCGAGAGGATCGAGTCGGCCCAGTCCTCCATCTCCAGCCGCGTCTCGCGCGCCTGCCGCCGGGCGTCGTCGACGATGTCGCCCGCCTGCCGCTCCGCGAGCTTGACGATCTCGGTCTGAGAAGCCTCGCGCACCGCTTGCTCGCGGGCCTCGCCGAGGATCCGGTCGCACTCCCGCTTCGCCTCGGCCAGCATCTCCTGCCGCTCCTTGACGATCCAGCGGGCCTGCTTGATCTCCTCGGGGATGGTCGCGCGCATCTGATCGAGGATGTCGTAGATCTCCTCGCGGTCGATCCGCACCTGGTCGGTGAGGGGAACGGCCTTCGCGTTGTGCACGAGGTCGTCGAGCTTGTCGATCAGAACGAGTACGTCCATCGGTTGCACTGAGTTTACAGCCGCTACCGACGGAACCACTTGCTGAGCCAGCTGCCCGTTTCGGGCTCAGGCTCGGGCTCCGGCTCCGGAGGCGCAGCCCGCGGCGGCTCGTGCTCGCGCGGCTCGTCCGTGCCGAACACCCACCGCCGACCGCTCGCGCGCAGCTCCTCGAGCAGCTCCGCGGCGTCGCCGGGGACGAGCTCGACCTCGTCCGACTCCGCCAGCTGCGACTCGATCCGGTCGGCCGCGTCGCTCGTCCCGCCTCTCGCGCGCAGCTTCTGCAGCACGTCCTGGGCCTCTCGGCGCTGGAGCCGCACGTGGTCGCCGCTCGCGAGCCTCGTCTCGAGCTGCTCGAAGCCGCTCATTCCTGCGGGTTCTCCGGCGTTCCCGGCCGGCCGTTGGGAAAGAGCTCCTTGAAGCGCCGCGCGACCGGCTCGGGCACGAGCTCGTCAACCTTGCCGCCGAAGCTCGCGATCTCCTTGACGCCGCTCGAGGAGACGAAGCTGACCTGCGGGCTCGCCATCACGTAGACGGTCTCGACGTCGGGGGCGAGCGTACGGTTGAGCTGGTTCATCTGAAACTCCCATTCGAAGTCCGAGATCACACGCAGCCCCTTGACGATCACCTTCGCTTTCCACTTGTGCGCGAAATCGACGACCAGCTCGGAGAAGACGTCCACCTCGACGTTCTCGATCCCGCCCACCGTGTCGCGCAGGAAGCCGACCCGCTCGTCGAGCGTGAACATCGGCGCCTTGTGTTGCGGGTTGCCGACGACGCCGATTACGACGCGGTCGAAGATCTCGGAGGCGCGCGTGATCACGTCCACGTGGCCGTTCGTGACCGGGTCGTAGGTGCCTGGGTAGATGGCGGTGATCATTCGGCGTCGAAGAGCGTGAGTCGGGTCGATCCGTACTTGCGACTCGTCCGCTTCGGCAGCGGCAGCTCGGGTTCCTCGTTCGCGGCGGTCTCGACGAGCAGGGTGCCGCCAGGCGCGAGGATCTCTGGTAGGTGCCGAATCATGGCGTTTTGCAGGGAAGAAAACCGTCTGTAGGGCGGGTCGAGCAGCACGAGATCGTAGCGGGTGCCCGAGCGGGCGTCGTTTCGGAGCGCGGTCAGCGCGTCCTGGCACAGGACGGTGGCGCCCTCGAGGCCGAGCTTGTCGAGGTTGCGGTTGATCGTGCGACAGGCCTCGCGGTCGCTTTCGACGAAGGTCGCCTGGGCCGCGCCTCGCGACAGCGCTTCGAGCCCCATCGCGCCCGAGCCGGCGAACAGGTCGAGCACGGTCGCCTCCTCGGCGGCGCCCGGGCCGAGCAGGTTGAAGGCGGCCTCGCGGACCCGGTCGGCGGTTGGGCGGGTGTCGCTCCCCTTCGGCGCGAAGATGCGAGCGCCCTTCCGCGAGCCGGCGATGATCCGCACGACGACCCTAGACCCGGTCTGGGAGGGGCGGGTGAACCTCGCCGTCCAGGCAGCGAAGCGACCATTCCGCCTCCTGCCCGACCGTCCACCAGCCCTCGAGGAAAGCGTCGTCGTCGAGCAACCGCTCCAGGCGCGGCCGTGATTCCTGCAGCTCCAACGCCCCGGCGGCGAAGGCACACCAGAAGCGCACCTCGGGCTCCGGATCGGTGAGCGACGCCACGATCGCGCTGCGGCTTTCGGCGAGAACCGGCTCGAACTGGAGCAGGTGGCCGAGCGCTTCCGCGGCGTGGGCCCGCACCGCGGGATCCTCCTCGAGGTCGGAGAGCCGGCGCGCGAGCACGCCCGCCACCGCGCTCTCGCCGCTGAAGCCGAGCACGTAGGCCGCCGCGACCCGGCCCCGCTCGTGCCCTTGGCCCTCGAGCATGCGCTGGATCCGGCCGAGCGTGCGTTCGTCGCTGCTGCGCGCGAGCTCGGAGGCCGCCGCCCAGCGCTTGGCGTCGTCGCGCGCCGACAGGTGGCGCAACAGCCGACGCTGCCGCAGCGCCCTCACGCCGCGAGCTCGCGCT